>OKCW01000002.1_pt1 | contig 169951 bp, 159 predicted proteins | sample 1612251 | NCBI WGS metagenome assembly OKCW01 (sample SAMN04436787, study PRJEB24849) | human gut metagenome | biome: human gut; feature: NICU; material: stool | host: Homo sapiens | place: USA: Saint Louis, MO | collected 2011-05-09 | reverse complement strand
CATTGTTGTACGCAGTGGTACATTCGGCGCTTTTGCCTGGGTTTGCAGCTGAACAGTCGTCAGCATTTTGATAGAGAGACACTGTTTCATCACTCTTTTCACAGCCAGTCAGCATAAAAACAGTGGCAACCGCGAGAGCGACTGGTGTCAGATGGCGTGCGCTCCAGTTTTTGCGGAACGATGCGTGGCGTATGGATTTTGTCCGTTTCATTTTTGTCTTCCGGGACCAGTGGTAAATACCCATCAGAATAGAGGATGGCTGGTCGAAATTGAAGCGAGAAGGGGGAAGAATGCGGCAGATAACCCGTATCTTTACGTTGCCTTACGTTCAGACGGGGCCGAAGCCCCGTCGTCGTCGTCAGTTACGGAAAGGGTTATGACCGTTACTGGTGGTAGTGCGTGCGGATGTTTGCTGAACGACGGGTGCCGGGCTATCAGGCGCATAACCATCAGCAATAGCATTCTGTTCCGGCGTTTGCGGGGCAACGTTTTCCGGATTAGTGGAAACCGGTTTGCTCAGCGCATTGTTCAGTGCCAGCAGATCCTGCTCGTTCAACGTACCCAGAGCTGACTTAATATTCAACTGGTTAATCAGGTAGTTATAACGCGCATTTGCCAGCTCTTGCTTAGCGTTGTACAGCGTGGTGGTCGCATCCAACACATCAACAATGGTACGCGTACCGACCGAATAACCCGCCTCCATCGCGTCTAATGAGCTTTGAGCGGAAACTACGGCTTGTTTGTAGGCGTTAATGCTACTGATAGAAGCATTAATGTTGTTGAAGGAGGAACGTACGGTTTGTACGACGCTACGATGCGCGCTTTCCAGTTGCTCGCTGGCACCAACAAAGTTGTACTGGGCCTGTTTCACCTGCGAGTTAACCATTCCGCCCTGATAAATCGGCAGCGAGAAGCTCAGGCCAACTTTGTTCTGGCCCATATTGCTATCGTCATACTGGGTACCAGCGGCACCACGGGTTTTCGAACCGCTATAAGAGGTGTCAGAAATCCCGGTAGAAGCCGTTAAATCCAGAGTCGGTAAGTGACCATCCTGCGCCTGGCGAATTTGCTCGCGCGCCAGGTCCTGGCTCAAACGCGCCTGTAACAACGACAGGTTGCGTTTTTCGGCTTCTTTCAGCAGCGTGTTAACCGGCTGTGGTTTGTCGGTTTTAAAGTTTTCGACATTCAGCGCCGCCAGTTCCGGATAGTAGTTACCGGTGATCTGGCGCAGCTGCTCTACCGCGTTATCAAGGTTATTACGTGCGGTCACTTCGTTCGCCAGCACGGTATCGTACTGTGCGCGGGCGTTCTGCACGTCGGTGATCGCTACCAGGCCCACGTTAAAACGTTGGGTGGTTTGATCTAATTGACGGTAGATCGCTTCTTTTTGCGCCTGTGTATAGGAAAGAACGTCAATCGCATTCAACACGTTGAAATAAGCGGTCGCGGTGTTGAGGATCAAGGTTTGTTGATCGGTCTGATACGTGACGTCCTGAATCCCAGCTGCTTTTTCCTGCAGCGTTAACGCACGCCATTTCGACATATCAAAAATGGATTGAGTTAACTGCAGGGACGCACTGGTCGCGTTAGAGTTGATGCCGTTCGCGTCGCGGTAGCCGTTGCTATAGGTGTAATCTGCACCTAAACCTAGCTGTGGCAGTAATGGACTGCGCGCTTCATTAATTTTTTCAAAGGCAGCATCACGATCGGCGGCAGACTTACGCAATTCCGGGTTACTAAGGCGTGCTTGCTGATAAACTTGCATCAGGTTCTCGGCCTGGCTCAACGAACTGAACCCAGAGAGGCTCAGGCCGATAAGAATGGGGAGCAATTTCTTCATTTGCATTCCTTGTGGTGAAGCAGTATTTAGCGCGATCAAACTGTAAAATTATTGCGGATTCTAGCAGAAGCCGCTACCGCAAAAGGTTGGCGTTACGTGCCATAGGGCGTTAATGTGCCTCAATTTAACACATGACTGCTCAAACGGCAGTCAAACGTCGCTGAAATTCACATTTAATTCACTATTAGTGCCAGGACATTAACAATGCTTAAGCCAGACAACCTGCCCGTTACATTTGGCAAAAACGATGTAGAAATTATTGCACGAGAAACACTTTATCGCGGCTTTTTTTCATTAGATCTTTATAGATTTCGTCATCGTCTATTCAACGGGCAAATGAGTCATGAGGTACGGCGGGAAATTTTTGAGCGCGGTCACGCCGCAGTCTTGCTACCCTTTGACCCAGTGCGTGATGAAGTTGTGCTGATTGAGCAGATTCGGATTGCCGCGTACGACACCAGCGAAACCCCCTGGCTACTGGAGATGGTTGCCGGGATGATTGAAGAGGGTGAAAGTGTGGAAGATGTTGCCCGTCGCGAAGCGATTGAAGAGGCGGGACTGATAGTCAAACGGACCAAACCGGTGTTAAGTTTCCTGGCAAGCCCGGGGGGCACCAGTGAGCGTTCGTCAATTATGGTGGGCGAAGTGGACGCCACGACCGCAAGCGGTATTCACGGTCTGGCTGATGAAAACGAAGATATTCGCGTTCATGTGGTAAGCCGGGAACAGGCATACCAGTGGGTAGAAGAGGGGAAAATCGACAACGCAGCGTCGGTCATCGCTTTGCAATGGCTGCAGCTGCATCATCAAGCGTTAAAAAATGAGTGGGCATAAATGAAGCGTTACACACCTGACTTTCCTGAAATGATGCGCCTGTGCGAGATAAACTTTTCACAATTGCGCCGTTTGTTACCGCGCAATGACGCACCCGGCGAAACTGTAAGCTATCAGGTGGCAAACGCACAATATCGGCTGACGATTGTGGAATCGACCCGATACACTACCCTGGTGACAATAGAACAGACTGCGCCCGCGATCAGTTACTGGAGCCTTCCGTCAATGACGGTGCGTCTGTATCATGACGCGATGGTGGCTGAAGTGTGTTCAAGCCAGCAGATTTTTCGCTTCAAAGCGCGGTATGATTATCCTAATAAAAAGTTGCATCAACGCGACGAAAAGCATCAAATTAATCAGTTTTTAGCGGACTGGTTGCGATACTGTTTAGCACATGGAGCGATGGCGATTCCGGTTTATTAGCGTCGTGAAACCTAAGGACACCATTTGGAAAGCCTGTTAACCCTTCCTCTGGCTGGTGAGGCCAGAGTCAGGATTTTACAAATTACCGACACTCACCTGTTTGCACAAAAGCACGAAGCCCTGTTAGGGGTAAACACCTGGGAAAGCTACCAGGCGGTGCTGGAGGCGATTCGGCCACACCAGCACGAATTCGACCTGATTGTCGCGACAGGTGATTTAGCGCAGGATCAATCCTCTGCGGCCTATCAGCATTTCGCTGAAGGCATCGCAAGTTTTCGTGCGCCCTGCGTCTGGCTGCCGGGCAACCACGATTTCCAGCCCGCGATGTACAGCGCGTTACAGGATGCGGGTATCTCCCCGGCGAAGCGCGTGTTTATTGGTGAGCAATGGCAAATCCTGTTGCTGGATAGCCAGGTGTTTGGCGTGCCGCACGGTGAGCTGAGCGAGTTTCAGCTTGAGTGGCTGGAACGTAAACTGGCCGATGCGCCAGAACGCCATACGTTGCTGCTGCTGCATCATCATCCGCTACCTGCGGGTTGTAGTTGGCTTGATCAACACAGCCTGCGTAACGCGGGCGAACTGGATACCGTGCTGGCGAAGTTTCCGCACGTCAAATACTTGCTGTGCGGTCATATTCATCAGGAGCTGGATCTCGACTGGAACGGTCGCCGCTTGCTGGCAACGCCGTCGACCTGTGTGCAGTTTAAGCCGCACTGTTCTAACTTTACGCTGGACACCATCGCGCCCGGCTGGCGTACTCTCGAGTTACATGCTGATGGCACGCTGACCACCGAGGTGCATCGCCTGGCGGACGCACGCTTCCAACCTGATACCGCTTCAGAAGGCTACTGATGTCTACGCTTCTTTATTTACACGGTTTCAACAGCTCGCCGCGCTCTGCAAAAGCGAGCTTGTTAAAAAACTGGCTGGCGGAACATCACCCTGACGTTGAGATGATCATTCCGCAGTTGCCCCCGTATCCTTCTGACGCGGCAGAACTGCTGGAATCTATTGTCCTGGAACATGGCGGCGATTCGCTGGGTATTGTCGGTTCGTCACTGGGGGGATATTACGCCACCTGGTTGTCGCAATGTTTTATGCTGCCCGCAGTGGTGGTCAACCCGGCGGTGCGCCCGTTTGAACTGCTGACGGACTATCTCGGTCAGAACGAGAACCCCTACACCGGGCAGCAATATGTGCTAGAGTCACGCCATATTTACGATCTCAAAGTCATGCAGATTGACCCGCTGGAAGCGCCGGATTTGATCTGGCTGCTGCAACAGACGGGAGATGAAGTGCTGGATTACCGCCAGGCGGTGGCGTACTACGCTTCCTGCCGCCAGACTGTCATAGAAGGCGGCAACCACGCATTCACGGGCTTCGAAGATTATTTCAACCCGATCGTCGATTTTCTTGGTCTGCACCATCTCTGACGATCAACTCGAATTGCTAACTTAAACCATGACGCAAACTTATAACGCTGATGCCATTGAGGTACTCACCGGGCTTGAGCCGGTTCGCCGCCGTCCGGGGATGTATACCGATACCACTCGCCCTAACCATTTGGGGCAAGAAGTTATTGATAACAGTGTCGATGAAGCACTGGCGGGCCACGCAAAACGCGTGGATGTAATCTTACATGCCGACCAGTCGTTAGAAGTGATTGACGATGGGCGCGGGATGCCGGTAGATATTCACCCGGAAGAGGGGGTACCGGCGGTTGAACTGATTCTTTGCCGTCTGCACGCGGGCGGTAAATTCTCTAACAAAAATTACCAGTTCTCTGGCGGCCTGCATGGCGTGGGGATTTCGGTAGTTAACGCCCTGTCGAAGCGCGTAGAAGTTAACGTACGCCGCGATGGTCAGATCTATAACATCGCCTTTGAAAATGGCGAAAAGGTGCAAGATTTACAGGTTGTCGGCACTTGCGGTAAACGCAATACCGGTACCAGCGTGCACTTCTGGCCGGATGAAACCTTCTTTGACAGCCCGCGTTTTTCTGTTTCACGCCTGACGCATGTGCTGAAAGCCAAAGCGGTACTGTGCCCGGGCGTTGAGATCACTTTTAAAGATGAGATCAACAACACCGAACAGCGCTGGTGCTATCAGGACGGTCTGAATGATTACCTGGCGGAAGCGGTAAACGGTTTACCGACGCTGCCAGAAAAACCGTTTATCGGTAATTTCGCTGGCGATACTGAAGCGGTGGACTGGGCGCTACTGTGGCTGCCGGAAGGCGGTGAACTGCTGACCGAAAGCTACGTCAACCTGATCCCAACGATGCAGGGCGGTACCCATGTTAATGGCCTGCGTCAGGGCCTGCTGGACGCGATGCGTGAGTTCTGTGAATACCGCAACATTCTGCCGCGCGGTGTAAAGCTGTCGGCGGAAGATATCTGGGATCGCTGCGCCTATGTGCTGTCAGTAAAAATGCAGGATCCGCAGTTTGCCGGGCAGACCAAAGAACGTCTCTCTTCGCGTCAGTGTGCGGCATTCGTTTCGGGCGTGGTGAAAGATGCCTTCATCCTGTGGCTGAACCAAAACGTTCAGGCGGCGGAGCTGTTGGCAGAGATGGCGATTTCCAGCGCCCAGCGTCGTATGCGTGCGGCTAAAAAAGTGGTGCGTAAAAAGCTAACCAGCGGCCCGGCGCTGCCTGGTAAATTGGCTGACTGTACCGCGCAGGATCTTAACCGTACCGAACTATTCCTTGTGGAAGGTGACTCCGCAGGCGGATCTGCCAAGCAGGCGCGCGATCGCGAATATCAGGCGATCATGCCACTGAAAGGTAAGATCCTTAACACCTGGGAAGTCTCTTCCGACGAAGTGCTGGCTTCGCAGGAAGTGCACGATATTTCGGTAGCTATCGGTATCGATCCTGACAGCGACGATTTGAGCCAGCTTCGTTACGGCAAGATCTGTATCCTGGCGGATGCTGACTCCGATGGTCTTCACATTGCCACGCTGCTCTGCGCTTTGTTTGTAAAACACTTCCGCGCATTGGTGAAACACGGTCACGTTTACGTTGCACTGCCACCGCTCTACCGTATTGACCTCGGGAAAGAGGTTTATTACGCGCTGACGGAAGAAGAGAAAGAGGGCGTACTTGAGCAATTAAAACGCAAGAAAGGCAAGCCAAACGTCCAGCGTTTTAAAGGTCTCGGGGAAATGAACCCGATGCAATTGCGCGAAACCACGCTTGATCCGAACACTCGCCGTCTGGTGCAGTTGACTATCGATGATGAAGACGATCAGCGTACTGACGCGATGATGGATATGCTGCTGGCGAAGAAACGCTCGGAAGATCGCCGCAACTGGTTGCAAGAAAAAGGCGACATGGCAGAGATTGAGGTCTGATAATCCTCCCGCCAGAAGAATAAAACATAGCCCGGTATACAAGTGTATACCGGGCTTTTTTGATCAAAATTCCATTTTCACCGTGAATTGCACTTCACGCGGATCGCCAATCTGATTCCCCAGATTATTTGTGGCGATGGAAGAGGTGTAATACGTTTTATCAAACAGGTTTTTGACGTTTAATTGCAGTGTGACCGGATACTGCAATTTCATTTTGTATGCGGCGAAGGCATCGGCAACAAAATAGCCTGGCAGATAATAGTCAGCCCCATTGGTTGCCGAACGACGGCTTACACCATGTCCACCACCGCCAAATGTCAGCGTATTATTGCCTGGCATGTTATGAATATCATAGGTCAGGAATAGCGAACCGGTATGACGAGGAACATTCGGCAATGGTTTCCCTGCATAATCAGGATCCTCCAGAACCTTAGCATCGGTATAGCCGTAGCTGGCAATGATATTAATGTTTTCAGTTAATGCTCCCGCAAGGTCGACTTCTACCCCTCTTGAACGAACACGGCCTGCCGTTTTGGCAATGGTTTCATCACCAACACTTTCGGCATACAACACATTACGTTTATGGATATCAAACAGCGCAATATCAGCGGTGATACCATCGAATAGCTCGAATTTTGCCCCGACTTCGTAAGCATTAGATGATTCCGGTGGAAGATCGCCAATGTAGCTGGCAATTGACGACTGCGGCATAAATGTTTGCGAATAATTGGCAAATAAGGATACCGATGGCGTCAGTTTGTAGACCAACCCCAGTTTGGGAGTCCATTGTTCATCGCGGCTGTCAGTATTGACATTAAAAGGACGGCCTTTACCCGCATACTGCGTGTAATACTGATAGCGGATCCCGGCGACGGCAATCCAGTTATCGGTCAGATAGAGTGCGTCCTGTGCATACGCTGAGTAGCTCTCCTGTTTGATCGTCTGATCACTGTCCGACGCCGAAACCGTTGTACATTTGCTGGTATTACCATAAACAGGGTTGTAGATATTGAAATCTTTAGCTTTTTTACAGCGAATCATATCTGTACGCAGAAGATCATAATATTCATATGACACCCCACCCAGAATCTCATTATAGAATCCGGCAATATCAACATTCCCTTGCAGATCCGCACGAGTAGCATGCATACGCTGGGTAGAGCCCTGAGTTGCATCAACACGCCGTGTCAGTGTTCCTGTCGTTGCATCATACGCGGTAACACGCGCCTGATTATCGCTGTATTTATCCTGGCTGTAGCTGTAATCAAAGCGCGTTGTCCACTGGCTATTGAGATGATATTCTGCGTTGAGTTGCGCCAGATCGGACTGACCATCTGTAATATTAAACGGTTCGTCAAAACGTATTTTTCGATCAACGTTTACGGGCTGTTTCGTCGTAAGGTCGAAAATCGTTCCACGATCGAACGGAGTTTTATAGTCCCGATGGGAATAGAGCATGGTTACTGTTGCATTATCACCAAACCATGTGAGTGACGGGGCAATAAATGTACTGCGCTCTTTACCGAAGTTTCGCCAGTAATCTTCATCCTGCACTTCCCCGGTAAGGCGATACGCCAGCTGAGTGCCTTCAATGGGACCTGTGATATCAAGTTGCCCAGTGCCGCCACCAAAACTGGAGGAGGTGGCTGAAACCGAACCATGGAATGTTTTTTCCGGGCGCTTGGTCACGACGTTAATCAGTCCGCCAGGATCGAGAATGCCATACAGCGTGGAGGCCGGGCCTTTTAGCACTTCCACACGTTCTGTGGCGGCGTTGAAACTGCGAGGAAGTACGGTTCGCAGACCGTTGGTCATGATGGAGCCATCCCGGTTTGCGCCAAACCCACGGCGTACAAAAGCATCCTGAGTCCCGCCTAATGTATTGGTCTGTACCACGTTACTGACGTTATAAAGCGCCTCATCCAGCGTCGTCGCATTCTGGTTTTCCAGAACCTGATCGCTAACCGTATTGACCACCTGCGGGATATCCAGCATCGGCATATCGGTTAATGTCGCCGTAGAGGTGCTCAGAGGTTGATAACCATCGGTTGCCTCAGTTGCGGTATTTGCATCTGCTGTAACAGTGATTATTTCGCCATCTTTGGTCGTTACAGAGTCTGTTGCATGAATCATCGGTGCCGCAAAAAGCAGTGAAAAGAGCGCCCGACCTTTGAGTCCTGAGAATGAAGGTGTGAACATAGCCATTTAGTCTGTTATCCCAAAAACTCGCGGATTGTCGCGAGTGAAAATTGTTTCTTATTGCTCACTAAGCACTATCCGTTTGTTATTTCGCCATCGGATATGTAATTGAGAATCATTCAATCATGCGGTAATGTAGTAGTAAATGAGAAATAACAAAAAATTGCTACATGTGTTTTTATGAAAAGTTTATACAATTTGATTGCTTTTAATTTATTGATATTTAATGTTTTTATTTTTATGTATAAAAATAGTTTACCTGTTATTTACCTTGTTTTTGTGTGGCTTTTAACTGCTTGACTACTACATTTTGTGGCGTCAAACTCTCAAAGGAGAATGAGTTTTATTTTTGTTTGTCTTTGATTAAGTTGGCGTACACGTGGCACATAACGCAAAAGGGCAGGGGCTGATCCTCGACAATGTTTCTGCCGGGTATCACAAGAAGATCATTGTTGATGGTGTTTCTTTCTCCGTTCCCACAGAAAAAATGACCGTTCTGGTTGGGGCAAACGGCTGTGGAAAGTCGACGTTGCTCAGCACCATTGCACGTATCTTGCAACCCATGGGCGGTTCGATATTGCTTGATGGCAACGCGATTCACGAGCAACCAACGAAAGCGTTATCCCGTAGACTTGGGATCTTGCCGCAGTCGCCATTATTGCCGGAGGGCTTAACCGTTTATGAACTGGTGTCGCGTGGGCGTTTTCCCTGGCAAAATTTCATACGTCAATGGAGCGACGCCGACGAGCAGGCGGTAGAAGAGGCTCTGAAATTAACCGGTACGCAGGAGTTTGCACATTTACCTGTTGAAAAACTCTCTGGTGGGCAGCGCCAGCGTTGCTGGATTGCGATGGTGTTGGCGCAAAAGACGCCTTATATCCTACTGGATGAACCCACAACCTGGCTTGATTTACGTTATCAGGTTGAAATTCTTGAGTTATTACATGATTTAACGCGTCATCACGGGCGTACAGTCGTCGTGGTGTTGCATGATCTGAATTTTGCCGTCAATTATGGTGATACGTTGATATTTTTACGCCAGGGGAAAGTGGTGCGTGTGTTGAATGAGGGGGAGCATTGCACGCCTGAGCTGGTAAAAGCGGTCTTTGACGTTGATGTTCACGCATCAATAAATCCTCTGACGGGAAAGCCGTTCTTCATGCCGTTTCGTGGTGTAGAAAAAGTATGATGCGCACAGGGCTGGTTACTGTAATTTTCCTCGCCTTACTGCTGGTGGGATGCGTGGTATATCCAGGGATTGGTGCCCGATTTATTGCACCACAAACGGTGTTGCAGGCATTTCTTCATTTTGATCCGCAAGACTTCGATCACAACGTAATTGTAAGACTCCGTTTGCCGCGTTTAGCGGCAGCATTGCTTACCGGTGCTTCTCTTGGTGTTGCTGGTGCTTTGTTGCAGGCTGTCATTCGTAACCCATTGGGGGAGCCACATATTTTAGGCTTAAATGCCGGAGCCGCTCTTGCTGTCGTTGCCGCCAGTGCGCTTGGACTGGCCTTTCCGGTTGGACGCCCACTGCTGGCATCTACGGGGGGCGCGTTATTGTTCCTGTTGATATTGCTGCTTTCCTCCGCAGGGCGTTCAGGGGTAACGCCAATGAAAGTTACTTTATGCGGCGTGGCGCTATCGGCGTTCGTGTCCTCAATAACGGCTGCAATCCTGATTCTTGACGAACAAACACTGCTGGCGATGCGGACATGGCTAGCAGGTGATTTAGCGGGGCAGGATTGGGCGACGCTGGGTACGTCCGCCTGGTTTTCTCTGGGGGGATTTGTGTTAGCCCTTTACCTTGCACCCTCCCTTAACATGTTGGCACTGGGCGATCGCATGGCGCAGGGGCTGGGCGTCTCTGTACTCCGCACGCGAACATTTACCCTGCTTGCGATCGCGTTGCTCTGTGGCGCAGCCGTATCGATTGCTGGCCCCATTGGTTTTGTCGGCCTGTTGGTACCGCAGATTGTCCGGCGTCTGGTATCAGCGGATCTGCGCGTTCTGCTCCCTCTTTCAGCTTGTGTCGGCGCACTTTTGTTATTACTGGCAGATATTATTGCCCGGACGCTTTTCACGCCCCATGAGTTAGCGACCGGTGTCATGACGGCGTTAGTTGGTGCGCCCGTTTTTGTCATTATGGCGACGAGGATGTTCAAATGAGTCGGATAATGAACGTCGGGCTACGACCACTACGTGTTGGTAAGTTTTCGACACTGGTACGCCCTAAAAATCTGCTGTTGCTTGGTGGGTTGTTTCTGTTTGCGGTTGGAATACTGATATTCGGTCTGATGCATGGCTCTTTCTCCGTCCCGGCATCGGAAGTAGGACGAGCATTGTTCTCTCCAGAAAACGTAAGCACAGACGCACGTTATATTGTGCAGGATATTCGCTTGCCGAGAGTCATCATGGCATTGCTATGCGGGGCTATGTTAGGTATGGCAGGGGCCGCAATGCAATCCATTGCACGTAACGGCCTTGCCGATCCTGGGTTAATCGGCGTCAAAGAAGGATGTAGCGTGGCTGTGCTGTGGCTGATTTTCCAGTTTCCAATGCTGGGAATGTTCTGGCGTCCAGTGGCTGGTCTTGCTGGTGGCCTGTTGGTGGCTTTAATCGTGATTTTTTGTGCGCGCGATATTTCCCGCCCGCGATTTGTTCTGATTGGTATTGGTGTTTCCTGGTTTTTCGCCGCCGGTATCGGTGTATTTATGACCACTGCAGATGTTCGAGATGTACAAACTGCATTGATGTGGTTATCGGGAAGCCTGCATGCAGCTAACTGGATGTTAGTCGGTATTTCAGCCTGTTGGATGTTGCCAGCCGCTCTTTTATTGCTGTTCACCGCCAGGACTGCGGATATCGCTCTGCTTGGTCATCAGGTGGCTACCGGGTTAGGCGTGAATAGTTCTCGCCTGGCGTTGTTACGTGTCGCCGCACCCATAATCCTGACAGCCGTCTGCGTTTCGTGTGTTGGTAACATCGGTTTTGTCGGATTGATAGCACCCCATATATCACGTTTTATTCTACGTGGCGGGCAGACGACATTACTGCTGGGGAGCGCGGTATCGGGGGCGTTGTTAGTTATTCTGGCGGATAGCATTGGTCGTTTGGCTTTTTTGTCTTTGCAACTGCCTGCCGGAATCATTATCTCACTGATTGGTGGACCATTTTTTTTGCTACTGCTCTGGCAGCGCAGGAACAGTTTTTAACGGGAGTTATATGCGTTTATTTTTTTCTCTGCTGATACTGTTGTCATTTTTTTCCCGTGCAACAGAACCTGTTCAGGTATTTACTGATGATTTAGGGCGCAAAGTCACTGTTCCTGCTCATCCAAAGAGAATTGTCTCTTTACACGATCTTGATATCACTATTCCTCTGATTGAGCTCGGTGTACCTCCTGTCGCCAGCCACGGGCGAACTCGGCCTGACGGTAGCCATTTCATTCGATCTGGCGCGTTATTGACAGGTGTCGACTTTGATAATTCATCGATCGCCTTTATTGGTACCGCTGATATTGATATTGAAGCGATTGTGGCGGCAAAGCCTGACCTGATCATCACAGAACCGACCCGTAATACGCCCATTGAACAACTTGAAAAAATTGCGCCCACGGTGAGCATTGATCATCTCAAAGGGGGGGCGCCAGAAATCTATCGCAAGCTGGCAGAACTTACAGGAACGCAGTCGCAGCTGGCGATACTTGAACGCCGCTATCAGGCACAAATCAATGCGCTGAAGGCGACGCTGGACAGCCAAAAAATAACGGTATCGGTGATTCAGGCAAACCAGGGAAAAATTAATGTGATGCATAGCTATCATTCGCTGGGGCGGGTATTACGCGATGCGGGTTTTCGTTTTCCGCCGCTGATTGAGAGCATTCCTGAAGGTGGGCGAATGGATGTGAGCGCGGAGCGTTTACCTGAACTGGATGCCGATTTTGTTTTTGCAACCTGGCGCGGTGACACCGGTGGTAAACCTCAGGATGAGCTGGCAGCAATGGAAAAAGTCATGCCGGGATGGTGTCAGTTTCTGACTGCCTGTCGTTCCGGGCGTTATGTGCTGATTTCTCGTGAAGAGGCAATTTCTAACTCCTTTGCATCTCTGGGGCTGATGGCTGCGCAGATACAATCACAAATTGCAGGGCGACCTCTACCGGAGGCTAAATGATCCAGAAAGATAAAGCGCGGGTTGATATTTTTGGTGAGCGTTTTCGCACTCGCGCGAGTCAGTTAACGCCTGGGTTAAGAGTTGTCGCCAGCTACATAAATGAGCATCGTGAAGTGGTACTCGAGCAAACGGCGATGGAAATTGCGGCCACGTTGAACACTTCCGATGCCACAGTTATCAGGGCTATACAGGCCCTGGGGTTTGCCGGGCTGCGTGATCTGAAACGCACTCTGGAACAGTGGCTTGGTCCAGCCCTTAGTTCCAGCGAAAAGATGTCTACGACGGTGAGTAACTTGACGAGCGATGTTAACACCGCAATCGACTTTGTTCTTGAAGGGCATTTGTATACCTGTAATGTCCTGTCAGAGCCTGAAAACCGCCACGCGCTTGCGCAAGCTGTAGCGTTGTTGGTGCAGGCACGGCAAGTCGCAATTTTTGGCATTGGCGCTTCGGGTATTCTGGCGGACTATACCGCACGACTATTCAACCGCATAGGTTTGCCTGCCACGGCACTAAACCGTACGGGTATTGGCCTTGCCGAGCAACTGATCGCGCTTCAACGTGGCGATGTTCTGATCATGATGGCGCAAAAATCAGCGCACCGGGAAGGGCTGACAACGCTTCGTGAGGCGAGGCGGCTGGGGATCCCTGTTATTTTGCTGACAAACGCTCTGGATTCACGTTTTAGCAAAGACGCCAGTATCGTGATTCATGTTCCGCGCGGGGATGAAAAAGGGAAAACGCCGCTACATGGTACGGTATTGTTGTGTCTGGAAATGATTGTCTGGTCGGTAGCTTCCGCAGTGCCGCAGCGTGCGGTTAAAACCATTAAGCGAATTAACGATTTCCATCGAGGACTGAAAACGGGAAGAAAGAATGGCTAATCTGGGCTGAGACCGGTAGCAGCACCGGCCTCTTTTTAGAAATGTCAAAGCCCCGGCTGCAGGATACGAATATTCATCTCCAGCACGTCACCTTTTACGGCTTCGCTATATGCTTTCATGTGCGGGGTTTGCAGATGCGCTTCAAGATGCGCGATGCTTTCCCACTGCTCAATCATCACGATAGAATCCGGTGCCATAGACTGGAAACTCACGCCAGCAGCGCAATCCACCATTGGCGCATAGCCGTGGCAACCTTCTTCTTTCAGTACGGTTGGAACGATTTTAGCAAACTGATCCAACACTGCCTGACGGTGATGTTGACCAGGACGAGTACGGATTTCTGCGATTACTGTAATCATGGTTAACTCCTTCTAAAGCCAGAGCTCTAGTTAACCAAAAATTTCCACAAGATGCTTGCGATATTCTTCAGTATAGCGGGGAACATCAGGCATTTTTATCACGTCATTAGCGATAAATGTCGGCAGCGGTTCCATGCCAAGGAATTGGTTTGCTTTATGGAACGGCAGGTACACACCGTCAACACCAACGCCGTGGAAGAACTGATCTTTTTCGGTGAAGGCTTCCATTGGTGCGTTCCAGGTCAGAGAAAGCATATATTTTTTGCCCTGTACCAGGCCGCCGGAACCGTATTTTTTTGATGGATCTTTGCGGGTACGACCATCGCTGGCATACAGAGTCCCGTGACCTTCGGTGAATACATCATCAATATATTTTTTCACTGTCCACGGCGCGCCCATCCACCAGCCTGGCATCTGCCAGATCACCACATCAGCCCAGAGAAAGTTTTGTACTTCCGCTTTGACATCGTAGTCGCTGTCGGCGCGAACGATGCGGACATCATGCCCGAGGTCGCGCAGTGTGCCATCCGCGACTTCGGTCAGGGTGTCGTTCAGTTGACCATTGGAGTGGGCGAATTTTTTCGCGCCGTTGATAATCAGGATGTTGCTCATTTTTTAACCTCAAGGTGAGACGTTTGCCGACTATAGTACGTCACAGAGCGGTACGGTGAAATTAGCAAAATGTGCAAAGTCTTTTGCGAATTTAGCAAAAGTCTTACCCTTACCAGCTTACCTTCGCCTCAAATCCACCTTGTTTCGCATTCCCAAATTCAACATTCATGTCATGCAATTTGGCGATTCGCTGGACAATCGATAGCCCAAGTCCACTGCCGGTAGCGGTTTGTCCGGGTGGGCGATAGAAGCGTTCGCCAATTCGCGCCAGTGCCTCTGGTGTCACACCGGGGCCGTTATCCCTCACGATGAAATTATCGGCATTCAGCGTGACGTCTACCACGCTACCTTGTGGACTGTAACGCACGGCGTTATCCAGCAAATTTCGCACCAACAAACTTAGCAATAGCGGTTGTCCGGTGCGTTTGATGCCGTTGGCATTGAGTGTCAGTCGCACGTCAATTTTCGCCTGCTGCGCCGTGTGGTAAATATCCATCACCGACGATTGCAGGAGATCTTCAAGCGGGATCTCCGCGACGTCCTGAAGGTTATCCAGTGAGTCCAGCCGCGATAGCGTGAGCAGTTGATCAACCAGACGAGTAGCGCGATCGATCCCGGAATGTAATTGGAGCAGCGCTTTTTTCCGCGCCTGCGGATCATCGTCAGAGAGCTGAGCAACTTCGGTTTGCACTTTCAGCGCCGTTAACGGGCTACGAAGTTCGTGAGCTGCGTCGGAGGTAAAGCGTCGTTCACGAACCATCATCGCATGTGTGCGGGCGAACAGTTGATTTAGCGACTCAACCAGTGGGCGCACTTCGCTGGGTACGCCCGTCGCGTTTAGTGGTTTTTCCGAGTCTGGGTCACGCATACGTAGTGCCAGCGCCAGTTTGTTCAGCGGCGCGAGTTCACGACCCAGTAGTACCATCATGACGATTAACATAATCGGCAGTGCGACCAGCCACGGGATCAATTGTCCGGCAACAATCGCTAGCGCCATGTCTTCACGGTATTCCCATTCCTGACCCACAACGATGCGATATTTGCCATCAGGTGAGGTCATCCAGACAAAACGCCAGGGATCGTCTTCACCGACCAGTTGCCCGTCAGCAAAACCTTCCCGCTGATAGCTATAGGGAATATCTTCTCCGTTATCGCCATCGTTAAGGACCATTCTGCCGTCGTGGGTAAAGATGGCAAAGGTCAGCGCATCGTCATCAACATGACCGTGTTTTAATTTATTTGGCGTCTGTGCCATGCGATCCGCCGCGTTGATTTCGTTGAGATCGAGCGTACTTAACCGTTTGGCAAACAGCATCAGTTGGGTGTCGAACAACTCATCGACGTTATCCGTTGTTTGTTTCCAGGCGACAAAGCTGGAAAGCAGCCAGGTCACCGAGGCCAGAATTAAAAAGATTAGCGTCAGCCTGACTCGCAGACTAAGACGTTGGGTAAATTTCATTTCTCACCTAATGTGTAGCCAATACCATGAACGGTACGAATAAAATCACTGCCGAGTTTGCGTCGCAGATGATGCACATGCACTTCAACGGCATTACTGGTGACCTCTTCGTCCCAGGTATACAGTTTCTCTTCAATCAGTTTGCGCGGCAGTACCCGACCAGCGTTACGCATCAGTAATTCCAGCAGGGCAAATTCTTTTGGTTTCAGCGTTAAGGGTTCGCCAGCCAGCGTGGCGATACGTTTGCCGGGGTCGAGCATGACGTTGCCGTGGCGCAGCTCGTTGCTGGCCTGGCCGTTGGTTCGGCGCATCAGAGCTTCCAGCCTGGCGGCGACTTCTATCAACGCAAAAGGTTTACACAGATAATCGTCAGCTCCCAGACGCAGCCCTTCTACACGTTCCGCCAGCGCATCGCGCGCAGTCAGGATCAATACAGGCTCACGCTGACCTTTTTCTCGCCATTCGCGCAAAATATCGCGACCATCCATGCCTGGTAAGGTTAAATCCAGGATCACCGCATCATAAGGCGCGCTATATAGCGCTTCTTTTCCCTGACGACCTTGTGTAAACCAGTCGACGCTAAAACCCATTTTACTAAGGCCCGTTTTGATGCCGTCGCCAATCAGCATGTCATCTTCTATCAGTAAAATTCGCATTTTTTCATCCCTGCGATAACCGTATTTGCTGCCAGTAAACCGTGTTGTAACGCGCTCTGTACAGCATTAAATTTTATTTTTTTCCCTTAAGAAGTTGTTAAGGACTATCTTGTTAAATGCTCGGAAACAGACATTAAAGGGAGTCATAAACATGAAAAAATTCGCAGCAGTAATCGCAGTAATGGCCCTGTGCAGTGCACCGGTTATGGCAGCAGAGCAGGGCGGTTTTTCTGGCCCATCGGCAACGCAAAGTCAGGCCGGAGGATTCCAGGGGCCGAATGGCAGCGTAACGACTGTAGAAAGCGCAAAATCCCTGCGTGACGACACCTGGGTAACCCTACGCGGCAATATCGTTGAACGCATCTCTGACGATCTCTACGTGTTCAAAGATGCCAGCGGTACTATCAATGTTGATATCGACCACAAACGCTGGAACGGCGTGACGGTGACGCCGAAAGATACGGTTGAGATTCAGGGGGAAGTCGATAAAGACTGGAACTCTGTTGAAATTGACGTCAAACAGATCCGCAAAGTAAATCCGTAATTGTTACCGCTCCCGGGAATAATTTCGCAGGGAGGCAAAATGACAAACCTGACACTGGATGTAAATATTATCGATTTCCCATCAATCCCTGTGGCGATGTTGCCGCACCGCTGTAGCCCTGAGTTGCTCAACTACAGCGTGGCGAAATTTATCATGTGGCGTAAAGAGACGGGGCTTTCACCTGTTAACCAAAGCCAGACTTTTGGCGTCGCCTGGGACGATCCTGCCACCACCGCACCAGATGCGTTTCGCTTTGATATTTGTGGCAGCGTTAACGAACCTGTTCCCGATAATCGTTATGGCGTGAGTAATGGCGAACTTACCGGTGGGCGTTATGCTGTTGCCCGCCATGTTGGCGAGCTGGACGATATTTCACACACGATATGGGGCATCATTCGCCACTGGCTTCCGGCAAGCGGCGAGAAAATGCGTAAAGCACCGATTCTGTTTCACTACACCAATCTGGCCGAAGGGATAATAGAGCAGCGACTGGAAACGGATGTTTATGTGCCGTTGATGTGATGGGGAATCTTTACCGGAGTGTGAGCTAAATCACTCGCTATCAGTTTGAGCTAACAATGCTACAGGCGTATTGTTGTCGGGCTTATAATTTCTCCGGTAAGGAATACCATGTATACGCGAAATTTATTATGGCTGGTCAGCCTGGTAAGTGCGGCTCCTCTCTACGCTGCTGACGTTCCCGCCAACACACCGCTCGCCCCGCAACAAGTCTTTCGTTACAACAATCATAGCGACCCAGGCACGCTCGACCCGCAAAAGGTAGAGGAGAATACTGCCGCGCAGATTGTGCTGGATCTGTTTGAAGGTCTGGTATGGATGGACGGTGAAGGCCAGGTGCAGCCCGCTCAGGCTGAACGCTGGGAGATACTGGACGGCGGCAAGCGCTATATTTTCCATCTGCGTAGCGGTTTGCAGTGGTCAGACGGTCAGCCCCTGACGGCAGAGGATTTTGTCCTCGGCTGGCAACGTGCGGTTGACCCGAAAACGGCAAGCCCTTTTGCTGGCTATCTGGCACAGGCGCACATTAACAATGCCGCGGCTATTGTTGCGGGTAAAGCAGATGTTACATCGCTGGGTGTCAAAGCGATGGATGATCGTACTCTTGAAGTTACGCTTGAGCAGCCAGTTCCTTGGTTCACGACGATGCTCGCCTGGCCGACGCTGTTCCCGGTTCCTCATCATATCATCGCTAAACATGGCGATAGCTGGAGTAAGCCAGAGAACATGGTTTACAACGGTGCCTTTGTGCTTGAACAGTGGGTAGTTAACGAAAAGATTACTGCACGCAAAAATCCAAAGTACCGCGATGCGCAACATACAGTATTGCAACAGGTTGAGTATCTGGCGCTGGATAATTCGGTCACCGGCTATAACCGCTATCGCGCGGGAGAGGTCGATCTCACCTGGGTTCCGGCGCAGCAAATTCCCGCCATTGAAAAATCACTGCCTGGCGAGCTACGAATTATCCCGCGTCTGAACAGCGAATATTACAACTTTAACCTTGAGAAACCGCCATTTAACGATGTGCGGGTGCGTCGGGCGCTATATCTTACGGTTGATCGACAGCTTATTGCGCAAAAGGTACTGGGGTTGAGAACGCCCGCAACCACGCTGACGCCGCCAGAGGTAAAAGGCTTTAGCGCGACGACGTTCGATGAACTGCAAAAGCCAATGAGTGAGCGTGTCGCGATGGCAAAAGCCTTGCTGAAACAGGCGGGATACGACGCCTCTCATCCGCTACGCTTTGAGCTGTTCTACAACAAGTACGATCTGCATGAAAAGACCGCGATAGCGTTGTCTTCCGAATGGAAAAAATGGCTGGGTGCACAGGTGACGCTGCGCACAATGGAGTGGAAAACTTATCTTGATGCCCGACGAGCCGGTGATTTCATGTTGTCTCGGCAGTCGTGGGATGCGACGTACAATGATGCTTCCAGCTTCCTGAACACGCTCAAAAGCGATAGTGAAGAAAACGTCGGTCACTGGAAAAATGCGCAGTATGACGCCTTACTAAACCAGGCCACGCAGATCACTGATGCGACAAAGCGTAATGCGTTGTATCAGCAGGCAGAAGTGATCATCAACCAGCAGGCACCGCTGATTCCCATCTACTATCAGCCGTTAATCAAACTGCTTAAACCCTACGTTGGCGGTTTTCCGCTGCATAATCCCCAGGATTATGTCTACAGCAAAGAGTTGTATATCAAGGCACATTGATGCCTTTATCGCCGTCGGAGCACGTCCGGCGGCGCTATTCACGCTGATCTCCTGTGACTCGACGCGGCAGATAATGTAGTATCTCCGGCAATATTGCCCCTTTGAAGGCTGGCGAATAAGTTGAGGAATCAGAATTAATGAGCGATATGGCAGAGCGCCTTGCGCTACATGAATTTACGGAAAACGCCTACTTAAACTACTCCATGTACGTGATCATGGACCGTGCGTTGCCGTTTATTGGTGATGGTCTGAAACCTGTTCAGCGCCGCATTGTGTATGCGATGTCTGAGCTGGGCCTGAATGCCAGCGCCAAATTTAAAAAATCGGCCCGTACCGTCGGTGACGTACTGGGTAAATACCATCCGCACGGCGATAGTGCCTGTTATGAAGCGATGGTCCTGATGGCGCAGCCGTTCTCTTACCGTTATCCGCTGGTTGATGGTCAGGGGAACTGGGGTGCGCCGGACGATCCGAAATCGTTCGCGGCAATGCGTTACACCGAATCCCGGTTGTCGAAATATTCCGAGCTGCTATTGAGCGAGCTGGGGCAGGGGACGGCTGACTGGGTGCCAAACTTCGACGGCACTTTGCAGGAGCCGAAAATGCTACCTGCCCGTCTGCCAAACATTTTGCTTAACGGCACCACCGGTATTGCCGTCGGCATGGCAACGGACATTCCACCGCATAACCTGCGTGAAGTGGCTCAGGCGGCAATCGCATTAATCGACCAGCCGAAAACCACGCTCGATCAGCTGCTGGATATCGTGCAGGGGCCGGATTATCCGACTGAAGCGGAAATTATCACTTCGCGCGCCGAGATTCGTAAAATCTACGAGAACGGACGTGGTTCAGTGCGTATGCGCGCGGTTTGGAAGAAAGAAGATGGCGCGGTGGTTATCAGCGCATTGCCGCATCAGGTTTCAGGTGCGCGCGTACTGGAGCAAATTGCTGCGCAAATGCGCAACAAAAAGCTGCCGATGGTTGACGATCTGCGCGATGAATCTGACCACGAGAACCCGACCCGTCTGGTGATTGTGCCGCGCTCCAACCGCGTGGATATGGATCAGGTGATGAACCACCTCTTTGCTACCACCGATCTGGAAAAGAGCTATCGCATTAACCTCAATATGATCGGTCTGGATGGTCGTCCGGCGGTGAAAAACCTGCTGGAAATCCTCTCCGAATGGCTGGTGTTCCGCCGCGATACCGTGCGCCGCCGACTGAATTATCGTCTGGAGAAAGTCCTCAAGCGCCTGCATATCCTCGAAGGTTTGCTGGTGGCGTTTCTCAATATCGACGAAGTGATTGAGATCATTCGTAATGAAGATGAACCGAAACCGGCGCTGATGTCGCGGTTTGGCCTTACGGAAACCCAGGCGGAAGCGATCCTCGAACTGAAACTGCGTCATCTTGCCAAACTGGAAGAGATGAAGATTCGCGGTGAGCAGAGTGAGCTGGAAAAAGAGCGCGACCAGTTGCAGGGCATTTTGGCTTCCGAGCGTAAAATGAATAACCTGCTGAAGAAAGAACTGCAGGCAGACGCGCAAGCCTACGGTGACGAACGTCGTTCGCCGTTGCAGGAACGCGAAGAAGCGAAAGCGATGAGCGAGCACGACATGCTGCCGTCTGAACCTGTCACCATTGTGCTGTCGCAGATGGGCTGGGTACGCAGCGCTAAAGGCCATGATATCGACGCGCCGGGCCTGAATTATAAAGCGGGCGATAGCTTCAAAGCGGCGGTGAAAGGTAAGAGCAACCAACCGGTAGTGTTTGTTGATTCCACCGGTCGTAGCTATGCCATCGACCCGATTACGCTGCCGTCGGCGCGTGGTCAGGGCGAGCCGCTCACCGGCAAATTAACGTTGCCGCCTGGAGCGACCGTTGACCATATGCTGATGGAAAGCGACGATCAGAAACTGCTGATGGCTTCCGATGCGGGTTACGGTTTCGTCTGCACCTTTAACGATCTGGTGGCGCGTAACCGTGCAGGTAAGGCTTTGATCACCTTACCGGAAAATGCCCATGTTATGCCGCCGGTGGTGATTGAAGATGCTTCCGATATGCTGCTGGCAATCACTCAGGCAGGCCGTATGTTGATGTTCCCGGTAAGCGATCTGCCGCAGCTGTCGAAGGGCAAAGGCAACAAGATTATCAACATTCCATCGGCAGAAGCCGCGCGTGGCGAGGATGGCCTGGCGCAACTGTACGTTCTGCCGCCGCAAAGCACGCTGACCATTTATGTTGGGAAACGCAAAATTAAACTGCGTCCGGAAGAGCTACAGAAAGTCACTGGCGAACGTGGACGCCGCGGTACGTTGATGCGCGGTTTGCAGCGTATCGATCGTGTTGAGATCGACTCTCCTCGCCGTGCCAGCAGCGGTGATAGCGAAGAGTAATATGCCGGGGAGGGCGCTGTTTCCTCCCGCTTGCAAGGAACGCCGGATGAAACGTTAAGTCGTCATCCGGCAGCGTATTCAACCCCCGGAAACGATAAAAATTCCCTTGAAACCGTTGTTTATTCATGCGTTGCGATTAACAATACGCTTTTCCAGAGAGCGGCTTTTAACAATGCCCTAACCTGATTTCAGGTGACGTACAATGCCAGTCTCTCAGACCTTCAGAGGGTGTTATGCTATATATCTTTCGTCTTATTATTACCGTGATTTACAGCATCTTAGTCTGTGTATTCGGCTCCATTTACTGCCTTTTCAGCCCGCGTAACCCGAAACATGTGGCCACCTTTGGGCATATGTTTGGTCGTCTTGCGCCGCTTTTCGGCCTGAAAGTGGAGTGCCGCAAACCTGCAGACGCTGAAAGCTACGGCAATGCTATCTATATCGCTAACCACCAGAACAACTATGACATGGTGACGGCATCGAACATTGTGCAGCCGCCGACAGTGACGGTAGGTAAAAAGAGTTTGCTGTGGATCCCCTTCTTCGGGCAGTTGTATTGGTTAACCGGCAACTTATTGATCGACAGAAACAATCGCACTAAAGCTCACGGCACTATTGCGGAAGTAGTGAATCACTTCAAAAAACGCCGTATTTCCATCTGGATGTTCCCGGAAGGAACCCGCAGCCGTGGTCGCGGCCTGCTGCCGTTCAAGACCGGGGCATTTCACGCGGCAATTGCGGCGGGCGTCCCGATTATACCCGTGTGCGTATCTACAACTTCGAATAAGATTAATCTTAATCGGCTACACAACGGTCTGGTGATTGTCGAAATGCTGCCGCCAATTGACGTCAGTCAGTATGGCAAAGATCAGGTTCGCGAGTTGGCTGCCCATTGTCGTTCGATAATGGAACAAAAAATCGCCGAGCTCGATAAAGAAGTCGCAGAACGCGAAGCCGCCGGAAAAGTTTAAGTCGGCAATCTGTATTTTTGCGGGGAACACTTTCCTGCACGGTATTACTTTAGCCAGTTTTACATGGAGCAAATATGTCACTCAGTCGGCGTCAGTTCATTCAGGCATCGGGGATTGCACTTTGTGCAGGCGCTGTTCCCCTGAAGGCCAGCGCAGCCGGGCAACAGCAACCGCTACCCGTTCCGCCGCTGCTTGAATCTCGCCGTGGGCAACCGCTGTTTATGACTGTACAACGTGCGCACTGGTCATTTACGCCAGGGACACGCGCGTCGGTTTGGGGAATCAATGGTCGTTACCTGGGGCCGACTATCCGCGTCTGGAAGGGCGACGATGTTAAGCTTATTTACAGCAACCGCCTGACAGAAAATGTCTCAATGACGGTGGCCGGGCTACAGGTACCTGGCCCGCTGATGGGCGGTCCGGCACGGATGATGTCGCCAAACGCTGACTGGGCACCCGTACTGCCCATTCGCCAGAACGCAGCTACTCTGTGGTATCACGCCAATACTCCCAACCGCACGGCTCAGCAGGTCTATAACGGCCTTGCCGGAATGTGGCTGGTGGAAGATGAAGTCAGTAAATCGCTGCCTATCCCCAACCATTATGGTGTGGATGATTTTCCTGTCATTATTCAGGATAAACGGCTGGATAACTTTGGTACGCCAGAATACAACGAACCGGGAAGCGGCGGCTTTGTTGGTGATACGCTGCTGGTTAACGGTGTACAAAGCCCGTACGTTGAAGTCTCGCGTGGCTGGGTGCGCTTGCGTCTGTTGAATGCGTCGAACTCTCGTCGCTATCAACTACAGATGAGCGATGGTCGCCCGTTACATGTGATTTCTGGCGATCAGGGATTCCTGCCCGCTCCTGTATCGGTGAAGCAACTTTCGCTGGCACCGGGCGAGCGTCGTGAGATTCTGGTGGATATGAGCAACGGTGATGAAGTGTCGATTACCTGTGGCGAAGCGGCGAGCATTGTTGATCGTATTCGTGGCTTCTTTGAGCCATCCAGCATTCTGGTTTCTACGCTGGTGCTTACGCTGCGCCCAACCGGCCTTCTGCCGCTGGTCACAGACAGTCTTCCGATGCGCTTGCTGCCAACTGAAATCATGGCCGGTTCGCCGATTCGAAGTCGTGATATCAGTCTGGGTGATGACCCGGGGATTAATGGGCAGTTGTGGGACGTCAACCGTATTGATGTTACTGCGCAGCAAGGAACGTGGGAACGCTGGACGGTGCGCGCGGACGAGCCGCAAGCGTTCCATATTGAAGGCGTGATGTTCCAGATCCGTAACGTGAATGGCGCGATGCCGTTCCCGGAAGACAGAGGCTGGAAAGATACCGTTTGGGTTGACGGACAAGTGGAGCTGCTTGTTTATTTCGGTCAGCCTTCCTGGGCGCACTTCCCGTTCTACTTCAACAGTCAGACGCTGGAAATGGCGGACCGTGGCTCGATTGGGCAACTGTTGGTCAATCCGGTACCGTAATGGACCAATTCAATGCCCCACAGAGTGGTGGGGCATTGAAAATTACTCAGTATGCAGTCTTCATTGTGTATCAGGTCGAAAATAATCCTGGCAGCATCAGACTAAGCTGCGGGAAATAACAAATAATTGCCATTACTACAAACAATGCCAGAAACATCGGCAGTAATGGTTTTATTGCCCTGTCGATACTGACCTTACCAATGCTGCACCCCACAAACAGAATGGTGCCGACAGGTGGTGTGCAAAGGCCAATGGTTAAGTTGAAAACCATAATGATGCCGAAGTGAATCGGATCAATCCCCAGATGCTGGGCGATCGGCAGGAAAATAGGTGTAAATATCAGGATCGCCGGCGTGATATCCATAAAGGTACCGACGATCAACAGAATGATATTGATAATAAACAGAATGACCCATTTGTTATCCGAAACGCGGGTAATCAGTTCGTTGATCAACTCAGGAACATCAGCATTCGTCATGGCCCATGACATCCCCATCGAGCAGCCTACCAGTAACAGAACAATTGAACTGGTTACTACCGAATCTAACAGAATATCATTGAGCTTCTTAAGAGTGATTTCCCGGTAAATCATCGCCAGGGCTAAACTATAAATTACCGCTATTGCTGATGCTTCTGTGGGAGTAAATACCCCCGCGATAATACCGCCAATAATGATAAAAATAAGCATCAGGCTAGGAATTGATTCGCGGAATACCTGTAAAAACTGACGGTAATTAATGCGCTCGGCCACCGGATAATGGTGACGTCGGGCATAAAGTGCAGCTACAAACATTAAGGCAACAGCGGTGAGGATGCCCGGCAGATATCCAGCTAAGAACAACGCAGCGACAGAAGTCCCGCCACTGGCGAGGGAATAAACAATCAACACATTGCTCGGTGGGATCATCAGGCCAATGGGGGCAGAGGCAATATTAACCGCTGCTGAAAACGCCGGATCATATCCCTCTTTTTCTTGCAGTGGTGACATAATCCCACCTACCGCGGCGGCTGACGCAACGGCTGAACCTGAAATCGCACCAAACAGTGTATTCGCGAGGATATTACAATGAGCCAGTGAGCCAGGAAGACGCCCAACTAATGCTTGCGCCAGGTTAACCAGTCGTCTGGCTATACCACCGGTATTCATAATGTTTCCGGCTAACACGAAGAAGGGAATGGCTAATAGCGTAAAGCCATCCAGCCCCACAGTCATCTTTTGCGAAATCACAGAAATGGCGGCATCGGGTGGTAAGGCAGTAATAATAGATAACAGCGAAGAAAGACCAATCGCAAAAGTAATTGGCACACCTATTGCCAGCATGACGGCAAAACTGCCAAATAAAATTAAGACGGGGTAGATATATTCAAAGTCCATATTTCCCTCGTTAATGAAAATTCCGTTTACGATAGTTGTCAATAATATTCATTACTGAATACCAGACCAGAATAAGCCCACTGACAGGCATAACCCAATATACTTTATCCATTGGCCATTTTAATACTGGAGAGATTTGTCCAACATGTTGTGCTTTTTCAACAACAATATTCCCGCCATAGATCATGAAAATAACCGCAAAGACCGTAATAATAATTTGGATAAAACTGTCAAGCGTCAGAACAGATGCAGCCGGAAGTTTTTGAGCCAACAAATCAATGGCCAGATGTTTTTTTAACCCCGCAGTATATACACCGCCAAGTAAAATCATCCACATAAATAAAATCTGGGTGAACTCATCAAGCACAGTGCTGGGAGCGTTAAAAATAAAACGTGCAATAACTTGCCAGGTTACGCAGAACACCATAATGGCGAGAATAATGCAGCAACATCCGGCAAGGATCTTATTAAGAATATGAGTGAGTGTTCGCATAAGTCTTCCATGAAAAGGCAGGAATTACCTGCCCATTAGGGTTACATACTTTCTACTAGCTCAAGGTGTTTGGCTGATTGTGCATCTTTCGCCTTGAATTCATCGTATAACGGTTTGACGCGTTCTTTGAAAGCGGATTTATCAACATCAACAACTGTTGCGTTCATCCCTTTCATTTTATCGTAGGCTTCTTTTTCAGCCGCAGGCCAGATGACGTCCTTCATCTGCATCATTGACTCATCGGCTGCTTTTAATAATGCCGTGCGCTCTTTATCACCAAGTTTATTCAACACGTCGGTGCTGATAATTAACACATCAGGTACCATGGTGTGTTCATCACGTGAATAGACTTTTGCGACTTCGGCGTGACGCATATCGGAATAGACAACGGTATTGTTCTCTCCGCCATCAACCACACCTTGCTGAAGTGCGGTGTAGAGTTCGCCTTGCGCCATCGGGGTAGCGACACCACCGAGTGCTTTCATCATTGCAATGGCGCTGGGGCTTTGTTGAACCCTGATTTTCATTCCCGCTAAATCTTCAGGTTTTGTAATCGGTTTATTGGAATAAAAACTTCTCGCACCGCCGTCATAGTACGTAATACCAACAAAACCTTTGCTTTCTGATGAATTAAGTATTTTTTTACCTAAATCACTTTGCAGAACACGATAATAGTGATCACGGTCGCGGAATAAGAACGGCAGACTGAAAAGGCTGTAATCCGGAGCAAATGATTCTAGTGATGCGGCATTAACCTTAACCATCTGTAATGCACCGGAGTTCATTAATTCCAGTGATTCACGCTCATTACCTAATGTCGCATTTGGGTAAATGCGAATAACTAATTCACCATTAGAATACTCTTTGGTTTTATCCGCTAAATAGCTTAATGCTTTATGGACAGCATGGCTTTTATCCTGATTATGACTCAGTTTTAATGTTGTTTTTGCCAGTGTGGTATTAGATATTAATAAACAACTGGTTAACAGCATAAGCGATGCCGTCAGAGGACGAAGTGCTTTCATATCCTGCTCCTGGTTAATATAACAGAAACGATAAATACAGCGCTTTTCTATCGTTATAATAAAAAGTGGTTATTAATTCTCTGCCAGATAATGGAATATTCCTGCCGGAACCGGAATACCTTCCTGCTGGCATTTTTCTTTGTAGTGCATTTGCGGATCGTTCGGCGCTAACACTTTTTCGACACCGGGAACCGGTTTAACGGCATGCAGTTCCGTGACCATTTGCGCCATGGTTTTTGCAAAAACAGGATTGCCGAGCTTTTTCGGATCGATGGCAATAACCAAACTTGCCAGCTTACGCATCTTGTCATAATCACCATACATGCGAACAATATGGTTACCAAAATTCGCATTCATCAGCATGCCAGTCAGTGCATCAATAGCCAGCGCAATGCCTGAACCTTTGTGTTGGCCGAAAGGTAGCAGGTTTTCAATCTTATGCGGATCAGTGGTGCCATAACCGTCTTTATCTATCGCCAGCCCTTCACCAATATGTTTTCCTGTTTCCTTTGCATGAAGTATTTTGCCAAAAGCCGTGGCACTGGTTGCCATATCAACAATCATCGGATGGCTGTTTTCCACCGGGAAACCAAAGGCGATGGGGTTAGTACCCAAAAAGCGCTCGGCGCCGCCATGGGGAGCCACGCAGGTATCGGTTTGCGTCATTACGATAGCAACCAACCCTTTGTTGGTGACCATCTCTGCAAAATAAGATAACGCGCCACAGTGAGACGTATTTTTAACGCTAACAAAACCGAGACCCTCTTCCAGGGCCAGTTTAATAGCGTGCTCAGTGGCGCTAATTAATGCCGAATGCCCCATTCCGTCGTCAGAGTCGAGAATTGCCACTGACGGTGAAATTTGCTCAATACTAAACTGCGGGGCTTTATTTAACCCTCCGGCAGCAAGGCGGGTACAATAATGTTCGACACGCATAACTCCATGTGAATGCACACCTGTAATATCGGCATGTATTAAAACATCTGTCACCTGTTGTGCAGTGTCGGCATCCAGCCCGGCGGTATGTAATTTGTGGTGCACCAGTGATTTTAAATTTTCTTCACTGACATAAACAGTTGTCATATATGTTCCCTTAAAAAGTGATCACACCCTTGACCATATTTTTATTTTCTACAACGTTACGCTGGTAATCTTCGCCAACACTAAAGAAATTGAACGCCTGGTTTTTCATTAAATTTTCGTGAATTTTATTGCTGCGCATCAGTTCAATCACCAACGCAAAATCTTCCCGTGTGGCATTGCGGCTGCTGAGTAACGTTGTCTCTTTTTTATGGAAGGTCGGATCGTCAATAACAAGTTCACCAATGTACAAACCGATGAAAACAATTTTGCCGCCATGACGAATAAGATTGACATCATGACTCATTGAAGCTTTATTTCCCGTCGCATCCAGGACTACGCAAGCCAGTTCGCCGCCAAATACTTCACTAAGCGCGGCAATAAAACCTTCCTGTGTTGGGTCGAAGACATTAATTGCCAGATGATCCACAACGTGCTGGCGACGTTGACAGTCAATATCAGCAACAACAACATGCGCCCCTTTAGCCCTGGCGATGGCTGCGGTAGCCAGACCGATTGGCCCAGCGCCAATCACCAGTACGTTTTGTTCAGCCTTGATCTCTGCCCGACGAACGGCATGTGCACCAATGGCGAAACATTCAACCAATGCTCCGGCACTGTCGCTGACCTCGTCAGGGAGAGGCACAAGGTTGTCTTCACGTACCGCAAGGTACTCACTAAAGCCCCCATCCTGATGCACGCCATACAGCGAAACACGTTCGCAGCAGTTCGTTTTCTTTTCCCGACAGGCTGCGCACTCGCCACACGGAATGCATGGGATGACGGAATAGCGCTGGCCTGATTGTGCTGTTTGGCACTGGCTGCCTCGCGAAACCGCTTCGGCGCATATTTCATGACCTAATACACGTGGGTAGCTAAAAAAAGGCTGTCTGCCGGCAAAAGCGTGAATATCAGTACCACAAATACCCACAGCTTTGATTTTTAACAGCACTTCATTATCTGCTGGTGTGGGAATATCCTTTTCCACATATTCCATAACGCCAGGCTGCTGACAAATTAATGTTTTCATTTCTGCTCATCCGATAATAATTGGCTGATGGTGGCCTTGATGCCTTTGTTTTTTATATTCGCAAAGGCGATTTTTATTTCATTTATAAATGGCTGATGGTTGCTTAAATCACCAAATATGGCGCTAAGGTGCAGTAATGCGAGCGCCTGTTGCCATGCGTCTTGTTGTTCCTTTATTAGCGCCTGAAATTGGTCATTCATTGGATCAGCGACAGACTGGCTTTTCTCAACAACATCAATGACATAATGCAACCAACCAGCAACGAGCAGTGACAGAACAGCATTGTTTTGCTTTTGCTGATGTAATTTCAGCCAGGGCGTCAGTGCACGCTGGGGAAGCTTTTGTGAACCGTCCATGGCTATTTGCCCGGTACGGTGTGCAACGTTACGGTTGCTAAAGCGTTCAATTAACAGGTCGGCGTATTCCTGGATGTTGATATTTAAGTCTGGATTAAGTGTTCGGGCTTGTTCATTAATCATCAGTTGGTGGGTAATGGAACGAAAATTAGCGTCTTCCATGCATTGCCAGATAAACTCATAGCCTGCCAAAGAGCCGTTATAAGCCAGAAATGAATGGCTACCATTTAACATGCGTAACTTCATCTCTTCATAAGGCTGAACATTGCTGACAAACATCGCGCCGGCTTTATCCCATTCCGGTCGTCCGCGCACAAAATTATCTTCGATCACCCACTGACGAAATGATTCGCAGACGATCCCGCAGGGATCGGCATAACCGGTTTTCGTTTCCAGTAAGGCGAATTGCGATTCAGTCATTGCCGGAACAATGCGATCTACCATCGTGCCTGGAAATGAGACATTTTTTTCGATCCACTGAGCCAGGGGCTGGTCCAGTTGTCGGGCAAAACCGAGAACGGCATTGCGCGTCAGATGCCCATTGTCTGGCAAGTTGTCACAGGAGAGCACACTAAAAGCGGCGAGTCCTGCCGCTTTACGTTGTTGCAAAGCACAGACGATCACGCCAATAGCTGACAGAGGCGCATCCGGGTTTTGTAGATCGTGTTTGATTAATTCATTGGTGAGATCAAGTGATCGCGTTTGCGAATCGAGGCAATAGCCTTTCTCGGTGATGGTTAATGAAACGACTTTTACCTGAGGTTCTGTCAATTTCTGAATTGCTGCGGTAATGCCATCCACGGGGGTGTGAATACCGCCAGTCACCGAACGCACAAGGTGTGAGGTAGATTGCGATGCAGATGTTTCCACAACCGAAAACAGCCCATTTTGCGCATTTAAGTTTTCAATCAGTTGAGCATCACCAAAAAGGTTGATCTCAAAGATCCCCCAGCGGGTGTCCGAAAGTTGATTAGTGAGATCCGTGTAGACAGCCTGGTGTCCGCGATGAAAAGCGCCAAAACCAATATGGACAATATCTGCCTGTAACCCGTCCCGAGGCCAGGTGGTTACCTGATCATAGTGGGCGGCAGCGATACTTTCGTTCCCTGACATTATGCTCTTACTCCCGGTGGCTTGTGTGTATACCAATTTACATAATTCACTAGACCAAAAACAGAGAGATGCATCACGCTTGCAGAGAAAGGTAAAAGTACGAAACAGAACAACAAGGCGTTATTTATATCTATATCAATGAGTTATATGAATAAAATGAAAGGAAAGTTTTTTAGAGGTCAGTTTTTAGGATAATTGCCGCTAATCTAAGATATCTGATGATAGTCGATTTATTAGACCAATTAAAAAGAGAGCGTGTACCAGTGGAGGGCGGAAGGCAGAGCCGGCGTTATTTTTCCCGCCAGCTCTGGACTAATGAAGGTTAACGAGCGAAGAAAAAGTCATCAAAATCGCTGATGGAAGCGTCTTGTTTGAAGATTTTGATCAGTTCATTTTTGCTGTTTTCCAGATGTCTCCAGGACGCTTCCCTGGCGAGCTCTGAATCTTTCTGTTGCAGAGCCAGGAAAATAGCCCGGTGATCTTCCAGCCATTGCAGACGCAAATGCTTTTCATGCAGGTACTTGTAGTTAAGTTTCTTCCAGCGGGGGTTTTCTGTGCGCACTGCCCGCCATAATTCAGCGGCTTGTTTGATGAGTACCCGATTTTGCGTTGCTTCGGCAATAATGCTATGAAAACGATGATCCAGTTCTTCAAATTTATCGCTTTCCGCAGCGATAGCCTTTTCCTGTAATCCAATGATTTTCTTCAACTCTTGTAACTCGTTAAAGCTGATCTGGCTGGCAGCAAAACCGGTAATATTGCTCTCAATTACCTGACGAGCCTGTAACAGTTCAAACGGGCCAATTTCTGAATAAGGCATCAATGATTTCTGATTGAGCTTATCGGTGGAATCAACAAAGAAGATCCCTGCCCCTTGCTTCACATTCAGCACGCCTTTCAGTTCCAGCATAATGATGGCTTCACGAATGGTAGTTCGGCTGGTATTAAACCGCTCGCTCAGTTCACGTTCTGAAGGTAAGCGTTCTCCGGCTTTGAATACGCCTGAATACAGCAGCTCTTCAATCTGTAGACCAATATCGTAATAGCGGCGCTTTGTAATAACCTGTTCCATACCTTGCCTTACTGTGGGTGTCCTCGGATAGCCGATCGTCGTGCAATATGATTTGAACGTTGCTGATCGGCATAAATAGTAGCGGCAGTTGCCACGATACCGCCAGCCTTAAATGTGCTTGCCCAAGTCGGGCAGTGAAAAACCTCACCAGGGTATTTCGCCACCGTTCATCAACATCACTTCATTTCCGCGCGTGATACAGCGTATAATCCCCGGCCTTTGATTATTTTTTTACCATTTCTGGAAGCAAAATGAGCTCTATCTCCCTGATCCAACCGGATCGCGACCTGTTCTCCTGGCCGCAGTACTGGGCCGCCTGTTTTGGACCGGCACCGTTTTTGCCGATGTCACGTGAAGAGATGGATCAACTTGGCTGGGATAGCTGCGACATCATTTTGGTAACAGGTGATGCGTATGTTGATCACCCAAGCTTCGGGATGGCGATTTGTGGTCGAATGCTGGAAGCGCAGGGCTTTCGCGTTGGGATCATCGCTCAGCCAGACTGGAGCAGTAAGGACGATTTCATGCGTCTGGGTAAACCGAATCTGTTTTTCGGCGTTACTGCTGGCAACATGGACTCGATGATCAACCGCTATACCGCCGATCGCCGTTTACGTCATGACGATGCCTACACGCCAGATAATGTCGCGGGTAAGCGTCCGGATCGCGCCACACTGGTTTATACCCAACGTTGTAAAGAGGCGTGGAAAGATGTGCCGGTGATCCTCGGCGGTATTGAGGCCAGCCTGCGCCGTACCGCGCACTATGATTACTGGTCGGATACCGTGCGCCGTTCCGTGCTGGTGGATTCGAAAGCCGACATGCTGATATTTGGTAACGGTGAGCGTCCGCTGGTGGAAGTGGCGCACCGTCTGGCGATGGGCGAGCCGATTAGTGAAATCCGCGATGTGCGTAATACCGCGATTATCGTAAAAGAGGCGTTGCCAGGCTGGAGCGGTGTGGATTCCACCCGTCTTGATACCCCTGGGAAAATCGACCCAATCCCGCATCCGTATGGCGAAGATTTGCCGTGCGCGGATAACAAACCGGTAGCTCCGAAAAAGCAGGAAGCCAAAGCTGTAACCGTGCAGCCACCACGCCCGAAACCGTGGGAAAAAACCTACGTGTTGCTGCCTTCTTTCGAGAAAGTGAAGGGCGATAAAGTGCTGTACGCCCATGCTTCGCGCATTCTGCACCACGAAACTAACCCAGGCTGCGCCCGCGCATTGATGCAAAAACATGGCGACCGCTATGTATGGATCAACCCGCCTGCTATTCCGCTTTCTACCGAAGAGATGGATAGCGTCTTTGCGCTGCCGTACAAGCGCGTGCCGCATCCGGCTTACGGTAATGCCCGAATTCCGGCTTACGAAATGATTCGTTTCTCGGTCAACATTATGCGTGGCTGCTTTGGCGGCTGCTCTTTCTGTTCTATTACCGAGCACGAAGGGCGCATTATTCAGAGCCGTTCCGAAGATTCGATTATTAATGAGATCGAAGCGATCCGCGACACTGTTCCAGGTTTTACGGGCGTGATTTCCGATCTCGGTGGGCCTACTGCCAACATGTATATGTTGCGCTGCAAATCGCCACGCGCTGAGCAAACCTGCCGTCGTTTGTCGTGCGTTTATCCGGATATTTGTTCGCACATGGACACTAATCATGAACCGACCATCAATCTCTATCGCCGTGCGCGTGATCTGAAAGGCATTAAAAAGATCCTGATTGCCTCTGGTGTGCGTTATGACATCGCCGTAGAAGATCCGCGCTATATCAAAGAGCTGGCGACCCATCACGTTGGCGGTTATCTGAAGATTGCCCCGGAACATACCGAAGAAGGGCCGTTATCGAAGATGATGAAGCCGGGCATGGGCAGCTATGACCGCTTTAAAGAGCTGTTCGATACTTACTCGAAACAGGCAGGTAAAGAACAGTATCTGATCCCGTATTTCATCTCCGCGCACCCGGGTACGCGTGATGAAGATATGGTGAATCTGGCGCTATGGCTGAAAAAGCATCGCTTCCGCCTCGACCAGGTGCAGAACTTCTATCCGTCGCCGCTGGCTAACTCGACCACCATGTATTACACCGGCAAAAACCCGCTGGCGAAGATTGGTTATAAGAGTGAAGACGTCTTCGTGCCGAAGGGCGACAAACAGCGTCGTTTGCATAAAGCGTTGTTGCGTTACCACGATCCGGCAAACTGGCCGTTAATCCGCCAGGCGCTGGAAGCGATGGGCAAAAAGCATCTGATTGGCAGCCGTCGCGATTGCTTAGTGCCTGCGCCAACTATTGAAGAGATGCGTGAGGCTCGTCGCCAGAACCGCAATACCCGTCCGGCGTTGACTAAACATACGCCGATGGCGACCCAGCGTCAGACGCCTGCTACGGCAAAAAAAGCGTCGTCTACGCAATCTCGCCTGCAGAATGCTGGTGCGAAGAAACGCCCTAAAGCGGCGGTTGGACGTTAAAAAATATCCCCGGTAACAGAATGCTGCCGGGGATTTTTTTATCATTCTGCGTACATACGCAAGCAGCGCAGGCAGTCGAAATAGTCCTGTGCATCAAGACGCGTATTGGCTCTGTTAGCTTCGGATTTGGCAGCATAGATTTGTGGGCGTAATGCTTTCATATCCTGCTCAAGCCGGGCGATTTTGGCATTTAATGTTTGCACATTGCTCGCCAGTTGATTGACCTTTTGCTCATTGACGCAGCCACTGAGCAAGCAGGTTGCCAGAACAACAGCTCCCACGGTGAAAATCGTTTTCATATAGTGTTCCCTTTTATTTATTGTTCCGGCTAATTGTTATTTAATTCAGCTCATTGTTTTAATCTGGCGGCGGTTTTTGCCTCAATCTGCTTAAGTAGGCTGCCGCTGTTCGGGCGGATAAAATCAGCGATTTCCCACTTACCTTCGCGCCGCTGTAAAATCAGTTCTTGCTCTTCGTTGTTGCCATTGGTCAGCGTAAAGCGAACATGAATGCGGGCGGAATCGGTGGTTTTCTCCAGGACTCGAATTTCATCAACGCGGGAAAATAATGACTCTTCGCCAAAACAGATCGGATTGTCGTAAATAAATTGCCGTTCTATTTGCATATCTTCATCGGGATTGTTGGCCGTCTTGAAGGTGGTTTTATAGAAGGCATTGACCGCCTGGCGGTAAGAGTCGGAAACCACCCACGTCCACGGCCAGCTATAATCAGCAATATGTTCAAAGAGTTCGGCAACAAAGGCTTCCGGCTGTTCTTTTTGCAACGAAGCTATAGTGGCCAGCGTTTTTTCATTCTCGCTATTAACCGCTTGTAAGACGCTGCCATGATTGCTGACAATATCGTCAATGACCCAACGACCATTTTCCGCCACCATTTTCAGTGTCTGCGAGGTCTTTTCTTTATCGTCTTGAAAGATACGAAAGCGCACAACGGCATCGGCATGATCGGCGTCAGTTTGGGTTATCGCTACGCTTTCTAACACCAGATCGCCAAAATCCTGACAATCACAAACCGGATCATAATCCAGCCAGCCAATATTGCCCGGCAGCGTAAGATTGTCGTTCAGGATAAGCGCCTGTTGAATACGCGCAGAAGTTATCGCTCGCTCTCCGGTTTCACCAAAATAAGGGGCAGTGGCATCTGATTTATAGTTCTGATAAATATGCCGGACTGTTTGTTCTACGGTCTGTGAGGGGGGCTGTGCGTGTACGGTAAAACTTGCCAGGGCTGCTAAAAACAGAAGTATTATTTTCATCTGTTTTTCACCTCTCCGTTGCGTTTATCCCGGATATAGATGAGTTGTTCTTTTAAGAGCTTCCGGCTCTGCATGATGATGTCCTTATATTTGGCATTCCTGAACAAGGAAGAGTAGCAACGGGCGGGACGCGAGGGGAATAAATGATTTCTGAAAAGTCCGGTAGCGGAACATTACCGCCACCGGGAGAATTTGCACGTTAGCCGCCGAACTGGTCAGGATCGGGACCGAGACGCTTGCCCTGATCGAGTTTTGCAATTTCGCCAAGTTCGTCTTTGTCGAGACGGAAATCCCAGACATCAAAGTTTTCGACAATGCGTGAAGGTGTGACCGATTTTGGGATCACCACCAGGCCGCTATCCAGATGCCAGCGGATAACAATCTGCGCAGGGGTTTTGCCGTATTTATCTGCCAGATCGCGAATGACTTTCTGATCGAAAACGCCTTTCCCTCCTTGCGCTAATGGGCTCCAGGATTCGGTCTGGATTTTGTGTGTCGCGTTCCAGGCATGTAGCTGGCGTTGTTGCATCAGCGGGTGAAGTTCGATCTGGTTTATCACAGGCGTCACGCCAGTTTCATCAATCAGGCGTTGCAGGTGATGGATCTGGAAGTTGCACACGCCGATGCTTTTGATTAATCCCTCTTTTTGCAATTCGATCATGCCTTTCCATGCTTCGACATAATGGTCGATAGCGGGAACGGGCCAGTGCATTAAATAGAGGTCGATATAATCAAGCTGGAGTTTTTTCAGGCTGTCGAGCAGGGCTTCGCGGGGGTGCTTGTGGTCGTCGTTCCACAGCTTAGTGGTGATGAACAGTTCTTCTCTGTTGACTGAGGCATTTTTCAGGGCTTTGCCGACACCTTCTTCGTTCTTGTAGGCCGCGGCGGTATCAATCGAGCGATAACCCACTTCTAACGCTTTTTGAATGGCGGTGATTACTTCCTCATTACTTGCTTGCCAGACGCCCAGTCCCAGCTGGGGCATGACATTGCCATCCTGTAGCTTAATAACGGTTGGATTAGCCATACGTTCCTCCTTTATATGAACTCACCGGAGCAGGCTCCGGTGAGGTGTTGTGAACTTAAGTCTGGACGAAATGCCCGAAAACGAAAGTTTGAGGCGTAAAAAGCTTAGCGGGCGGCTTCGTATATACGGCGGCTGACATCCAGCGTAATGTCATGATTTTCGCCCAGTTGGGTCATGCCGTGCTCTTCCAGTTTTTTCAGCAAAGCCGGGATGGAGCTGCCGTCCAGACCGTAGTCGGAGAGGTGGGTCGGCACGCCTAATTGCTCAAAGAAATTGCGGGTTGCGGCAATCGCGGCGTCAATACGCTCATCGTCTGAACCTTCAGTGATGTTCCAGACGCGTTCAGCATATTGCAGCAGCTTAGCGCGCTTGGTATCGCGTTTTTCATTCCACAGTGCAGGCAGGACGATAGCCAGTGTTTGCGCGTGATCCAGACCGTGCATCGCAGTCAGTTCGTGGCCCAGCATATGCGTTGCCCAGTCCTGCGGTACGCCAGCGCCGATCAAACCGTTCAGCGCCTGAGTCGCCGCCCACATGACGTTGGCGCGCACATCGTAGTTTTCTGGCTCTTTCAGGGCTTTCGGACCATCTTCGATCAGCGTCAGCAAAATGCCTTCTGCGAAACGGTCCTGAATTTTGGCATCAACCGGTTTGGTAACATACTGTTCCACGGTGTGTACAAAGGCGTCCACTACGCCGTTAGCCACCTGACGCGGCGGCAGGGTGTAGGTATAAACCGGATCGAGCACGGCAAATACGGGCTGAACATGGGCAGAATGGAACGCCTGCTTGTCGCCTGTGGTTTTACGGGAGATCACCGCGCCTGCGTTGGATTCTGAACCGGTTGCTGGCAGCGTCAGCACACAGCCCATCGGGATGGCGCTTTTAATCTCTTTACCGCCCGTTTGCAGAATGTGCCACGGATCGATATTTTCCGGATAGTTAGCCGCTGCGGCGATAAATTTGGTGCCGTCAAGTACAGAACCGCCGCCAACCGCCAGCAGGAAAGTCACTTTCTGTTCGCGAACCAGTTTCACGGCGTTCATCAGCGTTTCATAAGCCGGGTTTGGTTCAATACCGCCAAATTCCAGTACGTCCATGCCTTTCAGGGCATCCAGAACTTGATCGAGAACGCCGGTTTTTTTCACGCTGCCGCCGCCGTAGGTAATCAATACGCGAGCATCGTGAGGAATTTGTTCGCGTAAACCAGCGATTGCGCCTTTACCAAACAGAATGCGGGTTGGGGTGTGCAGATTAAAGTTGTTCATTACTTGCTCCCTTTGCTGGGTCAATATGAGGGCAGAGATCGGTCTGCCTGATGTTTTTCATTGTGGTCGCCAGCGCCGTACCTCTCAATGCTCATTTCTGCCAATGTCTTGCCTATTTCTCCAGAGTGCTGGAGAAATGCTACAAAATTGCGCACAATCAAATTGCCGCATTATTCCTAAGAAATTACGCGATATGAAACGTGAAGAGATTTGCCGCTTGCTGGCGGATAAAGTTAATAAACTGAAAAATAAAGAAAATAGTTTGTCAGAGCTGTTGCCCGATGTGCGTTTGTTGTATGGCGAGACGCCTTTCGCACGCACACCGGTGATGTACGAGCCTGGCATCATAATTCTCTTTTCCGGGCATAAAATCGGTTATATCAATGAACGCGTGTTTCGTTATGATGCCAATGAATACCTGCTGCTGACGGTGCCGTTGCCGTTTGAGTGCGAAACCTATGCCACGTCAGAGGTGCCGCTGGCAGGGTTGCGTCTCAATGTCGATATTTTGCAGTTACAGGAACTGTTGATGGACATTGGCGAAGATGAGCATTTCCAGCCGTCGATGGCAGCCAGCGGGATTAACTCTGCCACGTTATCAGAAGAGATTTTATGCGCGGCGGAGCGGTTACTCGACGTGATGGAGCGACCGCTGGATGCGCGTATTCTCGGCAAACAGATCATCCGCGAAATTCTGTACTACGTGCTGACCGGACCTTGCGGCGGCGCGTTACTGGCACTGGTCAGCCGCCAGACTCACTTCAGCCTGATTAGTCGCGTGCTGAAACGGATTGAGAATAAATACACCGAAAACCTGAGCGTCGAGCAACTGGCGGCAGAAGCTAACATGAGCGTATCGGCGTTCCACCATAATTTTAAGTCTGTCACCAGCACCTCGCCGTTGCAGTATTTGAAGAATTACCGTCTGCATAAGGCGCGGATGATGATCATCCACGACGGCATGAAGGCCAGCGCGGCGGCGATGCGCGTCGGCTATGAAAGCGCATCGCAATTTAGCCGTGAGTTTAAACGTTACTTCGGTGTGACGCCGGGGGAAGATGCGGCAAGAATGCGGGCGATGCAGGGGAATTAAATACGTTCCCGGTACAGCAACCGGGAACGGGGAAAATCGTCAGGCGTTACAGTATTTTTTTTTAATCACCACAAACAGCGTGCCCAACAAGCCAGCGGTTAACAAGGCAATTGGCAGGATCATCAGGAACGTCATTACCTGATCTTCATGGCGTTTAACGAACGGAATCATACTTAAGGCATAGCCGAAACTGGTTACCACGCTGACCCACAGCAATCCGCTTAACCAGTTGAAAAACTGGAAGCGGCGGTTTGGCAGACCGGAAATTCCCGCCATGGTTGGCAGCAGCGTACGGACAAATGCAAGAAAACGTCCAGCCAGCAGCGCCAGCAGACCGTGGCGGTCAAACATGCAGGTGGCGCGCTGGTGATATTTAGCAGGAAGCTGTGCCAGCCAGCCTTTCACCGTTTTGGTATTCCCTAACCAGCGCCCCTGAATATAACTTAGCCAGCAGCCCAGACTTGCTGCGGCGGTCAGAATCGCAATCGTAGGCAGAAAATCCATAACCCCCTGGGCAATCAATGCGCCTGCCAGTATTAACAAGCTGTCGCCTGGCAAAAATGAGGCGGGCAGCAGGCCGTTTTCTAAAAACAGCGTGGCAAACATGACAAAGTAAACAACGCTAACAATATGAGGATCCGCCAGCGCGGCAAAGTCGTGTTGCCAGAGCGCAGCGATGATATCTTGAATAACAGCCATGGACTTTCCTGTGGAACAGCGTTTAAGCCTTTATCTGCCTATTGTACTCCTGAATCGTCCGGGACGCCTTGATCCCGGACGCAACAATTTAAGACTTTTCACAATAAAATGTCTGCAAAATTGTCCAAAAGTGGCAATGTTATACAATTCGCGCAAAACCGGCGTCCAGATCGGCAATCAGATCGTCGACATCTTCCAGACCAATATGCAGGCGAATCAAGGTCCCGCTAAAATCGATCTCGCCTTGTGGGCGAATGGCGGCGATATGTTCTGGTTGATTTGCCAGGATCAACGATTCATACCCGCCCCACGAGTAGGCCATGCTGAATAAACTGAAGTTATCCAGATAGTTCGCCAGCTCTTCATCATTGAGTTTTTTCTTAAGCACAAAGGAAAATAGCCCGCTGCTGCCTGTAAAGTCTCGTTTCCAGAATTCGTGGCCTTTACTGCCAGGCAGAGCAGGGTGGTTAACTCGCGCTACTTGGGGATGTTCTGCCAGCCATTCAGCCACTTTCAGACTGCTTTCATGATGTTGGCGCAAACGCACACCTAATGTGCGCAGGCCACGGCTGGTTATATAGGCGGTATCGGCATCGACCATCTGGCCCATCAGATAGGCATTCTCTCGCAGCTGCTCCCAGCAACGGGCATTGCACACGGCAGTGCCAATCATCGCATCTGAATGCCCAACCAGATATTTGGTGGCGGCCTGAATAGAAACATCGATGCCAAAATCCAGCGCCTTAAACAGCACACCGGCTGCCCAGGTGTTGTCGATCATAATGATGGCATCTGGCACCACACTGCGTACGGCGGCAACAATCGCCGGAACATCGTGGACTTCCATGGTGATGGAGCCCGGCGATTCCAGAAACACGATTTTAGTGTTTGGCTGCAGATGCTTAACGATATCGGCACCAATCAGCGGATCAAACCACGATGTCGTTACGCCCAGTTTGCTGAGGATTTTGCTACAGAAATCCTGACTCGGTTCATAGGCGGTGTTGGTCATCAACACATGATCGCCCTGTTCGACAAAAGCAAGAATGGAATTAGCAACCGCTGCCGCCCCGCAGGGAAATAGCACACAGCCTGCGCCACCTTCCAGTTCACACATCGCTTGTTGTAAGGAGAAATGGGTTAACGTTCCACGCCGTCCATAGAACAACTCGCCATTAGCGCGATTACGTGTCGCGTGTTTTTTGGCTTCCACACTGTCAAAGACCAGCGAAGACGCGCGCTGAATCACGCTATTTACCGCGCCGAGAGTGTATTTTTTGCTGCGTCCTGCATTCACCAGTTGAGTATCAAGCTTTTTGTCCGCCATGTCGGGATTCCTGTTTTTATACGTCTGGATGTCTAAACTAGCATGAATATTCGCGGGCGCATCCTGAAGAATTGGCATAAAGCAGAAAATTTTCGCAAATGGCGTGCTGGTGACTTTTTTACTGCGTAAACGCAAGGAAAAGAAAGCAAAGGTACGGCAGTATGCAAATAGTAATGAGAACGACTATCAATTCGACGTCGTTTTGATATTATTATGCACAGATTTTGTGACTTGCGTCCTGGAGATACACAGTGGGTAATAATTTAATGCAGACGGACCTCTCCGTCTGGGGTATGTATCAGCACGCCGATATTGTCGTTAAGTGCGTGATGATTGGGCTTATTTTGGCCTCCGTAGTCACCTGGGCAATCTTCTTCAGTAAGAGCGTGGAGTTCTTCAATCAGAAGCGTCGTCTTAAGCGCGAGCAGCAACTGCTGGCTGAAGCGCGTTCCTTAAACCAGGCCAACGATATCGCTGCTGATTTTGGTAGCAAAAGCTTGAGCCTGCATTTGCTCAATGAAGCGCAGAATGAGCTGGAACTGTCAGAAGGCAGCGACGATAACGAAGGTATTAAAGAACGTACCAGCTTCCGCCTGGAGCGTCGGGTCGCCGCAGTAGGTCGTCAAATGGGCCGTGGTAACGGCTATCTGGCAACCATCGGCGCGATTTCGCCGTTCGTTGGTCTGTTTGGTACGGTCTGGGGCATCATGAACAGCTTTATTGGTATCGCGCAAACGCAGACCACTAACCTGGCAGTCGTTGCGCCGGGTATTGCAGAAGCTCTGTTAGCAACGGCAATCGGCCTCGTGGCAGCGATTCCTGCGGTCGTTATCTATAACGTATTTGCACGCCAGATTGGCGGCTTTAAAGCGATGCTGGGTGATGTTGCAGCGCAGGTATTGTTGCTGCAAAGCCGTGACCTGGATCTGGAAGCCAGCGCCGCTGCACATCCGGTTCGTGTCGCACAAAAATTACGCGCAGGATAATGTCCGATGGCAATGCATCTTAACGAAAACCTCGACGATAACGGCGAAATGCATGATATCAACGTGACGCCGTTTATCGACGTGATGTTGGTTTTGCTGATTATCTTTATGGTGGCGGCACCGTTAGCGACGGTAGATGTGAAGGTGAATTTGCCTGCTTCTACCAGCACGCCGCAGCCGCGCCCGGAAAAACCGGTTTATCTGTCGGTGAAAGCAGACAACTCGATGTTTATTGGTAACGATCCGGTCACCGATGAAACAATGATTACGGCGTTGAATGCGTTAACCGAAGGCAAGAAAGACACCACCATCTTCTTCCGTGCGGATAAAACCGTCGATTACGAGACGTTGATGAAGGTAATGGATACGCTGCATCAGGCGGGTTACCTGAAAATAGGTCTGGTCGGCGAAGAAACTGCGAAAGCGAAATAAAAATGATGCCCGGTTGCTTTTCACAACCGGGCATTTTTTTAACCTAAATGCTCGCCGCCGCAGACACCGTGCACTTCTGCGGTGACGTAGCTCGACTCCTGACTTGCCAGGTAAACATATACAGGGGCCAGCTCCGCCGGTTGCCCCGCACGCTTCATCGGCGTTTTCTGACCAAACTGCGGGATCTTATCCTGCGTTTGTCCGCCAGAAATTTGCAGTGCTGTCCAGATCGGGCCTGGCGCGACAATATTCACCCGAATACCTTTCTCCGCGACCTGTTTTGCCAGGCCACGGCTGTAGTTCAGAATTGCCGCCTTCGTAGCCGCATAGTCCAGTAAATGCGGGCTTGGCTGGTATGCCTGGATTGAGGAAGTGGTGATGATACTTGCACCTTTCGGTAGCAGGGGGATCGCTTCCTGGGTTAGCCAGAACAACGCGAAAACGTTAATGGCAAAGGTCTTTTGAAACTGTTCGCTGGTGAGGTCTGCAATATCAGGAATGGCAACCTGTTTCCCGGCTACCAGCGCCATAATATCCAGCCCGCCTAACGCCTTGTGTGCTTCGTGAACCAGCGAACGGGCGAATTTCTCATCGCTTAAATCGCCTGGCAGCAGAACGGCTTTGCGTCCGCATTCTTCAATGATCTTTTTCACATCCTGAGCGTCTTCTTCTTCCACGGGAAGATAACTGATCGCCACGTCAGCCCCTTCACGCGCGTAAGCAATGGCGGCAGCGCGACCGATTCCGGAATCGCCCCCTGTCACCAGTGCTTTACGATCTTTCAGGCGACCGCTACCAACATAGGTTTTCTCGCCGCAATCCGGTACCGGTGTCATCTTCGCCTGGATGCCTGGCGTCGGTTGTTTCTGTTTGGGATATTCACCAGTGTAATACTGCGTGGTCGGGTCTTTTAAATGAGACATCATTTTTCTCCCTTCAGGTTCAACGTCCTTTAAGGGTAGACGCTCTCGATGCGTTGATAAGGGAACCAGGAAGATCCCTAACCCTCAGAATTATGCGACAAAGGTTTAACGTATATGTTGATTTGCTGTTGCGTGCTGTTTACTCAATTGCGATATACTGTTGCCCGTTTTAACTACACGACAGGAATGTATGGAACGTTTTCTTGAAAATGCAATGTATGCTTCTCGCTGGCTGCTTGCCCCCGTGTACTTTGGCCTTTCGCTGGCGTTAGTTGCCCTGGCGCTGAAGTTCTTCCAGGAGATTATTCACGTACTGCCGAATATCTTCTCGATGGCGGAATCAGATTTGATCCTCGTGTTGCTGTCGCTGGTGGATATGACACTGGTTGGCGGTTTGCTGGTGATGGTGATGTTTTCCGGTTATGAGAATTTCGTCTCACAACTGGATATCTCCGAGAACAAAGAGAAGCTGAACTGGCTGGGGAAAATGGATGCAACGTCGCTGAAAAACAAAGTAGCAGCGTCGATTGTGGCAATTTCTTCCATTCACTTACTGCGCGTCTTTATGGATGCGAAAAATGTCCCTGATAACAAACTGATGTGGTACGTCATTATCCATCTGACGTTTGTGCTCTCTGCATTTGTGATGGGCTATCTTGACCGACTGACTCGTCATAATCACTGATATGATTCGGGCGCGGTTCTCGCGCCCGTTATTAACAGGTCATTTATCGGAAGACGCCTGCCACAGATTCAGCTCGCCATCGGCGATATGCTGATCAATCTGCGCCAGCTCCTCGGTGCTAAATGTCAGATTATTCAGCGCCTGCACGTTCTCCTCAAGTTGCTCCACGCGGCTGGCACCAATCAATACCGACGTCACGCGATCATCTTTCAGCAACCAGCTTAACGCCATTTGCGCCATTGATTGTCCACGCTGCTGTGCCATTTCATTCAATAACCGCAGGCTGTTGAGGTTGGCTTTGGTGAGCATTTTCGGCGTCAGACCACGAACTTTATTCCCTTCACGATGCATCCGTGAATCTTGCGGAATACCGTTGAGATATTTTCCGGTCAGCAATCCCTGAGCCAGAGGAGTAAAGGCAATGCAGCCCACGCCGTTATTTTGCAGGGTATCCAGCAGGCCGCTTTTATCCACCCAGCGGTTCAGTAAATTGTACGAAGGTTGATGAATTAACAGCGGAATTTTCCACTCGCGCAGCAACTCGACCATTTTTTGCGTCCGCTCTGGCGAGTAAGAGGAGATCCCGACATACAGCGCCTTACCGCTTTGTACAGCATGAGCCAGCGCAGAGGCGGTTTCTTCCATCGGCGTATTTTCATCGACGCGATGAGAGTAAAAGATATCGACATACTCAAGCCCCATACGGTTCAGGCTTTGGTCGAGGCTGGCGAGCAGATATTTACGTGAACCGCCAGAGCCGTAAGGGCCGGGCCACATATCGTATCCGGCTTTGGTAGAGATAATCAGTTCATCGCGATAAGCGGCAAAATCCTCCCGCAGCAGGCGACCAAAGTTCTCTTCTGCGCTTCCTGGAGGCGGCCCGTAATTATTGGCTAAATCAAAGTGCGTAATGCCCAAATCAAACGCTTTACGCAGGATCGCACGCTGTGATTCCAGCGCGTTAACGTGACCGAAATTGTGCCATAAACCGAGCGATAACGCGGGCAGGCGTAAACCACTTTTTCCGCAATAGCGGTACTGCATCTGCCCGTAACGTTCGGGATTCGCTAACCAGACCATGACCTCTCCTTTCCACCGTTCAATTTCGAAACAATGTTTCTAGTTTAGCGATTCGCCAGCGCGTATCCCGTAGTCTGGCTCACAGAGTGACGAAAAATTGGGCAAAAACACGCGCTTATGCTTTGCTTAAAAAAACACCAACTGAGGAGTGCAACGATGCCGCGTTTAACCGCCAAAGATTTCCCACAAGAGTTGCTGGATTACTATGACTATTACGCTCACGGGAAAATCTCGAAACGTGAGTTCCTCAACCTTGCGGCGAAGTATGCGGTAGGCGGGATGACGGCATTAGCGCTGTTTGATTTGCTCAAGCCAAATTATGCGCTGGCGACTCAGGTAGAGTTTACCGACCCGGAAATTGTTGCTGAGTACATCACGTATCCCTCGCCAAATGGTCACGGCGAGGTACGGGGTTATCTGGTGAAGCCCGCAAAAATGAGCGGCAAAACGCCAGCCGTGGTGGTGGTGCATGAGAATCGTGGACTGAATCCGTATATCGAAGATGTGGCACGGCGAGTGGCGAAGGTGGGGTATATCGCCCTGGCACCTGACGGCTTAAGTTCCGTTGGAGGTTATCCGGGAAATGATGATAAAGGTCGTGAGCTGCAACAGCAGGTTGATCCAACCAAACTGATGAATGATTTCTTTGCCGCAATTGAGTTTATGCAACGCTATCCGCAAGCGACAGGCAAAGTGGGTATTACCGGATTTTGCTATGGCGGTGGCGTATCGAACGCGGCGGCTGTCGCGTATCCGGAACTGGCCTGCGCGGTGCCGTTTTATGGTCGTCAGGCACCCACTGCCGATGTGGCGAAGATTGAAGCGCCTTTACTACTCCACTTCGCGGAACTGGACACCCGAATCAACGAGGGCTGGCCTGCTTACGAGGCGGCGTTGAAAGCCAATAATAAGGTTTATGAGGCGTATATATATCCGGGGGTTAATCACGGATTCCATAATGATTCCACGCCCCGTTATGACAAATCTGCCGCCGATCTTGCCTGGCAAAGGACACTGAAATGGTTCGATAAATATCTCTCCTGATGGGTTTATCTCTTACGGGATTACGTCTTAAACAAGCATGAAAAAATAGCGTGCGCAAAAGTCGTTCTTTGCCTAAAATATCGCTATATATGACAATATATAGCGAATGAGGTGAACGATGAATAACCATTTTGGTAAAGGCTTAATGGCGGGATTAAAAGCAACGCATGCCGACAGTGCGGTTAATGTGACAAAATTCTGTGCCGATTATAAACGCGGTTTTGTATTAGGCTACTCACACCGGATGTACGAAAAGACCGGAGATCGCCAGCTTAGCGCCTGGGAAGCGGGTATTCTGACGCGCCGTTATGGACTGGATAAAGAGATGGTAATGGATTTCTTTCGTGAGAATAATTCCTGTTCTACGTTGCGCTTTTTTATGGCCGGTTATCGCCTAGAAAATTGATCAAACATACGTATTATCTTGCTTTAATTAATTACACTAATGCTTCTTCCCTTCGTTTTAGTGCCCCGCCGCAGTATCATGATATCGATAACCATAATAAATGTGTGGTAAATGGCGCATCGATCGCATTATTGATTTTGCGATTGAGGCAAAATATATGCCAGGTCTTCGCAACGGAATAACTATAAATGACTGGAGATAACACCCTCATCCATTCTCACGGCATTAACCGTCGTGATTTCATGAAGCTTTGTGCAGCATTAGCCGCCACCATGGGGTTAAGTAGCAAAGCCGCTGCAGAGATGGCCGAATCGGTTACTAACCCGCAGCGTCCGCCAGTTATCTGGATTGGCGCGCAGGAGTGCACCGGTTGTACGGAATCTCTGCTTCGTGCAACGCATCCAACGGTAGAAAACCTCGTGCTGGAGACTATCTCTCTGGAGTATCACGAAGTGCTTTCCGCCGCCTTCGGTCATCAGGTCGAAGAGAACAAACATAACGCTCTCGAGAAGTACAAAGGGCAGTATGTGTTAGTGGTGGATGGTTCCATCCCATTAAAAGATAACGGTATTTATTGCATGGTTGCCGGTGAGCCGATTGTGGATCACATCCGCAAAGCGGCGGAAGGCGCAGCAGCCATTATCGCTATCGGTTCCTGCTCTGCGTGGGGCGGTGTTGCCGCAGCTGGAGTTAACCCAACTGGCGCAGTCAGCCTGCAAGAAGTTCTACCGGGCAAAACTGTTATCAATATTCCTGGCTGCCCGCCGAACCCGCACAACTTCCTCGCGACCGTTGCGCACATCATCACTTACGGCAAACCGCCGAAACTGGATGACAAAAACCGTCCGACTTTCGCCTATGGTCGTCTGATTCACGAACACTGTGAACGTCGCCCGCACTTCGATGCTGGTCGTTTTGCCAAAGAGTTCGGTGATGAAGGCCACCGCGAAGGCTGGTGCCTGTACCACCTCGGCTGTAAAGGGCCAGAAACTTACGGCAACTGCTCAACGCTGCAATTCTGCGATGTTGGCGGCGTGTGGCCGGTAGCGATTGGTCACCCGTGCTATGGCTGTAACGAAGAAGGTATCGGCTTCCATAAAGGCATCCATCAGCTTGCCAACGTCGAAAACCAGACTCCGCGTTCACAGAAACCGGACGTTAACGCTAAAGAAGGCGGCAACGTCTCGGCAGGCGCTATTGGTTTGCTCGGCGGTGTGGTTGGGCTGGTTGCCGGTGTCAGCGTGATGGCGGTGCGTGAACTGGGTCGTCAGCAAAAGAAAGATAACGCTGACTCACGGGGAGAATAACCGTGAACAGACGTAATTTTATTAAAGCAGCCTCCTGCGGGGCATTGCTGACGGGCGCGCTGCCGTCTGTCAGTCATGCGGCTGCTGAAAACCGCCCGCCAATTCCGGGATCGCTGGGGATGTTGTACGACTCGACCTTGTGCGTAGGCTGTCAGGCTTGCGTCACCAAGTGTCAGGATATCAACTTCCCTGAACGTAACCCGCAAGGGGAACAGACCTGGTCGAACAACGACAAACTGTCGCCGTATACCAATAATATCATTCAGGTGTGGACCAGCGGCACAGGGGTCAACAAAGACCAGGAGGAGAATGGCTACGCGTACATTAAGAAACAGTGTATGCACTGCGTCGATCCGAACTGTGTCTCTGTGTGCCCGGTCTCTGCACTGAAAAAAGATCCGAAAACCGGTATTGTCCATTACGACAAAGATGTGTGCACCGGTTGCCGTTACTGCATGGTCGCCTGCCCATACAACGTGCCGAAGTACGACTACAACAACCCGTTTGGTGCGCTGCATAAGTGCGAGTTGTGCAACCAGAAAGGTGTGGAACGTCTCGATAAAGGCGGTCTGCCTGGCTGTGTAGAAGTGTGCCCGGCGGGCGCGGTGATTTTTGGTACGCGTGAAGAGCTGATGGCGGAGGCGAAAAAACGTCTGGCGCTGAAGCCGGGCAGCGAATACCACTATCCGCGTCAGACGCTGAAATCTGGCGACACTTACCTGCATACGGTGCCGAAATATTATCCGCATCTGTATGGCGAGAAAGAGGGCGGCGGTACTCAGGTTCTGGTACTGACGGGTGTGCCTTATGAAAATCTCGACCTGCCGAAACTGGACGATCTTTCTACTGGTGCGCGTTCCGAACATGTCCAACACACCCTGTATAAAGGCATGATGCTACCACTGGCTGTGCTGGCGGGCTTAACCGTGCTGGTTCGTCGCAACACTAAAAACGACCATCACGACGGAGGAGACGATCATGAGTCATGATCCACAACCGCTGGGCGGCAAAATCATCAGTAAACCGGTCATGATTTTTGGACCGTTAATCGTCATCTGTATGCTCCTGATTGTGAAGCGTCTGGTGTTCGGTCTGGGCTCTGTCTCCGACCTGAACGGCGGCTTCCCGTGGGGCGTGTGGATCGCGTTTGACCTGCTGATCGGTACCGGCTTTGCCTGTGGCGGCTGGGCGCTCGCGTGGGCAGTATACGTCTTTAACCGTGGGCAATACCATCCGCTGGTGCGTCCGGCGCTGTTGGCGAGTCTGTTTGGTTATTCACTGGGTGGCTTGTCGATCACTATCGACGTGGGTCGCTACTGGAACCTGCCGTACTTCTACATTCCGGGTCACTTCAACGTGAACTCGGTACTGTTCGAGACGGCGGTCTGTATGACCATCTACATCGGTGTGATGGCACTGGAGTTTGCTCCGGCATTGTTTGAACGTCTGGGCTGGAAGGTGTCACTCAAACGTCTGAACAAGGTGATGTTCTTCATCATCGCGCTTGGTGCGCTGCTGCCAACTATGCACCAGTCTTCAATGGGATCGCTGATGATCTCGGCGGGCTACAAGGTGCATCCGCTGTGGCAAAGCTATGAAATGTTGCCGCTGTTCTCGCTGCTGACGGCGTTCATCATGGGCTTCTCGATTGTCATCTTTGAAGGTTCGTTGGTGCAGGCGGGTCTGCGTGGCAACGGTCCGGATGAAAAGAGTCTGTTCGTTAAGCTGACCAACACCATCAGTGTGTTGCTGGCGATTTTCATCGTGCTGCGCTTTGGCGAGCTTATCTATCGCGACAAGCTGTCGTTAGCGTTTGCCGGTGACTTCTACTCCGTGATGTTCTGGATTGAAGTCCTGCTGATGCTCTTCCCGCTGGTCGTTCTGCGTGTGGCGAAGCTGCGTAATGATTCCCGCATGCTGTTCCTGTCAGCACTGAGTGCACTGTTAGGTTGTGCAACCTGGCGTCTGACCTATTCGCTGGTGGCATTCAACCCGGGTGGCGGTTACGCCTACTTCCCGACCTGGGAAGAACTGTTGATTTCTATTGGTTTTGTGGCTATTGAGATTTGCGCTTATATCGTACTCATTCGTCTACTGCCGATACTTCCTCCTTTAAAACAAAACGATCATAATCGTCATGAGGCGAGCAAAGCATGAGCCAGAGAATTACTATTGATCCGGTAACCCGTATTGAAGGGCATTTACGCATCGATTGCGAAATCGAAAATGGCGTCGTTTCGAAAGCATGGGCTTCCGGTACCATGTGGCGCGGCATGGAAGAGATCGTGAAAAACCGCGATCCGCGCGATGCATGGATGATTGTGCAACGTATCTGTGGCGTATGTACTACCACTCACGCGCTGTCTTCCGTTCGTGCGGCAGAAAGTGCGCTGAATATCGACGTTCCGGTTAACGCGCAATACATCCGTAACATCATTCTGGCTGCGCACACCACGCATGACCATATTGTTCATTTCTATCAGCTTTCGGCGCTGGACTGGGTGGACATCACTTCTGCACTGCAAGCTGATCCAACCAAAGCCTCCGAAATGCTGAAAGGTGTTTCGACCTGGCATCTGAACAGCCCGGAAGAGTTCACCAAAGTTCAGAACAAGATCAAAGATCTGGTTGCCAGCGGTCAGTTGGGTATTTTCGCCAATGGCTACTGGGGTCACCCGGCAATGAAACTGCCGCCGGAAGTGAACCTGATTGCGGTAGCGCACTACCTGCAGGCGCTGGAGTGCCAGCGTGACGCTAACCGCGTTGTGGCGCTGCTGGGCGGTAAAACGCCGCATATTCAGAACCTGGCGGTAGGTGGTGTCGCGAACCCGATCAACCTCGACGGTCTGGGTGTGCTGAACCTTGAGCGCCTGATGTACATCAAGTCCTTCATCGACAAGCTGAGCGACTTTGTTGAGCAGGTTTACAAGGTTGATACTGCAGTTATCGCTGCGTTCTACCCGGAATGGCTGACGCGCGGTAAAGGTGCGGTGAACTACCTGAGCGTGCCGGAATTCCCGACCGACAGTAAAAACGGCAGCTTCCTGTTCCCGGGCGGCTACATTGAGAATGCGGATCTGTCCTCGTATCGTCCGATCACTTCTCATTCCGATGAATACCTGATCAAAGGAATTCAGGAAAGCGCAAAGCATTCCTGGTATAAAGACGAAGCGCCGCAGGCACCGTGGGAAGGTACCACCATTCCGGCTTACGACGGTTGGTCTGACGACGGTAAATACTCTTGGGTGAAATCGCCGACTTTCTACGGCAAAACGGTAGAAGTGGGTCCACTGGCTAATATGCTGGTGAAACTGGCGGCAGGTCGCGAATCTACCCAGAACAAACTGAATGAAATCGTTGCGATTTATCAGAAATTGACCGGCAACACGCTGGAAGTAGCGCAACTGCACTCCACGCTGGGCCGTATTATTGGTCGTACCGTTCACTGCTGCGAATTGCAGGATATCCTGCAAAATCAATACAGTGCACTGATCACCAATATCGGCAAAGGCGATCACACCACGTTCGTGAAGCCGAACATTCCGGCAACGGGCGAGTTCAAAGGCGTTGGCTTCCTCGAAGCACCGCGCGGTATGCTCTCTCACTGGATGGTGATCAAAGACGGTATTATCAGTAACTACCAGGCGGTTGTTCCATCAACCTGGAACTCTGGCCCGCGTAACTTCAATGATGACGTCGGTCCTTACGAGCAGTCGCTGGTGGGTACACCGGTTGCTGATCCGAATAAACCGCTGGAAGTGGTGCGTACCATTCACTCCTTCGACCCGTGCATGGCCTGTGCGGTACACGTAGTGGATGCCGACGGCAACGAAGTGGTTTCAGTGAAGGTTCTGTAATGCGTATTTTAGTCTTAGGGGTCGGCAATATTTTGCTGACCGATGAAGCCATCGGTGTGCGGATTGTTGAAGCGTTAGAGCAACGATACATTCTGCCGGATTATGTTGAGATCCTCGATGGCGGCACGGCGGGAATGGAGCTGCTTGGTGACATGGCAAATCGCGATCATCTGATTATTGCGGATGCCATTGTGTCGAAAAAGAACGCACCGGGAACGATGATGATCCTGCGGGATGAAGAAGTTCCGGCGTTGTTTACCAACAAAATCTCTCCGCATCAGCTTGGCCTGGCCGACGTATTGTCGGCCCTGCGCTTCACCGGCGAGTTTCCGAAAAAGCTGACCCTGGTCGGCGTGATCCCGGAATCACTGGAGCCACACATCGGCTTAACGCCGACGGTTGAAGCAATGATTGAACCTGCGCTTGAGCAGGTTCTGGCTGCGCTGCGCGAATCAGGCGTGGAAGCCATCCCACGGGAGGCGATTCATGACTGAAGAGATAGCAGGTTTCCAGACCTCCCCGAAGGCGCAAGTACAGGCAGCGTTTGAAGAAATTGCCCGGCGTTCGATGCACGATCTCTCTTTTCTGCATCCTTCAATGCCGGTGTATGTTTCTGACTTTACGCTGTTCGAAGGTCAGTGGACGGGGTGTGTGATCACCCCGTGGATGCTGAGTGCAGTTATCTTCCCCGGCCCGGATCAACTCTGGCCGCTGCGCAAAGTGAGTGAAAAAATTGGTCTGCAACTGCCGTATGGCACTATGACCTTTACTGTTGGTGAACTGGACGGTGTTTCGCAATACCTCTCCTGCTCGCTGATGTCGCCGCTTTCGCACAGCATGTCGATTGAAGAGGGCCAACGGCTGACGGATGACTGCGCCCGAATGATCCTTTCGCTGCCAGTCACCAATCCGGATGTACCACACGCAGGGCGTCGTGCCCTGCTATTTGGCCGCAGGAGTGGCGAAAATGCATGAGTTGTCGCTTTGCCAGAGCGCCGTTGAAATTATCCAACGGCAGGCGGAGCAGCACGATGTTAAGCGCGTCACCGCCGTGTGGCTGGAAATTGGCGCACTCTCCTGCGTTGAGGAGAGCGCCGTCCGTTTTAGTTTTGAAATTGTCTGCCACGGAACGGTAGCGCAAGGGTGCGATTTACATATCGTCTATAAACCCGCCCAGGCCTGGTGTTGGGATTGCAGCCAGGTGGTGGAGATTCATCAGCACGATGCGCAGTGTCCGATCTGTCATGGCGAGCGGTTGCGTGTCGATACCGGCGATTCGCTAATCGTCAAAAGTATTGAAGTTGAATAACCGGAGTTAACAATGTGTATTGGCGTTCCTGGCCTGGTGCTGGCTGTCGGTGAAGATATTCACCAGCTTGCGCAGGTTGAAGTATGTGGTATCAAGCGCGACGTGAATATCGCCCTGATTTGTGAAGGTAACCCTGCCGATCTGCTGGGCCAGTGGGTACTGGTGCACGTCGGATTTGCCATGAGCATTATCGATGAAGACGAAGCCAAAGCCACATTAGACGCACTGCGCCAAATGGATTACGACATTACCAGCGCGTGATGATTAGCTTTTGTAGGCCTGATAAGACGCGGCAGCGTCGCATCAGGCATTGTGCTCGATTGCCGGATGCGGCGTGAACGCCTTATCCGGCCTGGATGGCTTGCTGCGACGAATACCAACCCTTACCCCTGACGCTTATCTTCCGTATTCGTCTCGAAATCACTGGCGTCATGGCGTTCATGCAACTGCTCGTTCAGCGGTCCGTTGATGCGGTTAACAATACGCCCACGCTTCACTGCCGGACGTTCGCCTACTTCTTTCGCCCAGCGTTGTACATGCTTATAACTGCCCGCATCAAGAAACTCTGCGGCATCATATACGCCGCCTAACACCACATTGCCAAACCACGGCCAAATCGCCATATCCGCAATGGTGTACTCATCGCCCGCAACAAACTTATGCTGCGCCAGTTGCTTATCCAGCACGTCGAGAAGGCGCTTGGCTTCCATAGTAAAGCGGTTGATGGCGTACTCAATTTTCACCGGCGCGTAATGGTAAAAGTGACCAAAACCACCGCCGAGGAACGGTGCCGCGCCCTGTAACCAGAACAGCCAGCTCATCGTTTCAGTACGCTTTGCCAGATCCTGCGGCAAGAAGTAGCCAAATTTCTCCGCCAGATAAAGCAGAATCGAGCCTGACTCAAACACGCGGATCGGCGGATTATGGGTATGATCGCGCAATGCCGGGATCTTCGAATTCGGGTTCACTTCGACAAAGCCGCTGGAGAATTGATCGCCATCGCCAATGCGAATCAGCCAGGCGTCGTACTCTGCACCAGTAACGCCCAGCGCCAGCAGCTCCTCAAGCATAATCGTTACTTTCTGACCGTTCGGCGTTCCCAGCGAATAAAGTTGCAATGGATGTTTGCCCACCGGCAGCGTTTTTTCATGCGTCGGACCAGAAACCGGGCGATTGATATTGGCGAACGCGCCGCCAGCGGATTTATCCCACGTCCAGACTTTCGCGGGCTGATAAGTATTGTCTGTCATAGTGAGTTGCCTTCTGAGTGGTAGTGTTGAAGCAGTGTAGCAGGTCACTTGCTGTACAGAATGTGAATTTTTTAACCCTTTGCGCCAGCCGCTGCGATGAGGTGTATGATTAGTCTGACCTCTGTCCGGTTAATGTCGCTGAGCAGGTAATCAGAGCACAACAATTACGCCAACTGCTTAGGTTGTATTGTTAAAGGTAAAGTGATGAGCAAAGGCACGACCAGCCAGGATGCCCCGTTCGGGACATTATTGGGCTACGCCCCAGGTGGGGTAGCAATCTACTCTTCAGATTACAGTTCTCTCGATCCGCAGGAATACGAAGATGACGCCGTATTCCGTAGCTATATCGACGATGAATATATGGGCCACAAATGGCAATGCGTTGAATTTGCTCGCCGTTTTCTCTTTCTGAACTACGGTGTAGTCTTCACTGACGTGGGTATGGCATGGGAGATTTTCTCACTGCGCTTCTTGCGTGAAGTGGTCAATGACAACATCCTGCCATTGCAGGCATTTCCTAACGGTTCGCCGCGTGCACCGGTAGCGGGGGCGCTTCTTATCTGGGATAAAGGCGGTGAATTTAAAGACACTGGTCATGTCGCCATCATTACCCAATTGCATGGCAACAAAGTCCGTATTGCGGAACAGAACGTGATTCATTCCCCGTTGCCGCAAGGGCAACAGTGGACACGCGAGCTGGAGATGGTGGTCGAAAACGGCGGCTATACCCTGAAAGACACCTTCGATGACACCACTATTCTGGGCTGGATGATCCAGACGGAAGATACCGAATACAGCTTGCCACAGCCGGAAATTGCAGGCGAACTGCTGAAAATCAGCGGGGCGCGTCTGGAAAACAAAGGCCAGTTTGACGGTAAATGGCTGGATGCAAAAGATCCGCTGCAAAACGCCTATGTACAGGCCAACGGTCAGGTGATCAATCAGGATCCGTATCATTACTACACCATTACCGAGAGCGCCGAGCAGGAGCTGATTAAAGCCACCAACGAGCTGCACCTGATGTATCTTCACGCCACCGACAAGGTGCTGAAAGATGACAACCTGCTGGCGCTGTTCGACATTCCGAAAATCCTCTGGCCACGTTTGCGTCTCTCCTGGCAGCGTCGCCGTCACCATATGATCACCGGTCGTATGGATTTCTGCATGGATGAACGTGGCCTGAAAGTCTACGAATACAACGCCGATTCTGCCTCCTGTCATACCGAAGCGGGCTTGATCCTCGAACGTTGGGCGGAGCAGGGCTATAAAGGCAACGGCTTCAATCCTGCGGAAGGGCTGATTAACGAACTGGCTGGTGCCTGGAAACACAGTCGTGCACGTCCGTTTGTCCATATCATGCAGGACAAAGATATCGAGGAAAACTATCACGCGCAGTTTATGGAGCAGGCGCTGCACCAGGCGGGCTTTGAAACGCGTATCTTGCGCGGGTTGGATGAACTGGGCTGGGATGCTGCCGGGCAACTGATTGATGGGGAAGGGCGACTGGTTAACTGCGTGTGGAAAACCTGGGCGTGGGAAACCGCGTTTGATCAGATTCGTGAAGTTAGCGACCGTGAGTTTGCTGCGTTGCCGATCCGTACCGGTCATCCGCAAAATGAAGTGCGTCTTATCGACGTATTGCTGCGCCCGGAAGTGCTGGTCTTTGAGCCGCTGTGGACGGTGATCCCTGGCAACAAAGCGATTCTGCCGATCCTCTGGTCGCTGTTTCCGCACCACCGCTATCTGTTGGATACTGATTTCACCGTGAATGATGAACTGGTGAAAACCGGTTACGCAGTGAAACCGATCGCCGGTCGCTGTGGCAGTAACATCGACCTCGTCAGCCATCATGAAGAGGTGCTGGACAAAACCAGCGGTAAATTTGCCGAGCAGAAAAACATCTATCAGCAACTGTGGTGTTTGCCGAAAGTGGACGGTAAATACATTCAGGTATGTACCTTCACCGTTGGTGGCAACTACGGTGGGACGTGTTTGCGCGGTGATGAATCACTGGTCATCAAAAAAGAGAGTGATATTGAACCGTTAATTGTGGTGAAAGAGTAATACATGTTGTAGCAACCCCGTACTGATTATGAAGAATAATCAGTACGGGGATTAATCAAAATATTCAATATTTATATATTTCAATATTTATTCATTTCATATATGAATATATTAACAAGTAGAATACCTGTGTTTTGATTATTTCTAAAGGTTTTGAATGAAGGCTTATTGTCTGATACACAAGAAATAACACTCTTTTTATCGTTAAAAAATGATATTTCACTTTGCCCACGCCGTTAAAGTCACTGATAATGCGTCCGTTCGTAAATTCAAAATGGCGTAATCTAATATATGCTAAATTTATTTGTTGGCCTTGATATATACACAGGGCTTTTGTTATTACTTGCTCTGGCATTTGTGTTGTTCTACGAAGCAATCAATGGTTTTCATGATACGGCGAATGCGGTGGCAACCGTTATTTATACTCGTGCCATGCAGCCACAGCTTGCCGTGGTGATGGCGGCATTTTTTAACTTTTTTGGCGTATTGCTAGGCGGACTTAGCGTTGCCTATGCCATTGTCCATATGTTGCCAACCGATTTGTTGCTGAATATGGGGTCAACTCACGGCCTGGCGATGGTCTTTTCCATGCTGCTGGCGGCGATTATCTGGAACCTGGGAACGTGGTTCTTTGGTTTACCGGCCTCCAGTTCGCACACCTTGATTGGTGCGATTATCGGCATCGGTTTAACCAACGCGCTGTTAACCGGCTCATCGGTAATGGATGCGTTAAACCTGCGCGAAGTCACCAAGATTTTCTCTTCACTCATTGTCTCTCCCATCGTGGGGCTGGTGATTGCGGGGGGGCTAATTTTTCTGCTACGCCGTTTCTGGAGTGGGACGAAAAAGCGTGACCGTATTCATCGTATTCCGGAAGATCGCAAAAAGAAAAAAGGCAAACGTAAGCCGCCATTCTGGACGCGTATTGCCCTGATTGTTTCCGCTGCGGGCGTGGCGTTTTCACATGGTGCGAATGACGGGCAGAAAGGAATTGGTCTGGTGATGCTGGTGCTGGTGGGGATTGCTCCCGCCGGGTTTGTCGTCAATATGAACGCGTCCGGCTATGAAATTACCCGTACCCGCGATGCCGTCACCAACTTCGAACACTACCTGCAACAGCATCCTGAACTGCCGCAGAAGTTGATTACGATGGAACCTCCATTGCCTGCGACATCGACTGATGGCACACAAGTAACGGAGTTTCACTGTCATCCGGCAAATACCTTTGATGCGATTGCGCGCGTTAAAACGATGCTGCCAGGCAATATGGAAAGTTACGAGCCGTTAAGCGTGAGTCAGCGCAGCCAGCTGCGCCGCATTATGCTGTGCATCTCTGATACCTCCGCGAAGCTGGCGAAACTGCCAGGCGTCAGTAAAGAAGACCAGAACCTGCTGAAAAAACTGCGCAGCGATATGTTAAGCACCATTGAGTACGCACCGGTATGGATCATCATGGCAGTGGCTTTAGCACTCGGTATTGGCACCATGATTGGCTGGCGTCGCGTGGCGATGACCATCGGTGAGAAGATTGGTAAGCGCGGCATGACGTATGCGCAAGGCATGGCGGCACAAATGACGGCGGCAGTGTCTATCGGCCTTGCCAGTTATATTGGGATGCCCGTCTCCACAACACATGTACTCTCGTCTGCAGTAGCAGGGACGATGGTGGTGGACGGCGGTGGGTTACAGCGTAAAACGGTAACCAGCATCCTGATGGCGTGGGTGTTTACTTTACCGGCGGCGATTTTTCTTTCTGGTGGGTTGTACTGGATAGCATTGCAGTTGATTTAACCTTCCTGAAAATGCCCGGTCCTGGCGATCGGGCATTTCCATTTTTCACTAGTGATAACCACGCGCGGTCATAAAATCCGTAATCGCTTTTTCTGCATCAACCAGCACCTTTTCCAGTGGCTGATTGGCGTCGATATCAACCAGTTGTGCACCACCAAAGGTTAACTGTGGCGTTATGGCAATCTTCCTCGCCAGCGATTCCCGTTTATGGTCAGGTTTACGCGCGCAGGCAACTTCAAGGTCAACATTGAGTTTGATGACCAGATCAGGCTTGTGGCTCGCCATCCAGTGAAACGCTTTACGTTCCTGGCTTGCCAGCCATGAGACAAAACGACCACCTTCAACGTTAGGCGGGAACACCGTACCATCATAAGCGCCCGGAATCTGGTCCTGCGGATAACGGTCGGTTAAAACAATTAACCCGCGACGACGACAGGCAAGCATATGACGAAAGCGCAGTAAGCGACGGGCGACAAACGCTGTAATTACCAGCGCCGGAACTGGTCCAGGCAATTTTTTTGCTGTTTTCACCTGATTTCGTTCAATTGTTTTATGTAAGGATTTTCCCATCAACGGTAATTTTGTCACTGCACGACCGACATTTCCGGCCTGTTTTCCTAAATGAACCCTTTCGGCAGCACCATATTTTTCGACAACGGTAATAAGATGTTCACACACCGTTGACTTGCCTGAACCATCGCTACCAATAACGGCAATTAATGGAGGTATTATTGACTGCATGAATATATCCTTAAATTTAAATATCCATCCAAAATATTTATTTGGCTAATATGTTTTTGATGAAAGCGTAATTCAGGTCAATGTCACAATTAACCATTGTCACAATAAGGTTGAACGGATATTCTGAGCACGGACCACGTAATATTCAATACATTATTTGCTGCCGGGTTTTTCGTGAATCAACGTAATATGTCAATAATTAATTCCACGCCAGTGCGTGTTATTGCCATTGTAGGATGTGATGGTTCAGGTAAATCGACCCTCACGGCAAGCCTGGTAAATGAACTGGCATCAAGAATGCCAACAGAACACATTTATCTCGGGCAATCGTCCGGGCGAATTGGCGAATGGATTTCACAGCTACCTGTTATTGGCGCACCTTTTGGGCGTTATTTGCGAAGTAAAGCGGCACATGTGCACGAAAAGCCCTCAACACCGCCTGGCAATATTACTGCGCTGGTTATCTATCTGCTTTCCTGCTGGCGGGCGTACAAGTTTCGCAAAATGTTGTGTAAAAACCAGCAAGGCTATCTGCTCATCACCGACCGCTACCCGCAGGTTGAAGTGCCGGGTTTCCGCTTTGATGGCCCGCAATTGGCAAAAACCACGGGCGGTAACGGTTGGATAAAAATGTTAAGGCAGCGCGAGCTGAAGCTGTACCAATGGATGGCGTCTTATTTGCCCGTATTGTTGATTCGTCTTGGCATTGATGAACAAACCGCGTTTGCGCGTAAACCTGACCACCAACTGGCAGCGTTACAGGAAAAAATCGCCGTTACGCCGCAACTGACATTCAATGGCGCCAGGATCCTTGAACTGGATGGTCGGCAACCAGCCGATGAAATTCTGCAAGCGTCACTACGCGCAATTCACGCCGCGCTTTCCTGATCACCAAAATGGATAGGGGATGATTAAACGAATGGATGCACTACAAACACAAACTGTTAAGAGTACAACCGCGCCGCAGCCCAACTACATTCCGGGGCTGATTGCGGTGGTCGGGTGTGATGGCACCGGTAAATCCACACTGACCAATGACCTGGTGAAATCGCTGCAACAACACTGGCAAACCGAGCGGCGCTATCTGGGGCTGCTCTCCGGCGAAGACGGCGACAAAATCAAACGATTGCCGTTGGTTGGTGTCTGGCTCGAACGGCGACTGGCGGCCAAATCCTCGAAAACCCAAAGCATGAAAACCAAATCTCCGGCGCTATGGGCGGCGGTGATTATGTACTGCTTCTCGCTGCGAAGAATGGCGAATCTACGCAAGGTTCAGCGACTGGCGCAAAGTGGCGTTCTGGTGGTTAGCGATCGCTTCCCGCAGGCTGAAATTTCGGGATTTTATTATGACGGACCGGGGATTGGCGTCGAACGTGCGACCGGGAAAATCAGCAGGTTTCTGGCGCAGCGTGAACGGCGTTTATACCAAAAAATGGCGCAATACCGTCCTGAATTAATCATTCGCTTGGGGATTGATATTGATACTGCCATCTCCCGCAAGCCTGACCATGACTATGCCGAGCTGCAGGACAAAATCGGCGTCATGTCGACGATTGGTTATAACGGCACAAAAATTCTTGAGATTGATTCCAGAGCGCCTTACAGCGAGGTGCTGGAACAGGCACAGAAGGCGGTTTCTCTGGTTGCCATCGTTTCTGACCGCCGAAGTTTAACTTAAGGCAGGCGGGATACTTTTTACTATCAACGATAAGGTCAGGCTGAATTGGCGGTTTTTAACATCAAACATTGGTTTGCAGATGGCGCGTTTCGCACCATTATTCGCAATAGCGCCTGGTTAGGCTCCAGTAATGTCGTGAGCGCTTTGCTGGGTCTGTTGGCGCTCTCGTGTGCCGGTAAAGGGATGACGCCCGCCATGTTTGGCGTACTGGTAATTGTGCAATCGTACGCCAAATCGATCAGCGATTTTATTAAGTTTCAGACATGGCAACTGGTGGTTCAGTACGGAACGCCGGCCTTGACCAACAATAATCCGCAGCAATTTCGCAATGTTGTCTCATTTTCCTTCTCGCTGGATATCGTCAGCGGCGCGGTGGCGATTGTCGGCGGCATTGCCTTACTGCCATTCCTTTCCCATTCATTAGGTCTGGATGACCAAAGCTTTTGGCTGGCGGCGCTCTATTGCACGCTCATTCCTTCAATGGCTTCCTCCACGCCGACCGGCATTCTGCGTGCGGTAGATCGCTTTGATTTGATTGCTGTACAGCAGGCGACGAAACCTTTTCTGCGCGCAGCGGGGAGCGTCGTAGCCTGGTATTTTGACTTTGGTTTTGCGGGTTTTGTTATTGCCTGGTACGTGTCGAATCTGGTTGGCGGCACCATGTACTGGTGGTTTGCCGCGCGCGAATTACGCCGCAGAAATATCCATAACGCCTTCAAATTGAATCTGTTTGAGTCTGCCCGACACATTAAAGGCGCGTGGAGTTTTGTCTGGTCAACCAACATTGCCCACTCCATCTGGTCGGCGCGTAACTCGTGCAGCACAGTGTTGGTGGGGATCGTGTTAGGACCCGCTGCTGCCGGGTTATTTAAAATCGCCATGACATTCTTCGATGCCGCCGGAACGCCAGCGGGTTTACTGGGCAAAAGTTTTTACCCAGAGGTGATGCGTTTAGATCCACGCACCACCAGACCGTGGTTGTTAGGCGTGAAGTCCGCTTTACTGGCGGGCGGAATCGGTATTCTGGTGGCGCTCGCGGTGTTGATCGTCGGCAAGCCGCTCATTTCGCTGGTGTTTGGCGTTAAGTATCTCGAAGCGTATGACCTGATTCAGGTGATGCTGGGCGCAATTGTGATTTCGATGCTGGGCTTCCCACAGGAGTCATTGCTATTGATGGCGGGAAAACAGCGCGCTTTTCTCGTGGCGCAAACCATCGCCTCAATCGGCTACATCGTATTGCTGTTCATGTTCTGTCATCTGTTTGGCGTGCTGGGGGCTGCATTTGCTTACTTCGGTGGGCAATGTCTGGATGTGGTGTTCTCGCTAATTCCGACCTTAAAGGCATTTTTTCAGCGCCATTCCTTGCTTTATAACTCAGCCGGAGAGAAATCCTGATGATGAGAAAATATTTCCCGCTTGAGGCGAGCGAGCGTCTATTTGTTGCGATTGAAGAAGATGATGTTGTTGATGCACAGGTCAGTTTGCCGCCGATTATCGCACTAAGTTGTACCACCGAAATCATCCATGATAATTACGCGTTATGCCTGAAATTCTGGCTGGATGGTGTTAATCGTCAGGAGTTACTGCGTTTAATCCGCAAACAGGCGAAAGGCGATGAGCTGACGACAGACGAGCGCAAACAGTTTAAATACATGCGAGCGCGCTACAAGCATCTGCGTTTTGCGCAACGGCTGTATTTAAAGAAGCATCAGCAGGATTTTTATTCGGCAAAACGACCGTTTTTCTTGGGCATTTTCAGGATGGCTTTCGTAACGGTAAGAAAAATATTGTGTCGTTTTACGGTAACCTGTTACGTGTTTATTTGAGCTCCCCTGTCTGGTGGCTGGTGAACTATTCATTGCGCCATAGCCAGTTAGAAACCGTGAACGGTTTTATCGCCTACCGCCAGAAGCAAATGTACATCCTGAAAGAGATTATTGCTAAACCGCAACTAACTGGCAGGGAATTTCATGATGTGCGAAAAATCATCAGCCAGCAGGTTTCTTATTACGACACCTTAAGATCGCTTGATCCTGAAAATAAAGAGGCGTTACTGATTTCCCGTTTTCTCGCCGCCATTAATGGTCTGATGGGGGATAAGCACGACGACATGGTGGCGGATGATATGGAGAACCGCCGGTCATATGATGCACCAGTGGCGCTGGATAGCGATATTCGCCAGCGTTTAGAACTGCTTATTTCGCGTTTCCCACTCTATCCGGAGCAATAATGCCATCTCGTTGGATTTTCGCTCTGATCATCGCACTCTTAGCGCCAGGCGCGGCGGCACACAATTTCGTCACTGGCAAAACGGTTACCCCTGTTTATATCCAGGAAGGTGGTGAGCTGCTTCTGAATAGCGACGACGAAATTCACTACCAAAAGTGGAACAGCACACAATTGGCGGGAAAAGTCCGCATTATTCAGTATATCGCCGGACGTAAGTCTGCGAAGAAAAAGAACTCACTGTTAATTAAAGCGGTTGAAGAGGCAAACTTTTCGCAGGATCGTTTTCAGCCCACCACCATTGTGAACACTGATGATGCCATCTTTGGTACTAGCTATTTTGTCGTTGGCAAAATCGAAAAAAATAAACGTCGCTATCCGTGGGCGCAATTTGTTATTGACGGCAAAGGTCTGGGACGCGTTGCCTGGCAATTGCCGGAGCAGAGTTCAACCATTCTGGTATTGAATAAAGCCGGGCGAATTCAGTGGGCAAAGGACGGCAGCCTGACACCGGAAGAGGTAGATCATGTCATTGCGCTGGCGCAGAAACTGATCAATGAATAAAAAATTCAAAGGATTGAGGGCGTTAGCGAGATGAAGCTGGTTGAACACTACATCATGCGTGGTACGCGCCGTCTGGTGCTGATTATCGTCGGGTTTCTGATCTTTATTTTCGCCAGCTACTCCGCACAGCGTTATCTGACCGAAGCGGCAAATGGGACATTAGCTCTTGATGTTGTGCTGGATATCGTTTTCTACAAAGTGCTGATTGCACTGGAGATGCTGTTACCTGTTGGACTGTATGCGTCAGTTGGCGTGACGCTAGGGCAGATGTATACCGACTCGGAAATTACCGCTATCTCCGCGGCGGGGAGCAGTCCGGGACGTTTGTACAAAGCCGTTCTTTATCTGGCGATACCGTTAAGTATTTTTGTCACCCTTCTGTCGATGTATGGTCGTCCGTGGGCTTATGCGCAGATTTATCAACTGGAGCAACAGTCGCAGTCGGAGCTGGATGTTCGCCAGTTGCGGGCAAAGAAATTTAACACTAACGATAACGGACGAATGATTCTTTCGCAGACGGTTGATCAGGATAATAATCGCCTGACTGACGCGCTGATTTATACTTCTACTGCCAATCGAACCCGCATTTTCCGCGCCCGTTCGGTTGATGTGGTTGACCCATCACCCGAGAAACCGACCGTTATGTTGCATAACGGTACCGCCTATCTTCTCGATCATCAGGGGCGTGACGACAACGAACAGATCTACCGTAATCTGCAATTGCATCTGAATCCGCTGGATCAAAGCCCTAACGTCAAACGCAAAGCAAAATCGGTCACGGAGCTGGCGCGCTCCGTCTTTCCAGCCGATCATGCCGAACTGCAATGGCGACAAAGCCGTGGCCTGACAGCATTGTTGATGGCGCTGCTGGCCATTTCATTAAGTCGGGTAAAACCGCGGCAGGGGCGATTTTCAACGTTATTGCCACTGACGTTGCTGTTTGTTGCCATTTTTTATGGCGGCGACGTCTGCCGTACGCTGGTGGCTAACGGCGCGATTCCCCTCATTCCTGGTTTGTGGTTAGTACCCGGACTCATGCTAATGGGCCTGCTGATGCTGGTCGCACGCGACTTCTCTTTGCTGCAGAAATTTTCCCGATGAATGTTTTCAGTCGCTATTTAATCCGTCACCTCTTTCTCGGTTTTGCCGCCGCCGCAGGGCTATTGCTGCCGCTTTTTACCACCTTCAACCTGATTAACGAACTGGATGATGTCAGTCCGGGCGGTTATCGCTGGACTCAGGCAGTGCTGGTGGTGCTGATGACCTTACCGCGCACACTGGTCGAACTTTCGCCGTTTATCGCTTTATTGGGAGGTATTGTCGGTCTCGGGCAGCTATCGAAAAACAGTGAGCTTACCGCCATTCGCAGCACGGGGTTTTCTATCTTCCGTATTGCACTGGTGGCGCTGGTTGCCGGGATACTGTGGACTGTTTCGTTAGGCGCGATAGATGAGTGGGGGGCGTCGCCATTGCAGCAACAGGCGCTGCAAATCAAATCGACCGCCACTGCGTTAGGGGAGGACGATGACATTACCGGCAATATGCTTTGGGCCAGGTGCGGTAATGAATTTGTGACGGTGAAATCGCTGAACGAGCAGGGCCAGCCGGTGGGCGTGGAGATTTTTCATTACCGCGACGATCTCTCGCTCGAATCCTACATTTATGCGCGCAGTGCCACCATTGAAGATGACAAAACGTGGATCCTGCATGGTGTGAATCATAAAAAATGGCTGAATGGCAAAGAAACGCTGGAAACATCTGATAATCTTGCCTGGCAATCGACCTTCACCAGTATGAATCTTGAAGAGTTATCGATGCCGGGGAATACTTTTTCTGTCCGTCAGCTTAATCATTACATCCATTATTTGCAGGAAACCGGGCAACCCAGCAGCGAATACCGCCTTGCACTGTGGGAAAAACTGGGGCAACCCATCTTAACCCTGGCGATGATTTTGCTGGCTGTGCCGTTTACCTTTAGTGCCCCGCGCTCGCCGGGGATGGGTAGCCGTCTCGCTGTAGGGGTCATCGTTGGTTTACTCACCTGGATCAGCTATCAAATCATGGTCAATCTGGGATTGCTATTTGCGTTGAGCGCACCTGTTACCGCGCTCGGTTTACCGGTAGCGTTTGTGCTGGTGGCGTTGAGCCTGGTGTATTGGTATGACAGACAACATTAAACCCGCCGTGGCGCAACACCACGGCGGGTTCACATTACTGCTTCAGAGTAGCAAATGCCTGAATGATGGCATCGATTTGCTCACGACTGTGGGCCGCGTTTACGCTACAGCGCAGCAGCGTGATGCCTGCAGGCGCGGCAGGTGGCAGGATAAGATTCACATAAACGCCCAGCGAAATAAGCTCGCGCCAGATGCGTAAACCTTCCTCTTTCGAACCGATTATTACTGGCACTACCGGGCTAATATGTGAACTTAACTCGTAACCCAGTTTTTGCAGACCGTCATACAGATGGTTGGCGTTATCCATCAGCTTTTGCCGCAGCTCTGGTTGTGAGGCAATGGTTCTTAACGACGAGCGCACGGTCGCAATGCAGGACGGAGAAGGAGAGGCGGTAAAAATATACGGGCGGCTGCCGTAGCGCAGCACTTCCATCGCTTCCGAACCGACAGCAAAACCGCCAATCGAGGCCAGACTTTTACTGAAGGTGCCAACGATAATATCCACGTCGTCTTCAACGCCAACGGCTTCAACCAGTCCGCGGCCTGTCGCGCCTAGCACACCGAACGAGTGAGCTTCATCGACAATCAAATAACCACCGAGACGACGTTTGATATCAACAATTTCTGCCAGCGGCGCAACGTCACCGAGCATACTGTAGATGCCTTCAACGATAATAATCGCCTCTTTCGCCCGTTCACCGAGGCGGACCATGCGCCGTTCCAGATCGTTGACGTCATTATGGCGGAAACGAATAATCTCCGCGCCGCCGAGAGAACAGGCGTCATAAATACTGGCGTGGCTGTCGGCATCCAGTAACACCACGGCGTTATGGTCGGCAAGTGCGCTGATGACACCTAAATTAGCGGTATAACCGGTTGAAAAAACGATAGCGGTAGGGCGATTGAAAAACTCGGCAATCTCTTTCTCTAACATCAGATGCGGTGCATAACTGCCGTTTGCCATACGAGAACCGGTGGTGCCAGTGCCTTGGGCCGCTAACGCTGCCTGACCTTCGCGGATAGCATCATGATTAAAGGTTAAACCGAGATAATTATTGGTCCCGGCCAGAATCACTTTTTTATTGCCGATCCGGCCTTCGGTGGCGGAATACACTTCATCAATACAGGTGCCAAATGGTGTTAACCCGTTGTCACTAAATTGCAGGCGCTCACCAGCAAGGCGCGCATATTTATCGTATAGCCCCATTATTTATTCTCCAGCCATGGAAGTAGAGTTTCCATTAATTGCGCAGGGGTTTTGACATCCAGCAGAATATTAATAGGAATGGAAATATCGAATCTGTCTTCCAGCATCATTAAGAGATCCATCACTTTGATCGACTCCAGGCCAAGATCGTTGACGAGATCGCTGTCGGGCTTAATTTCCACACCGTTTTCGACCAAATCCTGTAAACAGGAAAGGATGTAATCCATTACTATTTCACGATTTACCATAGAAACGTTAACACACCTTTAAACAAGACAATCAAAATAGCCCGTTGCGTAATGCGTGTTCCAGGCTAATCCCGGGAAACCAATTAATATCTTCAGAAATACGGTTATTACTTGCCGACCAGTCGGCATGAGTTAATTCACGGATTTTCGAACGAGTCAGCATCGGTTCTTTACCCGCCAGACGGCTCAACGCGGTACTGATATCCGCAAGGCAGGTGAGTAGCGGCAGAGGAATACCGACCATCCGCACGGAACCACAGCGGACATCGGCAACAAGCTGTTGGACACGTTGCCAGTCATAACCTCCGGCGACGCCATCGCATAATTCATAGGTTTGCGTCTGTACAGTTTCGGCGCTTAACCACTGACCCACTGCTTGCGCAAAATCGGTGACGTGAAGAAAAGAGAGCTGTGTCTCTGGCGTGCCAAGTCGTGGCAGCAGACCGCGCAGCATCCAGTCAAACAGCGGTTTTAACTCTTTATCGCCGGGACCATACACGGCTGTCGGGCGAAAAACGCCCAACGTAATTTCGTCAGCCATTGCAGTCAGCCGTTGTTCGGCGACGTGTTTGGAATTTGCGTACCAGGAGAGTTCGGGATGGCGCGCCGCCAGCGAAGAGATAAACAGAAAACGTTGGCAAAAGCCGCTCTCTTTTGCCGCTTGCATCAGGCGCAGGCTGCCGTCAACGTTGCAGCGGGTAAAAATCTCTTCTTTGTGCCCGCGCACTTGCCCGGCGCAATGGACCACCGCGCTGGCTCCGGCAACCAGTTCGCTAAGCGAATGTGTATCTTCCAGCGAACCGCGCACCCAAGTGAGATTATCATTGACGTGAGCGCGGGCAGTACGCGTCAATGCGCGAACGTGAAAGCCGCGGGCGAGCAGGTTATCAATAATATATTTACCGATAAACCCGGTAGCGCCCGTCACCGCGACAGTTTGATTCATGCCATGGATTCCTGCACATGAAGACTGGCAGCATAAGCCTTCTGATAACGTTTTTTCGCTTCCGCACGGGCAGGCTTGCCGGAGGATGTTCGGGGAATACTGTGGGGCGGCAACAGATCGATATCCGCGGTAACGCCAAATTCGCTTTGGATCCGAGCTGCCAGCGCGTGGATAAGCTGCCCGCGACGTTCTTCGTCGCTGATCCGACACTGGATCTGCAAAATGATTTTTTCCTGGGCGGTAACAAAAGCAATCGCATCGCCAGAATGAATTTCCGGCTCCTGTTCCGCAATGTATTCAATATCCTGCGGCCAGATATTACGGCCACGAATAATAATCAGATCTTTAATGCGTCCGGTGACATACAGATAACCGTCCAGCAGATAACCAAGGTCGCCGGTGTCTAACCAGCCCGTCGCGGCAATCTCGTCTTGCGAAACCTGGTCGCCAAAGTACCCGCTCATCAGGCTGGGGCCGGAGATGCAAATATGGCCTACCACACGTTCCGCGACAGGTATATCTGCTTCATTGCGGATTTCAATGCCATGTTCCGGCAACGCTTTACCGCAGTTGACGAAAGTCGATACGGCGCGTGTTTCAGCACCCGGCGCGACGGCTTTACCCTGGTATTCGAGGATGTCGCGATCCACTTCGTTAACCACAACCCCGCAGGCTTCATCAGAGAAGCTGACAGCCAGCGCATTTTCTGCCAGTCCGTAGCACGGCATGAAAGTTTTATCGTCAAAGTTAACCTGACGAAAACATTCAGCGAATTGATGGAGTTGTTCTGCGGATATGGGTTCTGCGCCAATACCAGCGACGCGCCAGCAGGAAAGATCCAGTTCAGCGAGATCTTTTTCATTCACGCGGCGCTGGCACAATTCATAGCCAAACGGCGGTGCAACGGAAACGGTGCCGCGATTTTTACTGATCAATTTAAGCCATTGCAGAGGACGCATGGCAAAATCCTGAGTGCGCAAATAATCTACTGAAAGCTGCGTGGCGACGGGGGTCAGGAGAAAGCCGACCAGTCCCATATCATGGTAGAAAGGCAGCCAGGAGACGCAGCGGTCGCCAGGGCGTAATTTAATCCCATCGTGGCTTATAGCACGTAGATTAGCCATCACTTCGCGGTGAGTAATGATAACGCCACGGGGAAAACGGGTGCTGCCGGAGGTATACTGGAGGTAGGCGATATCGTTTGGAACTGGACGTTGAAGCGCAACATCGGCTTCCGGTAATGCCTTAAACCAGTCGTGGCTTAAAACATGTAATTCGGGGTTGTTGTTATGTGTCGCGGCATTGACCAGTGGCAACCACTCATCACCAGTGATAATGGCTGCGGGCTGGCAACTTGCCAGTAAACCCTGCAGTTTGGCGCTCCAGGAATCCCGCTGACCGACGCCCATTGGAATCGCCAACGGGACGGCGACTAAGCCGGCATACTGGCAGGCAAAAAAAGCCTCTACAAACCCGCTACTCGTTTCGGCAATCAGCGCCACGCGATCGCCTTTTTTCAGGTTCAGCGATAACAACCTTTTCGCACCAGCTTCGGCACGCGCTTTTAACGTCTGATATTCCAGTTGATCTTCAAGTTGGCAACGTCTGTCATAAAAATTCATTCCGGCGCTACTCAGAGCGGCGTAGTCCAAAGCATCAACCAGCGTTGGAAAATCGGCATAGCGCATAGGTAGGGAATGCGTAAAGATTTTATTAGACATATACACCACGAAAAAATTGGATATCAAAAATAAAATGACAATAATGCGGTGGATTATATAGGCATAAAAGATAAATGAGATAGTATTTTCATCGGTGTGAAAATGAACATTGATTTAAATAATAGGTTTGGCTTTTTTGTTTTTATTGTGAATGATATTTAATTTGTGAATATATTAAGAAGGAGCCTTGTCCGGTCGCCTTAAATCGACAAAAGGCATTGTGGCGCTTCTGTGTAGTCTCTGACCTTATCGTAATCATTAATAAATACTATTTATTCTTTGTTTATATTCATTGGGTTGATTATTAAGATGCCGTTCGTTGCTGTTGCAACTTGTTTTTCACCGTTAATTATTTGTTATCCACAGAGATATGGAATGCGATCTGCTGATGATTAAAATTGAAAAAGTAATTAATAAAAAAGACCTTAAGGCATTTATCGCTTTTCCGTCATCACTTTATCCCGATGATCCAAACTGGATACCCCCTTTATTCATTGAACGCAGCGAGCATTTGTCTGCGAAGAATCCGGGGACGGACCATATCATCTGGCAGGCGTGGGTGGCAAAAAAAGCGGGGCAGATAGTTGGGCGTATTACCGCGCAAATAGATACCTTGCACCGTGAGCGTTACGGAGAAGATACCGGTCATTTCGGAATGATTGATGCCATTGATGATCCGCAGGTTTTTGCCGCGTTGTTTGGCGCAGCGGAAGCGTGGTTAAAGTCACAAGGTGCAAGTAAGATCAGCGGGCCTTTCAGCCTGAATATCAATCAGGAAAGCGGATTACTGATTGAAGGTTTTGACACACCTCCCTGTGCGATGATGCCACACGGCAAACCGTGGTATGCCGCGCATATTGAACAACTGGGTTATCACAAAGGCATTGATTTACTGGCGTGGTGGATGCAGCGAACCGATCTCACTTTCTCTCCGGCGCTAAAAAAACTGATGGATCAGGTGCGCAAAAAAGTGACCATTCGCTGCATCAATCGCCAGCGGTTTGCCGAAGAGATGCAGATCCTGCGTGAGATTTTCAATTCTGGCTGGCAGCACAACTGGGGATTTGTGCCGTTTACCGAACATGAATTCGCGACCATGGGCGATCAACTTAAATATCTGGTGCCGGACGATATGATCTACATCGCTGAGATTGATTCTGCACCCTGCGCGTTTATTGTCGGCTTGCCGAACATCAACGAGGCGATTGCCGATCTGAACGGATCGCTCTTTCCCTTCGGCTGGGCAAAATTGCTGTGGCGTTTGAAAGTCAGCGGTGTGCGAACTGCGCGAGTGCCGCTGATGGGCGTGCGGGACGAGTATCAGTTCAGCCGCATCGGCCCGGTGATTGCGCTGTTATTGATTGAAGCCTTACGCGATCCGTTTGCCCGCCGGAAGATCGATGCGCTGGAAATGTCATGGATCCTCGAAACCAATACAGGCATGAATAACATGCTGGAACGCATTGGGGCGGAACCGTACAAGCGTTACCGATTGTATGAAAAGCAGATTTGATGGCAGTCACCCCTGCTTCATCTCCAGCGGCACCGCCGAGCGAATCAAATGGTGGCCTTCCAGCTCGATATCGTGGAGATTCTTTTTCACGGTCCGCACATGATCGCGTGCTGCGCGCTGGGCAACGTGCGGCAGCCGCTGCAACACCGCGTTGTAGATCCGCGCATGCTGGCGATCGATCTGCTTTTTTTGCTGTGGTCGATGGTAGAGATTATTTACGCTGGCAAACACCGAATTAAACATCAGGTCGGTCAATGATTGCAGCGTAAACACCAGCACCTGATTGTGAGAAGCCTGACAAATGGCGAGATGGAAAGCGTGATCCAACTGCGCATGTTCGATCAGCGAAATCTCTTTGTTGTTCTCACTGGCGGCGAGCATTTTTTCATAACAGCGGGTTATCACAACAAAATCAGCCTGAGTTCCCAGCGTTGCCGCAAGCCTTGCCGATTCGCCCTCCAGTAATGCGCGAACGTCGAGCAGATCGTACAGCGTTCGCGGCTGCGTACTGAACAGATGGATCAGCGGGCTGGCGTCCTGCACCCGATTAAGCCGTGCGACACGAGAATCGCGACCCTGCGCCGTTTCAATAATCCCGCGCCCGCGCAGCACGGTCAGCCCTTCACGCAGTGCGGAGCGTGAGAAGCCGAGCTTTTCACACAGTCGACGTTCCGAGGGAAGCGGCTGACCGACCTTCAGTACGCCGTCGATAATTAACCGTTCGATACTTTCTGCAACCACTTCGCAAATAGGGCGACGTTCATCTTTCATTCCCGGACCTCGTGCACAGGTAGGACCAATTTTTCTGTTCTTAACTCGCAAAACACGCACATCACGTAAGTGATTATGTTACATCAATTTAACATTAGGTTAACCAAAGCAAGGTCACAGAGCTGGAAAAAAAATGGTCTGACCGGTAGCTAAAGAGATAGACGAAAACGAAAAGCCCGCTTAATAACTGTTCACAGAAGCAGCGCGAAAAAATCAGCTGCCACACAACACAACAAAGCGAACCCTACTCATGAGCATCTTGTACGAAGAGCGTCTTGATGGCGCTTTACCCGATGTCGACCGCACATCGGTACTGATGGCACTGCGTGAGCATGTCCCTGGACTGGAGATCCTGCATACCGATGAGGAGACCATTCCTTACGAGTGTGACGGGTTGAGCGCGTATCGCACGCGTCCATTACTGGTTGTTCTGCCTAAGCAGATGGAACAGGTGACGGCGATTCTGGCTGTCTGCTACCGCCTGCGTGTGCCGGTGGTGACCCGTGGCGCAGGCACCGGGCTTTCTGGTGGCGCGCTGCCGCTGGAAAAAGGTGTGTTGTTGGTGATGGCGCGCTTTAAAGAGATCCTCGACATTAACCCCGTTGGTCGCCGCGCGCGCGTGCAGCCGGGCGTGCGTAACCTGGCGATCTCCCAGGCCGTTGCGCCGCATAATCTCTATTACGCGCCGGATCCGTCCTCACAAATCGCCTGTTCGATTGGCGGCAATGTGGCGGAAAATGCCGGTGGCGTTCACTGCCTGAAATATGGTCTAACCGTACATAACCTGCTGAAAATTGAAGTGCAAACGCTGGATGGCGAGGCGCTGACGCTGGGATCGGACGCGCTGGATTCGCCTGGTTTTGACCTGCTGGCGCTGTTTACCGGATCGGAAGGCATGCTTGGCGTGACCACCGAAGTGACGGTAAAGCTGCTGCCGAAGCCGCCCGTGGCGCGGGTTCTGTTAGCCAGCTTTGACTCGGTAGAAAAAGCCGGACTTGCGGTTGGTAACATCATCGCCAATGGCATTATCCCCGGCGGGCTGGAGATGATGGATAACCTGTCGATTCGCGCGGCGGAAGATTTTATTCATGCCGGTTATCCCGTCGATGCCGAAGCGATTTTATTATGCGAACTGGACGGCGTGGAGTCTGACGTACAGGAAGACTGCGAGCGGGTTAACGACATCTTGTTGAACGCGGGTGCGACTGACGTCCGTCTGGCACAGGACGAAGCAGAGCGCGTACGTTTCTGGGCCGGTCGCAAAAATGCGTTCCCGGCGGTAGGACGTATCTCCCCGGATTACTACTGCATGGATGGCACCATCCCGCGCCGCGCCCTGCCTGGCGTACTGGAAGGCATTGCCCGTTTATCGCAGCAATATGATTTACGCGTTGCCAACGTCTTTCATGCTGGAGACGGCAACATGCACCCGTTAATCCTTTTCGATGCCAACGAACCCGGTGAATTTGCCCGCGCGGAAGAACTGGGCGGGAAGATCCTCGAACTCTGCGTTGAAGTTGGCGGCAGCATCAGTGGGGAACATGGCATCGGGCGCGAAAAAATCAATCAAATGTGCGCCCAGTTCAACAGCGATGAAATCACGACCTTCCATGCGGTCAAGGCGGCGTTTGACCCCGATGGTTTGCTGAACCCAGGAAAAAACATTCCCACGCTACACCGCTGTGCTGAATTTGGTGCCATGCATGTGCATCACGGTCATTTACCTTTTCCTGAACTGGAGCGTTTCTGATGCTACGCGAGTGTGATTACAGCCAGGCGCTGCTGGAGCAGGTGAATCAGGCGATTAGCGATAAAACGCCGCTGGTGATTCAGGGCAGCAATAGTAAAGCCTTTTTAGGTCGCCCTGTCACCGGGCAAACGCTGGATGTGCGTTGTCATCGCGGCATTGTTAATTACGACCCGACCGAGCTGGTGATAACCGCGCGTGCCGGAACGCCGCTGGTGGCGATTGAAGCAGCGCTGGAGAGCGCCGGGCAAATGCTCCCCTGCGAGCCGCCGCATTATGGTGAAGAAGCCACCTGGGGCGGGATGGTCGCTTGCGGGCTGGCGGGGCCGCGTCGCCCGTGGAGTGGTTCGGTCCGCGATTTTGTCCTCGGCACGCGCATCATTACCGGCACTGGAAAACATCTGCGTTTTGGTGGCGAAGTGATGAAAAACGTTGCCGGATACGATCTCTCACGGTTAATGGCCGGAAGCTACGGTTGTCTTGGCGTGCTCACTGAAATCTCGATGAAAGTGTTACCGCGACCGCGCGCCTCCCTGAGCCTGCGTCGGGAAATCAGCCTGCAAGAAGCCATGAATGAAATCGCCCAGTGGCAACTCCAGCCATTACCCATTAGTGGCTTATGTTACTTCGACAATGCGTTGTGGATCCGCCTTGAGGGCGGCGAAGGATCGGTAAAAGCAGCGCGTGAACTGCTGGGTGGCGAAGAGGTTGCAGGTCAGTTCTGGCAGCAATTGCGTGAACAACAACTGCCGTTCTTCTCGTTACCAGGTACCTTATGGCGCATTTCATTACCCAGCGATGCGCCGATGATGGATTTACCCGGCGAGCAACTGATCGACTGGGGCGGGGCGTTACGCTGGCTGAAATCGACAGCCGATGACAATCAAATCCATCGCATCGCCCGCAACGCGGGCGGTCATGCGACCCGCTTTAGTGCCGGAGATGGTGGCTTTGCCCCGCTACCGGCACCTTTATTCCGCTATCACCAGCAGCTTAAACAGCAGCTCGACCCTTGCGGCGTGTTTAACCCCGGTCGCATGTACGCGGAACTTTGAGGAGCAGGCTATGCAAACCCGATTAACAGAAGAGATGCGGCAGAACGTGCGCGCGCTGGAAGCCGACAGCATCCTGCGCGCCTGTGTTCACTGCGGATTTTGTACCGCAACCTGCCCAACCTATCAGCTCCTGGGCGATGAACTGGACGGGCCGCGCGGGCGCATCTATCTGATTAAACAGGTGCTGGAAGGTAACGAAGTCACGCTTAAAACGCAGGAGCATCTCGATCGCTGTCTCACTTGCCGCAATTGTGAAACCACCTGTCCTTCTGGTGTGCGCTATCACAATTTGCTGGATATCGGGCGTGATATTGTCGAGCAGAAAGTGAAACGCCCACTGCCGGAGCGAATGCTGCGCGAAGGATTGCGCCAGGTAGTGCCGCGTCCGGCGGTCTTCCGTGCGCTGACGCAGGTAGGGCTGGTGCTGCGACCGTTTTTACCGGAACAGGTCAGAGCAAAACTGCCTGCTGAAACGGTGAAAGCTAAACCGCGTCCGCTGCTGCGCCATAAGCGTCGGGTTTTAATGCTGGAAGGCTGCGCCCAGCCTACGCTTTCGCCCAACACCAACGCGGCAACTGCGCGAGTGCTGGATCGTCTGGGGATCAGCGTCATGCCAGCTAACGAAGCAGGCTGTTGTGGCGCGGTGGACTATCATCTTAATGCGCAAGAGAAAGGGTTAGCGCGGGCGCGCAATAATATTGATGCCTGGTGGCCCGCGATTGAAGCAGGTGCCGAGGCAATTTTGCAAACCGCCAGCGGTTGTGGCGCGTTTGTCAAAGAGTATGGGCAGATGCTGAAAAACGATGCGTTGTATGCCGATAAAGCGCGTCTGGTCAGTGAACTGGCGGTCGATTTAGTCGAACTTCTGCGCGAGGAACCGCTGGAAAAACTGGCAATTCGCGGCGATAAAAAACTGGCCTTCCACTGCCCGTGTACCCTACAACATGCGCAAAAGCTGAACGGCGAAGTGGAAAAAGTGTTGCTTCGTCTTGGATTTACCTTAACGGACGTTCCCGACAGCCATCTGTGCTGCGGTTCAGCGGGAACATATGCGTTAACGCATCCCGATCTGGCACGCCAGCTGCGGGATAACAAAATGAATGCGCTGGAAAGCGGCAAACCGGAAATGATCGTCACCGCCAACATTGGTTGCCAGACGCATCTGGCGAGCGCCGGTCGTACCTCTGTGCGTCACTGGATTGAAATTGTAGAACAAGCCCTTGAAAAGGAATAACAAAATGAAAACTAAAGTCATTCTTAGCCAGCAAATGGCGAGTGCAATTATTGCCGCAGGTCAGGAAGAGGCGCAGAAAAATAACTGGTCTGTTTCCATTGCTGTTGCCGATGACGGCGGTCATCTGCTGGCGTTAAGTCGCATGGACGATTGCGCGCCGATTGCGGCTTACATCTCCCAGGAGAAAGCGCGTACCGCCGCGCTGGGGCGTCGTGAAACTAAGGGCTATGAAGAGATGGTGAACAACGGACGTACCGCGTTCGTGACTGCGCCGTTACTGACGTCGCTGGAAGGTGGCGTACCGGTTGTTGTGGATGGGCAAATTATTGGTGCCGTGGGCGTTTCTGGTTTAACCGGAGCACAGGATGCGCAGGTCGCGAAAGCGGCAGCAGCGGTGTTGGCGAAATAAGCGAAAACGAGGAGATAAACAATGAGTCAAACCATAACCCAGGGCCGTTTACGCATTGACGCCAATTTTAAACGTTTTGTGGATGAAGAAGTTTTGCCTGGCGTGGAACTGGATGCTGCCGCGTTCTGGCACAATGTTGATGAGATCGTTCACGATCTGGCGCCAGAGAATCGTCAGTTGCTGGCAGAGCGCGATCGCATTCAGGCGGCGCTTGATGAGTGGCATCGCAGCAATCCGGGGCCGGTAAAAGATAAAGCGGCCTATAAATCTTTCCTGCGTGAACTGGGCTACCTGGTGCCACAGCCTGACCACGTTACGGTGGAAACCACGGGCATCGACAGCGAAATCACCAGTCAGGCGGGGCCACAGCTGGTGGTTCCGGCGATGAACGCCCGCTACGCGCTGAACGCGGCGAACGCTCGCTGGGGCTCACTGTACGATGCGTTATACGGCAGCGACATCATCCCGCAGGAAGGGGCGATGGTCAGCGGCTACGATCCGCAGCGTGGTGAGCAGGTTATCGCCTGGGTTCGGCGTTTCCTCGATGAATCACTACCGCTGGAAAACGGCAGCTATCAGGATGTGGTGGCGTTTAAGGTGGTCGATAAACAATTACGCATCCAGTTGAAAAATGGTAAAGAAACCACGTTACGTACTCCAGCACAGTTTGTCGGTTACCGTGGCGATACTACTGCGCTGACCTGCATTTTGCTGAAAAATAACGGCCTGCATATTGAGCTACAAATCGATGCCAACGGGCGGATTGGCAAAGACGATCCGGCGCACATCAACGATGTTATCGTCGAAGCGGCCATCAGTACCATTCTCGACTGCGAAGATTCGGTCGCGGCGGTTGATGCGGAAGATAAAATCCTGCTGTATCGCAACCTGCTGGGCCTGATGCAGGGGACTCTGCAAGAGAAAATGGAGAAGAACGGTCGGCAAATCGTGCGTAAACTGAATGACGATCGTCAGTACACTGCCGCCGATGGATCTGAAATTTCTCTGCACGGACGCTCGTTGCTGTTTATCCGCAACGTGGGTCATTTGATGACCATTCCTGTGATTTGGGACAGCGAAGGCAATGAAATCCCGGAAGGCATTCTTGATGGCGTCATGACTGGCGCGATTGCCCTCTATGATTTAAAAGTGCAGAAAAACTCGCGCACTGGCAGCGTCTATATTGTGAAACCGAAAATGCACGGTCCGCAGGAAGTGGCGTTCGCCAACAAACTGTTTTCCCGCGTTGAGACAATGCTCGGTATGGCACCGAATACCCTGAAAATGGGCATTATGGATGAAGAACGCCGGACCTCGCTGAACTTGCGTAGCTGTATCGCTCAGGCGCGCAACCGCGTGGCGTTCATCAATACCGGTTTCCTCGACCGTACCGGCGATGAAATGCATTCGGTGATGGAAGCGGGCCCGATGCAGCGTAAAAACCAGATGAAATCGACGCCGTGGATCAAAGCCTACGAACGTAATAACGTGCTTTCCGGTCTGTTCTGTGGGCTACGTGGAAAAGCGCAAATCGGTAAAGGCATGTGGGCAATGCCGGACCTGATGGCAGACATGTACAGCCAGAAGGGCGACCAATTGCGTGCCGGGGCAAACACGGCCTGGGTTCCGTCGCCAACTGCCGCTACGCTCCATGCGCTGCACTACCACCAAACCAACGTACAGAGCGTGCAAGCCAACATTGCCCAGACCGAGTTCAATGCTGAATTTGAACCTCTGCTGGACGATCTGCTGACTATTCCGGTTGCTGAAAACGCTAACTGGTCGGCGCAAGAGATCCAACAAGAGCTGGATAACAACGTGCAGGGGATTCTGGGGTACGTGGTGCGTTGGGTGGAGCAGGGGATTGGTTGTTCAAAAGTGCCGGATATTCACAACGTGGCGTTGATGGAAGACCGCGCAACGCTGCGTATCTCCAGCCAGCATATCGCCAACTGGTTACGTCACGGTATTCTGACCAAAGAACAGGTGCAGGCCTCGCTGGAGAATATGGCGAAAGTGGTTGATCAGCAAAACGCTGGCGATCCGGCTTATCGTCCAATGGTGGAGAATTTCGCTAACTCGTGTGCTTTTAAAGCTGCCAGCGATTTGATCTTCCTCGGCGTGAAACAGCCAAACGGCTATACCGAACCGTTATTACACGCATGGCGTTTACGCGAAAAAGAAAATCATTAATAGCGTCAAAAAAAGCCCCGGCAAGATTTATTGTCGGGGCTATGATAGTAACTGCGGTAGTACATTTATCCCGGAAATAACCGGAGCGATTATCAGGGTTTAACAATATTAAATACCCGTAGCGCATCACTAGCGGGATTAAAACAACAATATGGACATCTTAACGATACTCTGCGCCTGCGTGTGCGGAACAGAAGCCCTTACCCGATATACTTGTTATGCCAGAGGTAGCAATTGCGTTAGCGGCGTACTGTTGCTGTAAAGTATAACGCCTATATTTTACAGTTCAGTCCTCTTTTGCTTATTACAACCTTAAGTATATCAAGCATATAAAGATAATAAGAGACTGAACAATATGGTTACCTGGACCCAAATGTATATGCCGATGGGAGGACTGGGGCTATCCGCTCTGGTCGCCCTGATCCCGATAATATTCTTCTTCGTTGCACTCGCGGTATTACGTCTGAAAGGACATGTCGCCGGAGCAATAACCCTTATATTATCTATTCTGATTGCGATATTCGCCTTTAAAATGCCGATTGATATGGCATTTGCTGCTGCAGGCTATGGCTTTATTTATGGATTATGGCCTATTGCATGGATTATTGTCGCGGCGGTATTCCTGTATAAATTAACCGTTGCCAGCGGTCAGTTCGATATTATCCGCAGCTCGGTTATCTCCATCACCGACGATCAGCGTTTGCAGGTGTTACTGATTGGTTTCTCCTTTGGCGCGTTGCTGGAAGGGGCGGCTGGCTTTGGTGCTCCGGTGGCGATTACCGGTGCGCTGCTGGTGGGCCTGGGCTTCAAACCGCTATACGCGGCGGGGCTGTGTCTGATTGCCAACACTGCGCCGGTGGCGTTTGGTGCGTTGGGTGTGCCAATTCTGGTCGCCGGTCAGGTAACGGGAATCGATCCGTTCGACATTGGCGCAATGGCGGGACGTCAGTTACCGTTCCTGTCGGTTCTTGTGCCGTTCTGGCTGGTAGCTATGATGGACGGCTGGAAAGGGGTGAAAGAGACGTGGCCAGCGGCGCTGGTTGCAGGGGGAAGCTTCGCTGTCACTCAGTTCTTTACCTCTAACTATATTGGTCCGGAACTGCCGGATATTACTTCGGCGCTGGTGAGTATCGTCTCACTTTCTTTATTTCTTAAAGTCTGGCGACCGAAAAATACTGAAACGGCAATCAGTATGGGACAATCCGCAGGTGCGATGGTGGTGAATAAATCGTCTTCTGGCGGTCCCGTGCCTTCAGAATATCGTCTGGGGCAAATCATTCGTGCGTGGTCACCGTTTTTAATCTTAACGGTACTGGTTACCATCTGGACCATGAAGCCGTTTAAAGCGTTATTTGCTCCGGGCGGCGCGTTTTATTCACTGGTGATTAATTTCCAGATCCCTCATTTGCATCAACAAGTCTTGAAAGCGGCCCCCATTGTCGCCCAGCCGACGCCAATGGACGCGGTGTTTAAATTCGACCCCCTCTCTGCTGGTGGCACCGCTATTTTTATTGCGGCGATTATCTCGATCTTCATCCTCGGCGTGGGGATCAAGAAAGGTATTGGTGTCTTTGCCGAAACGCTAATTAGTCTGAAGTGGCCGATACTGTCGATTGGCATGGTGCTGGCATTTGCCTTCGTCACCAACTATTCCGGTATGTCCACCACGCTGGCGCTGGTACTGGCTGGTACAGGCGTGATGTTCCCATTCTTCTCACCGTTTCTCGGCTGGCTGGGCGTATTCCTTACCGGCTCGGACACTTCTTCAAACGCCCTGTTTGGTTCACTGCAATCGACCACGGCGCAGCAAATCAACGTCTCTGACACCCTGCTGGTGGCAGCAAACACCAGCGGCGGCGTAACTGGCAAGATGATCTCCCCGCAATCTATCGCCGTGGCCTGCGCCGCGACGGGCATGGTGGGTCGAGAATCTGAACTGTTCCGCTACACCGTGAAGCACAGTCTGATTTTTGCCAGCGTTATCGGCATTATCACGCTGTTGCAGGCGTATGTGTTTACCGGGATGTTAGTTTCGTAAGTCAATAAAGCCGGATGATCGTTAATATCATCCGGCTTCGTTTACATTATTCTGTCTTATTAATGGAAAATTATTTCCCGCTTTATTATCCATGCGGCAATAATGTTTTGCGTTCAGATAACATGCTAAATAATTAAGAGCGTGAGAACATCTATTTTTTATCACGCAAAACAAGTCTGTATTAATTATGTTCGTTTGATGAGCAAACTCCGTTCTATCTGTTGCTTTTGCAATCTTAATCGTTAAAACTACCAACAAATTTATATAGTTACGTTGTGAATGGTTGTTAATTTTTTGTTTATTGAAATTTCGTAAAAATAACCATCCAGACATCGAATAGGGGTTGTTCTTATAAATTTTACCTGTTTTTCTATCAATGATGCCGTTTTCTTAAGAATGGAGGAAGTTATTAAAGAAGATAAAGCATAAAACTATTTCCTCGGTTACGAATCTTTTAACTTTGTTTTGTCACTTGCGTTATTAATGAATAAGAAATTTAAATATAAGAAATCGCTTTTAGCGGCTATTTTAAGCGCAACCCTGTTAGCCGGTTGTGATGGTGGTGGTTCAGGATCGTCCTCCGATACGCCGTCTGTAGATTCTGGATCAGGGACTTTGCCGGAAGTGAAACCCGATCCAACACCAACCCCGGAGCCGACACCGGACCCAGAACCTACGCCGGATCCAACACCTGATCCTGAGCCGACACCAGAACCGGAGCCAGAACCTGTTCCTACGAAAACGGGTTATCTGACCCTGGGCGGAAGCCAGCGGGTAACTGGTGCTACCTGTAATGGTGAATCCAGCGATGGCTTTACCTTTACGCCAGGCAATACCGTGAGTTGTGTGGTGGGCAGTACGACCATTGCAACATTCAACACCCAGTCAGAAGCTGCGCGTAGCCTGCGTGCGGTTGACAAAGTGTCGTTTAGCCTGGAGGACGCGCAGGAGCTGGCGAATTCTGAAAATAAGAAAACCAACGCCATCTCTCTGGTGACGTCCAGCGACAGTTGCCCCGCAGATGCAGAACAGCTTTGTCTTACTTTCTCGTCAGTGGTTGATCGCGCGCGATTTGAAAAACTGTATAAGCAAATTGATCTGGCAACAGACAATTTCAGCAAGCTGGTCAATGAAGAGGTGGAAAACAATGCTGCGACTGATAAAGCGCCGTCCACCCATACCTCAACGGTAGTGCCAGTCACGACAGAGGGAACAAAACCGGATCTGAACGCGTCCTTCGTGTCGGCTAACGCGGAACAGTTTTATCAGTATCAACCCACTGAAATCATTCTTTCCGAAGGCCAACTGGTGGATAGCCTGGGGAACGGTGTTGCTGGCGTTGACTACTACACCAATTCAGGCCGTGGCGTAACTGACGAAAACGGTAAATTCTCCTTTAGCTGGGGCGAAACCATCTCCTTTGGTATCGATACCTTTGAACTGGGCTCAGTACGTGGCAATAAGTCGACCATTGCGCTGACTGAATTGGGTGATGAAGTTCGCGGGGCAAATATCGATCAGCTCATTCATCGTTATTCGACGACTGGTCAAAATAATACCCGTGTTGTTCCGGACGATGTACGCAAGGTCTTTGCCGAATATCCCAACGTGATCAACGAGATAATCAATCTTTCGTTATCCAACGGTGCGACGCTGGATGAAGGCGATCAAAACGTTGTGCTGCCTAACGAATTTATCGAGCAGTTTAAGACGGGTCAGGCCAAAGAGATCGATACCGCGATTTGTGCGAAAACCGACGGTTGCAACGAGGCTCGCTGGTTCTCGCTGACAACGCGCAATGTTAATGACGGCCAGATTCAGGGCGTTATTAACAAGCTGTGGGGCGTGGATACGAACTATCAGTCTGTCAGCAAGTTCCACGTCTTCCATGACTCTACCAACTTCTATGGCAGCACCGGTAACGCGCGCGGTCAGGCGGTGGTAAATATCTCCAACGCGGCATTCCCGATTCTGATGGCGCGTAATGATAAAAACTACTGGCTGGCGTTTGGCGAAAAACGCGCCTGGGATAAAAATGAGCTGGCGTACATTACGGAAGCGCCTTCCATTGTGCAGCCAGAGAACGTTACGCGCGATACCGCGACCTTCAACCTGCCGTTTATTTCGCTGGGGCAAGTCGGCGACGGCAAACTGATGGTTATCGGTAACCCGCACTACAACAGTATTTTGCGTTGCCCTAATGGTTACAGTTGGAACGGGGGCGTTAATAAAGACGGGCAGTGTACGCTCAACAGCGACCCGGACGACATGAAGAACTTCATGGAGAACGTACTGCGCTATCTGTCAAATGAACGCTGGCTGCCGGATGCGAAGAGCAGTATGACCGTGGGCACTAACCTGGATACGGTTTATTTCAAAAAAGCGGGTCAGGTATTAGGAAATAGTGCACCGTTTGCTTTCCACAAGGACTTCGCTGGCATCACGGTCAAACCGATGACCAGCTATGGCAATCTGAATCCAGATGAAGTTCCTCTGTTGATCCTCAATGGCTTTGAATACGTCACACAATGGGGTAGCGATCCTTACTCTATTCCTCTGCGAGCAGATACCAGCAAACCGAAGCTGACCCAGCAGGATGTGACCGATCTGATCGCCTATCTGAACAAAGGTGGCTCGGTGCTGATCATGGAAAACGTGATGAGCAATCTTAAGGAAGAGAGCGCGTCCAGTTTTGTGCGTCTGCTGGATGCCGCGGGTCTGTCAATGGCTCTGAACAAATCGGTGGTGAATAACGATCCTCAGGGTTACCCGAACCGCGTTCGTCAGCAGCGCGCAACGGGCATTTGGGTCTATGAACGTTATCCTGCCGCAGACGGTGCGCTGCCATACACCATCGATAGTAAGACAGGGGAAGTTAAGTGGAAATATCAGATTGATAACAAACCTGATGACAAGCCGAAACTGGAAGTTGCCAGCTGGCAGGAAGATGTTGATGGTGAGCAGGAAACGCGTTATGCCTTTATTGATGAAGCCGATCATAAAACGGCGGATTCTCTGAAGGCCGCAAAGGAGAAAATTTTCGCCGCTTTCCCGGGACTGAAAGAGTGTACTGATTCGACTTACCACTACGAGGTCAACTGTCTGGAATATCGTCCTGGCACGGGGGTTCCGGTTACTGGTGGCATGTATGTTCCACAGTATACGCAACTAAGCCTTAATGCCGACACTGCGAAAGCGATGGTGCAGGCTGCAGATTTAGGCACCAACATTCAGCGCCTGTATCAACATGAGCTTTATTTCCGTACTAAAGGCAGTAAAGGCGAACGTCTGAACAGCGTCGATCTCGAACGTCTGTACCAGAACATGTCTGTCTGGTTGTGGAACGACACGGCTTATCGTTATGAAGAAGGCAAAAATGACGAGCTGGGCTTTAAAACGTTCACCGAGTTCCTGAACTGCTACGCCAATGATGCCTATGCAGGCGGCACCAAGTGCTCCGCAGATCTGAAAAAATCGCTGGTCGATAACAACATGATCTACGGTGACGGTAGCAGCAAAGCGGGCATGATGAACCCAAGCTATCCGCTCAACTATATGGAAAAACCGCTGACGCGTCTGATGCTGGGCCGTTCCTGGTGGGATCTGAACATCAAAGTTGATGTCGAGAAGTATCCGGGAGCAGTATCGGAAGAGGGACAGAACGTTACTGAAACCATCAGCCTGTACTCGAATCCGACCAAATGGTTTGCAGGTAACATGCAATCAACTGGCCTGTGGGCTCCGGCTCAGAAAGAGGTCACCATTGAGTCTACGGCGAACGTTCCTGTGACTGTTACCGTGGCGCTGGCTGACGACCTGACCGGACGTGAAAAGCATGAAGTTGCGCTGAACCGTCCGCCGAGAGTGACTAAAACGTATACTCTGGAGGCTAATGGTACGGTGAAGTTTACGGCTCCTTATGGTGGTCTGATTTATATCAAGGGCGACAGCAAGGAGAATAATAAATCTGCCAACTTCACCTTTACCGGTGTGGTGAAAGCGCCGTTCTATAAAGACGGCGAATGGAAAAACGATCTGAACTCCCCTGCGCCGCTGGGCGAGCTGGAGTCTGCGTCGTTCGTCTATACCACGCCGAAGAAGAACCTTGAGGCCAGCAATTTCACTGGCGGTCTGAAACAATTCGCTGAGGAACTGGATACCTTTGCCAGCTCGATGAATGACTTCTACGGTCGCAATGAAACGAGCGGTAACCACCGGATGTTTACCTATGAAGCATTGACGGGGCATAAACACCGTTTCGCCAACGATGTGCAGATCTCCATCGGTGATGCGCACTCGGGTTACCCGGTAATGAACAGCAGCTTCTCGACGAACAGCACCACGCTGCCGACGACGCCGCTGAACGACTGGCTGATTTGGCACGAAGTCGGTCATAACGCTGCAGAAACACCGCTGAACGTACCGGGTGCAACTGAAGTGGCGAACAACGTGCTGGCGCTGTACATGCAGGATCGCTATCTTGGCAAGATGAACCGTGTCGCTGACGACATTACCGTCGCGCCGGAATATCTGGACGAGAGCAACGGTCAGGCATGGGCGCGCGGCGGTGCGGGTGACCGTCTGCTGATGTACGCACAACTGAAGGAATGGGCAGAGAAAAACTTTGATATCAAGAAATGGTATCCAGAAGGCTCTCTGCCAGCGTTCTACAGCGATCGTGAAGGGATGAAAGGCTGGAACCTGTTCCAGTTGATGCATCGCAAAGCACGCGGCGATGATGTTGGTAACAGCACCTTTGGCGGCAAGAATTACTGTGCTGAATCCAACGGTAACGCTGCCGACACGCTGATGCTGTGTGCCTCCTGGGTCGCCCAGACGGATCTTTCGGAGTTCTTTAAGAAATGGAATCCAGGTGCGAATGCTTACCAGCTGCCGGGGGCGAGCGAGATGAGCTTCGAGGGCGGTGTGAGCCAGTCGGCGTACAACACGCTGGCGTCACTCAAGTTGCCGAAACCGGAACAGGGACCGGAAACCATTAACAAGGTTACCGAGCATAAGATGTCTGTCGAGTAATCCTGTAGGCCGGATAAGGCGTTCACGCCGCATCCGGCATGAAATAAGGCGCATCGGGCCTGGAGGAAAGCCATATGGCATACACCTGCAGGCCCGTATCCGGCAAATTACAACAAACAACCTTTAACCATGCATTTTGATGTTTTTCAGCAATATCCAGCGGTGATGCCCATCCTGGCAACCGTTGGAGGATTGGTCATCGGCAGTTTTTTGAATGTGGTGATTTGGCGTTACCCCATCATGCTGCGCCAACAAATGGCGGAGTTTCATGGTGAAATGCCGAGTACGCAGTCAAAAATAAGCCTTGCGCTACCGCGTTCGCACTGTCCGCATTGCCAGCAGACTATCCGCGTTCGTGACAATATTCCGCTGCTCTCATGGTTGATGCTCAAAGGGCGCTGCCGCGACTGTCAGGCGAAAATCAGCAAGCGTTATCCGCTGGTTGAGTTATTGACAGCACTCGCTTTTTTGCTGGCGAGTCTGGTGTGGCCAGAAAGTGGATGGGGGCTGGCTGTGATGATATTATCCGCCTGGCTGATTACCGCGAGCATCATCGACCTCGACAACCAATGGCTGCCCGATGTTTTTACTCAGGGCGTATTGTGGACCGGGCTGATTGCGGCATGGGCGCAACAGAGTCCGTTAACGCTACAAGACGCAGTCACCGGCGTTCTGGTGGGGTTTATCACTTTTTACTCCCTGCGCTGGATAGCCGGAATGGTTCTGCGTAAAGAAGCATTAGGCATGGGCGATGTATTACTTTTCGCTGCGTTAGGTGGCTGGGTGGGGCCGTTGTCGCTACCCAATGTTGCTTTAATCGCATCATGCTGCGGTCTGATATATGCCGTTATTACAAAAAGAGGATCAACCACACTGCCTTTTGGACCGTGTTTAAGTCTGGGCGGTATAGCAACACTTTATCTACAGGCATTGTTTTAATGATAACCACGTCATTATCAAAGTGACATTTTAACTCTTATTAATAACCTTAGAGATTATTTACCATGTCGATAAAACAGATGCCAGGGAGGGTATTAATATCGCTATTGTTGAGCGTTACAGGATTATTAAGTGGCTGCGCCAGCCATAATGAAAACGCCAGTTTACTGGCGAAAAAACAGGCGCAAAATATCAGCCAAAACCTGCCGATTAACTCTGCGGGATATACCTTAGTGCTGGCGCAAAGTAGTGGCACGACGGTAAAAATGACCATTATCAGCGAATCGGGTACTCAGACCACGCAGACACCTGACGCCTTTTTAACCAGCTATCAACGACAAATGTGCGCTGACCCAACGGTGAAATTAATGATTACCGAGGGAATTAATTACAGCATAACGATTAATGATACACGTACAGGTAACCAGTATCAGCGGAAACTGGATCGTACCACCTGTGGAATAGTCAAAGCATAACGTCGGGTAGATATAAATTGGCGCGGGTTGTTTTTCGTGACGCACGAATTTATCTCATTCAATGGCTGACTAAAATTCGTCACATTCTTAGCCAGAGACAATCTCTTAATACAGACAAAGAGCATCTGCGCAAAATTGCACGCGCGATGTTCTGGCTCATGCTGCTTATTATTTCTGCAAAAATGGCGTATTCACTCTGGCGCTATTTCTCCTTTTCTGCGGAATATACGGCGGTTTCCTCATCGGCGAATAAACCGCTCCGTGCGGATGCAAAACCGTTCGATAAAAATGACGTGCAATTAGTCAGCCAACAAAACTGGTTTGGCAAATATCAACCCGTCGCCGCACCGGTAAAACAACCTGAATCTGCGCCTGTGGCAGAAACGCGTCTTAATGTGGTGCTGCGCGGGATCGCCTTTGGTGCCAGACCCGGCGCGGTGATTGAAGAAGGCGGCAAACAGCAGGTCTATTTGCAGGGTGAACGGCTTGGCTCTCACAACGCAGTGATTGAGGAAATCAACCGCGACCATGTGATGCTGCGCTATCAGGGGAAAATGGAACGTCTGAGTCTGGCAGAGGAGGAACGCCCCCCTGTGGCGGTGACCAACAAAAAATCCATCAGTGACGAAGAAAAGCAAGCTGTTGCTGAACCTGCTGTCAGTGCGCCAGTTGAGATCCCGACTGCCGTGCGTCAGGCACTGGCGAAAGATCCGCAGAAAATTTTTAACTATATCCAGCTTACGCCTGTGCGTAAGGAGGGAATTGTCGGTTATGCAGTGAAGCCGGGGGCAGATCGTTCTCTGTTCGATGCCAGCGGTTTCAGGGAAGGCGATATCGCCATTGCGCTAAATCAGCAGGATTTCACTGATCCACGAGCAATGATTGCTCTGATGCGGCAGTTACCTTCAATGGATTCCATTCAACTTACGGTTTTACGCAAGGGTGCGCGCTACGACATTTCCATCGCACTGCGCTAACCGCATTTAATCCAGGAGAATCATTCATCGTGTTTTGGCGTGATATGACGTTGTCTATCTGGCGTAAGAAGACAACTGGCCTCAAAACAAAAAAGCGTTTACTGCCGCTGATGCTGGCAGCGGCATTGTGTAGTTCACCGGTCTGGGCGGAAGAAGCCACTTTCACCGCTAATTTTAAAGATACCGACCTGAAATCGTTCATCGAAACCGTCGGCGCTAACCTTAATAAAACCATCATTATGGGGCCGGGCGTTCAGGGGAAAGTGAGTATTCGCACTATGACTCCGCTCAATGAACGCCAGTATTACCAGTTATTCCTTAACCTGCTGGAAGCACAGGGGTATGCGGTCGTACCGATGGAAAACGACGTGCTGAAGGTGGTGAAATCAAGCGCCGCGAAAGTCGAGCCGCTGCCGCTGGTCGGTGAAGGCAGCGACAACTACGCGGGCGATGAAATGGTCACCAAAGTCGTGCCGGTACGTAATGTGTCGGTACGCGAGCTGGCACCGATTCTGCGCCAGATGATTGACAGCGCAGGCTCAGGCAACGTTGTTAATTACGATCCCTCCAACGTGATTATGCTTACCGGACGCGCCTCCGTTGTGGAGCGCCTGACGGAAGTGATCCAGCGCGTGGATCACGCGGGTAATCGCACCGAAGAGGTGATCCCGCTGGATAACGCCTCAGCCTCGGAAATTGCCCGCGTGCTGGAAAGCCTGACCAAAAACAGCGGCGAGAACCAGCCAGCAACGCTGAAATCTCAAATTGTCGCCGATGAACGCACTAACAGTGTGATTGTCAGTGGTGACCCCGCCACGCGAGACAAAATGCGCCGCCTGATCCGTCGGCTGGATTCAGAAATGGAGCGCAGCGGCAACAGCCAGGTGTTCTATCTCAAATACAGCAAAGCGGAAGATCTGGTCGATGTGCTGAAGCAGGTCAGCGGTACGCTCACGGCGGCTAAAGAAGAGGCGGAAGGCACGGTTGGTAGCGGGCGCGAGGTTGTCTCCATCGCCGCCAGCAAACACAGTAATGCCCTGATTGTTACTGCGCCGCAGGACATTATGCAGTCGCTGCAAAGCGTGATTGAACAACTGGATATTCGCCGTGCTCAGGTGCATGTCGAGGCGTTAATCGTGGAAGTTGCCGAAGGCAGCAATATCAACTTCGGCGTGCAGTGGGGGTCAAAAGATGCTGGATTAATGCAGTTTGCCAACGGTACGCAAATCCCTATTGGTACGCTGGGGGCAGCGATTTCTGCAGCCAAGCCGCAGAAAGGTTCCACGGTGATCAGCGAAAACGGTGCTACCACCATAAATCCGGATACTAACGGCGATCTCTCCACGCTCGCTCAGCTCCTTTCTGGCTTTAGTGGTACGGCGGTTGGCGTGGTGAAAGGCGACTGGATGGCGCTGGTACAGGCGGTCAAAAACGACTCCAGCTCGAACGTGCTCTCCACGCCGAGTATCACCACGCTGGACAACCAGGAAGCCTTCTTCATGGTGGGCCAGGACGTTCCGGTATTAACCGGCTCTACCGTTGGCTCCAATAACAGCAATCCTTTCAATACGGTAGAGAGGAAAAAAGTCGGCATCATGCTGAAAGTCACGCCGCAGATTAACGAAGGTAACGCGGTACAGATGGTGATTGAGCAGGAAGTCTCGAAAGTGGAAGGGCAGACCAGCCTCGATGTCGTGTTTGGCGAGCGCAAACTGAAAACCACCGTGCTGGCTAACGATGGTGAGCTGATCGTGCTTGGCGGTCTGATGGACGACCAGGCGGGAGAAAGCGTGGCGAAAGTGCCGCTGCTGGGTGATATCCCGTTGATTGGTAACCTGTTTAAATCGACGGCGGATAAAAAAGAAAAACGTAACCTGATGGTGTTTATCCGCCCGACCATTTTGCGTGACGGTATGGCGGCAGACGGCGTGTCGCAGCGCAAATATAACTACATGCGCGCTGAGCAAATCTACCGCGATGAGCAAGGCTTAAGCCTGATGCCGCACACCGCGCAGCCGATATTGCCAGCGCAAAATCAGGCCTTACCGCCGGAAGTACGCGCGTTCCTCAATGCCGGGAGAACGCGTTAATGGTGCCTGTAGCACAGGAAACCACCGCTAACACCGTGCGTCTGCCCTACAGTTTCAGCCGTCGGTTTAGCCTGGTGGCATGGTGCGAAGCGTCGCTGGAGATCCTCCATGTTCATCCGTTGTCGCTCTCTGTTTTGCAGGAGCTACAACGGGGGCTGAACGCGCCCTTTACGCTGCGGCAAATCGACGAGGCCGAATTTGAACAGCGGCTGAATGCGGTCTGGCAGCGGGACTCTTCCGAAGCTCGCCAGCTGATGGAAGATCTCGGTTCCGCCGAGGACTTTTTTACCCTCGCTGAAGAACTGCCGGAAACGGAAGATCTGCTGGAAAGTGACGACGATGCGCCGATCATCAAACTGATCAACGCCATGCTGGCAGAGGCAATCAAAGAAGGCGCTTCGGATATCCACATTGAGACGTTTGAAAAGAGTCTGGTGATCCGTTTTCGTGTTGACGGCACATTACATGAAATGTTGCGCCCCGGTCGTAAACTGGCCTCGCTACTGGTATCGCGTATCAAGGTGATGGCGCGACTGGATATCGCCGAAAAGCGCGTACCGCAGGATGGCCGTATTGCGCTGCTGCTGGGCGGTCGGGCGATTGACGTCCGTGTATCTACCATGCCTTCCGCCTGGGGGGAACGGGTGGTGCTGCGACTGCTGGACAAAAACCAGGCTCGCCTGACGCTGGAGCGTCTGGGTTTAAGTCTCGAACTGACTGCGCAGTTGCGCCAGCTGTTACACAAACCGCACGGCATTTTTCTGGTGACGGGGCCGACCGGTTCCGGCAAAAGCACCACGCTGTACGCTGGATTGCAGGAGCTGAACAACCACTCGCGTAACATTCTCACGGTTGAAGACCCTATCGAATACATGATTGAAGGGATCGGTCAGACGCAGGTTAACACCCGCGTCGGCATGACATTCGCCCGTGGCCTGCGCGCAATTTTGCGTCAGGACCCGGATGTGGTGATGGTCGGTGAAATCCGCGATACCGAAACCGCAGAAATCGCTGTTCAGGCTTCACTGACCGGACACCTGGTACTTTCCACGCTGCATACCAACACAGCGGTGGGGGCGATCACGCGTTTGCAGGATATGGGCGTGGAGCCTTTCCTGCTCTCTTCCAGTCTGACGGGCGTGATGGCGCAGCGACTGGTCCGCACGCTGTGTCCCGATTGCCGCCAGTCCGCGCCTGCCACTGACGAAGAAAAACGCCTGCTGGGGATTACCGATGCGCATGCCGTCACGCTGTACCATCCGCAGGGCTGCCCCGCCTGTAATCACAAAGGTTTTCGCGGACGTACTGCCATCCATGAGCTGATCGTGGTAGACGCCACATTGCGTGATTTGATCCACCGTCAGGCCGGGGAACTGGAGCTGGAACGTTATGTCCGGCAACACTCTGCGGGTATCCGCAGTAACGGCATTGAGAAAGTGCTCGCCGGAGAAACCTCTCTCGATGAAGTTCTGCGGGTAACCATGGAGGCGTAATGGCACTGTTTTACTATCAGGCGCTGGAGCGTAATGGTCGCAAAACCAAAGGCATGATTGAGGCGGATTCCGCGCGTCATGCCCGTCAATTGTTACGCGGTAAAGACCTCATTCCCGTGCACATTGAAGCCCGGATGAATGCATCGGCAGGGGGATTGTTGCAGCGTCGGCGGCACGCACATCGTCGCGTGGCGGCGGCAGATCTGGCGCTGTTCACTCGTCAACTGGCAACGCTGGTGCAGGCAGCAATGCCGCTGGAAACCTGCTTACAGGCGGTCAGTGAGCAAAGCGAAAAACTGCATGTAAAAAGCCTCGGAATGGCGCTGCGCAGCCGGATTCAGGAAGGTTATACTCTGTCGGACAGCCTGCGCGAACATCCCCGCGTCTTTGACTCCCTGTTTTGTTCGATGGTCGCTGCCGGAGAAAAATCCGGGCATCTCGACGTGGTGCTCAATCGCCTTGCGGATTACACCGAACAGCGGCAGCGTCTGAAATCACGCCTGCTGCAGGCCATGCTCTACCCGCTGGTACTGCTGGTGGTGGCAACGGGCGTGGTCACTATTTTGCTGACGGCAGTAGTGCCGAAAATTATCGAACAGTTTGATCATCTCGGACACGCGCTGCCCGCCTCCACTCGAATGCTCATCGCCATGAGCGACACGTTACAGACCAGCGGCGTGTACTGGCTGGCGGGTTTGCTGGGGCTTCTGGTGCTGGGGCAACGGCTACTCAAAAATCCTGCGATGCGCCTGCGCTGGGATAAAACCTTGCTGCGTTTGCCCGTGACGGGGCGTGTTGCGCGCGGACTGAATACGGCGCGTTTTTCCCGCACATTAAGCATCCTCACCGCCAGCAGTGTTCCGCTGCTGGAAGGCATTCAGACCGCCGCCGCCGTGTCGGCAAATCGTTATGTCGAGCAACAACTGCTGCTGGCGGCAGATCGCGTCCGCGAAGGAAGCAGCCTGCGCGCCGCGCTGGCGGATCTGCGCCTGTTCCCGCCGATGATGCTGTACATGATCGCCTCCGGCGAACAGAGCGGCGAGCTGGAAACCATGCTTGAACAGGCCGCGGTCAACCAGGAACGGGAATTTGATACCCAGGTGGGGCTGGCGTTAGGGCTGTTTGAGCCGGCGCTGGTGGTGATGATGGCGGGCGTGGTGCTGTTTATCGTCATCGCCATCCTCGAGCCGATGCTGCAACTGAACAATATGGTTGGAATGTAATTTACGGAGTTATCACATGAATTCGTTATCCCGCACACAAAAACCACGGGCAGGTTTTACCCTGCTGGAAGTGATGGTGGTGATTGTTATTCTTGGCGTCCTGGCAAGTCTGGTGGTGCCTAACCTGCTGGGCAACAAAGAGAAAGCCGATCGGCAAAAAGCCATCAGCGATATCGTGGCGCTGGAAAACGCGCTGGATATGTACCGACTGGATAACGGGCGTTATCCGACCACCGAGCAGGGACTGGAGGCGCTGATCCAGCAACCGGCCAATATGGCGGACTCCCGCAACTACCGTACTGGTGGATACATCAAACGACTGCCAAAAGATCCGTGGGGCAATGATTATCAGTATCTCAGTCCGGGTGAAAAAGGGCTGTTTGATGTTTACACCTTAGGAGCAGATGGTCAGGAAAATGGGGAGGGCGCTGGCGCAGATATCGGTAACTGGAATTTGCAGGAGTTTCAGTAATCAGTGCCTGAACGCGGATTCACACTTCTGGAAATCATGCTGGTGATTTTCCTTATCGGCCTTGCCAGTGCGGGCGTGGTACAGACGTTTGCGACCGCTTCAGAGCCGCCCGCGAAAAAAGCGGCGCAGGATTTTCTGACTCGCTTTGCGCAGTTTAAGGACAGGGCAGTGATCGAAGGGCAAACACTCGGTGTGCTAATCGACCCACCAGGTTACCAGTTTATGCAGCGTCATCACGGGCAATGGTTGCCCGTTTCTGCGACCCGGTTATCGGCACAGGTTACGGTGCCAAAACAGGTGCAGATGCTGTTACAACCCGGCAGTGATATCTGGCAGAAGGAGTATGCGCTGGAGCTGCAGCGTCGTCGCCTGACGCTGCACGATATTGAACTGGAGCTGCAAAAAGAGGCGAAAAAGAAGACGCCGCAGATCCGTTTTTCGCCTTTTGAACCTGTCACGCCGTTTACACTGCATTTTTACGCATCGGCACAAAACGCGTGTTGGGCGGTAAAGCTGGCGCACGATGGCGCGTTATCTCTCAATCAATGTGATGAGAGGATGCCATGAAGCGTGGATTTACCTTGCTGGAAGTAATGCTCGCGCTGGCGATTTTTGCGTTGGCCGCCATGGCGGTGTTACAGATCGCCAGCGGCGCGCTGAGTAATCAGCACGTTCTTGAGGAAAAAACGGTAGCGGGTTGGGTAGCTGAAAATCAGACCGCGCTGCTTTACCTGATGACCCGTGAACAACGAGCGGTCAGGCACCAGGGCGAGAGTGATATGGCAGGAAGCCGCTGGTACTGGCGAACCACACCGCTGAATACTGGTAACGTGCTGCTCCAGGCGGTGGATATTGAAGTCAGTCTTCACGAAGACTTTTCGTCGGTGATTCAGTCAAGACGCGCCTGGTTTAGCGCCGTGGGAGGCCAACAGTGAGAAGGACTCGCGCTGGTTTCACGTTACTGGAAATGCTGGTGGCAATAGCCATTTTTGCCTCACTGGCACTGATGGCGCAGCAGGTGACAAACGGCGTTACACGCGTGAATAGCGCCGTCGCCGGACACGATCAAAAACTAAACCTCATGCAGCAAACGATGAGTTTTCTGACCCACGATCTGACCCAAATGATGCCGCGTCCGGTAAGAGGCGAGCAGGGCCAGCGTGAACCAGCGTTACTGGCGGGCGCTGGCGTGCTGGCGTCTGAGAGTGAAGGAATACGCTTTGTGCGCGGCGGCGTGGTCAATCCGTTGATGCGTCTGCCGCGCAGTAATCTGCTCACCGTCGGTTACCGCATTCATGATGGTTATCTCGAACGGTTAGCCTGGCCGCTGACCGACGCAGCAGGCAGTGTGAAGCCGACAATGCAAAAGTTGATTCCGGCGGATTCGCTCCGTTTGCAGTTCTACGACGGCACGCGCTGGCAGGAGAGCTGGTCATCAGTGCAGGCGATCCCTGTGGCAGTACGCATAACCCTGCACTCGCCGCAATGGGGCGAGATTGAACGCATCTGGTTGTTACGCGGGCCGCAATTATCATGATCACCTCACCACCAAAACGCGGAATGGCACTGGTCGTGGTGCTGGTATTGCTGGCGGTCATAATGCTGGTAACCATCACGCTTTCCGGGCGGATGCAGCAACAACTTGGGCGAACACGCAGCCAGCAGGAGTACCAGCAGGCGCTGTGGTACAGCGCCAGTGCAGAAAGCCTGGCGTTGAGCGCACTCAGTCTGAGCCTGAAAAATGAAAAGCGTGTGCATCTGGCACAACCGTGGGCTTCTGGCCCGCGTTTTTTCCCACTGCCGCAGGGGCAAATTGCCGTCACTCTGCGTGACGCACAGGCCTGCTTTAACCTGAATGCCCTCGCTCAGCCGACGACGGCGTCGCGTCCGCTCGCGGTACAACAACTGATTGCCCTGATCTCGCGCCTCGATGTGCCTGCTTATCGGGCCGAACTGATAGCCGAAAGCCTGTGGGAGTTTATTGACGAAGACCGCAGCGTGCAGACGCGTCTGGGTCGTGAAGACAGCGAGTATCTCGCCCGCTCGGTGCCGTTCTACGCCGCTAATCAACCGCTGGCGGATATCAGCGAAATGCGCGTGGTGCAGGGAATGGACGCCGGGCTTTATCAAAAACTGAAACCGTTGGTCTGTGCGCTGCCGATGGCCCGCCAGCAAATCAACATCAATACATTAGATGTCACGCAAAGTGTGATTCTTGAGGCGCTGTTTGACCCGTGGTTAAGCCCTGTTCAGGCGCGGGCATTATTACAACAACGTCCGGCGAAGGGCTGGGAAGATGTCGATCAGTTTCTTGCTCAGCCGCTACTTGCAGACGTCGATGATCGTACTAAAAAACAGCTAAAAACCGTCCTGAGCGTGGACAGCAATTACTTCTGGCTGCGTTCAGATATCACCGTGAATGAGATTGAACTGACGATGAATTCGTTAATTGTCCGCATGGGCCCACAACACTTTTCTGTTCTCTGGCATCAGACAGGAGAAAGTGAGTGAGTTCCATGCTTGAGATTTTTTTCCCGCTTTGCGCCGCTGATCCCATCCGTTGGCAGCGCCATACACCCGACGTGGAGCACGGTATCTGGCCTGACGTTGCTGACGAACGTCTCCAGCAATGGCTGCAAACTGATGCGATTCGACTCTACATTCCCGGCGAATGGATCAGCGTCTGGCAGGTTGAACTGCCTGATGTGCCCCGCAAGCAGATACCGACGATTCTGCCCGCCTTGCTGGAAGAAGAGCTGAACCAGGATATCGATGAACTGCATTTCGCCCCGTTGAAAATCGACCAGCAACTGGCAACCGTAGCTGTGATTCACCAGCAGCATATGCGCAACATTGCGCAGTGGTTGCAGGCAAACGGCATCACCCGCGCTACCGTCGCGCCGGACTGGATGTCCATTCCTTGTGGGTTTATGGCTGGCGATGCGCAACGGGTTATCTGCCGCATCGATGAATGCCGGGGATGGAGCGCCGGGCGGGCGCTGGCTCCGGTCATGTTCCGCGCACAGCTCAATGAGCAGGATTTACCGCTTTCACTAACCGTGGTCGGCATTGCACCGGAAGAACTGTCTGCATGGGCTGGTGCAGACGCCGAACGCCTGACCGTTACGGCTCTGCCCGCCATTACCACTTATGGCGAACCTGAAGGGAACCTGTTAACAGGGCCGTGGCAGCCTCGTGTCAGCTACCGAAAACAGTGGGCGCGCTGGCGGGTGATGATTCTGCCGATATTGCTGATTCTGGTTGCGCTGGTAGTGGAACGGGGCGTGACGTTATGGAGCGTCAGCGAACAGGTGGCGCAAAGCCGCACCCAGGCGGAGAAACAGTTCTTAACGCTATTCCCGGAACAGAAGCGGATTGTGAATTTACGCTCTCAGGTGACGATGGCGCTGAAAAAATATCGCCCACAGGCCGACGATACCCGGCTGCTCGCAGAATTGTCAGCGATCGCCAGTACCCTGAAATCAGCGTCACTTACCGACATCGAAATGCGTGGTTTCACCTTTGATCAAAAACGCCAGACGCTTCACCTCCAGCTACGGGCTGCGAACTTTGCCAGCTTCGACAAACTGCGTAGCGCACTGGCGGCAGATTATGTTGTGCAACAGGACGCGTTACAGAAAGAGGGTGATGCGGTTTCCGGCGGCGTAACGTTGCGGAGGAAATAACATGTTACGCGATAAATTTATTCACTATTTTCAGCAATGGAGTGAACGCCAGTTAAGCCGTGGCGAACACTGGCTGACACAACACCTGGCGGGGCGTTCTCCGCGTGAAAAAGGCATGTTACTGGCAGCGGCGGTGTTCCTGTTTAGCGCCGGATATTACGTCCTCATCTGGCAGCCGTTGAGCGAACGGATTGAGCAACAGGAGACGATGTTGCAGCAGCTGGTGGCGATGAACGCGCGACTGAAGAGCGCCGCGCCGGATATTATTGCGGCGCGAAAATCCGGCACGACAACGCCAGCACAGGTATCGCGGGTCATCAGCGACAGCGCTTCCGCGCATTCTGTGGCCATTAAGCGAATAGCCGAGCGTGGGGAGAATATTCAGGTCTGGATAGATCCGGTGGTGTTTAATGACCTGCTGAACTGGTTAAAAGCACTGGATGAAAAATATGCGCTGCGAGTGACACAAATTGATGTCAGCGCAGGTGAGAAGCCAGGGATGGTGAATGTGCAGCGACTGGAGTTTGGACGGGGGTAGGTATTGCCATTTCCTTAACCCCACCTGATAACCCTTAGCCCAATGGTGAGTGCGGAACTGTCAAACCCGCTCACCGGGCTGAGTTTCGATGTAGCAAGAATTATCTCCCTCCAGACCACCACGGAATATTCGGTAACACTGAAGGAACCTGTTTTTCACCATGTAGCCTTCGTTAATCGACACCTTTCTAAGACTGTAAAGATGCTTAAGTGTTTTGACACATTATGATTATTAATAGTTGTAATAAATCATTGAGTAACAATTGATAGGTCAAAACATATAGGATAATTCTTATGTGATCTGTATTTTGTGTAGTCTGGAAATTATTAAAATTCCTGGAGATAATCAGAAAGGGAATTTCAAATAAGCATAATAATTTCCAGGGAAACTATTCGTCGATTTTAAGAAATGTCTGCTCAGGTATATCTACTGAGGGATAATGCTGGCTGTAACGCTGGTTAAAATAAACACACAAAATAATCAAGATGTATATTTTAATTGACGAAAATAATTACCCACGGAATTATTAATGGGGCTTAAATAACACCGTTTAAATGTGATGTAAATCACAAATGTGACTGTAAAGAGGGGGCTGTAGATATAAATAAGAAGTACATGAGTGAATTTTAAATAGGGAAATAGTTTCTCGCTAAACAATTTATTGGTAATCAATCGCGTGCGTTCTGGTTTGAGACAGATTGCAGGTGTTACTACGCATAAAATTCATGGGTGGTATTATAATCAAGTAGTTAACAGTAATAGTGAAAAATAATTTCTTGCGAAATTAGCGGCCCATTTTGAATAAGTGTGTTCCGGAGTAATCCAGAACGCATGCTGCTTTACATCTTTTTCAAGCCATATTGGTTAAGCAAAAAGAGGTAGAAATAATTTCCTGAGAAATTAACTCTACATTCTAAAACGGCCAGTTTTCTGAAATTACCAGAAGACCGAATACATTCATGCCTGAAGAATGGATTAGAAGAAACGAGACGGAAATAGATCTATTTATCCCTGCGGAAATAATTTCTGCTGAAATTTTTTGCGGCTATTAAAAAGGTCAAACCGTCTGAGTAAATTTTATCCAGTTACAAATAAGCATTACCTCCAGTGTATTGGTAGCTGTTAAGCCAAGGGCGGTAGCGTACCTGAAGAGATTAGGATCACATCATCAAATGGCAAGAAGTGGATTTGAAGTCCAGAAAGTCACCGTAGAGGCATTGTTTCTACGAGAAATACGAACACGCTTTGGTAAGTTCCGTCTGGGATATTTGTGGGCGATTCTCGAACCCTCTGCGCATTTGCTGATACTGTTGGGCATTTTTGGTTACATTATGCACCGCACGATGCCAGACATCTCATTCCCAGTGTTTTTACTTAATGGCCTGATTCCCTTTTTTATCTTTAGCAGTATCAGCAAACGTTCTATTGGTGCTATTGAAGCGAACCAGGGGTTGTTTAATTATCGACCAGTAAAACCCATCGATACGATCATTGCACGAGCACTGCTTGAGACACTGATTTACGTTGCTGTCTATATATTGCTTATGCTTATCGTCTGGATGGCAGGTGAATATTTCGAAATTACAAATTTTTTACAACTTGTGCTCACCTGGAGTTTGTTAATCATTCTTTCATGTGGCGTCGGCTTAATATTCATGGTCGTTGGTAAGACTTTCCCTGAAATGCAAAAGGTCCTGCCGATACTGCTTAAGCCGCTGTATTTCCTCTCCTGCATCATGTTCCCTTTACACTCGATTCCGAAGCAATACTGGTCATATCTACTCTGGAACCCATTAGTGCATGTCGTAGAGTTAAGCCGCGAGGCTGTTATGCCTGGCTATATCAGCGAAGGCGTGAGTCTGAACTACCTTGCAATGTTCACTCTGGTCACCCTGTTCATCGGTCTGGCTTTATACCGAACGCGTGAAGAGGCAATGCTGACATCATGATTAAGATTGAAAATTTGACGAAGTCATATCGCACGCCAGCGGGTCGACATTATGTCTTTAAGGATTTAAATATTGAAATCCCTTCAGGAAAAAGTGTTGCCTTTATTGGTCGCAACGGAGCGGGTAAATCAACGTTACTGAGAATGATTGGCGGCATTGACCGCCCCGACAGTGGAAAGATCATCACTAATAAAACAATATCATGGCCAGTCGGCCTCGCAGGTGGATTTCAGGGAAGTTTAACCGGACGCGAAAACGTAAAATTTGTTGCCCGGTTATACGCGAAGCAAGAAGAACTAAAAGAGAAAATTGAGTTTGTCGAAGAATTTGCCGAACTCGGTAAGTACTTTGATATGCCGATTAAAACTTACTCATCCGGTATGCGATCGCGTTTAGGCTTTGGTTTAAGTATGGCATTTAAGTTTGATTATTATATCGTCGATGAAGTAACGGCGGTCGGTGATGCCAGGTTTAAAGAAAAATGCGCTCAATTGTTTAAAGAAAGGCATAAAGAGTCTAGTTTTTTGATGGTTTCACATAGTTTGAATTCGTTGAAAGAGTTTTGTGATGTGGCCATTGTGTTTAAGGATGATAATGCGGTTAGTTTTTATGAGAATGTTCAGGAGGGGATAGAGGAGTATGTTGTAGAACAAAAAATATAATCATTAGATACATTTATCATAAACCTGTGCGTTTAATAAATATTGTAATTAATTTTTAATAAATTATCTCTAGTACTATTAATTATGTAAATGTGTGTGTGAAACTATATTTGTTTTAAAATTAAGGAGATAAAATGAGTAAGCTAACGAAGTTAATCACGAAACCGAGACTTTTTTTTAGAGATGCAAAAATAAATCGAAGTAATACAGAACCATCTAAACAAGTTGCGAAAAAAAACATACCGGCACAAAAAAAAGTGGAAATTAAAAAAGAGAAGGTCGTAACCAAGCCCAAAATAAATAGTCTTGATCATTTTAATATCTTAGATGACATTAGGGTTATTTTACATTCAGGAGAAAGTTTCGATGCAGGTGTAGCACATTTAAAACCTTGGATTGCAGTATTAATGCGCAGTAATGTTAAATTTCTAATATTAGTGCGCAATTTGAATTTATTTGAGTGGGTAAAGACGAACTTTCCGTGGACATATGTATCCTATGCAAAAGGAGCTCAGGATATTGAAAACCTTTTAAACAAAATGCCATATGTTAATACTGTTTTATATCCTTCAAGTACGGGTAACAATATACATCTTGTGCGGTTTAGTTATTTAAATCATATTTTTATTGGGCATGGGGATAGCGATAAAGCCTCTAGTGCGCACAAGGGATTAAGGTTATATGATGAGATATGGACGGCAGGAGAAGCACATATTGATAGGTTTCGCAATAGTGATTTTAATACCCAGCATATGATATTCAATAAAGTTGGGAGACCAAACAGTAAAAAAATTATAGAAGCATGCCAATCGAATTGGAAAGAAAGAAACTATCGCGTACTTTATTTGCCCACCTGGGAAGGTCATTTTGAAGAAAGCAACTATTCCTCAGCATTGATCTCTGGAGGTATCATACAAACTGTTGCAAATAATATAAAACTACATATTGATGCCAAATTTCACCATATAACAGGGTCACGAATTAGTGAGTTAAAAAAAATAGATGCTAATTTATCACAATATAATTCTGATGAGGAAAGCCGAGTTACTATTATTCCGCGAACTATTCCTGTTGATACAATTTTAGCTACTTATAACATATTCATTTGCGATATTTCTGCTGTCATCAGTGAATGTCTCGCTGGTAATGGGCCAATATTTGTATATATTCCTCAAGATAGAGAAATTAATATTTCAAATTCTAATATGGCTTATAGCGATTATTGTTATACTTTTTCTACACTTAATGAACTGGAAGAGAAGTTAAGCTCTGTATTAGATGGCAATGACTATCTTGAGGAAAAAAGAAAATTTGCCATGAATTACATTTTAGGTTATGAAGAAACTCTTAATGATAAGTTTGTTAAAGAAATGAAAAAAATTTATGAACAACCTCACGAAATAAAGCAACTTAAATGAAAGTAAGCATATCGATTAGTGAGAGTGAATAATTGTGCTCGCGAATGCTGCTAAAAACGTTAAAATACTACACTAGTTATTAATTAAAAAACCTATCAAGACAATATCTGTAATTTATTGTTTTTTTACTTATTACAGTCTTTAATTATAAGCTTAGAGTTGAAACATGAAGAATATCGCTGTGATTTTATCTGGAGGTACAGGTTCTCGTTTCGGAGGCACCCTACCAAAACAATTTACAAAACTAGCTGGTAAAGCTGTTATAGAGTATACGATAGACGCATTCGAAAAATCTAATAATATTGATGAAATAATTATTGTATCTCAACCGGAGCATATGCATTTAACATGGGATATAATCAAAAAAAATAAATGGAAGAAAGTTATTAAAGTCTTTGCTGGAGGTAAAGAGCGCTTTGATTCAACTTATTCAGCTCTTGTTGGATTAGAGGGGTATAGTCATGAATGTAATATTCTTATTCATGACGCAGTACGGCCATTGATAAATGAACATATTATAAATGACTGTATTTTTGCTCTCAAAGAATTTGATGCTGTCGATGTTGTAATCCCTTCATCAGATACTTTAGTCGAAGTTTTTGATGATGAATGTATTTCCAATATACCCAATAGAGCTTTCATGCGTAGAGGGCAAACACCACAAGCTTTTAAACTTGGCACAATAAAAAAAGCTTATCAAAAAGCAATAAAAGAACAGAGATTCACATTTACTTGTGACTGTGGTGTTGTTAGATCAATGATACCGGGTATCAGAGTCGCTACAGTTAAAGGAAATGAAGCTAATATAAAAATTACTCATCCTATAGATCTCTTTATTGCTGAAAAATTATTGCAAGAAGCTAATAAAATTTCTTATAATCCTGAAGATGATTTATCATTTTTAAAAAATAAGAATCTAGTAATTTTTGGAGGGTCAAGTGGTATTGGTTTAGAAATAAAAAATTCAGCAATTTTGTTGGGCGCAAATGTGGATGTTGCAAGTCGCTCTTATAATAATGTAGATATAACTGACATTCATTCTATCAATAAATTTTTGGCTGTGGTTAAAAAAGAACGTGGCACAATCGATTATGTTATCAACACAGCTGGGCTGCTAATAAAAAAACCTATTGATTCTTTATCTCAGTCTGAAATTAATAATTTAATAGGAGTAAATTATACAGGTGCAGTAAATGTTGCAATTGCATCTAAAAAATATTTAACTGAAAGTTCAGGTATGCTTGTTAATTTCACGTCAAGTTCATATACTCGTGGACGTTCATTATACGCACTCTATTCATCATCTAAAGCAGCAATAGTTAACTTCACTCAAGCACTTGCTGAAGAATGGACAACAGAGAACATTCGCGTAAATTGTATCAATCCGGAAAGAACTGCAACACCAATGCGTACAGCTAATTTTGGTCTTGAACCAACTGAACTTTTACTAAATGCAAAAGATGTTGCATTAACAACAATTAAAATATTAGGAACCAGAAATACAGGGCTGATTGTTGATATTCGGAAAGATGGTCGTTAAGAGGTGATGCAAGTGTCTGGAAGTAATTTATATTATATTTATTTGGATACTAAAATAACTGGAGCTTTGGAGCAACTTATTGGTTATTTCCAGACACAAGTTTTTGACTCAAATAAATGTATTGAAGTAATATGTAAATACTATAAAGAGATAGCAGATATATTTAAGAATGCTTTTATTAAACATAATATTCCTTTCAGATTTGTACGCAAACAAGCAGATTATAAACTCGATAAAGGAAAAGTAGTATTATATCTTTTCAATGCACAATCTAACTGTAGATTAGTCGCCAATAGGAGTTTGGTACATATTTTTGTTACTCATGGTGAAAGTCATAAATTAGCTTCAATTAAACCAATTATAAGAATTTATGATTATGTTGTAACATCAGGAAATGTTGGGATAGATCGTTTTCTAAAATCTGGAATTTTTTCTCCCTATGATGTTCAAAGCGGACGTATAATCACGTTAGGAGACACGTTTTTAGGAAGTAATGAGTTTCATTATAATTTTGATAGCAATGCTTTAGTTTATGCTCCTACATGGGAAGGAGGAGTGCCTGAAGAAAATTACTGCTCATTACAAGAGGTAAACATAAATAAAATAATTGATTTTTGTAATCGGGAATTAATAAAATATGTATACATTAAGCCTCATCCAAATCTAGGGCACAGAGATAAGAATTATCTATCAAAATTAAAATTAGCTATTAAAAAAATTAGGAAAAATGGGATCTTTGTGTTTGTTTGCACACCAAAAAATAAAAAATTCAATATTTTTAAGTTTTTACTGATTGCAAAAAATGGAGATGTTAAAAAAATTAATGATTGGGGGGCGGTTAAGTTTGCTATTACTGATATTTCTGCAATGGAAATGCAATTTATACGAAAAAAAATACCATGCCTAACGTTAATTGATAGAAAATACACCAATGAATTATACATTCCTAAAAGGCTTAACACATATACATCAAAAACTTTTTTTGATGCTAATGATTGTTTATCGTATGATTCAGAGTCAGAAAAAATCCGAGATGAGTTATTTGATTATTTTATAACTTATCCTTCAGAGGAAATTGCTGGCATGTCATATTCCGATCGTATTCAATGGCTCTGCCAGTATACAACGATGCACATGCGGAAAAAAAATAAATTCTTCAAAGAAAATTATTGAGCATAAAATGAATGTTTTATTAATCTTGACTCAACTTATTTTAATTGATTACTGTTATGCAACACTTCATGACTAAACATTCTCTCATTATGTAAATAACCCGTCTTCTAGTTTAGACGATAAGCGTTCTACTTCTCATTCATATCTATATCCTATTGACTCACATTACATAGATAAAAATCGTAATGGTAGTCACTCGATACTTGGCGCGGTTGATGTATCAACACGGTTATATTGTACTTGAAACTTCTTCTTGGCAGTCAGCAACGATGAATCTACTTCTGTGGCTTTCACAACCGATCTTTCAGTCTGAAGTGGAATCGTTAACTATCAGTACAAAGTTTAGCAATACAGCATATAATGCTAATTTTCTAATACACTAACCAACAATAATCACTTTCACCGAAGCATAATCAGCTATAACACAAGAGGTCCAGTTTCCAGTAAGAAAGCCGACCAGTACAAGAACAACCACAGCACAAAGCACATGAAAATGGGGAGTATTTCTGTCATGAATTTCCCTACTGACCCCAGCATAATTCCATTTGTTATTAAATTGGATAAAATAGTACACCTACGGAAATATATAATTACTTCACTGTGAATAATATATATGATAAAATCATGGCATAAGCCATCTGGAATTTAACCATTTCCGCGTTTTATGCCCGCAGCTTCCGCGGGCTTTTTTAGTGAAATTATCCATAAAAAGACACTATCATATTCACTTTTACTTCAATGTGGAATAAGATATACAATCACACAATTTGTACCATTATTTTGGTTTCGTGCCTTCCCCGCTTTCGAAAGAATGTGGGGATTTTTATATAACCAGAACTTCGCATCCACTATATGTATACATATAATTCGCTGCGTTTAAAGATATTTAAAATGCATTTAGACAGATTTAGATTTGCTAAACTCAACTGCCACAAAACAATCACTAGTAAAACTGTTATGAATATTAAGTATATTATGTCATTTTGTAGTAACCTATACAGATGACAACATTAAATTATGTATTAATTTTTGGATATAATTCTCCATCTTAAGGTGGTAGTATTTTTATATTGCTAAATGCTGTTGATGTTAGAGATTGAAAAATGAAAGATAATATTACTGCTATGACTGAAAATATAGTGAGATTTTTTGAGCAGACATCACTACGCGAATACATCAAAAAACATGGTTCTACAATGAAAATTGCTTCGTTGTTGATTTTGAATATAAGGATGTGAAATTTGCATTAGACTTCACCGCCAACCAGACAGTCTTGAACGTGGATTTTGTGCTTCGTACTGACTGTTCTTTTTTTACCAAAAAAGGTATTGAAAAAAAGAAAGAATTTCATCTTGTGTTATTTTAATTGAAGCTCTTCCCTGTGCTTTATATAAAATAATGTCAGTTATAAATACTATAGACTTAAATATTAAATTCGACATCTCAGTTATAATCCCTGTTCATAATAGGGAAAATTTAATTGTTGAATGTATAAAGTCAATTAATTCGCAAACGCTAGATAAAAACAGATTTGAAGTGATTTTTATTGACGATGGTTCAACAGATAAAAGTATTTCAGCAATTGAGTATTTTATTGTGTCGGACATAAATTGGCGTATTATTCGTAGAGAAATTCCTTCTGGAAATGCTTCCGCTCCACGCAATGAAGGAATAAAAGCAGCCAAAGGACGTTATGTTTTCTTTTTAGATTCTGATGATGCAATTCATCCAGAATTACTTTATGATGGACTACATATTGCAGATAAAAATAATAGTGATATTGTATATTTTAAACAAGCATCTTCTACAGGGCGTGGAATACCTGTACGGGCATTCAGAAAAAGTGCTAACAAAGCAGATATTATCAAAAATCATTTATTCAGATCACTGAGAATTTTTAAATTATTTAAGAGAAAATTACTTCTTGATAATGGGGTTTTATTCAATCCATCAATACCTGTTTACGAAGATATGATTTTTTCATGTCACGCGTTAACTGTTGCTAATATTGTATCAGTTTTAGCAGATAAGGATTATTATATTCTTAATGGGCACGATCAACCACATCTTTCTAAAGTGCGTTTCCCAGTTGAAAATAGAATTTTTGTTTTGCAAAGTGGATTAAACTATATCTTGCTTAGTAAAAATGGAATGATTGAAAAAATAAAAATGTTCAACGCATGGATGATCATATGTTCAGAACATTTAGCAGCCATCATAAGAAACAAAAATCTACCTAATGAGAAAAAAGAATACTTTTTTTGTCAGATGCATAAATCATTAGCAGCCCATCCAGAACTTACAAACATTGATTTTATTTATAAAAAATTTAAAAATCTTTCACAATACCTTCTGGAAGGAAACTATGAAGATTTTAAACATGATGCTTTAGAATTGAATAAAATAAATAAGAAGTTGGAGAAGAATTGATTTAATAGCCTATTTAGCCGTATAAAAATATTTTCACATAAGGAATTCCCATGCGTGATAAAACTAGTTATCCCGCATGGTTTTTTACATGTAAATAGAGCTTATATATAAAAATATTGGAAGAAGAACTGTAGTCAATATGTAAAAATTCTAGCGATGTAGTTAACTATCGAAAATTATATCTATCGTAATAAATCAAATTGCAAAGCGTAATTTTTTAGCATGTATCTAATAGTTAGTTGTGTTTTTTTAATTAAAATTTATTCAGACTTAAATTTAAATTATCTATTAATTCATTATGTTTCATACATGACGCGTAATACTACCATAATCTTTATCAATCTTAATACCCTGTTCAAAATATCTTTCCCCATAATAAACCCCATTAATCTGCGTCTTAACCAATAAATACCCACGAAACTTCTTAAACAGTTTCATATCCGGTTTAAAATCGGCCTGCCAGAACTGGTGCAAATGCCCTTGATACGTCAAGCCTTTGATGTCGTACAGGGCATTGCCCATCACTTTGAGTGGTTTGTTATGAATCAGCGCAGAGATCCCCGCCGTACTGTTAATTGTCACCACCGCTTTTGCGTGGCGTAATAATTCCGGCATCGGGAGATCGTGCACATAAATGACTCGTTCCCCTAAGCCATATTCCTTACTCAACCGCTTAATTAATGGTCGATAGAGTCTGTGACCACGATCCATCGGATGATGTTTGATCACCAAATAACTTTCTTTCGGTGCTTTACGTGAAAATGAGTACATGACTTCATTAATATAGTCACGCACATCGTTATAATTGCTGTGGTTACGAATCTGGCTATCGTTATATACCTGCAAAACGGCAAGATAATAACGCTGGTCCAACTCGTTCATTAACCTCGGTAATACCTTACGCTGTGTTACCTTGTAAAGTTGCTTGCGCCAGTATGCACGAACCCAGCAACGTGCTTCATACCAGGGGGAAAACGATTTATGGTGGCGGTAGCGAGGGAACTCATGGCGGTAATGCCAGCCCATCAGGTAATACCACATCGCATGACCTATACGTTTCATCGTTGAAGGTTTTAAGTTCTCAACGTGCGGCGTAGGCATATCTGGTAACTTACGATAAAAATCCGGATCGCGCGGTAGCGATGAATATGCGTTTACTCCGCCTTCTTCAACGGTAATAAATTGCGGGCGTAAATATCCTTCCTCAAATGCCAGAAAGCGGATCCCTTTCGACTTTGCCCAACGTTTTGCTTCTTTGTGCAATGGGCGGCAGTCACCAAAGCAGAGGATGGTATCAAAGTCATATTGCCGATGGAGATCCCGTAACCATCCGGGAAACTCTTTCGGCGTTTGGTAGTAAGCCAGGTATTGTCGATGACGGCAGTAAAAACGATCCCCACCGTTGAATACAACATTCACAGCGTTACGTCCTAATGACTCTAACCATTCGGCGACGTCATTGAAAAAAGGTCCCATCGGCCCCTGCAATAGCAGATATTTTTTACCGGATAATAAAACGGTTAGTGCATTACCTTGCATAAATAATTTGCGTAATAGTCAACTATAAAATTGTTTAGCCAAATCTGACCTTGCAGAACATAATTAATTTGCGGTAATAGCGTATTACCCGTCCCGCTTTTTTTCGGGTAATAAACATCGGCTTGCGCGGCGTCTTGATTAAATATTCCGCAGCTTCTTCTACCGTAATAGGTTGTAGCCGTGTTGGGTGGATATAGGTTGGATAAACAATCAGCGCCTGATATAGCAGATCCGCTAACGTTAATTTTCGCTCGCGACGCGGGCAGTGATGTTCATCAACGGTTAAACCCCAACCGGCATAGAAGGGCAGGCCGTAACAATGAACTTGCTTGCCATGTAATAACGCTTCAAACCCGGACAATGATGTCATGGTGTGCACTTCATCTGCGCGCTGAATGCATTGAATAATATCTGCGTCCAGTGCCTGATAATCAGCAAGTTCAGCAGTCAATTCTGCCGAAATATCGCCCTTGCGATTCCCCACCAGTACATCCGGGTGCGGTTTATAAATAATGTAAGCGTGCGGATTACGCTCGCGTACTGTGCGTAATAACTCAAGGTTGCTCTTAATAGAAACGGTGCCGGTTTTAATTGAGGCATCGTCTTCTACCTGACCCGGCACCAGGATAACTTTTTTATCTTTGGCTTCGGCTGGTAGAGAGAAATCGGCTCCCAGGTTGTACTTACTCAGTTTGCTTTCAACCAGTCGCTGGCGTAATTTTTCAGCTCGCATCTTCTGCGCCAGCGTTAGCTGGCTATGATTCAGCAGCACTTCCAGATCGCTGGGGCGCGTGGCGTCATAGTAAATACCGCGTTTATCCAGCACCAGCGATAGCGGCGGCAGCAGGTCAGAGCCAAGTCCGGATGAACGCAGAAAACCATCTTCCATTCGCCATAATGGCAGTGATTTTCGCTGCGCTTCGGCTTGCCATTGCTGCTCTCCCTTTACACCCCATACCACGCAAGCCGTCGCCGCAGTACAGCGACGTGAAAAACTCAGCCGGTTTGTTGCCGTTTGCAAGAAAGGTTTCAGGATCGCTGACTTCCACAGCGTTAAGCCTGGCGCCCATAAATAACCATTACGCTGCTGCAGATGTCGACGTTGTAATTGCAGCCATTGCAGCACGGTAAATAGATCGCTTACTTCTCCCGTTTGCGGATCGATATAGCGACAGTAACGCAGGTATGCAGCGGCAAAAAGTTCCTCCAGCGTGGCAGAACCGCGTCGGGCAGATAACAAAGCGGACTGCGGATGACGATCGTCGGTTAAGCCCCAACCTGCATACCAGGGCTGGCCGAAACATGTTACTGGTTTTCCTGCCAGCAAGGCTTCAAAGCCGTACTGGGAGGTCACGACGTAAACCCGGGAAACGTGTCGCAACAGCGACTGCGGGCTGACATTCTCGGCAATTAAACGTACTCGTTGCGTGGCGCGCAGATCGGCGAAATAACCTGTTTTCTTTCCTTCCAGTACATCTGGGTGCACCTTCACCCAAATTTCGGCTTGAGGATTTTCCGCCATCGCGGCTTCCAGCATGGCAGCAAACTCATGCGGGCCAGCATTGCCATACGTCACTGACATATCATTAAATGTCTGATCGACAACCAGAACGATGTCTGAACGTTCTGACTCATCAGCTACAAACGCAGGTGCCAGGTTATATTTCGACAAATCCCCGGTCACGATGGTGTGCATCGCTTCTCTGGCCTGATCAGCCAATACCGCATTTCCGGCTTTATCCTGTACCAGTTTCTCCAGCGCCGAAGGCTTGCTGGCATCGTAGTAAATGCCACAATCATCCACCACCAGAGAAAGCGGCGGCTCGCCATTGACGCCAAGATCCAGCGAACGCACAAATCCATCTTCCAGACGAATGACGGGTTTTCCCGCTGCTTTGGCGATGGCGACTGGTTTCGCCGCGCTGGGACGATGTCCCCACACGGCGATAGCATCAACTTCTTGCGGAACAGGGCGCAGCAGAGAAAGTTTCTGGCACGGTTGCGCCAGAAATTTCTCCAGATGCGGAATACGCCAGATGCCAGGCGAGTAAATGCCAATCATGCGTTTTCAGCCAGTTCCTGTGCCATCAGGGCGCGCACTTTTTCCAGGCATGCTGGGGTGTCGACGCCCGGACCGGTTGCGGCAACCTCAAATGTGCGGATGTTGATCCCCGCGCTCATCAACCGCAGCTGCTCCAGTGATTCTGCCTGCTCTGGCATGGACTCCGGTAACTGGCTGTAGTTTTGCAGCACATCGCGACGATAAGCGTAAATACCAACGTGTTTCAGGTAGCGCGCTTTTTCAGCATTACGCGGATACGGAATCGGCGAACGGCTGAAATAAAGCGCATCCTGGTGGGTATTTACCACCACTTTTACCGTGCTTGGCTCAGCCGCTTCTTCGGCAGAAATCACGTGGCATAGCGTTGCCACTGGCAACGCGGGGTCATCACGCATTCCTTGTAACAGCGTTTCTACATCCCGCGGGCGAATCATTGGTTCGTCGCCCTGCAGGTTAATGTAGATATCTGCCTCGACTTTATGCATCACCTCGACCAGCCGATCGGTGCCGGATTCATGATCGTTGCGCGTCATGATGGCTTTCCCGCCAAATGCCTGCACGGCCTTTTCAACACGCTGATCGTCTGTTGCCACCCAAACTTCTGCGACGCCCGCCACCTGTAACGCACGCTCGTAAACATGCTGGATCATCGGTTTACCGACAATATCGAGTAGCGGCTTACCCGGCAGACGCGATGAGCCATAACGAGCCGGGATGACAATAACAGCTTTGCTCATTTCAACTCCTTACAAAGACAGAATCACTTTTGCACCCACCGCCAGCTGATAGAGGATGGTGGAAATACCACGGGTAACTTCAATGTTTTTCGATTCATATTTCGGCAGAACCATAATCTCATCGCCCGGCTTGAGTGAATCCACGTCTTCCGCGTTGACGGCAGCACCGTTCTGACGAATGACGATAATTCTGGCGTTACCCGATTTTTGCGTCAGGCCACCGCATTTCTCGATGTAATCCTCGGTGGTCATTCCCTTCTGCCAGCTTACCGCGTTCGGGAACAGCACCTCGCCATGAACCATAACCAGCGATGTTTTCTCCGGAATATTGATGACGTCGCCATCTTCAAGCAGAACAGAATCAATATTGGATTCGTTGAGGATCACTTCACCTTTCGGAACCACGGTGCGCGCTTTCGCCACAAAGCGGCTGATCAGTTGCGCTTCCTGCATTCGCAGGCTGGCTTCTTCTTTGGTGGAGGACTGGGCGGAAAGTGATGCTTCCTCCAGCTTTTGCAGCGAGAGATTCAGCATCTCTTTCTGACGCTGAGCCACTGATGGGCGATAAAGCTGAACTGCGTTCATCTGCGACATGCTGTTCGGGCGGACTTTTTCCAGAACCGCACGCATAGTGGAACCATAAGGCAGTACCATGGCATGTTCACCGGAGTGTGCGCCTTCAACCCGCACCTGAATGGTGCCGGCATAGCGGTCAGTGCTCACGATTAAGGTATCGCCATTTTGCAACATACGGCCTGGCGCAGAACTGATCGGATAGTATTCGCTGCGTTTTTGCAGCCCCTGTTTACGCATAATCGTAATGTGAGTCGCACCAGGCTTAGGGCGCGCCCAGCTCAACGCTTCCGTTACGGGAATGCTGCTTTCGCGGAACTCAAAGTCGTAGCTGTTAAAGACATCGCCCTGAACGCTGAAAGTATGCTGACGCGGCCCGACGATGATGGTGTCACCATCGGCGAACTGCGAAAGCCCCAGTTTGCCGTTCAGCAGGAAGTCGTACAGGTTGACGTTGGAGCGCACGCGGTTACCGCGCTTGACCACAATATCAACGTAACTTCCGCGCTCTGGATCAACGCCGCCAGCCTTGATCAGATAATTGAGTAACGAATCAGACGTCACACCGCCATACAGACCAGGATTACGCACAAATCCGGTCACGTACACTTTTACTGGCTGCGCCTGTAATAAGGAGGCGTAGACGTTGACGTTGGACTGGTACACTTCCTTCACTTTGGATGTGACCAGGGCATTTAACTGACTATTACTGACGCCAGCAACTTTCACCGGACCAACGTTCGGCAGGAAAATATTACCTTTGGGATCAACCTGTAACGCACCATCAAAGGTGAACGCACCCCACAAGCGAACCTGAACGCTATCACCCGGATTCAGAATATAGTCAGGGTTGAATCCTACCGTCGCACCGCTATCCGCGCTGGTGCCGTTGAAAAGTTGAGCACCAAACATACGGCTCATTACCACCGGCGGTGCGGGCGGCGGGGTATTGTCGAAGCCGCTCATGTTTTGCGTATCCGACTGTTGCCCGTTCAGAATACCGGTAAGCGGCGCGGCTCCTGTAAGGTTTGGGTCAGCGTTAATATCAATGGCCGCGCTGGCCTGCGCCGCGTGACAGGCGGCAATCAGTAAAATTGATTTCAATAATTTCATCACAAACTCATTCAGCGACAGCGTTAATCTCGGTGATCTTCAATAACAGCCAGCAACAGTTTCAGGGTGCCGAACAGCAGGCAGCACACCAGTAACCAGCAGGCGATCAAATAAGGGATGTTTGGAAAAGACGATTCCTGCGGCAACTGTGGCGAACTGATCACTGACAGCACCTTGAGCTTACGAGCCGCTTCTACACGGGTCTTTTCAATGGAGGTCAGGGTCAGTTTGTACAGCTCGGTGTTGAACTCTACTTTTGATTTGATTTCTTCAAAATCCACCGCCATACGGTTTAGCTTGTCACCCTGCGGCGCTGTGATTTTGCTTTTTTCTTCGTCAATTTGTGCCTGCAATGACTGAATCGCATTACGCGCACTCACAACTTGCGGGGCGTCCTCACGCAGATACGTCAGCAAGTTCCGCAGGTCCGCTTCCATCTGGATCTTCTGGCCCATCAGCGTATTCACTAACGTGCTCGCCGCCTGTGCCTGTGCCTGTGGATCCAGAACGTTGTTGTTGTCCTGATAAGAGAGCAATTCCGCTTTGCTGGCGTCCAGACGCTGGCGTGCCTTTTCCATCTCCGTTTCTGCAAAGGCAAGCTGGTCACGCGCGATGCGATGTGACATCTCATTGATAAAGCGCTCTGACTCTTTCAGCACGGTTTGGTTAAACTTAAGCGCAAACTCCGGGCTAAAGCCCTGCGTCTGAATATTCAGTAATCCGGTTTTATCGTCATACGAGACGTTGATACGGTCCTTGTAGTACTTCAGGAAGCCTTCTGCGGTTTCATCCTTGCTAAGATGATTAAGAAAATCGAGCCCGCTGTGGCTAAACGCTTCACGAAAATTTAGTTGCTTATCCAGCGCCGCCAGCATATCCGGCGAGTTGATGTACTCTTTCAGATACAACGCATCTTCTGCGGAACTGGGGTTAGAGGCACCCAGAAGCAGACCAAAATTTAGGCTGCCGCTGTTTAAATCATCCGAGCGTTTAATGGCGACTTTCGACTCGCTCATATAGCGAGGCTGGCTGAAGATAGCCAGATAGATCAGCAGCACCGCCATCGGTGCCAGAATGATGATTTTCGCCAGGTGTTTTTGGATATCTGCCAATGAGATGGCAGACAGACGAGCACGCATCCAGGATACGGCAGACTTCACTTTTATCAACATGTAACGATTATCAAAGTTTCAGTGGGGCGCAAACTCAATGAGAGACTAACCTCTCGCACCCCGTTGCTTAATTAGTCGAAAATGCGCACAAGGCCAGTGACTTTATTTGCCTTGTTGGTCACCAATAACGTTGAGACGCGGTGCTTTTGCATTTTTTCTTCCGCTTCAATGATCATGGTGTCTTCCGGTAGCGTCAGCGGTTCACGTGTCATCATCTGCGCAGCCGTGGCGGATGTCAGAGAATCCTCTTTTTCCATAAAGCGACGCAGGTCACCGTCGGTGATAATGCCCGCTAGCCCACCTTCTGCGTCTTCTACCATCACCATTCCCTGGCATCCGCTGGTGATACGTTGAATCACGGTTTTAAATGACGCATCCAGCTGTACCGCAGGAACATCATGCAGCATGACATCAGCAACGCGGGTCAGCAGGCGACGACCTAATGAACCGCCCGGGTGATAGCGCGCAAAATCATTCGGCATAAATTTGCGTTGGTGGATCATGGCAATCGCCAGCGCATCGCCGATCGCCATCGTCAGCGTGGTAGACGTTGTTGGTGCAAGATTATTCGGGCAGGTTTCATTCGCCATATGGAGTTCCAGCACTGCATCAGCATTTTTCGCCAGCGTGGAATTTCCATTATTGGTAATGGCGATAATTCGGTTGCCGAAATTTTTCAGTGAAGGAACTAGCTTGAGGATTTCATCCGTTTCACCGCTGGCAGAAATAAGGATCAGAAGATCGTAAGGCGTAATCATGCCCAGATCGCCATGGAAAGCTTCTGCAGGATGAATAAAGAAACTAGGCGTACCCGTAGAGGCCAGCGTCGCTGACATTTTACGACCGACATGCCCTGATTTACCCATTCCCGAAAGAATAACGTGCCCTTTACAGTTCATTATCAAATTAAGGACACGCTGGTACTGCCCGGAATCCAGTTGTTTAGACAAGTTTTGTAATGCTGCGCCTTGTTCTGCCAGAGTCTGGCGAACAGAGGTAATTAGATATGGATCGATAGTACTGCTCTGGTCATCAGGTAAATGTCTTTCAGACATATCAGCTCCTTTGCACGGAAATAATGCCACAGTCACAACAAACCCGAACCCACTATAATTTATTTATGCTAAATCAATGGGTTGTAACAAAATTTTTAATGAATATAAAACCATGGTCAGTCCATGCTTATATGCAGGACTTATCACCTTCTTATTAAGTCGCAATGTCTCATGGAGGCGCGAAGATGCTGCAATATTACAGGCGAGAAGGGGAACCAAATTTTGCCCACCTATTTAACACACCCCTACATTATGAACAAGGAATTTAGGATTTTTATCATTTATTAAAATGTTTCCAACTTGACTATTAAGCTCAAAAATAATTTATCAATTGATTATTTCCTTGTAAAAAAAGAACGTATGACCATGTTATTAATAAATAAAACACGTAAATAATGGTGATGTTGTTTTGTGATTAACTATTTAAGAGCAGCATAATAAACATGTTGACAATTTCTATGTAAAGAAGAAGAAAATAATAAAATTTTAGCGGTGACTATTGAATGATATGATAGTTGTGCTGTTGATTATTTCTGGTAATGAATGCGGAATTAAATCTGGCCGGATTGTATTTTTGCTATATCTGTTTTTCAGGAGATTATTATTAAATAGGAAAATAACAATGGTGATTATCTCTGGTTGAGCTGGAGTCACGTATGCCAGCGAGTGCTTTCTTCCGGGCCTTCCTTCACTTCAGAGAAAGAGCCTATGGAAAAGAGGCAATCATCAGGCTCTTTTTGAGTCATATGCGCCGATAATCAACTGTCTTGAACGTAAAAATTTTGGAGCAACATGATGCTACGATTCATTTCACTCTTCGTTCTTTCTGAGCATTGCGTTCAGGATGGTCAGCAATTTACGCATACAGTCAACCAGCGCCACTTTTTTGGTTTTTCCGGCTGCTGGCAGATGCATGTAAAACGCCTTTATCACCGGATTAAACCAGGTTACCACAAGCGCTGCCATGTGCAGGGCTGCTCTTGCCTCCGTACGCGCACTGGCGTCGTTCGGCCAGCAGATATGTGTGGGATAACAGGGATGTTATGTGAACTGAACTGTGTTTTGTTAACGGGGGATGTTTATTGATGATTCGGGAGTGTTTAAGACCTGATGGCGTTATGCTCCCAAGTTTATTTTATATAAAGATCCAAAAGCAAAAACCCGCCTTGTGGGCGGGTTCTTTAGAATAGTGGTGCCCGGACTCGGAATCGAACCAAGGACACGGGGATTTTCAATCCCATTGTGATAAGCTTCTGATAATTAAGAGTTCGTCAAGTAGTCAAAAGAGTTTTTTTCATGTGCATCCAGTCTCAACTTATAAATGAGAAGGATGTGCGTAATGAACATTCTGCCCGTTGTGTCCACCAAAGGTGGCGAAGGAAAATCAACCCAGTCTGCTAATCTTGCCGGTTTTCTGGCGGATGCCGGCCTCCGTACTCTGCTGATAGACGGAGACCATGCCCAGCCCACGGCAAGCAATATCTTTCCGCTGGCGTATGAAGCGCCGGCCGGTCTTTTTGAATTACTGATGCGCACGGCTGACCTCAGTCATCCCGACAACATCATCTCCCGCACGGCTATCGACGGCCTTGACCTGATAGTCTCCAATGACCCCCATGAACAACTGAAAACGGCCATGCTTCATGCACCGGATGGTCGCCTCCGTCTGCGTAATGTGCTCCAGCATCCACTTTTCCAGAGTTATGACGTCATTGTGGTGGATTCACAGGGCGCGCGTTCCGTCATGTTGGAAATGATTGTGCTGTCTGCCACGGAGTCTGTGGTGGGGATGGTGAATCCGGTTCTGCCGGATGTGCGTGAGTTCATTCGTGGCACAGTCAATGTCATGGAAAACCTGTTGCCCTACCGTGAACTGGGTATCCCCCTGCCGAAAGTCCGCACTCTGGTTAACTGTATGGATTATACGGCGCTGGCCAGACAAACGCTGGCGGAGCTGACTGACATTATTAACTCCGGTCGTTACAGCAAAGTGCTTCCTGAAGGCGCGGTCACCCTGCTTTCAACACAGATTTATGACCTAAATATTTACAAACAGGGACACGCAGCCGGCCAGCCGGTACACCGTCTTGAAAAAGCATCTGCTCGTCGCAGTGATTCTGCGCTGGTCACCATGCACAGCCTGGCCTGTGAGCTGTTGCCGGAGTGGAGTGAGTTTTTTGATGAATTGCTGGAACACGGAGGCATACGTCAATGGTGAAGCCGTCGTTTAAATCCCTGACAGGGCGTGGACGGATAGTGTGCGTCGGATGTGGTTATTCCGGTGTGCGGTTTGGTGATGCTACAGGTCAGGACACCCGGCTGTGGGTGAAGGTGAATCATGATAGCGGGCTGGGGCTGTGCTCCGGCTGTGACACCTTTCTTTTGCAGGAACGTCAGCGTCGTCAGCGGCATGACCCGCTTTTTTCATGTGGTTTTACCGGCAAAAAGCGAAAAACGAAGGAGGTGGTATGAGTGTTTCTGTAACACGCACCTTTGTTCGCAGCGAAGTCATCAGTGCCGGACGGCAGTTATTGATGATTATACCTGTTCCCGTTAAATGAGAAGGAGTGGAATCATGAACCGTAATCCGTCTGAAAATCTGTCTGAAAACACGTCCCGTCAGTTCCTGTCCCTGGCCTCGCCAGCGGAGGCTGCATGCCATGCACTGCTTCGTTTCATTGAACGTGAGATTCTTGAGAAAGATGCGCCTGAAGAGCAGGTCCGGGAACGTTGCAGGGTATTCACCACACTGCTGAATGAGGGATTTACTGCCCTGTCTGATAAGGCAGGGCAGAATTTAGCCGGCCTCCGGGAACAGTGCCTGCAACTGGAGCATCACATCACCAGACTTGGAGATGAATGCAACGATGTTAATCGCAGAAGCGCAGAGATTACCCGCAACATCAATCGGGCTTTCGATATGAACATAGCGCTTGATATTGCCAGTCGGTCATGTAATTCAAAGCCTTCTGGTTCGTCCAGTACTCACTCCAGTAGTCCGTCAGGGCAAGAGACATCTCAGCAGGCGTCATCTGCTCAACCGTTGCGGGGAGCCAGTGATGCTGATGAATAAGCGCAAACTTAACGGCTTCCGGAATGCTGGTGAGGCTATCATCCCGGAAAAACCAGAGGCGGCTGTGAATCAGCCAGTGCCCGAGCCAGCAGAGTCGGTAAGCGAGCTTATGGTCTGCGCCGGGAAAGATTTCAGTTCCCTGGTCAAAGAAGGTTTTACAACGTTCCACATCGTCGGGGGCCATGCGTCCGGCTTTCCAGTCTTCATAGTATTTTTCATTGCTGTCAGTGACATAAGGACAGTTGTTATTAATGCCGGACGGCAGTTGTTTTTCTGTATTCATAAGGTTTTTCCTTTAAATCAACTTGTTATGAATGAACGAATGCTGTCCGTACCTTCTGACCGGGGGCGGCAAACTCACCGGTCTGAAAACGTACAGACAGTTACCGGGATTTTATTCCCGACAACTGTTCGTCCGGCCCCCTTTTTCCTTTTTTTACATAGCCAGGTTTCCGGCAGTCAGAGGGGGAGGGTACGCCATGGCTGAAATGTCAGTTCTCTGTGCATACGAAGCAGAGCAGGCCGTTCTGGGCGGTCTGATGCTGGAGAATGAACGCTGGGATGAAGTGGTGCTGATGCTGAGTCCTGACGATTTTTATGTGGCTCCGCACCGGGCCATCTTCCGTGCCATGTCTGAACTGGCGGTGAATGGTCAGCCTCTGGACCTGATTACACTGTCAGAGCATCTGGAACATCAGGGCAGGCTGGACGTCCTGGGCGGTTTTGCTTATCTGGCCGAGCTCAGCAAGAACACACCTTCTGCGGCCAACATCATGGCCTATGCGGGCATTGTGGTGGAGAAAAGCGTTCTGCGTCAGTTACAGGCCACCGGAAACACCCTGATTGCTGATGTGGCGGCACCGAACGCCACATCACGGGAGGTGCTGGATGCTGCAGAGCGGCGTCTGTTTGCACTTGCGCAGAACAGGACGCTCCGGGAGCGCACGGAAGCCTCTCTTTCATCCGCGCTCGATACGGTTCTGCAGCAACTGGAAAGTGTGCTTGGTTCCGGCGGTGTGACCGGTACCCCCACGGGATTTGACTGTCTGGATGAGATGACCTGTGGCCTGCAGCCCGGTGACCTGGTCCTGCTGGCTGCCCGTCCGTCAATGGGGAAAACTTCTCTGGCGCTGTCCATGTGTCTCAGTGCCGCCCGGCGACGGACAGAAGAGAGCGTTCTGGTATTCAGCATTGAGATGCCGAAGGAGCAACTGATTCTGCGCATGCTTTCCATGCTGGGACGTGTGGAACTGAATCATCTGCGCAGTGGCAACATGGATGATGAGGACTGGGCGAGGGTGTCATCTGCGGTCGGCATGGCGCTGGGTGACGGAGGCATGGATGCGCTGGGTGAACGCCTGATAATTGATGACTGCAGCCAGCAGACACCGTCATCGCTGCGTGCCAGTGCCCGCCGTTATACCCGCCTGTACGGTAAACCCGCTCTGATTATGGTGGATTATCTGCAACTGATTCGGGCGCCGGAGCTGGAGAACCGCACACAGGAAATTGCTGAAATTTCCCGTTCCCTGAAAGCGCTGGGGAAGGAGCTGGGGTGTCCGGTGCTGGCCCTCTCCCAGCTTAACCGTCAGGTGGAACAGCGTGCAGATAAACGCCCCAATAACGGTGACCTGCGTGATTCCGGGGCACTGGAGCAGGATGCTGACCTGATTATGTTTATTTACCGTGACGAGGTCTATAACCCCGATTCACTGGCAAAGGGGGAGGCTGAAATTATTGTCAGCAAGCAGCGTCAGGGGCCCACAGGCACGGTGCGGGTCAGATTCGACGGCCGTTACACACTGTTTACGCCCTCTGAAAATGACGGGCAGGGAGGATATGCGTGATGGCACACAAACCACTGAATCTCGGGGCTGCCATTATGCAGCCCGGTCGTCAGGCCAGTGCTGCCGGTAATGTGGTGGCACTGGGGGAGACCCCCATGATTCTGACGCTGGACCAGTTACGTCCGAATCCGGATAACCCGCGCACCACGCGCAATCCGCGTTATGACGACATCAAAAACTCCATTCACGCCCGCGGGCTGGATACGGTGCCCAAAGTCACCCGTATTCCGGACAGTGAGCCGGATGTGTATATCTTCAGTGACGGGGGAAACACCCGTTACCAGATACTGACGGAACTCTGGAAAGAAACGGGAGACCCGCGTTTTTACCGTATTCATGTGCTGTTCAAACCCTGGCCGGGACGGCTTCAGTGTGTGATTGGTCATCTGGCGGAAAATGAAGTTCGCGGTGAACTGACCTTTATTGAGAAGGCGCAGGGCATTCATAAGGCACGCCTGATTTATGAAGAACAGTTAAACAAAAGCGTTTCCATGCGAGAGCTGTCGTCATTACTGACGGAACAGGGACTGCCGGTTGACGCCTCCAGTATCAGCAGGATGGAAAACGCCCTGAAATATCTGTACCCCTGGATCCCCGATCTGATGGAATCGGGGCTGGGAAGCCCGCAGGTCAGAAACCTGCTTGCGTTACGTCAGGACGCAGAGCGTGTCTGGGGACAGTTCTCGCTGGCGTCCGGCACGGACGCGGAATTTGACAGCGTGTTCGGGGAAAGCTGCCGGAAGTTTAATTCGCCGGAACTGTGGTCACTGGAGATGTTTCGCGATGAGCTGATTGGGGATTTATTGCAGGCGCTGCCACATCCCTCCCTGGACTATGACCGGTGGCTGCTGGAGCTGGATCCGAAAGAGCGGAACCGCCGTCACCATTTTGGTGAGCCGGAACCGGTGGTGGTTCCGCCGTCAGTCCGCGACAGCGGCACAGGGCAGTCCGGTGCACCGGTATCCCGTATCCTGCCTGAGGTAGCGGAATGTCTGCCGGATACGGACGCAGAGCCGGTACCGGAAATCTCTGCCCCTGATACTGAGTCCGGACAGCATGGTGTTGCCCGACCGGAGAACGCTGTTTCTGCCACAGGCCTCACTGAAAAAGGCGGGCTTCCTTCCCCCGAGGAGCGTGCAGACAAGGCGTCTTCTTCTGCTGAGAAAGTCCTGCGTCCGGAGATACAGCCGGATATGTACGGTGGCGAGCCGGTTTTCAGTGGTGATGCGGTGGAAGCGGGTATTGCCGGGTCAGCCGTGCCATCCGTTATGACCGGCGATACAGCGCCGTCCGGAACACCTGATGCACTTCCCGCATCGGTGACGCATTTTGCTGAAGGACGGGATGATATTGAGCATCTGCAGAATGAGGCCTTCCGGCTGGCATGGGAACTGGCTGAGTCTGCCGGCTGTGCTGAAGAAATTGCCATGGACAGGGAAAGTGACCTCTCGGCTGGTTTCGGGACTGCAGAGGAGAAGTGTTCGCCGGTGACGGCATTTCTGGTGGGGCTGACCGGTGATGCACCGCTGACAGTGTCTCCCGTCAGTCTGACAGACCTGCTGACAGGTGGCAGTGCGCCGGAGGCATGGCCACTGCTGGATGATGAACATGCCGTGAAGCTGCTGCGTCTTCTGAGTGTGCTGCGCCGTCTGCGCGCTCTGCAGCGCAGTGTGTTACCCGAAGATGATGAGGAGGATGAAAGTGATGAGTGATATGCCGCATCAGGAGCGTCTGGTCAGACGGGTCAGGAAACTGCTGGAGCTGAGCCGTAATAACAGCAATGCCCATGAGGCCGGGCTGGCGCTTGCAAGGGCGCAACAGCTGATGGCGAAACACGGTATCACGGAGCAGGATGCGGGACTTTCTTCGGTGCAGACGTCTTCATCACAGGGGGCACCTTCTGAGGCTGAAAAAGTTCCGGCGTGGATGTTTCGTCTGGTCATGATGGTGTCACAGACATTTGGCTGCAGGGCGTATTACGACTGGCGGTTGATGCCCGGTGGCAGGTATCGCCGGTGTGTGACGTTTTACGGTTTCAGTGAACGTCCTCAGGTGGCGGCTTATGCGTTTGATGTTCTGTGCCGTCAGCTGAGGGACGCAACGGATGCGTATCTCCGTACACAGAGCCGGCGGCTGAAACTGAGCACCCGCCGTGCCCGGGCGGCCCAGTTCCGTGATGGCTGGGTTCAGGGCGTTCGTCAGGTGGTGAGGCCATTCAGTGTGACAGAAGAGGAAAGCCGGCTGATGCGTCTCTGGCTGATGCAGCAGGAGATGGAGACGGTGGACCCCCGGGAGGTGAAAGCCTGTCGCGGCGGTGACCAGGCCCGCTGGCAGGGGTATGAGGCCGGGAAAAATGCCTCACTGCATCATGGAGTGGGGGGAACTGCCCGCCAGATGGTGCCGGGGCTGATGATACGGGAGGTGTCATGAATAACAGCTTATCTCAGGCAACCAACGGTCTGCTGATGCAACTGGTGATGGACCTCAAGAGCGGCTATCTGCGCCGTTGTGAATCTCTGGGTCTGGCCCGGGAGGAAATGCAGATGCTGCAGGGACTGACCATTGAGGAAATCCATTACCTGTCGAACTCGGAAGTGTCGGTTATCCGGCTGGACATTAATCATGAAAACCTGCTGCGAATGCTGCAGCAGGCCCGGACGGAGCAGAAACGTCTGCAGCGCATTGACCGTGCACTGGCGCTGGGCGGCTCCATTGAGCTGATGGCGTTTTACTTTGGACTTTCCAGTGTGGATGTGGCGGCGCGCCGGCGCATTGCCGGTATTGATGTTCGTCCGGGACGTGGTGTCACGCTGAGCGATGAGGAAAGTGCAGAGCTGTGGCGGTTATGGCAGAAGGCCGGCATCACGGATGTGGAGAGTGCGGACGGACTGGATGTCATGATGCTGGCTGCGGAGCAGATGAATATCCCGCTGACGGCTATCTGGCACGCAGTAAGGGGATGGTGTGCTGACCGGCAGACGGAGCCGGTAAGGAATGCGTCATGAAAATGACAGAACTGGCACCGGGCATTCTGGCCAGCCCGTGCGTTCCGCCGGCCTGCTGTCGTAAGGCGGTTCAGATGGTCAGTCTGTTCCGGCAGGGTGTGCGTAATTACCGGCAACTGAATGACCGGGGGACCCGTTATTACAAGATAAACGTCGGACGCGCCTGGCGTCTGCTGAGCCGTAACCGGGGAGAGACCTGGGAACTGCTCAGCCATGAGCGTTACAACACTGCCAGACGTAAATGAAGTGTGCAGGCCGGACCGGAGTATCAGGTCCGGTCTGCTGATGACCGGATGCTTAAGTTTCCCTCTTTGGTTGAAAACACTGCGGACTAAGGGCTGACACATGAACGCTGTTACTGATGACGAACTCTTTGACGAAATCCTGAGGCGTATTAATCACCATGATGTGCGGGATGATATTGAGCGCCGGGCTTATGAAATCGCACTGGCCTTGCTGGCAGCAGAGCCGGTGGCATATCAGTACCGCCTGTGGGATACGGAATATGATGAATGGGGAGAATGGGAAGATTGCGGGGAATGTGCTTTTGAAGGATTTGTTGAGGAAGAGAAATGTCAGGGGGCAGGTGTTCAGACCCGTAAGTTATACACCGTACCACAGGTATCAGCTGTACCGGATGGACTGGTTAAAGCAGTGCGCTTCTATGAACAGGTTAAGCATGAAAATCCGCCAGTCGAAACCGGAGCATGGAAAGACGCCGTTGACTGGGTGCTTAAAGAGGCCTGCCTGGTTGCTGGCATTCGCATCAAAGGAGAGTGTTTTGATAAAGAGAGGCTTTCATCTGTCAGGTTAACTTCAAAACGACAGGAGGCAACCAGTGAGTAATTCAGCACGACTACAGCTTGGTTTTTCACCGCTTTCAAAAACCATCGTGTTAGCAAAAATGCGTGACTCAGGAGACGGAACAAAACGCCGTGTAGGCAATGATCGCGGTCGTGATGTAACCAACGAGGCCGCTCAACTCGTCTGGCATCTTGTCATGGCAGAAGGCGGTGAAATTGCGTGGGAACTGGATGATGGTTCTCGCATGGTGTTAAGGGGAGAAAAACAGAAGGCAATTGATGAACAGTATTAATTATCAGGCACTGCGTAAGGTTGCTCAAGATTATCAGTCGACGCTGGCGTGGTATGAGGCTATCCCGGATAGCCCAAACGTTGAGGTTGATTGTGACAGAGCTTTGGCTGCGTTTAAGTGTCAAATCCGTCACAGGGAAGTGGATATTATCGCCGATCTGCTGGATGAACTGGAAGCATCAAAAAAGCGAACAGAGCTGGAGACACGGGAGGTGGCTTTACCAGCAGAGAAATTTTGCCCGGCGGAGCATGCAGGCAGCCTGCTATGGACAGAAACCGAAGTATGGAACAGGGCAATTTCTGCCTGCGTTGTTGCAATCCGCGCCGCTGGCATTCGTATCAAAGGAGAAAATGACACCAGTATTAAGGATTAACCGGAAGTGTTTAGCCAGCACCCTGCATCCAGCAGGGTGCTGTAATAAGCATTTTTGTACCGGATAAAAAGCGGCGATATTGCCGTTACTGAACGAGGTGATTATGGCGTTACCTGCGGAAAGCCTGATTGCGTATACCCTGGAAAAAATGAAACATCGTATGGCCACCGGAGCCCGAAAGGAGGAGGGGCGAATACGCAGCGGATTGTTGTTTACCGGCAATGTGCATGATGCCATTCCGCGTCGTCTGTTGCTGGATACGCGTCTTTCACCGCTGGACAAGATGGCATGGATGATGATCCGGCTGTATGCGCAGAATAATGAGGGGGCTATTTTTCCCACTTACGATGAACTGCAACTGCAGCTGGCATCTCCGGGAAAGGGAAAAGCCTCCAGAGAAACCGTCAGCCGGGTCTTACTGATGTTGCGGATCACGGGCTGGCTGAGCCTGTGTAAACGGGTGCGTGATGATAAAGGCCGGGTCCGGGGAAACATTTACGCCCAGCATGACGAGCCCCTGACGTTCTGCGATGCAGAGGCGATGGATCCGCGTTATCTGGATATAGTGGCAGAAGCCTGTATGAGCCGGAACCGGACCATCAGTCAGACGGCACGGGATATTCTGGGTGAAATAAAAAATGATCCGGGAATGCGTCACTATCACAGCCATATCAGTCAGCTGGAAGCCCGGATAGGAAGTGCCCAGACACCGGGGCAGATGGCTGCCCGTCAGCGGGTGACGGAGGACAGAATGCAGCCGGGTTCGGAAACCGAACCGGTGGTGAGAACACTGAGTTCGGCACCGGAAAAGCTGAGTTCGGAAACCGAACCGGGTAAAAAAATGGGGCAAAAAAGACAGAGTTCGGATTCCGAACCATCAGGAAAATCAGCAGGTTATCACAGAGTTCGGGAACCGAACCATTACGTACGTAATATCACACACAGTGTGATTAAAAACACGTACGTACTGCCGGCGTCGCTGACGGGGCAAATCAGGGAGGAAGATGCCATCATGCTGACCAGCCAGTTGCAGGCGTTGCCGGAAGCGCTGGCACAGGGTGTGCTGGAAAGTCTGTCAGGGATGCTGGGCAGTCAGTCACTGCAGAACCCGGTGGGCTGGCTGCTTGCGGTGCTGAAGCGTGCCCGGGAGGGAAATTTTTATCCGCCGAAGCAGAAACAGCGCGTCGCTGCATCAGCCACCACACGGGCGGGAGCAGGAGGGCGCTCCACTTCGCAACCTGTTGTCATCCGGAAACGTACAGAACCTATTTCAGCAGAACGGCTGAGCGGCATTGTGGCAGGGCTACGGGCTTCCCTGCGTAACCGTTCTGCGATGAGAGCCCGGTGATGGCGTTGTGGTCCACGTTCTCAGAGAACAAAAATTAACCAGTGTTGCCAGTGGTAACAGAGAGCAAAAATTAACCAGTGCTGGCAGTGCCAACAGAGAGCAAAAAATAGTCAGTGTTGGCAGTGCCAACAGAGGATAAAAATTAATCAGTGTTGGCAGTGCCAACAGAGAGCAAAAATTAGTCAGTGCTGGCAGTGCCAACAGAGGATGAAAATTAATCAGTGCTGGCAGTGCCAACAGAGAGCAAAAAATAGTCAGTGTTGGCAGTGCCAACAGAGGATAAAAATTAATCAGTGTTGGCAGTGCCAACAGAGAGCAAAAATTAGTCAGTGCTGGCAGTGCCAACAGAGGATGAAAATTAATCAGTGTTGGCAGTGCCAACAGAGAGCAAAAATTAGTCAGTGTTGGCAGTGCCAACAGAGGAGAAAAATTAACCAGCATTGCCAGTGTCACCAAAGAACAAAAATTATGCTGCGTCAGCAGCATGGAAGGCGGCGGCACCGAATATCCAGAAATATCTGACGGTAAACCGCCGAAGCCCGGCGTCAGCCGGAAATGCCCTGACAGGATGCTGTGTTCCCCCGGCCCTGCCAGACCCTGTTTATTTCAGGGGAAAACCAGGATTGCATAAAGGGACTGGAGGAGAGGGGGGAAACTGAATACTTGTCGCCGTTTTTTTCGTCAGTATACTTTCCGCGCTGAAATTTTGACTAAGGAAGGATTTTTTATGACCAAAATTAAAATTCTGGCGCTCAGTATGCTGACCGCCATATCGGTGAACACGGCTTATGCTGAAAGCACTCTGACACTGGGGGCCGGTGTCGGCGTGATTGACCAGCCCTATAAAGGTTACGACTCTGAAGCGTATCTTATCCCGGCTGTGTCTTATGACGGCGACAACTTCTGGTTCCGTGGTCTGGGCGGTGGGTACTATCTGTGGAACGATGCTGCAGATACTCTGTCGGTGATGGCCTACTGGTCGCCGATGTATTTCAAACCGGATGACAGCAACGATCATCAGTTACGCCGCCTTGATAAACGTAAAAGCACGATGATGGCCGGCGTGTCCTGGTCTCATCACACGGCGTATGGTTTTCTGCGAACGAGCCTGGCGGCGGATGTTCTGGACAACAGTAATGGCGTTGTTGGCGATGTGGCGTGGTTATACCGCTATGTGAATGGCGGATTCACCCTGACACCGGGTATTGGTGTGGAGTGGAGCAGCCAGAAACAGAACGATTATTACTATGGCGTATCGCGCCGAGAGTCTGCTCGTAGTGGCCTGAAACGATATAAAGCCGATGATGACTGGGCGCCTTACCTTGAAGTCAGCGCAAATTACACATTTGCCAGCAACTGGGGGATCTACGGAACTGCACGTTACAGCCGCTTATCTGATGAGGTCAAAAACTCTCCCATGGTGGACAGGTCATGGGATGGGCTTTTTTCCACCGGGATCACTTATCGTTTCTGATGCAGGTATGGCCTGATGCTCACCGGTGCCGGATTACGGGCACCGGTGTACTGAACTTCCCCCGCTTTTCCCATTTTTCTGTGCCCTGAATCTGGTTTTCTGTTGTTCCTTCTGCGCTTCGTCCTGACGATCTCACTTTATCCCTGATTGTTATAAGGAACTGATATGAGTGAAGATAAACTGAACCAGAAAGAAGTCCGGGCCGGCGCATTGCAGTCCTCGCTGTCCATTCTGTTACATACCCATTATGCAATCCGCCTGTGGGAAGGGCGCTTACCCGGACGAGAGTCCGGGAATGTGCCCCGGATTATGAGTATGCCGCAGGCAATAAAACGAGCAGGGGGGATTTACCGGGATTCCCAGGCAGATAATCCCTATGCCGATGAAGCTATGTGGAAGGTGGAAAATGCAATTAATGCTGCCAGTGAAAAAGTACACGCTCTGGTTGGCTGGCTGGAGCAGGTTCTGTGTGCCGTGCCGGCGAATATTACCATGACTGATGTTGTATCCCGTTCTCCATTAAATATTGGGGTTTACAGTAGTTCTCCGCTGGGTTATCGCTGCGTCTGGCTGCTTGTGGGATATGATCAGATGGCTCTGAAAGCGTTTCAGGCATCTCACTTTGGTCTGATTTCCCGGCAGAAACGGGACGAGTTACTGTCACATGGTGGGTATCTTATCCGGAAAATTTACGGCATTTTAAGGGGGTATTATGCCATCCCTGTCACGCGACAGGATCTGGAAGAAAAAACACCGGCAGGAGAACAGGCGATGGCACGCCTGGGGCTTCCTGCCGCTGAGATTATGAATGGTCAGTTGCGATCATCATTTTCTCCCCCACTGAAGAAAAAGAAGAATAAATAGTGGGGGATAAATGCAACTTTATTTGTGTGAAAAACCGTCACAGGCGCGGGATATTGCCCGGGTGCTGGGACTCAGCGGACGGGGAGAGGGCTGTATTGAAGGTGATACTGTTACGGTCACCTGGGCCGTGGGGCATCTGCTGGAGCTGGCCGCCCCGGAAGCGTACGGGGAGCAGTTCGGGGTTCCCTGGCGTATGGAGTCGCTTCCCGTTCTGCCTGAAAAGTGGCAGATGACGGTTAAACCGCAGACGAAGTCCCAGTTTACGGTGATCAGCCGCCTGCTGAAGCGTGCGTCTGAAGTGGTGATCGCCACGGATGCGGACAGGGAAGGAGAAGTCATCGCCCGGGAACTGCTGACGTACTGCCGGTACCGGGGGCCAGTCAGCCGGCTGTGGCTGTCTGCCCTGGATGAGGCCAGCGTCCGGGAGGCGCTGGCAAACATTCTGCCCGGTGAGCAGACGGCCCGTCTGTATGATGCCGGCCTGGCCCGTGGTCAGGCTGACTGGCTAATCGGGATGAACCTGACGCGTCTGTATACCCTTAAAGCCCGGGCGTCGGGGATCCCGGATGTGTTGTCCGTCGGAAGGGTACAGACGCCGACACTTGCCATGGTGGTCAGACGGGATCAGGAGATTGCCGGTTTTGTGCCACGCCCCTGGTGGCAGGTGTTTGTTGGGCTGGAGAAAGACGGGATCCGGTTCCGGGCCGTCTGGGTGGCGGCAGAGCAGTACTGCGATGAAGAGAAACGGTGCGTGAACGTTCAGGCGGCCCGGGCTGTTCTTCAGTTGTGTCAGCAGACACCGTCAGCGGTGGTGCATGAGGTGACCCGGAAGCGTGAAAAAACGCCGGCTCCGCTCTGTTTCTCGCTGGGTACACTGCAGGAGGCCTGCTCCCGGAAATTTGGTATGGGAGCGCAGACTGTGCTGAATATCGCGCAGTCCCTGTATGAGACACACAAAGCCACGACGTATCCCCGGACGGACTGTGGCTATCTGCCTGAATCCATGCAACAGGAAAGCCGGGAGGTGCTGGCGGCGATGGTGCGTTCAGACCCGGCCCTGACGCCGGTTCTGGCACAGCTCGATCCCGGTTTTGTTTCGCGTATCTGGAATGACAAAAAAATCACGGCACACCATGCCATCATTCCGACCCGGCAGGTCTTTGATATCAGGGCACTGAGTGAGGATGAACTGAAGGTGTATCAGCTCATCCGTCAGCATTATCTGGCTCAGTTCCTGCCTTTGCAGGAATCTGATATTACCGATGCAACACTGACGCTCGGCGGGCAACTGTTCAGGGCCCGCGGGAAAGTGAATGTGGTGACGGGCTGGCGAGGCCTGTTTTCCGGGGAGGCTGCAGACGCTGCTGAAGGTGAAGATGAACAGGCGACGGAAATGGCGTTGCCGGCGCTTGAACGAGGCGAACACTGCCGGATTAGCGGCTCAGAACTGAAGGATCGGATGACGTCACCTCCGGCCCCTTTTACGGAAGGAACCCTGATTGCCGCCATGAAAAATGCTGCCAGTCAGGTCAGCGACCCGAAGCTGAAAAAAGTGCTGCGGGAGAATGCCGGTCTGGGGACGGAGGCCACGCGGGCCGGAGTGCTGGAGGTGTTATTTGCCCGGCAGTATCTGGAGAAGAGCGGGAAGCATATCCGGTCAACGCAACGGGGCAGGGAGCTGACGGCCGCCCTGCCGGAAGCCCTGACCAGCCCGGGAATGACGGCACTGTGGGAACAGGCTCTGGATGATATTGCACAGGGCAGAATGTCGCTGGATACCTTTATGGACAGGCAGCAACAGTGGGTGCGTCATCTGGTCTCATCCGGACGGGAACAGCCCTTCAGTATGACGGCGCCGGTGACGCCGCCGTGCCCGATTTGTCAGGGGCCGACCCGGCAGCGAAAGGGAAAGCACGGGCTGTTCCGGAGTTGTCAGCGGTATCCTGAGTGTAAGGGCGTGGTGAACACGCAGAAAAAGGCCGGGCGGCGAAAAAAAACGGGAAAAACTAAAACGGAGTAATCTTAATTTCTCCCTGTTCAGGATCGGGTAGTGTGGTTAAGCTTTGATGTATACCCCCGTTATCAGCGGGAGGCTGACTCAACGAAAACACAACGGCGTTCAGTCAGCTACTGATACCACAACCGGCCATCGCACATCCTGCCGGGTTGTAAGGCGCATGCCCTCCGTGAAAAACGCGCCGGGATTTATCCCCGGAGACAAGTGAGATAACCACCGGGCTGGTACCCCCCTGTAACGGCGCTGTATTTGCAGCGCCGTTTTTTATTCCGGGTTGACTTTCCGTGGATGTGTTTTAAAAATAACCGGGCTTCTTTGCTGCATCTGCAGCCAGCCAATGTTTCAGCAGTCTGAGAGAAACGCCTTCGGGTGACTGCCAGCCAACGTTTCACCGGCCTGAGAGAAACACCTTCGGGTGGCCGGAATATCCTCGTAGCCTGAAAGAGGATGCCTGTGGGCGGTACATCCGTTTAACCTCTGGAAACGGATATCACTGTTCAGTGATTGAGGTCTTTTTTACTTCTCAGACAGCCGGAATTCAGCTGATCCGGCATCCCCGACGGGAACATTCACTCCCGTCAGGGACGGTGATGTTCTCCGTCATCACATTTTTTAACTCCATGGAGAAATCATCATGTCTGTAAATACTGCCAAAACTGAATACTTTAATCTGACCCTCAAAGGTCTGGGGTATCTCAGTAATGTACGTCAGGTGAATCACCAGAACGGCTCGTTTCTCAGCTGTGTGGTGAATGCGCTGAGCGGACCCACGGACAGCCCGTCCTACGTCCGTTTTGATGTCACGGTTGCCGGTAAGGAGGCAACCTCCCTGATTGCCCGCTGCCAGAAGGCGGTGGATGAAGATCGCAAGGTGCTGCTTGGCTTCACGCTGAGCAACCTGTCCACTGACATCTTCACCCTGAACAAGGGAGAGCATGCCGGTGAACAACGCGTCAGCCTGAAGGCCCGTCTGATCAAGGTGGACTGGATCAAGATAGGCCAGGAGATGGTTTATAAGGCTGAAAAATCAGACTCCCTGCCGCCGCAAAACGGCACCATGCAACAGCAATACGCAGAAAACTCTTTCTGATCGTACTTTTCTCAACCGTCCTGATGAAAACAGACTGCCTCATCAGGGCGGTCTGTTTTCTTATTGTCTTTATCTTTAAGGAAACTTCCCATGCAACAGCCAAATGGCATTCTGGCCGCACAGGCCGGTTATATGTTACCCCTTCAGGTTCTCAGCAGCGTACGTGGTTATTATATTGGTACTCAGTGTGATGAGGGACCGGTGTCCCGTGAATCCGTGGAGTATTACAGAGACCATGAGCAGGCGGCACAGGCGCTGGAAAGCGGCACCTGGACGCAGCGGACGTGTGCGTGAGGATGAGGAGGCTATATGGCGTCACGCGGTATTAATAAGGTGATACTGGTTGGTCATCTTGGACAGGACCCGGAACTCCGTTACTTCCCCAATGGCGGCGGAGCTGTGGCGAACCTGACCCTGGCCACCAGTGAATCCTGGCGTGATAAACAGAGCGGTGAAATGAAGGAGCAGACCGAGTGGCACCGCGTGGTGATTTTCGGAAAACTGGCGGAGATTGCCGGTGAATACCTGCGTAAGGGTTCACAGGTGTACATCGAGGGCCAGTTAAGGACCCGGAAATGGTTCGATCAGCAGAATGGTGTTGATCGCTATTCGACGGAGGTGGTGGTGAGTGTCAATGGCACCCTGCAGATGCTGGGCTCTCCGCGCCAGCAGGGCAGCGGTGCCGCACCCGCACACAGCGGTCAGGGAACTGCCGGTGCGCCGGCGGGTAACTCACCGTCACCGGCTTCCGGGAACGGCGGGGGAATGCCGATGGATTTTGACGACGACATTCCTTTCAGTGGACCGGGATATGGCGCTGAACGGCGGATTATCCATGCCATGTAATGTTAACCCCGGGGGCATCACCGCCCCCATTTTTATCAAGGAGGTATCGTGAGTGAAAAAAATCATACCACCCCCACGCCACACGATGCGGCGTTCAGGGCGATGATGGAAACCCCTTCGGTTGCAAGGGATTTTCTGGAAGCTGCGTTGCCGCCGGCACAGTTACAGCGGTGTGACATGAACACCCTGAAGCTGGAGCCGGCCACGTTTGTGGATCCGGATCTGCGTCAGTTTGCCAGTGATGTTCTGTGGAGTATGAAAACCACCGATGGCCGTGATGGCTACATCTATGCGCTGACGGAGCACCAGAGCTCTGCGGATCGTTTTATGGCCCTGCGCATGATGCATTATGTGCTGGCGATAATGTATCGCCACCTGAAAACGCATAATCGGGCTCCCGTTGTGATCCCGGTGCTTTTTTATCACGGTGAACCCAGTCCGTATCCGTACAGTCTGAACTGGCTGGACTGTCTGGACGATCCGGCGCTTGGTCGTGAGCTTTACGGCGAAGGAAAGCCGCCCCGCGTTATTGATGTTGGTCTTCTTGATGATGAGGGGATCCGTTGCTATCAGCAGATGGCGGCCCTGATGCTTCTGATGAAGGTCCGTCAGCGGAAGGGCGATCTGATGACGCAGCTTGACTTTCTGTCGCAGCTGCTTCAGATACAGGGATCACACGAACAGGTGGTGGTTCTGTTAAACTATATGGTGAAGGCGTGCGATTCGGCTTCACCGGAATTTATACGGGCGATGGCAGAACATCTGCCCCGGTATGAGGATGATATTATGACTATCGCTGAACGACTTGAACTGGCGGGTATCGAGAAAGGTATCGAGAAAGGCCGTCAGGAAGAGAGAGAAAAGGCGCTTGAGAAAACGCTTGAGGCAGCCCGTCGGATGCAGAAGATGGGGATGTCGCCTGAGAGTATTCAGGAGATCCTGCAGCTTTCTGATGAAGAGCTGCGGAAAGCGCTCGGTTAATCCGTTTCCGTGTTATCACGGGGCAGAGTGTGACTGATTTGGAAAGTCACTTTCTGCATTATCAACATCACGCCAGCTTTTACGCTGGCGTTTTTTTTGTTTACTGATAATGAGTTGTTCGTTGAGCCTGCCGGCGCTTCTTTGCACAGTGACCGCTGTTTTATCACTGCAGAGGAGTTATCCGGATGAAGATGCAACCCGGGATCTTATTTCCCCTGGTTACCCTGGCCCTGCTGGCCGGGTGTAACAGTCCACAAAAACTTCAGCAACGTGCGCCGGCCATGCCGGTACCTTCCGTCAGCGTTTCCCGCAATGTACAGCCGGTGTCACCGGATATTTATGCGCAGCCGGCACCGGAAGTGGTGCGTTACGACCGTTACCTGCTGGTCAGCACGGCACCGCAGGCAGCGCAGCGAGACCCGCTTTCCCAGGTGATTGATATCCGTATTCCGGCGTCGTTAAAGCCCACCGTGGCTGATGCCATGCGCTATGCCCTGAAACAGTCCGGTTACACACTGTGTGCCACCGGGCCGGCTAATGGCGTGCTGTACCGCCAGCCCCTGCCCGCCGTGCAGTATCAGCAGGGGCCGGTACGACTGCGTACGGCCCTGCAGGTGATGGCGGGGCCGGCCTGGCAACTGGAAGTGGACGATGTTCAGCGGGTGGTCTGCCACAGTCTGCGGGAGGGGTATCAGTTACCGGCAGGCCAGCTGGCACCGGTGCCGGCTTCTCCGGCAATCACGGCTCCGGTGGCACAACCGGCTAAGGGAGGCTTCCTGAAAAAATGAGCGAACAACAGGAGATGATAACGCCCGTTCCGGCAGATAAACCCACAACACGCAGGTATTCACTTCTGCGGGGCGTGGCAGTGAGTTCCCTGATTCTGCTGGTTGTGGTGACGGGCGTGGCGCTGTATCTGACGGGACGCGGCATGCTGGCGATGGATACCCGTCTGGCAACACTGGAGCAACAGCAGGGGGAACGTCTGACAGCGGCGGCACTGGCCCCGTTGCAGTCACGCCTGAGTGAACTGGAGGCGAAGCTGCAGACGGAGAGTACGCGTCTGGCGCAGCTGGCCCGGCAGCCCGTTCTGACGGAGGTTCAGCAGATGCAGCTTAAGGAACTGCCGGCGTCCCTTGAGCAGATTCAGGCAGCACAGAAAGCCCTTTCCCTGCGGCTGGACACACTGGCTGCACAGGCAGAGAAGCCACAGCCCCGGGCTGTTCAGTCCGAATCCCCCTCTGCTTCCGGCTCCGGGAAAAAGGACGTGTCCGGAACGAAAGAACCCTCTCCGGTGGTACAGAAAACTGCCCGCCCTGCAACGGCACGTTCAGGTATGTTGCGCACCTCCCGCCAGGTGCCGTTTGTTCTGACCGGCACCGAGCGCCGGGGAGCGCTGTCATATGCGGCGGTGGCACCCCGGGGATATACCAGTCTGTCGCAGGTGGCACTGCTCGGGGAAGGTGAGAGTGTGGCCGGCTGGACACTGATTCATGCCGGTCACGAACAGGCGACGTTCCGGGTGAACGGACGTCAGGTACAGGTCAGGGTGGAGTGAGTGAAGATGAGACTGAAATCCCTGTTACTGGTGATGCTGATACCTGCGCTGGCGCAGGCTGCAGACCAGAACACGACCGTGACGGACGCATCCCTTACGAATACGTCACAGCATACGCAGAGCACCACGCAGTCGCTGCAACAGCAGGCTGGCCGGTGGGGGCTGAGTGAGGAGGACTGGGGGCGTTATCAGGCACTGATGGCGGGGCCCCGCGGAATACAGTCGCCGGGGCTGGACCCGCTGACAGCACTGGGTATTGAGGCCCGGACACCGGCTGAGCGCCGGGCGTATGCCGAAAAGTGGGTGAAGGAAGAGTATGCCCGTACGGAGAAGGAGCTGGCTTTTCAGCGGGAGGTTGATGCGGCATGGCAGCGTCTTTATCCCGGAAAGCTGCCGGTCAGTATGGGCAATACCGGTGTTCTGGCCGGGGACACCGGAGGCAGACTGGCGCTGTTTGTGAAGGCGAAGGACTGTGCGTCCTGTGATATCCGCCTGAGTAAGGTGCTGGCATCCGGTAAGCCGGTGGATATTTACCTGGTGGACAGTCAGGGGAAAGACGGGCTGCTTCGTCAGTGGGCACGTGAGCACAATATCCCACCAGAGAAGGTCCGCAGCCGGCATATCACCCTGAACCATGATGCGGGGCGCTGGCTGCGTTTTGGTGAGGGACAGATGCCGGTGGTACTGCAGCAGGGGGCGGACGGATGGCGCGTGGCAGCATTCTGACCGTTCTGCTGATGCTGGCAGGCAGCGGTATGTGTCAGGCTGTTGCACAGACCATTCCTGACGGGTATGTGCAGGTGGCCCGTGCACACGGTATTCCGGCAGAAGTGCTGTATGCCATCTCCCTGACAGAGACCGCCATGGCTCCCGGTGATATGGCCGGCGTCATGCAGTATTCCCGCCGCGACGGGCGTCTTCCGGATGTCTCCCGCCCCTGGCCCTGGACAATTAATGTGGCCGGGAAGGGGTACCGTTATGCCAGCCGGCTGGAGGCCTGGCAGGCACTGCAGGTTTTTCTGAAACGTTATCCGGCCAGACGCATTGATGTCGGGATAGCGCAGGTCAATCTGGGGTGGAATGGTCATCGTTTCCCGTCAACATGGGCGGCCTTTGACCCGTACACCAGTCTTGAGACAGCGGCAGTCATTCTGCAGGAGTGCCGTCAGCGCCATCCCGACAGCTGGCTGAAGACAGCCGGTTGTTATCACCATCCTGCCGGTGGAAAGCCGGCCGCCCGTTACACCGCCCTGGTCAGACGTCATCTGGACCGGCTGAATGCAAAAAGTATGACGCCACAGCAGACAGCCATGCTGGCACCGGCTGCGGATTATATCTGGACAGAGCCCCGGAGGCGTGAATGAACAGACTGAGACGGATTATCCCTTTTTATTTTCCTGTATGGCTTCTGTTTTCAGCGAGCGTCAGTGCTGAACTGATGGTGATTGCTGACCTGGGGGGCAGGGATGCGGCTCCTTTTTTTGAGGGTATCAACCGGCAGGCACCGGCTTCTGCAACGGTTGTTTCACCACAGCCTCTTCTGCAGGGAGAAGCCGCGATGCTGCCGGTCAGCACACCTGAAATGTCACCCGGAGAGGTGACACCACGCCCGCTTCAGCTACCGGGCATCGGTGCACTTTTCCTTGTGGGGGATGATGCGTATTCCCGCGAGTGGCTGCAGAAAAATGCTGCTGCGCTCCGGGCGCGCCATGCTGCCGGAATGGTGGTGAATGTGGCTGATGAAAACGGCCTGCGCACGCTGCGTGAACTGGCCCCCGGCGTGGCGATAGCACCGGCATCCGGTTCTGCGCTGGCCCGCCGGTTACAGCTGAAGTCTTACCCGGTGCTGATAACGGACAACGGGCTGTCACAGGAGGTGGCTCCATGATGCAGGCACCAGTGATAACCGCAGCCCTGCTGGTCAGCCCGGTGCTGATGGTCTGTCTGGTGTTCTGTCTGCTGGCCGTGTTGCTGATGCTTATCCTGCGGGCAGGACGGCGAAAACAGAAATGCGCCAGGACCCGCCGCCATCAGGGTTACCGCGCCACTGCCGCCCGGGTACTGGCCAGACTGAAGACGCTGCCGGGGGATGCGCATCGCCTGAAGTATCTGCGCAAAATCAATCCGTATGTCTTCGAAGAACTGCTGTTACTGGCCCTGACGCAGCAGGGAATGAGGGTTATTCACAATCCCTGCTACAGCGGTGATGGTGGTCTGGACGGGCAGGTGGTGATTAACGGTGAGCGCTGGCTGATACAGGCCAAACGCTACGGACGGACCATCCGCCCGGCACATATTGATGCCTTCGGGGAACTGCTGCGCCGGGAGGGTTGCCGGGGATTTTTTATTCATACCGGCCGTACGGGGCCGGTCAGCCGGGCACGGCTGAGGCTGTGGCCGGATATTGAACTGGTCAGCGGGCAGCGTCTGCTGAAACTGCTGAACGGAACATTACTGACAGATGAGCTCACCAGGGGGGAGCGGAGATGATGACGGTAAAACGGATGTTTATGCTTTTATTCAGAACAGTGATTGTCTGGCCATCCGTGCTGACGGGATGCCTGATGATGCTGTATTTCGCAGAGGTTGCCAGCGGTGGTGTGACAGGGCTGGCGCAGCGTTATGAGGCGGAGTCAGCACGCTGGCGTGATGCGCCGGAAGGGACGGTGATGATGCTCCGGTGCCCGTCGCGTCCTTTCGTGGCACCGGTGACAACCGGGGAGTGGCGTGCACTGTCCGCCACTGATGCAGAATGCCTCCGGTCACCGCGCTCTTTCAGGCAGGCTGCAGAGGCAGATTTTCAGTCACTGCACATACTGGCGCTGACACTGCTGCTGGCATCCGTGGTTCTGGAAGGCATTTCGGCCGGCATGTTGCGCCGGAAAACCGCATCCGTACCGGTATCACCACACTGTGGATGTGGCCGGGGCCGTGGTGCGGTTGCACACTGGCCTGACCATGACAATGATGCAATTCCGCAGAAGGGAGGTCAGGTATGACGGCTTCACTGCTGGCCCGTGTGCAGGCAAATGTTCCGGCCTGGGCACATGAACAACTGACCGCATGGGATGCCGCAGAGTTTGCGGCAATGTCGGATTTTATTACGGAACACTACTGGACGGGACAGGGCAGTATCAATGTGTACCGCATTGTGGGGACTGACCATCCACAGTATGCCGGAATGACCTGGCTGGAACTGCTGGAGCGCGGTAAACGTATGGACATCAATATCCCGTTACTCGAAAAGAATCCGGGATATTACACGCAGGCAGAGCAACAGCATGCCGGGATGAGTTTTGTCAGCACGGATGGCATTCACTGGTATGTCAGTGCTGACGGTAATCACCGCAGTTGTCTGGCCCGCTTTCTGTTTCACCTGCAGGGGGAGGGGCGCACACAGCTTCACAATGTGGCCCAGAGTGTTTATCACACAGACCAGGCGTTCCGGTCTGCCTGTCGGGAGATTCACAACCTGACAGAACCGTTGTCCCGGCATGGTGTGTATCTTCGTCTGCAGACCCGGCGGCAGTGTGTTTCCCGCGAAGACCTGGCCTGCTGGAAAGTGGACCGTTTCAGCACGGAAGCCCTGCTGACAGTGGATGATGCGCATGCAGGCGGGCATGACAGGCCACCGGTGTATAAAGCGTTGCTGCTGAATGCGGCAGACGCATGGCGGGAGGTAATGGCGCTGCGATACCGTCTGGAAAGATTTTCAGCGCGTGCGGATACAGGGTGCTCATGGTGGCGCCGTCTTTTACAGAGAGGTACCCGGTCATGAGTAATCGTTATGTGATTGAGGCCCTGCTGCGACCGGCGGTGGAGCTGAACACTGCCGTGGTGGCGGCAACGGCGGCCGGTGTCTGTGTGACAGCGCCCTGGGCGGTGGCGCTCGCGCCGTCGGTCAGTTATGCCACTGCTGCCGGTTTTGGTGTTCTGGCAGCGGTCCGTTTTCGTCAGGGAATGAAGGTCATCCGCTACCGTCGCAATCTGCGGCGTCTGCCCCGTTATGTGATGAGTACCCGGCAGATACCCGTGAGCCGTCAGCGCCTTTTTCTGGGGCGGGGATTTCGCTGGACACAGAAACACACCCAGCGCCTTCAGGATACGTTGCGCCCGGAGGTGGCCAGATACCTTCAGCCGGGCTGGCTGTACCGGATGGCCCGTCAGCTTGAGCTGAAAACGGAGCATACCGTCCCCCGCCTGGGCGCACTTTTGCGTCAGGACTCTCCGCTGAATCCGGTACGCCCCCTGCCGCCGGTGGGCGGGAATCCGGCACTGCATGGTATTGAACCGGATGAACAGGATGTGGCGCTGGCGCTGGGAGAGCGGGTGGGACACACCATTGTTTATGGTACCACCCGTGTCGGTAAAACCCGGCTGGCAGAGTTGCTGGTCACACAGGATATCCGCCGGGGAGAGGTCACCATTGTCTTTGACCCCAAAGGGGATGCTGACCTGTTGCTGCGTGTCTGGGCAGAAGCACACCGGGCCGGCAGGGGCGATGAGCTTTATATCTTTCATCTGGGCTGGCCGGAAATCTCTGCCCGCTATAATGCAGTGGGGCGTTTTGGCCGGGTATCGGAAGTGGCCACCCGTGTGGCGGGGCAGTTGTCCGGTGAAGGCAACAGTGCTGCTTTCCGGGAGTTTGCCTGGCGTTTTGTCAATATCATTGCCCGCGCCCTGGTGGCGCTGGGAGAACGCCCGGATTACACGCTGATTATGCGCTATGTGAATAATATTGCTGACCTCTATATTCGTTATGCCGGAAAGGTGGTCAGTGAACAGATGCCGGAACTGGAAAGCGCCATTCTGAATAACATGAATGTGCTGGGTGAGAATGATGTGCCCCGGACCATGCAGAACCAGCCGGATGCTGTGCGTATCTGGGCCATTGAGGTGGCGCTCAGCAGTGAAGCCGGGAAGAAACTTTATGACCCGATACTGGATGGTCTGCGAAGTGCGGTACGTTATGACCGGACCTATTTCGATAAAATCGTGGCATCCCTGCTGCCGTTGCTGGAAAAACTGACCACCGGAAAGACGGCAGAGCTGCTGGCACCGGACTACCTGGATATGAGCGATACCCGTCCCGTGTTTGACTGGGAGCAGGTGATACGTAAAAAGGCGGTGGTGTATATCGGTCTTGATGCACTCAGTGACAGTGAGGTGGCCAGTGCCGTGGGAAACTCCATGTTTGCAGACCTGGTGAGTGTGGCCGGACATATCTACAAACACGGTATGAATGCCGGATTGCCCGGTGCCGGGGAGAGTAAAAATGTGGTCAACCTGCACTGTGATGAGTTCAACGAACTGATGGGCGATGAATTTATTCCGCTCATCAACAAGGGCGGTGGTGCCGGTATGCAGGTGACGGCGTATACCCAGACGTCTTCGGATATTGAAGCCCGCATCGGTAATGCGGCTAAAACTGCCCAGGTACAGGGTAACTTCAATAACATGATTATGCTGCGCGTCAGGGAGAACCGGACGGCAGAGCTGCTGACCAGTCAGTTGCCTCAGGTGGAGATTTACACCAAAACCCTGGTGTCGGGGCATCAGGATACCGCCGATGTGACGTCCGGCCAGGATTTCACCTCCAGCACCCAGGACCGCGTTGGTACAGTAAAGGTTCCCTTACTGGAGCCGGCGGATATCGTCACCCTGCCAAAGGGGCAGGCATTTGCCCTGCTGGAAGGCGGACAGTTGTGGAAAATCCGGATGCCGCTGCCGGCGCCGGATAAGGACGATGCGCTGATGCCGGAGAGCATTGCAAAAGTGGCTGAAGCCATGCGGCGTCATTACCACACCGGAGAGGGGTGGTGGCATGAAGCCCCGGCCGTGAATGTGCCGGAAGGAGACGGACATGGCTGATTCCCGTCGTGATGTGAACCGTCCTGACGCCGCACAATCTCCACGCCGGCACGGGCTGCTGTATAACCTGCTGTGGGGGTGGCCGTGGGCACTGGCCGGGATGGTGCTCTCCTCCCTGTTGCTGAGCCTGCTGATTGAGTACGTGGGTATTGCATTTTTCTGGCCTGAACAGGGAGCGAAGCACAGTGAAGCGGTCATGAACACCGAGCTGGGCTGGTTATCCTCGGAGTTTACCCGCAGTCTGCTGCTGTCCACGCCGTCAGTGACGGTGATGAAGTGGGTGTCCACGGCGTACCAGTGGCTGTTTGTGGACAGCGGATTTATGGCCTGGATGAAGCAGGGAGCTTCGGCTGATAACAGTGTGATACAGGAAGTGGATACTCTGGGCCGCTGGCTGGCGCATTACCTGCATGATTACCTGATGGCCACGGTATATGTGACGGTGGTGACGCTGGTCCGGGTGACGATTCTGGTGCTGTCAGTGCCCCTGTTTGTGATGGTGTCACTGGTGGCTGTGGTGGAGGGTCTGGGAAGACGTGACCTGCGCAGGTACGGTGCTGCGTATGAATCCAGTTTTGTTTATCACCATGCCAGAAAGTCCATTAAACCGGCGATATACATTCCCTGTATTCTTTATATGTCCTGGCCCACGGCAGTATACCCGAACCTGCTGATATGGCCGGCGGCCATGCTTCTGGGGGTGGCCATCACCGTGACCATGGCGTCATTCAAAAAATACCTCTGAGTCCGGGAAGAGCTGGACAGTCCGGGACAAAACTGGTTTTTGTGCCGGGCTGTCAGCAGACAAGCCACGCCATTACAGTCAGTGCGCGTCAGCGGAAAACGCCGGGTGTCAGTTCACTGATGTGAGAAACGGGCGGAAGACCGTCACTGTCAGCACCGGGATGACAATAACGTTCAGTACAATAATGATCCAGTTGATGGTCTGTATGACATAGCATGCCCACAGAGGGTAGCGGGGTTCGGCCAGATGGGTATAACCGAGAAACGCCAGCCAGAAAAGGCAAAAATAGCTCCATAAAGGAAGTGCAGATAACAGAATCGCCATGTTTCCTCCTGATGATATTGCTTAATGAGGAAACAGTAATGATGGTGTGTTTCAGCAACCAGAAAAAACTCATTAAAGACGGGGTGAATTTATTTGGACAATATTTCGTACAGGGTTATACAGAAACTTGCTACGCTGACAGTGCCCAGAACAAAGCTGATTATTCTGGCGCGTTTCGCTTTTTTCTGACTGGAATTATAAATGTCATGAAGTGATTTTGTTAATGAAATCACCTCTGGCTCACAGGTGCCTGACAACCGGAGTATATGTTGTAATTGTAGTTTTATATCATCGGGGAGATCTGATAATGGGGCATGTTTATCGTGCCATTCAATCAGTTCTCTGATCCGCGTACAGTGATGTGAATGACAGTTTTTATCGGTCAGAAAATCATTGAAAATAAACAGTAGTATTTTTTCTATATCTTCATGTCTGACAGACCAGCGTTTTGCCAGTAAATAGATATCATTATTTTTAAATTCCCCATATAAGATCGCTTCTTTCAGTTTTTTTTCATATTTTCTTTGGTTTGCTGTCCGTCCTATATCAGCGAAGGTATAAGCGATGACGGCAAGACCGAAGATATAAATACTCAGGAGACTTATTATGCTGATGATGTCATTCATGTAAGGAGCCTGTGCTGTTTGTCTTCATGTAAACTTTGCTGATTTTCCCGTAAAAATTTTCAGTTTTGCAAATAGAATTTATCGCTGACCTGCCTCCCTGCCTTACGCATCCTGTACGCACATTTTAATTCTGAGGGAGGTGCGTATGCGTTCATTTCCGGCATCAGCCTGTCGTGCCGGCCGTCTGGTCGGTACTGTGGGGATGCTGTTTCTTTCCACCTTTGCCATATCCGTTCAGGCGGCTGAACAGGATGAACTGGCCACTGCCATGCGCCAGCTTGACCAGGTGCAGGCGGCGCTGGAGCGGGCCCGGGTGGCCGCCGTGCAGTCCGGCTCGTCTGAGCCATCCCGTTACTTCTTTGATTATTCCCGGGCGCATGCTGATCTGAAGACCATTCGTGATGGTATCGATCGCTATCTCACGCCTTCCCGGGCCCAGCCCCGCACAATGTCAGCCGTGAACGGGCACTACCGGCGGGAGCGTCCCTGATGGGCATGTCTGCCGTGCAGTCCTCCGCCTTTAAAGCGGCATCCGGGGAAATGGATATCAGTACCCTGCATCTGCTGTCACTCGGGCTGCTCTTTGCCGTGCTGTTTCTCTGGGCGGCCTGGGCGCTGCTGGATGTCTGGGCGGGCTGGAGTAACGAGAAGGTCCGCAGCGCAATGCTGGGGCGCTTTTTTATCCGGCTGGCTCTCCTGCTGGTTCTCAGTATCTGGATGTTTGCCAGCTGAGGTGAGTTGTTATCTGAATCATGATTATGAGGATTTTGTGTTTATGAAGTGGTGTTTTCGTTTTCTGAAACGTCCTGTTTCTCTGCCGCGCACAATGCTGTTGCGTCTGTGGCAGGCTGTGTTCTCACTGTGTCTGTTGCTCCGGATGAGTATGCAGCCGGCGCTGGCTGATCTGCCCACCATGGAGCCCCCGTCCTCCGGCGGTGGTGGCGGTTTTTTTGGACAGATTAAAGGCTATTCCCAGGACGGTGTGGTGCTGGGTGGCCTGATTATTGCGGCCATTGCTTTCATCGTTGTGGCGAATTCCGCAATTTCCACGTTTGCGGGAGTCCAGAAAGGACAAAAAACCTGGACGGAGTTTGGGGCCATTGTGGTGGTGGGGGTGATTCTGCTGGTTGCGGTGATCTGGCTGCTGACCAAATCGGCCTCCATCATTCTGTAAGGAATACGCCCATGCAGACCATTCATTTTTTACCCGATCGCCTTAATGTGGAGCCGGCCGTGTTCCGGGGCTTCACCACGCCGGAGCTGGGGCTGGCCGCACTGAGCGGTGCCGGTCTTGGTCTGCTCTGGCCGTTACCGCTGCTTCCGCTGACCGGCTGGGTGATGATCCCGACCGGGATGATGGTCACGCCGCTGCTGCTGATCTGGTTCGGCGGAAGCTGGATCACCCGGATGAAACGCGGCAAACCGGATAACTGGCTCTGGCAGCGGCTGGAGGAGAAAAAGTGTCGGGCCGGTATGGGGCGTTCATCGCTGATTATGGTGGCGCAGGGCTGGTCCCTGCGCCGTACCCGGCCGGTAAGGAGAGTTTTATGAGTCGTTTTCGTCACGCCCTTCAGGACAGGGACCAGCATATCCGCAGCCTGCGCATTATCAGTGCCGTACTGGCAGGATTTCTGTTGCTGGCCTGTATTGGCTGGATGACTGCTCCCAGCCGTCTGACCATTCATAACCCGCCTGATTTGCGTTCCGGCAGTACCCGTCCGTGGTGGGAAGTTCCCCCGTCAACGGTTTACTCCTTCGCCTTTTATATCTTCCAGCAGTTAAATGCCTGGCCGAAGAACGGTGAGGTGGATTACCCGGCTAAAATTCATGCCCTGTCGGCCTATCTGACGCCGTCGTGTCGTGAACTGATGGAGGGAGATGCCCGCCGCCGTAAGGATGCAGGGGAACTGCTCGACCGCGTGCGTGTGGTGTATGAAATCCCTGAGCACGGGTACGGTGGTCGCTACAACAAAAATCCGGTGACCGTACAGGGCCGGGATAACTGGCTGGTACGTCTGGACCTGGTGGCGGATGAGTATTTTCATGCCGAGCCGGTCAAACGTGCGCTGGTGCGTTATCCCCTGAAAGTGGTGCGTTGGGAGGGAGACCCGGAGCATAACCCCTTCGGGCTGGCGCTTGACTGCTACAGCGGTACACCACAACGGCTGGAAGCCGCGCCGGTGTCTTCAGGCCCGGGAGGTGCGCAGTGATGGTAGCTACCGTTCGTCATTTCCTCCGGAATAGCCTGATGGCGCTTCCGTTACTGATATCCCCGTTTGTGCTGCATGCTGACGAACTGATGAAGTGGGAGCGTATTCCGTTATCCGTACCCCTGAAGGTGGGACAGGAGCGGGTGATTTTTGCGGACAAAAATGTGCGGGTGGGATTCCCGCCGGCACTGAACGGTAAGCTGCGGGTACAGAGTACCGGTGGTGCCGTGTACCTGAAGGCGGACAGTGCCTTTCCACAGACACGGCTGCAGTTGCAGGATGTGGAGACCGGGGAAATTATTCTGCTCGATGTCACCGCCGGTGAACTGGGACCTTCTGAGCCGGTACGTATTGTGTATGACGGTGAGGTCAGCACGGTCAGTCAGGCGACTGACCTGATGAAACCGGCGTCCTCATCCGGAAAAACCTCCGCCGGTCAGTCGCGGGCACCGGGACAGGATGACGGTACGCAGGCCCGTCGTCAGCCGGTTCGTTACAGCGCGCCCCTGCCGGTGTTACTGACCCGTTACGCCGCCCAGTCCCTGTATGCCCCGCTCAGGACTCTGGAGGCGGTGCCGGGTATTCACCCGGTCAGTCATCACCTGCCCGGACGCATCACCACCCTGTATCCGTCAGAGCCCCTGACCGTCACGCCACTGGCGGCATGGGGCGCTGGCGGACGCACAGTGGTGGCGCTGAAGCTCATCAACACGGTCAGCCGTAAGGTGGTGCTGGACCCCAGGGCTCTGCAGGGAAACTTTGTGACCGCCACGTTCCAGCATCGCTGGCTGGGCCCTGCCGGTACACCGGAGGACACCACAACACTGTATCTGGTGACAGAGGGCAGACCGGACAGGGCGTTTATCGCAGAGCCTGCCCGCCGTAACGCCACCGCAGTACGTAAGGCCGGGGGCCGTCCCCGTGGGGAGGTGAGCCGTGCAGATTAAATCCAACGCGCTGGTCAAATTTGTGGTGCCCGGCGTGGTGCTGGCCGGGGTATTCATCGGGCTTAAAAGCTGCGGCGACTCAGCGTCGTCATCAGAGCCGTCAGCACAGCAGACGCAGGTCCTGGGGACTCTGTCTCAGGAGGAACTGAAGGCGCTGGGTGTTGAGGGTGACACGCCGGAAGATACCCTGCGCACGCTTATCGGGCGTCTCAATCAGGTACGTGAACGTCAGCAGACGCTGGACGAACAGAACAGCAGACTGCTGAAGGAGAATGAACAACTGCGCAAACGCGGAACGGATGTGTCCGGTCAGCTGAACGATGCCGTGGCAGGACTGCAGAAAAGTTATGAGGAGAAGCAGCGCCAGTTACAGAACGAGCAGAACGCCCTGATGGCAAAGGTGCAGTCCCTGACGGAGCAGCTGGCACAGCAGGGTGGCACCAGTAAGGCAGATACTGACAGCGATATTCCCCTCGGGCTGGGGCTTGACGGACTGAGTGGTTCTCCGGGAAGCACGGTGTCACAGGGGGCCGATGGCCTGATGTGGGTGACACCGGCTGACCAGTCACAGCCTGACCCACGGGATGTGGCAGGGGGCAAAAGTGGTCCCCGTTTCCCCACCTCCTTTCTGGATGATAACCCGCTGACCCGTCAGAAGGCGGCGTATGAACAGCAGGTGAAGGGATACAGTAACGAGAAACAACAGGCCACCACACAGGCAGTCTACACCCTGCCGGAGAATGCCACCCTGGTCGGGAGCCGGGCAATGACGGCCCTGCTGGGGCGGGTGCCGGTCAACGGCACGGTGACAGACCCTTATCCGTTCAAGGTGCTTATCGGTAAGGACAACCTGACCGCCAACGGCATTGAACTGCCGGATGTGGAAGGGGCCGTGGTGTCCGGTACCGCCAGTGGTGACTGGACGCTCTCCTGTGTGCGGGGCCAGGTGAACAGTATCACCTTTGTGTTCGCTGACGGGCGGGTTCGCACGCTGCCGGCACCGGATGTGAATGGCACCACCAACAGCAATCAGCAGACGAAGAACGGGAATAACACCGGCGGCATTGGCTGGATTTCGGATGAGGATGGCATTCCGTGTATCAGTGGCACCCGTAAGTCCAATGCTGCCACATACCTGCCCACCATTTTCGGCCTGTCTGCCGCGGGGGCGGCCGGTGAGGCCCTGAGTCAGGGGCAGTACACCACGCAGAATAACGTCAACGGCCTTTCTTCCACGCTGACCGGGAGTGCCGGGGAGGCGGCACTGGGTAAGGCGATTTCCGGCGGAATGAATGAGACAGCGGAGTGGGTGAAGCAGCGTTACGGACAGACGTTTGATGCCATTTATGTGCCACCGGGAAAAAGGCTGGCCGTTCACATCACCCGCCAGCTGGCGATTGATTACGAAGACCAGGGCCGTAAGGTGCGTTATGAGTTCACCCTGCCGGGAGAGGCGGACGCACAGGGTGGTCTGGACTGAGGGAGTAAACCGTGAAGCATTTTTTTTCTGTAATGACCCTGATTATCGTCACGCTGACGCTGTCTGGCTGTGCGACATCAAAAGAGGAACTGCTGCCCGCCGGGGACCAGACGATGCTGGAAATCTGGCAGGGGCAGTCTGGCGGCGGAAGCGCCCGCTCTGCTGCGGCAGCCCGTGACACACTGCGGCGTCCGCTGACAGAAACGGAACAGCAGGACGCGGCGCAGACGGACCGCAGTTACAGCCGGACACAGGAGAGTGAAATCAGCCAGCAGTTTCCGCGTCTGCCCAATCCGGACATGGTGATGTATGTCTTTCCGCACCTTGCAGAGGGGAACTCCCCGGTACCGGGCTACAGCACGGTGTTTTCATTTTACAGCCAGACGCAGTATGCGATGCCCGGTGAACGCACGGCAGCGTTCTGACGGGGCGGATGAGCTGAGTGATGGTGCCGGCGTGATGCCGGCGGTTTATCAACGTATGTTAAGGGTACAAGTAAGATGGGGTTGGCGCTGTTTAAAAAGAAAGTGAAACCGGCAATATCAGCAGAGACGACCGCCTCAGCAGAATGCGCGCAGCATTCCGGAGATGGTGATGCCGGTACTCTCCCTAACCTGACCCGCCCCGGGCGAATGACGCGCCGGGAAGAGGCGAAGATTTACCATGCGGGCCCGTCCATTATTGATTTTCTGCCCTGGGTGGAATATCTGGATGAAGAGCAGTGCCTGCTGCTGGATGACGGGGTGTCGGTCGGCGCTGTGTATGAGGTGACACCGGCGGCCACGGAAGGGCGCACGGCAGAGCGTCTTGAGCAAATCCGTGACACGGTGGAGGATGCCCTGCAGGACAGTTTTGATGAATACGACACTCACCCCTGGGTGGTGCAGTTCTTCTGTCAGGATGAAAATGATGTGGATGCGTATCTTGACCATCTGAGGGGATATGTGAAGCCCCATGCGCAGCGCACGGCTTTTACAGAGGCCTGGCTGGGCGAGATGGAACGGCATCTGCGGGGAATTGCCCGCCCGGAAGGGCTTTTCACGGACACGCTGGTGACCGGTCAGCCCTGGCGTGGTCAGCAGCGACGGACCCGGATGGTGGTGTACCGCCGTATCGGGAAAAACAGCCATGACCCGATGCCGCCGGTGGCGATGCTGAACCAGGTGTGTGAACGCGTGGTGGGGGCGCTGGGCGGGGCGGGTGTGCGCTGTATCCGTATGAACGGTCTGCAGGTGCATGGCTGGCTGCTCAGACTGTTCAACCCCCGACCAGAGTGGGTGGACAGGGACACACTGTACCGTCTGGCCACCCGTGCAGCACCGCAGGAGACCCCGGAGGGCATGATGCCGGTGATGACCGACTTTGCGGAAAGTCTCTGGTTCACGCCGCCGGTGTCGGATCCGGAAAACGGTGTGTGGTGGCTGGACGGACTTCCGCATGCCGCCGTGGTGGTGGAGAAACTGCGTACGCCTCCGGCACCGGGGACGCTGACCGGTGAGAAGACCCGGGGCGAAAAGACGGTGAATGCCCTGATGGATACGTTCCCTGAAGGCACCCTGTTGTGCATGACCATTGTGGTACAGCCGCAGGACACACTCGAGGAGCGTTTTACCCGTCTGTCAAAAAATGCGGTCGGGGAAAACACAGAGTCCATTCGTGCCCGTCAGGATGTGGCCACCGTGAAGGAATATCTGGGGAACCGCCACAAACTTTACCGGGCGGGGATCAGTTTTCTGTTACGGGCTGAGGATATGGACAGCCTGAAGCGTAAGCGGGTGGCCCTGACCACGGCACTGCTGGGCGCCGGCCTGCAGCCGGTACGCCCGGAGTTTGATGTGGGGCCACTGAACAGCTGGCTGCGTGCGCTGCCCATGTGTTTTGACCCGGATACGGACAGGAAGCAGTGGTACACGCGTCTGATGTGGGTGCAGCATCTGGCGGGGCTCCTGCCGGTGACCGGGCGGGAGACGGGCACCGGCCATCCCGGGTTCAGTTTCTTTAACCGGGGTGGGGATGTGCTGACCTTTGATCCGCTGAATAAACTGGATCGCACCCAGAATGCGCACCTGCTGCTGTTTGGCCCGACCGGCGCCGGGAAATCCGCCACGCTGTGCTCCTCGCTGTCGCAGATCATGGCCGTACATCGCCCCCGTCTTTTTATTGCTGAGGCTGGTAACTCGTTCGGGCTGCTGGCCGATTATTTTGAGAGCCTCGGGCTGAGCGTCAACAAAATCAGCGTGAAACCGGGCACCGGTGTCAGCCTGCCGCCGTTTGCGGATGCGCATCTCCTGGTGGCACAGGGACAGACCCTGCAGGATGTGGATGAACAGACACTGCCGGATATTGATGATGACACGCAGGATGAGGACGGGGACCAGCGCGATATCCTGGGAGAAATGGAGATCTCTGCCCGCATGATGATCACCGGGGGAGATCCGAAGGAAGAGGCGGCACTCAAACGGGCGGACAGGGCGATGATCCGTGAAGCCCTGCTGATGGCCACGCACACCACATACCGGGAGGGGCGCCAGATGCTGCCGGCGGATTTGCAGTCGGCACTGTGGGAAATCTCCCGGGACAGTCAGCGAAATGAACTCCGGCGGACGAAAGCGGCAGAGATGGCTGAATCGCTGGGGATGTTCACCCAGCCGGGCAGTTTTGAGGCGGAGCTGTTTAACCGGGAGGGGGCGCTGTGGCCGGAGGCGGATGTGACGCTGATTGACCTGGGACATCTGGCCCGTGAGGGGTATGAAGCCCAGATGGCGCTGACCATGGTGTCGATGACTAACATGATTAACAACATCGCGGAGCGTGACCAGTATCTGGGGCGGGATATTCTGTTTGCGGTGGATGAGGCGCACATTGTGACGGTGAATCCGTTGCTGTCCCCGTACATGACCAAGGTGGTGAAAATGTGGCGCAAGCTGGGTGCCTGGCTGTGGCTGGCCACGCAGAACCTGAAGGACTATCCGGATGTCGCCGAGAAGATGCTGAATATGGCCGAGTGGTGGGTGTGTCTGACCATGCCGCCGGAGGAAGTGAATAACATTGCCCGCTTTAAAGCCCTGACAGAGGAGCAGAAAGCGGTGCTGCTGTCAGCCGGCAAACTGTCAGGGTGTTACACGGAAGGGGTGGTGCTGGCGAAGAAAGTGGAGGCACTGTTCCGTGTGGTGCCCCCGAGTATTTACCTGGCACTGGGGATGACGGAGAAGGAGGAGAAGGCGGAGCGCCGGGCGTTAATGAAAATGCATCAGTGCAGCGAGCTGGAAGCGGCATTTCATGTGGCCCGTAAGCTGGACAGGCTGCGTGGGCTGACTGACGGGGAGTAAGACGATGCTGTGCCTGAAATATCCGGAGCCGGAAGAGGTGTCACAGGGGCACTCTGCCGGAAGTGTGTTTGTGCTGCCGCCACAGGGGCAGCCCGGAGCCAGTCGTGCCACCCGGGATAATCTTGAGCGTCTGCGCGGGCATCTGCAGAAGCAGCTGGGGCAGGTGACGCGTATCTGTTGCCAGCCACAGCGTGTGGGAGTGAACAGCAGTGTGGCGGTGACACTGGAAGGGCGGTCGGGCCGGCAGGTAAATCTCCTGCTGACCGTGAGCGGTCATGAGAGCTGGCCGTCGGAGGAGGAGTATGCACATCCCCGCTGGTATATTCCGGTGACCGATGCCGCTGATTTGTGTTATCTGCTGCTGTGGCTGGCTGAGTTAAAGTGAGGGGATGAAAAAGTCTGAAAAATAAATTCGTGTATTACTGATGATGGATGACCTTCGTTATTATTAATCAGCAGACACTTATTGTTGTGCAATCTACTCTTATCAATAATATTTCCAGCATTTTCCGTTTGCCGCACTCCGGTGCGGTTTTTTTATATCTGGTACTGACAGTGAAGGAAAAAATCTGAAAAAATTTTAAAATGTTGAAATCAGCAGAATACTCCGTGCAGAATTTACAGGGTTGTGTTGTTTCATTACTTTCTGATAATGATAACGCAGGAGACTGGATGATTTGCCCGCAGGAACGGCGGGCTTCTTTTTATAGTGTATCTCCGCATGAGCCATTGCCATACTGCTGACTTTTTTCGCGCTTATGTCACCGGGGATGGCTCAGCCGAAGGTAACACTGGCTGCAGAGATGAAGTATGGCTGTTCGTTATAAAATTACGGCAACGATAATTAAACCCGGCAATCCGCCGGTAACCTGGACCCGTTACTCCGGAAATAAAATGACCAGGACAGAGTGTGAGAAGATGTTTTTCATTCCGAAAGAGCCCGATCGCTCTTTTGGTGATAAGGTAAAAGTGCAGGATTTTCTGTGTGTGGCGGTTGAGGACGAAAAAGTCTGAAAATATCACGCTGCAATAAAAATAAACGTTATATGGTGATAACATTTTACGGCGTCAGGTGATCTCCATAGATATATGGGACATGAATGACAACCTCCTTGCATTGAGACATTAATTGTTCCGGGCGAAACTGCCCGGTTTTTTTATATGTCAGTAGCTCTGCCCATATTCCGGAACAGGCAGAGCGGGTATAACAATCGGAATAAATCAGGGATTTGTCGTCATCAGCTGATATACCACTTCGGCAAACTCTTTGCCATAGCCTTCTGTTGAACTATCCTTAATACCGTTGTTTTTTATCTGGTACTTACCATTGACGTAAAAAGCCGGTGTTCCGGTAAGGCCAAACTGTTCAGCAGCCTGCTCCTGGCGGGCAGTCAGCGTTTTCACCATAAAGCTGTTTCTGGCGGCATCAAATTCACCGGCATCCACCCCCGCCTGAACGAATACAGCTTTGATGTCATCTTCGCTTTTTACCGAACGGTGCTTCAGTACTGCTTCAAACAGCGGCCCTTCCACTTTATCTTCCACACCCAGTGCCTTAGCAATGGACCAGGCTTCAGTCAGTTGTTTTCCCATCGCACCCATAAAACTGGCGTGATATTTTTCCACTTTCGCCCCATCCGGCAGTTTTGCCTCAATGCTTTTACTGACCCGGTAGGGACTGTAGAAACTGCTGCATGCCGGGCAGTAGAACGAGAAGAATTCCACGACTGGTGGTGCATCTTTTACTGGATTATCCAGTTTTGTGTACTGTTTGCCTTCAGCGACAGTGGCGGATGCCAGTCCGGGCAGGCTGGCAGCGAAAAATAAAGATAAGGCAAGAAGCGCTCTGGTTGTTAATTTCGCAGGTATCAGTGTCATGTTTACGGATTATACAAATCAGAATTATAAACAATGGCGGCCGGCCTGACCGGTGGTCTGCACGCAGGTAAACAGCATCCTGCCGCCCCCTTATCAGCCATCTGATGATACAGATGACTGCGGGTTATAATACATCAAAGTTATAATTTAAGCGGGTTATTTGTCTGAAACAGAGAGGCAGAATATCCGGTGAGCTTTGGGATAAGGCGTTATCACAGGGGATGTCAGCTTCATGAGGTTAAAAGAGACGTAATAACGCCTTATCCGAAAAGAAGAGTGTGTTCCCTCAGGTGTCAGATTTCCAGGTCGTCAAAAAGAGGGAACACTCTCAGTTTTTCAGGTGGCATACCCGAAACTTATTCTGATATCTGGCGGACTGACAGGCAATAATAAAATAGTGGAAAAATTCCTGGTTTGATGTCGTTAATTTTCAGTTTCCGGTTTTGAATTTATTGATGACCTTCCCGGTGGTTCTGAGCACGCTGTCAGACATGTCTTGTCTGACGGAGTTATTTCATGTACCGGAATCTGTTGTATTCCTTTCTTGCCCTGCCAGTGATATCCGTTGCCGGCACCACTGTTTATACCGATTCGGCACATCCGCCGGTTAACCTGCCTCCTGAAGTGCAGGTCGTGTTACTCGACGGGCCACAGCAACTGCAGGACGCTTTTTTCGGTCCGTTGCCGGCTGACCCTGAAGCCGCTGAGGCGGTTGTTCGTGAGCACATGCAGTCCCCTGAATGGGCGTCTGCACAGGCTGACCTTGCAGAACGTTACCGCCTGGTGACCCACGCCTGGTCGCTGGGGCTTGAAAAATACCCTGCGGTGGTGTTCGACGACCGGGAAGTGGTATACGGCACCACCGATGTGGCACAGGCTGAGCGGCTCAGGAGTCAGGGAGGTCAGTCATGACGGGGCTGCTAACACGACGTTATGCCGGCGCATTTTTGTTGTGGACAGCGACTGTTTCCGTGGCCGGCGCTTCCCTGAATACGGCACAGATAGTGGCCAGTGCTGTCTCTCAGAGCTGCATCAGCTGGCGGGTCAGTGGTATCTGTTACTGGCTGTACTGTACACCCTTTGGCTGTAAGGTCCGGACGTCCGTGAAGGTTTCACATTTTATTCCTGAAGCGGTGGTGTCCACTTATACCGCACCGGGCGGTAATCCCTGGCAGGAGATGGCTCTGGTCAGTCAGGCATCCGGCGGTGTGGAGAACGCCATCAGCAGCGGGATTGCCGGGTTGTCTGCCGGCGGGGGAAACCCGGCAGATATGAAATTACCGGGACAGCGTAAATCCGCCATCCGTTTCAAATACGCGGATGCGCTGGGGCATCCGGCCACGTTGCTTATCGGGGGCAGCATTCCCGGGTATTCGTGTGAGTCTGCAGCCACACCACTGAAGCCTTATTTTCTCAGCACACTGGACAGCCTTGCCTGGCGCACCGGCATGCCTGAATCCCTCTATCCCGAAGCCATGATACCCGGCAGACGGGAGCTGGGGAGTCAGCGTAATGCAGACATGTGGGGAAATATCTACCCCCGTTCCGGTTTTGTCAGCCAGACCGATGATGACAAAGCGGCAGCCCTGGTTGCCCAGCGGGTGGCGGACATCATCACACGCACCGGAGAACCTCACGTCTATCAGTCACTGAAAGGCAGAAAAACGGATGGCTACTGGCCACCGGATGCGGTGGAAGAAAATACCGGCACCCGTAATCACAAGTGGCAGCGCCTGACCCCTTCTGTTTCTTCATCCTGCGCCGTGTTTCCGGATGGCAGCCATGCCGCGCCGGAGGACGGTAATGCCGCTTTTGCCCTGTGGCGTCCCTACAGTTGCTGCAAAAAGCGGGGCCAGAAATTCCTGGGCAGTACGAATTTTTAGAGGAAAGCAAATCATGAAGCATAAACCACAACTGATAAATGTCGTGGCACTGGCAGTCATGCTGGCCTGCAGCACAATGGCCGGCGCGGCGGAGAATGAACGCGGTACGTTCGGTCTCTCCCTGCCACAGGTGAATGACAGCGCCATCGGGTACGGGAAATCCATTGACGGTGCCATCTCGGACAAACTGTTTTACACCCTGGGGGGAGGGTCAGTGATATCGCAGCCGGCAACCCGGAGCAACATGAAGAAGCTCGGGGTGGATATTGGCTGGAGCAGCAATCTGATGTGCGGCAACTTTGACCTGAAAACCACGGTGAGCAATCAGTTGAACGGGGTAACGGACGGTTTTAAAAACCTGATGGGGGATGTGATACAGGGGGCGACGGGCGCGGTGGCCAGCCTGCCCGCGATGGTCATCCAGCGGGCTAATCCGGGGCTGTATGACGCACTGACTAATGGGGTATTACAGGCGAATGTGGCGTTCGACAAGGCACAACTGAATTGCCAGAACATGGCGAAGCGCATGATGGAGTTTTCGGACAGCAGTAAGTGGACACAGGCTGCGGTTATGGAGGAGTACAAGTCACTGGTCAACAGTGGTGAAGCGGATGCCATTCGTATTGAGCATCAGGCGCAGAATTTTAAAGGAAATTCAGGACGTAGCTGGATTGGTGGTCAGAAACGGGGAGGGGCAGGGCAACCGGCTATTCGTCCTACACATGATCTGACCGCAGCAGGTTTTAACATGATGAATAACCTGCCGGTTACCAGTACATCAACAGTCGGGAGTACCAGTTGTACCGGAAGTGTCTGCAGTAAGTTCAGCAATGCTGAGGAGGCCGCACAGGCGGTGGTGAAAGTGCTGGGTGATCGCATTATGCGAACCTGTAGTAAAGCAGATGAATGTACCAGTGGCGGTGAGGAGCAACAGTCTGGTGCGATCGCCGGAACCGGATTCACACCGATGCTGGAGGAAGCAGTGAAAGTGAATACAGAGCAACTGGTGAAACTGGTTAATGGTACTGAAAAACCGACAGCAGCGAATCTGGCCAAACTCCGATCCGGCAGTCTGACGGTGACGGCCGGAGTGATTAAGGCGCTACAACGGGATCCGGATAATGCTGCGCTGACCGGACGTCTGGCCGGTGAACTGGCAATGGCGGATACGGTGGAGACGGCGTTATTGATGCGCAGAATGATCGTGACGGGAATGTCTGAACCGAATGCGTTGTTACAGGATGATGCGTTGGCAGAGGGGGAGCGTCGTATTGAGGCGCTGGATCGGGAGATTGCAGCACTGAAAAACGAGATGGAGCTGAAGCGTGAGCTGGCCCGCAACAGCGTACTGACCATTATTGAGCGTGAGAATCAGCGAGTTGGCGTTAACCCGCAGACGGAAAGTGCAGACAGCTCTGATACCCGAATTAATCAACTGGAGCAGGGAACAGGTGAAGATGAATAAACGTAACGCCCGTCAGCGTCTGAAAGCGGTGCTGCTCACAGGCGGTATCCTGCTGGCATTTATGGTGGTGGCGCTGTTCATTGCGGATATGGCCATTCGTCATCCGGAAGGAACTGCCGCATTCAGTACGTGGATGCGGGCTCACCGTTCTGGCTGGCTGCTCTGGCGTCTGTGCATTTATATCCTGCTGGGTTGGGGTATCTGGCGTATCGCGCATGCGCCGGGATTCCGGGTGGAATACCGCCAGCCACTGATACGTATCTGTTGCGCCAGTGTGGCGTTTATTCTGGTCTGTGAATACGCGCTGCTGAAGGCGCAGGGAGGCTGATGATGACAACAAACAGCTATCTTGAATATTTTCTGACCCTGCTGGGCTGGCTGATTAATAACGGCCTGTGGGATGTGCTGCTGGGGACCGGGCTGTTTGCACTGCCGCTGGTATTTAAGGTTATTGGGATCTGGCTGCGGGTCAGGGAAGAAGGGGAGGATGAGGGGAATAAGGGACTGCTCTCGCTGCCCCGTATTGAACATGCGCTGTACATGGGATTCTTTGTGATTATCAGTTGCTGTGTGCCGCTGGTCAATGTCAGTCTGGGGACTATTGAGTATGACGGCAACCGTGCGAAGCAGTGCGGGACATGGACACCGAAGGCACCGGATAAGACCGGGTATGCCGGTGTGATTTCCAGCATGGACGGTAAAACGGCGCAGATCCCGCTGTGGTGGCTGATGGTGCACAAACTTTCAAAAGGGGTGACTCAGGCCGCCGTGGCATCCATTCCCTGTTCGCCTGATATGCGACAGATGCGTTTTGAGGTTCAGCATACCCGGATCAACAATAAGGCGCTGATTGAAGAACTGCAGGATTTCACCAATGATTGCTACTCACTGGCGCTGTACAGCTGGAAGCACCAGGATCAGGGAATGACAACGGATAAAAATACGCTGCGGGATATTGAGTGGATTGGCAGCAGGACATTTCAGGCGCGTTATTACAATGAACTGCAGTCGAAGATGCCGAGAAGTGCGTTTCCGTGGAATGCATCCCGTGACAGTGGACGCCCGAACACCGGTCGGGGTGGTTACCCGACCTGTAATGAGTGGTGGAGTGAGGCGGATGTCGGGCTGAAAAGTCGGGTGATGAAGCAGGCTGACCCCGGTATGTGGCTGCGTCTGTCAGCAACGATGAAAATGATCGGGAATACAGGCAAGGAGTATGAAGAAGCGGTGATACGCCGTCTGGTCAGTCCGGTGAATATGACAGTGTCACATGGTGGCAGAGCTTATGCTGGTTATGGTGGGAATGCGGATTTGTCGCTGGATAACGCTGTGACCCGCGTGTTCTCAACGGGGGGCGTGGCGCTGGGGAGTCTGGCGGCGTTTCCGGCCCTGGATGCGATGCGACAGGCATTACCCATGGTACAGGGGATCCTGTTGATGGCTATTTACGTGATGTTGCCGCTGATTCTGGCGTTTGCGGCGTACGAGATAAAGACGGTGATTACACTGACGTTTGTGATTTTTGCGACTAATTTCCTGACGTTCTGGTGGGAGCTGGCACGATGGCTGGATTCATGGATGTTTACAGCGCTGTACAGTTCGGGAACGCACAGCCGTTTCAATATGGCAGGGTTTCAGAATACCTCAGATGACCTGATTATGAATCTGGTGATGGGCAGTATGTTCCTGATTCTGCCAGCGGTCTGGATGGGGGCATTATCCTGGGCCGGGGTGCAGATTGGAGTCGCTATGTCTGGAGCTATTGCAAATGGCTCAGAAGGAGCTCAGAAATCAGGGGGGGCAGCAGTTGATTTATTTCAGAGAAGTTTTATGAGCGGTATGTCTACACCAACACCGCCGCCGCCACAACAAGCTCAATCCCAAAACAATAATAAAAAGTTATAACGATAAAATCAGAGATAAGGGATTTCCCTTATCTCGTTTATTTTTGCTCGTCATCAACACGGATGAATCCGTAATAATAGCCGTATCCTTGATTCCCATTCCGTAGTTGTACTCCTGATACATATTGAGAGTCTCTTTTGTATTCAGAACTATTTCCAACTTTTCCATTTGCATGCTGAAGGATATATGCAACAGCCCAGATAAACGCCAGACACCCGAGAACTGCCGTGATACTGAAGAGTGCACAAACCACAATTCCGGTTAATCCAATAGCCAACGGAAGCCGCCCAATCCAGGCTGGCAGGTGTTTTTTTCTGGCCGCATGAACCCAGAAGTTGTCCCACCGACGAAGGGTTTTTACAAGTTGTTTCCACTGAATGGCAAACCGTTGTCCTCTGAGATAAGCGGCTTTGTTAGTCGTTTTCATAAGAAAAACTCCTAATTTTCAGTCCTATGTGATGAATTTAATGTTCAAACTATAAGCCATTTTTGTATAAATATAGGTGAAAAACCATACAGAATCTACCGATAAATGTCTCAAAAGGAGGTGTAAATGTTGAGTAAAAAATTGTTATTGGTTTGTGTTTCATGCCTGGCGTTAACTGCCTGTTCTGTTGATGAAATTGCTTCGGTTAACAAGCAAATTAGTGATGGTGCTTTTGCTTTAACGGGGGCGTTGCGTGGAAACTCATCGTCTACGGATTCAAATGGAATGCCATTTTTAGCTCAGGCGCAAAAACCAGCGACAAAATCCAGTACACAGGAATATTCTGTGCCTGTTGATATTGATACTGCAGCTGCGCGTCTGAAGCGATATTATCAGTTTGTATCAAATGATGAAGTTGATGCTATTCGTAAAAAAGACAGAAATGGTAGTTGGGTCGCTGGCGCAATTACAGATGCGAATCAGGAATGGGAGGCTATGCCGGGAAGTTATTATAAAATGGGGAATGACTGGAATGAATACGATCATCTGACTATTGAGCTGGAAAAAAATGGAGCAGGGAGTAAATTATACATTACATTTAAATCCCCATCGGACAAACGACTGAATAGTGAAGAGCTTAAGAAATTAATGTTAAATATTAAAGGTGTTGCTGAAGGTACAATCAGGTAATTATGGAGGGATTGTGTTGAGGAAAATTCTTTTCGCTTTATTAATTATAGTGGTGGCTGTTTTATCGTTCGATTTCGGCCGAAGCTGGGAATTATCCAAAACAGCGGAGTATTGTTCTTCAATTGGCAAAAAATTATCTGATGCTGGTCCTGCATATTGTGTCAGCAAGTGAATTTTATGATGAGAATGGAGGTGGTCCTCCATTCTCTGATATATAGACTAAAAGTCTTTTGTTCGATATAAATCCTGACGGCACTGAAAACAATAATGAACTCGTCTTCCTTGCTTATTGTTCCACAGATAACTTTTTATCTGGTTAGAGCCACAGTAATAACACTTTATTCCATTTTTTGTTTTCGTATCTGGGTGAATGCGCCAGTATTCCTCCAGTGTAGGATAATTTTCAGTCCATTCTCTGTCATCAATTTGTATAACATACCACAACAGCAATAAAACAAGTAGAGATGAAAATATAAGTAAAATATGTGAGTAATGTACATTAAAAACAATTATTACGGTGGCAAGGCTTATTATGTACCACCCCCATGACGGAAGTTTTTTTAATGTTTTCCCAAAACGGTACGCCTTTTCTTCCATTGGATGTACTTTATCATTCTTCTCCATGAGCAATGCCTTTTTAATTATAGAACATAATTCAAATTATAGAGTTTGTGTGTGTAATGGGAAGTCTTGACATATAAACCCCCATCTTGCTAGTCTTTTTCCGCTTTAATGTCGCTGTATGCGACCATCCAAATCCCCAGTAGTCTGAGAGGGGAGCCTTCGGGCGGCTACCAGCCAATGCTTTAACGATCTGAGAGAAGCGCCTTCGGGTGATCGTAATGTTCTCGTAGCCTGGAAGAGAACGCCTTACGTGGCGGTACATCCGTTTAACCTCTGGGAACGGATATCACGGAACCGTGATTGAGGTCGTGCTGGCCTGAGGCCAGTTGTTCTATGCAGGCATCCTGCAGATGCCATGATTCTTTACTTACAGGCTTATCACGCCTGCATATCAATACGTTAAGTCTTTCAGAGACATATCTGAACGAACTGACGTCTTTAATCTGTTCGGGCATTCGCCCCGGGCTTCTTACGACTGTACGCACTGCATAAGGCCATCTGAAATCTGGCCGCTTGCGTGCGTATGTGGAGTTTGAAGCTGCGCGGCGTCACTTTTGTCGGCGTGTAACGATGACAAAGTGACGCATGCGCGTCTGCTTTACGAACCCGCACAAACCGTCGCGTCACGGGATGTTTTTTAACATTTGAAGAAGTGACCAGACGTGAGAGTGTTTTTTCAACCTTCTCTGCAAACGTACAGACGATACCGTGAATAACGTTCATCGGCCGTTCTTCTTGCAGAATTTTATTGTTTTTCAAGGAGTTTTATGTAGTGAGATGCCGAACCGGCGATACCACTTATTAGGGGTGGTATCGGGGGCGACCTGGAAACAGGTACAGCGAATGCTGCAGTCGGTGTGCAACACCGGTTTGTTACCCCTCAATACCTAAACAGTCTGCGCTACCCTGGCGCTCAGGCACTCATTACCCGAAGGATCGCAACGCTTAACCGTGTCGCCAGGGAGAATGCAGATGAATTTTTCTGTTGTGTTTACGGCACAACAGAAAAATTCATCTGCTGTACGTACAGCTGTTTAAGACAAAGAGGAGGTATCTGTGTCCAGACGTGAAAAATTACTGAAACAGGATTTGGTTGCTCATATCCGGAAAGACAGGGGGAGTTTCAAGAAGCTGAGTGACTATTCCCGGATCATGCACCGGTTTGCGGAAAGACTGGCTAAACTGAATATACAGATCAGTTCTGCTGCGCAGGTAAAAGTGCGACATATTGAATTATATATGAACAGCAGGAGTGACGTTTCAAAGCGGACCAGAGAAAATGAAATGTCTGCAATACGGGTTATGTTACGTCAGGCCGGTAAACATAAAATGGCAGATCCTGAACATCCCCGTCTCAGCAATAAGGCGTTAGGTATTTCAGGAGGAAGCCGTAAAGGGACAAAGAAATTAATTACGGATGAGCGTTTCCGGGAAATTCTTCAGCGCGTGGAAGCAAAAGATAAAGGTGTGGCAGCTGTTGTTAAACTGTCACGTTATCTCGGTCTGAGAAATGAAGAAGCTGTCCAGTCGGCCAAATCGTTACGGACGTGGAAAAAAGCATTACAGCGGGGAGATGAAAAAATAAGAGTGATTTTTGGTACGAAAGGAGGACGGGAAAGAATGACAACGGTTGTTGACCGGGATAAAGTTCTTGATGCTGTTAATTATGCACTCAAATATGCCAGTGAACATAATGAACGTCTGATAGACAGAGATAATCTTAAGTCGGCAATGGATTATTATCTTAATACGTTACGACGTTATGGAGAACTGAAAGGCGGAGATGAGACCGCACACAGTTTTCGGTACAGTTACGCCGCAAGTGCCATGAAATATCATATTATGAATGGTTACAGTTATAAGGAGGCACTTGCACTGACATCAATTGATCTTGGTCATGGCGATGGCAGAGGGCGATATATTGAACAGGTTTATTGTCAGTTATTAGGCTATGAGTAATAACTTATATCGATTTTGTGCGGGTAAATATCATGGATTGTACTGTTTTAATGAAAATAATCTCTGTAAAGGAGATTACAAAAGATTCGCCTTTGTGGTCACACTACCTGGCGCGATATATTGATTCCGGATATCAGGCTGAGTTTGAATGTGAAGGAACAGCAGATAAATGGGGCATCTATGATGAATGGGACATCTGTGAGTCGATTGCAGATTATTTTGACGTGGTGGGAGATTTTGACTGTGATGTCAGACGGGCGGGAAGAAAAATACTGATGAAAGGTACCTGTGTTTTTCCTCCAGGAGAACCGGTTAAGGGAACGCATAATATTCCTCTTTGGGTCGATGTTGAATAACTTGACATTCATCTTTTGTGACTTAAAAATGTACAGGCTAACTTTGTCACCTTCGGGTGACCATCCAATGTTTCGGTAGTCTGAGAGAAACGCCTTCGGGTGACTACAGTTATCTTCGGATAACCATCCAAATCCCCGGTAGTCTGAGAGGGGAGCCTTCGGGCGACTACCAGCCAATGCTTTGACGATCTGAGAAAAGCGCCTTCGGGTGATCGTAATGTCTCCGTAGCCTGAAAGGGGACGCCTTAGAGGGTGGTACATCCGTTTAACCTCTGGAAACGGATATCACGGAACAGTGATCGAGGTCTTTTATACTTAACCCGTGCGGGAGATACATTCCCGTATGGTGATTGTATCTCCGGTTTTACTGTGGAGGTACATGATGCCGTTATCTTCTTTTGTTCAGGAGCTGCTGGCTCCCTGGTATTCTTTTCGATCTGTCTGTCGGCGCATTCTTGTGGCTTTTCCGCAACTGCGGGCAACTGTATTGCGTACCCGCTGGTATCTGTCGTTGACAGGGCAACGAGAATATTGCCCGGATGTCTGGTTTGATGGCAGTGTGTACCATTGTGCTGTGTTGGTGCGGGAATGTCATGATGCCCGTAAATCAGTACCAAAGGTGCAGTACTATATCCCCGGATATTTTTCTTCGTATCGTTCAGCATACCGGACAGCCAGGAGAACGGCGATTGCGCTGGCGACGATAAAAGTGTCGTGCAGGGCTGTCTGATTCATTATTACCGAACCGGAGCATCAGCGTTGTTGTGATGCCTCCATCCCCTGACGGGTGTTTTTGTCCGTCGGGGCGAAGACTCCCGTTTCTTTTTACAGGAGTCTTTATGTCAACGTTTATTTTGTGCCCTGAACCGGGCATCTCTTCTTTTTTCCGGCGAATGACGGCTCAGTTGCGGGTGTTTTTTTCCCGCAATAACCTGTCATATTACAGTCGCTGGTACACCAATCCGGCCGGCAATCTGAGTGTGCGGGTCTGTATGTTCCGTCGTGGCGGTGTCTGGACACCCTGCCTGTATTACCGGCAGGGAATGCACCGCAACGAGTACACTGGCTGGTATCAGCCGTTACCGCGTGAGGTCATTTGTCTGAACCGGTTTACCGGGCGGATATCCCTTCGCAGGACCTGGCATGCTGCCTGCCGTATGGCGGAACAACTGACCACCCTGCGTTACCGGTTTGGCCTGCAGGCTGATGGATGAAAGCGTCGTACAGCCCTGCTGATTTATCATTTATTACCCTGTCGGGAACACGCTTCCCGCAGGGGAGATGTGTTCCCGTGATTTTTTTGTCTCTGAGGTGAACACATGAATAGTCTGTTAATACTCCTTTACATTGTTGTATGGCGTGCCTGCACCATTCTTCGGGTAATCGCACCAGTGTCGGCTGTCCGTGCGTGGTGTGAGTATCAACTGGAAGGTATGACGATACTTCGTGATGCGTACAGCTCGCTGGCAAAGGCGGCTGGAATGCAGAATGAAGCATTTGAATATCTTAAAGGTATTGCACGTCATCTGGGCTACGAAAGCGGTGGTGACCAACTGAAATCAGGACTTTTCCGGCCGTTTCTGTGGCATATACGTGCGAAAGGCCACAGGCTGGGAGCTGTCATGGAGATGGAGGCATGGAGGACATGGAAGAACGGCTGTAACGATGTCTGCAATCCATGGAAGGATATCTGCAATCCATGGGAGCGTGGATGGAACGATGGCTGGACTGAATGTCTGAATCAACGTGTAGCCGGCATCCTGAAGCAGGCCTGTGTTGACTTTTCCGACGCAGACTGAACGGTTTTTCTTTTACTTACTGCACCGTGTGTCTGCGCCGGTGTTTTCCCTGACGGGAGTTTTGTTCCGTCAGGGGCAGGACTACCTGAACAGACGGAGGTCATTATGTACTCACCCTTACTTGTTCATTATTCAGCACTGCAGACGCAGTCCGCTCTGCTGGCGCATATCAGCCAGCTGGAAGGTGAGCTGATGCGGTTACGCGCCTGGCAACGGCTGGGTATTACCCCGGAGCCGGATGATGAGACGGAGCTTTCACTGGTCTGCGTGCATCTGTGGGATACCGGCGAGGCGCTGGGCTGGCTGCTGTATGACCTGGAGCAGGAGAACATTTCTGCTCCGGGAGTTCAGGCCCGTCAGGCGTTTGACAGTCTGATGGCGCCGGGGCGTGAAATTAATCATGAAATCCGGACTGACAGTATCAGTACCGGAAAGCTGACGGCCGGAGCGGATGCCTGTTTTGCCCGGCACGACATGATGTAGTTCATAACCTGACCCTGACGGGGCGTGCTCTCCGTCAGGAAGGCATTCCCCGTAGTTTATTTTTAATCTGACCATGAGGAATGTTCCATGTCTGAATTATCTTCACGTCCGGCCCGTGAGCCGGTGGTATATACCCTTGAGCAGGTAGCCACAATACCGGAAAAGCAGTGGCATGCTTTTGTTCTGGCTGTAACAGAAACCTTCTGGCAGTTGCCGGAGGCGTTACGGCCGCAGAATGCGTATTTCGGCTCCCTGACCCGGGCATCTGAGTTGTTTCCGGTAACAGACACACTGGCGTTTTACAGCCGGTCTGCAGACGGGCTGTGGTCGGTGAATGTCACCATTGAACGGGAGCATCATCAGAACATTCTGGTGCTTAAGGAACTGAATTTCGGGCGCCAGCCGGGGGATTTCTTTGCCCGTACGGTTTTTGTGCTGTTGCACAATCTGTGTCCGGATTGTTTCCGCATTCATTCCACTGCCGGTGGTGCCAGCTGGTCACTGCCGCTGAAATGGATAAAACGGTACCTGGGGCATGAGAACTTTTCTGCACCGGAGTCTGTATTAACCACTCCGGTAAGGGGAGATGCGTTTGACCGTTTACTGCTGCAGTTTCTGTCCGGTCAGGGGCGACAGTTATCCCCGGATGACTGGTCAGCACTGGAAGAGGCTGAACATCAGCTTTACTGGTTGCGTGCACTTGCCGGTGGACACTGACAGAACACCGTTGTTTCTTTTCATTTACCCGGAATAACGCCATTGCGTATTCCGTCATTCATATACCCCGGCAGGGACATATCCCTGTGGGGAGAGTCCCTGCGTTATTCAGGAGAATTGTTATGGGACTCGATATTTACTTTCTGGCTCGTGATAACCATCAGAATGGTGCCGTTGTGGAAACACAGGAACATCAGGAAGTGGGGGCTTTCCGTAAGGTGATGCCGCTTCTGACATGGTTCCGTAACCATACTGATGCTTCGGATGAGCAGCATACTTTCCCTGTAACACGCCGGTCACTGGCTGCATTATTGCGTGACCTCAGTATGCTGACGCCGGGAAACTGCCACAGCCTGTTTCCTTATGTCAGAAACTCGCGTTTACGGGGTGAAGACTATGCTGATGACTACTGGTATGACGTGAATGACATAAAAGCGTGGGTCAGCGATACGCTGAAGACGTTTGATTTTGAGCGTCGTTCACTGGTGATGCTGGCGTTGTGGTAAGTCTGAGACCGCATAATATGAACCGCTGGCGGAGGGGGGTAACCTGACCGCCATTCATCCCGTGAGGGCATTGTTCCTCACGGGACAGTGCCCTCTTTTTACATCTGACAGATAAAAGAGGAGCGTAAACCATGTCTGAATGGTGTCAGAATCGTTTTGAAATTACCGGTAAGTCAGTCTGCCTGGATGTGCTGACGCAGTGGATTGAGGGATGTGAGACACCGCGTTACCGCCATGCCATACAGCAGAGTATACAGCTGTTTCTGGCCGGTTGTGCCGGACTGGTGAAACCCACCCGGACGACGCAGTATCCGCCATATCCGGCGCTGGTTCGTCACGGTACGGGGTTGTCATCTCCGGCTAACCAGGCATTTGAACAGTGGCTGGGGCTGCTGGTAAAAGACGCCGTACTGGATGAAGAGACGATAAAGACCATTGACCGCCTTTATCACCAGTCATGTATTGGCGCAGTCCGCTGGGGGAATCTGCCGGAAAATGCCCGGGAGATAATCACTGCGTTAATGCGTTGTCAGTATTCTGACTGGTTTGGCCTGGTCGGACTGAGCGAACACATTGATGCCGAAGCCTGCTGGAGCCGGCTGTCGGATTACCCGGAACAGGCGCAGCCCTGTGACATGCTGATGGTCATACCCTCCCGTCTGGCCACAGAGCTGAACGGTTCAGGTGGACTGCTGCAGGGCATTTCCACCACGACCAGTCTTTACTGCCGGATATACGGTGTGGAGTGGCCATCAGGTCACAATGTCCGCTGGGTGCGTGATGAGATGAGCAGTCTGGTGCTGCTGACAGACACGCCCTGGTATCCGCCTTCAGGTGAGCTGGTTGGTGAAATCTCGAAGGTGTTCGACTGTGAGATACGGCACTGGTACAGCGAGCCTGTCAGGGGCATACAGGGTTACAACTGTTATGACGGTGGTGAACATACGGACAGTGACCCGCAGGCCGAATGGCCGGGCAGGGAAACACTTCCTCAGCCCCGTCTGTATCTGGTGGAGGAGCGCGCTGAAGAACAGACAGAAGCCGCGCCTTTACCGGTTCCGCTGGCTTCAGGCCAGTAACTAACCTCAGGGTGCCACATTCGTGGCACCCGTTTTTTCCTGTCATCTTTCATTTCAGCCTGAAGGGGAACACCTGTTCCTCACCGGGGCCGTGTGTTCCCTGTTTTTAACGGAGATTCACATGGCCACCTTTATCGACCATCAGAAAGCCTTCATTTCGCTGTTTAACCGGACAGCCCCTTATCACAAACGCCATAAGGTGTTTGAAGACTTTGTCAGCTGCAGTGTGATTGCCCTGGAGAACCGGCTTCAGTTCAGTGAGGCCCGGGAACAGAAGTATCTGCGAATCGTCAGTGGTTATGAAAAGCAGGATGTTATCAACATTGCGCATTTGCTTGCCCATGTCATTGAGGGGCTGGAGCAGGGATTCTGCGACTTTCTGGGCAGTGTGTTCATGCAACTGGAGCTGGGGGACACATACCGGGGCCAGTTTTTCACGCCCTGGAGTGTGGCCAGCATGATGGCACAGATGCAACTGGGGAATGTGAAGGTGTTGTTTGAGAACAAACCCTTTATCACGCTCAGTGAACCTGCCTGTGGTGCCGGCAGTATGATTCTGGCTATGGCTGACACCCTGAACTGTTCGGGGTATCCGGCATACCGCAGGATGTGGGTGTCAGCAACGGACATTGACCCGCTGGCAGCTGGTATGGCGTATATACAATTGTCGCTGTGTGGTGTGGCAGGAGAAGTAGTGATTGGCAACTCATTGTGTAATGAGCGACGCCGGGTGCTGCTGACACCCGGGCATTACCTCGGAAACTGGTCATATCGTCTGCGTCATTCTCAGGAGCAGATTGTCGCCTGATACTGAATACTTTTCTGCCTGTGCCAGCCTTCGGGCTGGCTTTTGTTGTTATTTCTAAGCCATCTGCAGCTCTTTAATTGAAACTCAGAATAGTCAGTTCACCTTCCGGGAGGGGGGGGCTTCAATGTCAATCATCTGTTCTCCAGTGAGCAGTCTAAAGGCAGTTTTAAGAATATCGCTTATTTGAGAATGTTTACTGCCCATGAATTCATGCGAGACGATAAGTCACTGAGTGCTCAATAAAGTGGCATTAGCCAGGGAAGGTAAGGATTTTCTTATTCTCGGGGCGTAATGTTGGGGAGGGATGAGTATATTTATTGCGGTATTATAATAATTTGCGTGATTATAACTGCCGGTCTACTTTGGCGTTTTTTTAAAGTTTGATGATGTTTGATGGATGTAATGTTAGTGAATATTTGCATGGTAATTAAGTTTTGTTTTTTTTGATTTTTGTGAGAATTGTTTTTTGATGGATGTCTAATTTAATGCAAAAAAAAATCCCGCATTGTTGCGGTGTGAGTTTTGTGTTTTTTGCTCGTATTCGATCTTTTATGTCGGTTTTCCGTGGTTGTTTGGTGTTTTGTGCTGTAAACACCATAATTTTTTTTATTTAAAATTGCATATCTTGTTTTGTTTAGCATAAAAGATCGTAAAAATTGTGTTTTTCAATGGAAGACTCTGTGTTAGATTTCTTTTGCAACAGAATGTTGCCAGAATCTTCGATTTATACGGATATATGGTTAGTGCTAGGTGTGAGGAGGTAAGAGGTTCTGAGTGTGAAAGTTATCAATAGTTTTTGGAAATGCAGTGATGAGAGATAACTGTTTATTTCTTACTAAGACCCAGGGTGAGTCTCTGATGCCAGGAGAAATGCCAGAGTTTCAGTTTTGGTTATTGGTTGAAATATCGCCTATCCATAGTGAGAAAATTATTCTTGCTCTTAAGGATTTTCTCGTTATGGGCTATTCACGAAAAGAGGTTTGTGAACGGCACAATGTTTCGCCAGGATATTTTTCTGGGGCATTAGGACGGTTTCAACGTGTTCACTTAACGGTTGTCCAGCTTACACCTTATTATTCGCAGCCTAAAAAATATATGTTAGATAAATTTAGTGATGCAGGGTAATAATTCACTATTTTGAAAATGGCCAAAACACTCGGTGAATAAAAACAAATAACTGATATTTGTTGGTATCAGAGCATCTTATTTAGGTGTTCTGACACCAGCGCATATATATGTGTTGGTTTGTTTATCATCTTTAATAAAACAAAGGAATTTTTTAATGAAAATGATTAAAACTGTTATGGCTGGCGCAGTTGCAATGGCTCTGGTTTCTTTTGGTGCTAATGCTGCAGGCAATAATGCAAATCAGGGACAGGGTATTGTTAACTTCAAAGGTACTGTAATTGATGCTCCGTGTGGTATCGCACCGGAATCTGCAGATCAGTCCATCGATTTTGGTCAGATCTCTAAATCTCATCTGAATGCTGATGGTATTTCTGTGAAGAAAGATCTGAACATCAAGCTGGTTAACTGCGAACCAAACAAATCTGTCAAAGTGACCTTCACTGGCGCAACTCTGGAAGGTGATAATACTGCACTTGGCACAGCCGGTGATACCGGTACTGCTGTGGTGATTTCTGGTCAGGATGGCAAGCTGGTTCAGTTTGGCTCTGAAGGTGCTGCCCAGAGTCTGAAAGAAGGGGATAACACGCTGCATTATTCTTCCTGGGTCAAAGCTGCATCTAAAGGTTCTGCAAAAGAAGGTGCTTTCACCGCTGTTGCCAACTTCAATCTGACTTACAACTAATTACCCCCTCCGGTTTTTAACCGTCAGATAAGCAGGGGCGTCAGCCCCTGCGATTACCGGTAAAGAATAAGGAATACTGCATGTTCTGGCGCATGATCCTTTCGGTAACATTTTTCCTGTGTGCAGCGGCTCAGGCTGCGCCATCGCCCTCCTTTCCGCCGCCGGGGATGACCCTGCCGGAGTACTGGGGAGAGGAGCATGTCTGGTGGCATGGTCGGGCGAGTTTTAAGGGGCAGGTGATTGCTCCGGCCTGCACGCTGGCCATGGAAGACACCTGGCAGGCGATTGATATGGGGGAGACCCCGGTTCGTGATTTACAGGACAGTTTTGCCGGTCCTGAAAAGAAATTCCGTCTGCGGTTGCGTAACTGTGAGCTGGCGGGAACAGGTAAACGGGTTTATACGGCGAGCCGTGTCCGGGTGACCTTTGATGGTCTGCAGGGCGAAACGCCTGACAAATTCTCGCTGACCGGTCAGGCAGAAGGTATCAGTCTGCAGATACTGGATAACCAGGGCTATCCGGCCCGTGTCGGTAAAGTGATGCCGCCGTTATTGCTGAACGGAAATGAAGAGGGGCTGGATTATACCCTGCGGGTTGTCCGTAATGGTCAGCCATTAAAGGCGGGAGATTATTATGCCGCATTACGTTTTAAGGTGGATTACGAATAACAGGGTGAACAGAAATAACAACCGGTAACAGACGGAAGCTTCCCGGTATTTAATTAACTATTCCGACAGAGGAACTGAAATTAAATCCTGCATGCAGGAGGGGGACACTTTGTCTTTATTTCCGGGAGCAGTCTGTATTAAAGGTGGTGGCTGATAATGAAAAATAATACCTCTTTTGCTGTTAACGGCATTACATATGCGCTGCTGCTTTCCCTGGCAGGCGCACCGGCTTATGCCGTCGACTTTAATACAGATGTTCTGGATGCAGCAGACAGACAGAATATTGATTTTTCCCGGTTCTCCCAGGCGGGATATATCATGCCCGGGCAGTACCAGATGGAAATTATGGTGAATGACCAGGGGATTTCACCGTCGGCATTTCCGGTGACGTTTCTGGAGCCGCCGGTTTCCGGTCAGGACGGAAAGAAGCCGTTACCGCAGGCCTGTCTGACGCCGGAGATGGTCAGCCGGATGGGGCTGACGGCGGCTTCTCAGGAGAAGGTCACATACTGGAATAACGGGCAGTGTGCGGACCTCAGTCAGTTGCCGGGGGTGGAGATACGCCCGAATCCGGCAGAAGGGATGCTGTACATCAATATGCCGCAGGCCTGGCTGGAGTATTCCGATGCCTCCTGGCTGCCGCCGTCACGCTGGGATAACGGTATTCCGGGGCTGTTGTTTGACTACAACATCAACGGGACGG
>OKCW01000001.1_pt1 | contig 201704 bp, 188 predicted proteins | sample 1612251 | NCBI WGS metagenome assembly OKCW01 (sample SAMN04436787, study PRJEB24849) | human gut metagenome | biome: human gut; feature: NICU; material: stool | host: Homo sapiens | place: USA: Saint Louis, MO | collected 2011-05-09 | reverse complement strand
CTGCGAAAAAGGATAGAACCTATTTTGAGAAACATACGATCGGTATTTTGACGATTCCTGAGATCAATGTCCATTTGCCAATTTTTGATGAAACGAATACTGTGCTGCTAGAAAAAGGTGCCTCATTATTGGAAGGAACGTCTTATCCTACGGGGGGAGAAAATACACATGCCGTTATTTCCAGCCATCGAGGACTGCCTCAAGCAAAGTTGTTCACAGACTTACCGAAACTGACTTTAGGTGATTCTTTCTATATCGAAATCAATGGACGGACACTCGCTTATCAAGTCGATCAGATCAAGACGGTAGAACCGACTGATACAAAAGATCTGAGAATCGAAAAAGGGCAGGATTTCGTGACACTCCTAACTTGTACACCTTATATGGTCAACAGTCATCGCTTACTTGTCAGAGGGCACCGGGTTCCTTATCATGCAAAAGAAGTTCAAAAAGAAGTACAGAAAGTATCCGAGAACAAACGATTTTTCCTGTATGGATTGTTAGCTGCATGTATACTGATTTTCCTCCTTCTTATATATCTCTTTCGTCAATCGTTCAAAATAAGAAACAGAAGTTAGCTATTCCTCATTTCTATAATATATCTATTCGAATCGTTCCGTAAACAAACAGGCTGAAGTTTGAAAAAGAAAACTTCAGCCTGTTTTTATGATGATATCAAAGAGAGCCTATCAAACACTATCTTTCTTATTACTAAATGAGGATCTTTTCTTAAGTTTTCCGATATTCTTTAAGAAGGCCTTTTTGCATCAATTCTTGTTTGTTTTTCAAGTTGCGGATATTCTCTTCAAAATTTTGAGAATATATCACTGAGAATAACGTATTTAATACGTAATCGAAGGCAATTTGAGAGGAGAAAGTCGCTACTTTAGCAAAATCATATTCCTCCTGCGATATAACAAGACACATATCAGCCTGTTTGGCCATTTCTGAATGCTGATTTCCGGTAATCAGCAAGGTAGGGGCCTCAACATGCTTCAAATAGGTCATTATTCGTTCATAATGATGGATGCGACCGCTGTAGCTAATAAAAATGGCGCAATCCTCGCTAGTCAAATTGGCTGCATTCCAAGAAGAATCACTGTATTCTTCAGCCATGATCAAAAACTTATTCAACTTGACCATTTTATTCTGGAATTTCCTTGCCGTGATTTGAGAATCACCTTTTGCAAAAAGAAAGATTCGCTGTGCCTTGTTCAATACTTTACCGATTTGATCTAAATCTTCATGTTCAATCTGCAATTGTGCTTTTTTTATTGACTGGATCGATAAATCCGCCATTTTCTTTGCAATTTGCTGAGTGCTATCTTCACTTGAAAAAGGAAAATTAGGATCAATCGTTTGATTGAACTGAGCAATCAATTGATGAACTTCCCGCCCCAGCTCGAAACGGAATTCTTTAAATCCGCTGAATCCCATTTTTTTGCATAAACGAATGATAGCTGAATGGGAAGTATACGTAGCTTTTGCTAATTCTTCAATCGTCATGTAGACTGCAGCTTCGATATTCCTACGGATGTAATCGGCAATCCGTTTCTCTGTCGTGGTAAACAACTCTTGTTTTGTTAGTTTTTCTTCAATAAGCATGATCTGACCTCCAAATTCTATCTTACTGATAAACACTTGGTTCCGCTACTATCTTTTTGATTTTTATCCTTACTTTGAACATTAATTTCATCAAACCGAATAATAACAAGTGTTTTTCTGAACTTTTTTACCAGAATAGCTATTATAAATACTTTCTGCGTTTTTCTAGGATATACTGAAAACATCAATAAAAGGAGGCACCACTCATGCTTACAATCGCTTATCTTGGCAATGGAAAGAGTACAAATCGCTATCATTTGCCTTTTTCAAGAAAACTTACGAACAAAATCAATATCAAAAAAATTTTTTCCCCATCTGAACCAGTGTGGGAAACATTTGAAGACATCGAATATACCGATCAGCTGTCTGATCTTTGGGATGATCCTGAGATCCAATTAGTTGTCATCACTACACCTAGTCAATTTCATTATGAATATGGAAAAATGGCACTCGAACATGGTAAGAATGTACTAGTAGAGAAACCTTTTGCAGAAACGTCAAAGGAAGCAGAAGAGTTATTTGCATTAGCAAAAGAAAAAGGGCTATTTATCCAATGTTACCAAAACAGACGGTTCGATTCTGACTTCTTGACAGTCCAAAAAGTAATCGAAAGCGGAAAATTAGGGGATATTTTAGAAGTAGAAATGCATTATGATTATTTCAGACCGGAAGTACCAGAAAATACGCATGAATTTTCTACTGCGAACAGCTATTTATATGGACATGCTTGTCATACAGTAGATCAAGTTCTTTCTTATTTCGGCGAACCAGATGATATCAGCTATGATGTACGTCAACTTTTAGGGAAAGGACGAATGAATGATTACTTCGATCTGGATTTTTTCTATGGAAATATGAAAATTTCGATAAAATCCAGTTATTTCCGCATCAAAGAACGTCCAAGTTTCGTCGTTTACGGAAAAAAAGGGATGTTCGTGAAACAAACAAAAGATCGACAAGAAGAACATCTGAAAATGTTTTACATGCCTGATCATGAAGACTTTGGTATCGATTTGCCCGAACATTATGGTGTATTGACCTATATAGATGAACAAGGGAGTTATCATGAAGAAAAAGTAATTTCCGAGGTTGGTGATTACAGCCGTGTCTACGAAGGGATTTACGAGACATTAGTTAATGGCGCAGAAAAAGTCATCAAAGATGAAGAAACAATCTTACAAATGAAAATTTTGGAAGAAGGAATCAAAAGCATTCAAGAATCAGAAGGAAAAATATGACATATTTGTAAGAATCGGGTTTGTTTTTTGACGCATAAACTGTCTTATTGTACGATGAAAAAGTATAGAACTACTAGGAGGAACCAACATGACAAATTATGACGGTGAAAAACACAAACGATTAAGAGGTTCAATGGCCCCTAAAACAGAAGAAGAAGTGGCTTTAGCAGGAACTAATTCTGGTGAAACAGAAGACAAAGAAGAATCATTAGCTGGCACAAACTCTGGTGAAACAGAAAATAAAGAAACAGCTTTATCTGGTTCAAATTCTGTAGAAGAGGAAACAAAGCCTAATGAGCCCAATCACTTTGAAAAAGATATCGAAAAAGCGGTTGAAGATGTCAAAGAAAAATTTGAAGAACTGACCTCAAAAAATAAACATGATCATCATTGATCGGACGAAATCAATTCATAAAAGCAGGAGACATTTGGTCACCTGCTTTTTTTCTGTATCCATTCGATAGAAATCGTTCGGTACAGTCGTAAAAAAAATCCAACTGTAAGTTGTACCAAACACCCCTCGATTTAAAAGCGCTACCATACTAGAATATAAGTAGGAGGTGAACAGCGCTGTGAACTACAAAATTAGTTATCTCCTGAAAACACCAAGAGAAATCAGTCTAGAAAAAGCAGCAGAGATCATCGAAGTAAATACAAACGAGGCGGTCAAACAATTAACTCCTTTTGCCGAATATGTGGATGATACCCATATCCGTATAAAGAAATTCCGAGCAATCGACTGGGCAGAAAAATTTTTGGATATTACTCGATTTGAAGCTGTGTATACCGAACAAGAGCGAAGAGATCTTCTTTATTTGATGGTTTATTCGACTGCAACGTCTGTTTCTGTTTTTCATTTTCAAGATTTTCTTCAGGTTTCTAAAGGGACAGTCCTGTCAGATATCAAAAAGATAAGAAATGAATTAGAAGTGGAAGATTGTCAGCTGTCGTATACTAGGAAAACTGGTTTTAGGCTGCTAGGGTCAGAAGCAATATTAAGAAGAGAAGCAAAAAATCGCACTGCTCGTTTGATGCAGTCACTTGCTGGAAGATTTGGGCTCACGTATTTAACCGCAACCCTTTCCATTGATTATTACGCCAAAGTTAGAGATTTGCTAGATAAAACGATTTCACCATCAGATCTTCGATTCGCACCAAATCGAATGGATGAATTAGCTTATTATTTGAGTTTGACAACCATTCGAATTGGAAAAACATCCATGGAACTGGTAAAAGATGCTGAACTGTTGGCTTCTCTTGCAGTCACTGACATTAGTCGACAAGTATTGACTGGCCTTGGCTATTCCGAACATCAAAATTCGGAGATTATATTTTTCTCTCTTTGCTTAGCATCGATCGTTGAAGGAGATGTCCAGGAGCCTGCACTTGATTTTTTGCTGGAATGTTCTTCAGAAGTCATCCATCGCATGGAATTCCTGATGGCCGTAGAATTTGCTTCGTTTCGTGAATTATTGATGAATGTCTTTTATCACTTGGTCCCTGCCTATTTTCGTATTTCCTATTCTTTTTATTTACCTAATGTGATGATCGATCAAATTAAGCATCAATATGCTTCCATCTACGAAATGACAAGAAAAGCATTACTTCCGTTAGAAAGACGAATAGGGAAGAGCATCCCTGAAGAAGAGATTGGTTTTTTCACTATACTATTTGGCGGAGAGATCAGAAAAGCGGACGCAGAAGAAAGAAATAGAAAAATAAGAGCCGTGATCGTCTGTCCAAGTGGCATTAGCTCTTCATTGATCTTAAAAAGTGAACTTCAGCAATTATTCCCGATGATCTTTTTTACAGAGACTAATTCAGCTGACCGCTTACACGAGGTTGATGAAACTTCTTACGATATTATTTTTTCTACTGTACCTCTCACACTTACTGATAAGAAAAAGTCTCTCTATGTTCTGCATCCAATCATGACTGACTTGGAAAAAAATCAGCTGATCAATCAAGTACAAAGAGATTGGCTTATACCAGGATTTTCAATGCCTTCTGCCCAAGAATTGTTGTCGGCGCTACTGCCTTATATCGAATTAAAAGAAGGCGTAGACGAAGAAAAGCTCTATCAAGTATTAAATCGTAAAATGAACAAACTTTTAGAAAAGAAGGAGGATCAACGTCCTATGCTATCTGAATTATTAACAGAAGAAATGATCCAATTATCGGATCAACCAAAAAACTGGCAAGAAGCAATCACATTTGCCGCACAGCCGCTATTATCAGAAAATAGAATAGAAGAAAGTTATATCAAAGCTATGATCGAGCGCGTGGAGCAGTATGGTGCGTTTATCCATATTGGCGACCACATCGCATTACCTCATGCTCGTCCAGAAGATGGCGTAAATGAAGTAGGGATGTCTTTGCTGAAACTTCAACAACCTGTGGATCTGCTTGATGATCCTGCCCATCCCATTAGTTTGTTTATCTGTTTAGCTGCTATCGATAATGAGGCGCATCTTCGGGCGTTGGCTAATTTAACAAAGCTACTTTCTAATAAACAAAATCTTCAAGATTTATTACACGCATCAACAAAAGAAGAAATATTAGCGATCATAAGAAAAGGAGACGAATGATATGAAAATTTTTGCAGTATGTCAAAGTGGATTAGGAACAAGTTTTATGGTAGAGATGAACATCAAACAAGCACTTGCAGATCTTGGAGCAGATGTGGACGAGTTTGAAGTAAGTCATACGGATGTTGGAAGTGTATCTAGCGATATGGCTGATTATTTCTTCATTGAGCATTCTTTGAAAGATACGCTAACTTCTATACCTGATGAAAAGCTCGTACCTTTGCAATCGATCATTGACAGCGAAGAAGTAAAAGAAAAAGTAACGAAGATCTTGTCAAAAGAATAAAAATGATTCAAGGGAGGAACTATCAATGGATAAATTGTTGAATTTGTTTGTGTCAATCGTCAGTCAGCCCTCCATCCTCGTTTCTTTGATTGCACTGCTTGGTCTCGTTCTTCAGAAGAAGAAATTTTCAGAAGTGATCCAAGGAACTATCAAAACATTTGTCGGATTCCTAGTACTGATCGGCGGTGCTGGTCTAATCAGTAATTCACTAACCCCTTTTGCTTCGATGTTCCAAACAGCTCTGCATACTCAAGGAGTAGTTCCTAGCAATGAAGCAGTAGTGGCGATTGCTTTGCAACAATACGGTACACCTACTGCTTTGATCATGCTAGTAGGGATGATCGTGAATATTTTACTTGCTAGGTTCACAAGATATAAATTCATTTTTCTTACAGGTCAAGCAATGCTTTATGTTTCTTGTCTAACAGCAGTCATTTTAGTGAGCGCGGGGTTTACTGCAAATTTGTGGATGATCTTATTAGGCGGGGTCTTCGAAGGAACACTATTAACTATTACGCCTGCTCTTTGTCAACCGTTTATGAAGAACATCACTGGAAACAATCAAGTTGCGTTAGGGCATACCGGAAATATCGGTTATGCTTCTAGTGGATGGATTGGAAAGTTTTTTGGAAACAAAGACCGTTCTACAGAGGACATAAAGATTCCTAAAAGTTTCAGCTTTTTGCGAGATTCTACTGTATCGATCATGCTCTTGATGTCGATCGTATATGTCGCACTTGCTTTGTTAGCTGGTCCTGGATTTGTTGAAAGAGAACTAAGCAATGGAGACAACGCTGTAATCTTTGCACTGATCCAAGCTGGAACATTCACAGCTGGGTTTGTTATCGTCCTTCAAGGGGTTCGAATGGTGTTGGCAGAAATCGTTCCAGCATTCCAAGGGATTGCTAAAAAACTCGTACCCGATTCTAAACCAGCATTAGATGTTCCTATCGTTTTTCCATATGCACCTAATGCTGTATTAATTGGCTTTTTTGTTAGCTTCTTTGTAGGAACACTATCCATGTTTGCTATGATAGGCTTGCAAACTACAGTTATCATTCCTGGGGTAGTAGGACATTTCTTCTGCGGAGCTGCTTCTGGTGTCTTCGGCAACTCGACTGGCGGTAGAAGAGGGGCGGTATTAGGTTCTGCTTTCAATAGCTTATTGATTAGTTGGCTGCCATTATTTATCCTTCCAGTATTAGGAGATCTTAAAATCGCTTCTTCTACATTTGCCGATACTGATTATCTAGTACCAGGACTTGTACTTGGGAAACTAGGAGAATACGGTCAAATGGCCTTGACAGTTGGAATCATCGCTTTCTTTTTACTTGTCGTATTATCTAGCTTTCTTTTTGCCGGAAAAAGAACAAACATTGTTTCTAAAGAACAGAATTAAGCAAACTTCAAAATAAAAATTGCTTGGACAATATCAGAAGAAGATTTAAAGTCTTCTGATATGTCGCAAGCAGTTTTTTGTTTTATGCATTTATTTTTGAATAGCTTGTTAAGACAAGTGGCTGTTTTGCTAGAAGAGGATAACTTTTACCATTCATTTTCACTGTTCCGCCTGTTCTATCAGAAGTAATCACGATCTTATCTTTTGTTTTTTCAAGCGAAATCTTTCCATCTTTGATAGGTAGCGTACAATTCAGTGTTTCAAATGAATCTAGATTAGGTTGTATCATAAATTCTTCATAACCTGGCTTTGTTGGATACAAACCGATAAAATAGCGTCCTAAAAGATAGATTGGGCTTGCTCCCCATGCATGGCATAAGCTTTTTCCATAAGGATCTCCATACATACTGTATTTTTCATTTCCTGTTTGAGTAGGGTCGTATTCTTCCCAGAAAGTTACCGCATCATGAGATAACATCCCTCCCCAATAATCAAGAATCGTTTGGTAGACGATATTCGTCTTTCCGAGTTTGCATAAAGCATCTTGTTCATAGAATTTGAAATATGGAGTAGTAATCTGTGTGATAGTGTCATTCAATAAGACATTCTTTAAGATCGATTGCTGTTGGTCTTTGTTAGCAAAATCGAATAAAACAGCGAAAATATTCGCATGACGCGTCACATTTCTTCTCCCAGATTCATAGCAATCGATAAAAGCGCCAAGTTCTTCATCCCAAAAGTAGTCAAATAGGTTTTGTTTCAATAGTTGATATTTTTCTTGATAGAGATGAGTATGATAATTTTCGTTCTCTCCATATGTTTCAGCTAAGATATCTCCGCAAGTGATCATGGAATGATAGGCTTTCAGTAATAAGACTTGTTCTGCAGCAAGCGTTCCTTCTTTATCCATTTCAGACCAATCAATAAATATCCAATCTTTTGCTCTCCCATAAATAAACCCTAATTCATTCGTTTGCTCCATCAAGTATCTCATTAATGATTGCATCTTAGGGTAGACGATGCGTAAAAATTCATAGTCTTTCGTCATCATATAGTGGTTTTCGATACCAATCAACCACAAGATCGAATAGTCAACGATAGTATTCATATGCTGCTTGATTTCATTTTGTCCTCTTAATGCTAATATCGTTCGTTTATTGATTTCCTCGTCAAAAAAAAGATATTGATTGATCATGAATGATTGATACGCATCTCCAGACCAAATCCAGCGATCTCGTTTGATACCGTCGATAAAAAACAAATCACTACATAACTTGAAGGTTTCTTCTGATACTGACCAGATCTGATTCAGTAAAGAAGAATCGCTTGAAAAAGCAGCTTGTTTCGAAAGAGATAAAAATTCATGAAAAACTTGAAGTTGAACCATTCCAGTAGAAACCTCTGGTATAAACAAATAGCGAAAAGCGCGTTTACGAGCTTTCATTTTTCTTGTCATTCCTATTTGCTTATAGTAGCAATAATCGATATCCATAGCTTCTACATCGGACTCTCCATAACATAGAGTGATAGATTCGATGTGGTCATCCAGAGATATTAGTTCTACACAGCCATTCACTGCTCGCCCAAAATCGAATAAGATTCCTCCGCCAATCTCCGTTTCAGTGACTGGATGGACGTATTCTTTTTGATAATAGATTTGATTTGGGTCTTTTGCGATATCGACATAAAGCGGACTCCAGCCAGCTGGATATTCTTCAATAAAATTACTTGCTGTCCAGCCAATATCTGATTTTACTTCGTCTCCCTCGATAAACATCGCTGGTAGCCCTGATGTATGTCCTACAAAGATACGAATTTTTGCTTTACCAGCTGGACAAGTCAGCCATTTTCCACATGGATGTTTTTGTCCATTAATTTCTACATACCCAACTCCTTGGATCGTCACTTTAAACATGGAAGGTTGATCAAGAAAGTAATATCTCTTAAACTTGACGTTCCGATGGCAATCATCCATGTACCAGTACGCTGGCCAGTCAAAACCTCGTTCTTCCCGTTGGAAATTTTGTAGCAGTCCATGACGGATCTCAAAGTCTCCAGGATACCAAAGCCATCTATCTTTATGTTTTTCATTTGTCATTTTACACGACCTCCATCAAATTTATTTTGTTGTCAATTGTTCTTTTATTTCTTCATCTACTCTTATCACTGTCTTTCTATTCGTCCTGTGTACTACTAGAAGGCTAATAAGCGCGCTAATCAACAGCAAGATACTGCCATTGACGAAAACAGCAAGTGTTTTACTCCCAAGAGAAGCAAAAGAGAGAAAGAGCAAACCATATGGTGCAATGAAAGTACCTAAATTAGCGCCAACCAATAAGATTGAAGTATTGAAACTCTCCGCGTGCTTGGGCGCTTGGATACTTACTTGGTTGAATAAGTAAGGAATGAATAACGAAAAAGAAATTCCTGTTAGGATCGCACCAAACCCAATCACATACAGGTTTATCACAGTGGCAATCAATACAAAGCCGATTCCCATCAGTAGTAAAGAAAGTGTAAGCATATAGCGATGTGCTTTTGTCTGAAGCCAGCCAAAACAAACTCCGGCAGCCATACTTGCCAATTGCATGATTGTTAAGATATTCGCTGCATTAGTTTCGTTTCCTAGAGAATAAGTCGTCAGGACTGTGGCTAATTTAATCGATACAGCATTATATACCACGATGACCAGCAAGAGAAAAATACCATAACTAATCATTTTAGGATTCGTTTTGATTACTTGTCTTGTTGGGGCTGTGCCATGTGATTGAAGTTCAGTTGTTTCAGGTGTAGGAACAAACAAAACAAACAAGACAAGAATAGGTAAGCTGATGGCGTAGACTAAAAAGGTATATTGCCAACCGAACTGTACTAGCTGTCCTGCAACAAATGTCATTAAAGCTGCACCAAATCCTTGAAATGCACTTTGAAAACCAATCATAGAGGCTCGTTCATCTCCGTGATAAAAGGCAGCAATCATGCTGACTGCCAAAGAATTGATCAATCCAAATCCAAAGCCAATACCTAGTCCAGCTCTTGAAGCTAAGACAATACTGTAACTTTGTGAGAAGAGGGGGAGGATACCACAAATCGATGCAATCACTAATCCGATGATCACAGTTTGTTTTTGTCCGATTTTCCTAGCAATAAAACTACTAATCAAAACAAAAATAGTGACCATAAAGGAGGGAGCAGTCGTTAATAATTCAACAGCAGATAAAGAACGCGTGGCATAAGTAGCTGACATACTGGGAATTGCAGACGTGACCGCACCAGCAGAAGTCAGAATAAGAGAGACTGACAGCAGAGAAAATTTCATCATCTTTTTATTCATAAGCATGTTCCTTTCATTTTTGTAAGCGATTATCAAAAATATAGTATGAAGTGGTTATTCTCTCAATAGCGGAATCACAGGAAGTTCATGTCCCAACCATAGAAAGTCTTTATGAAACCAAAAATAGCTTTGCGTATAATAGCAGTACAGCGTAAACTAATAAGCGAAAGAAACCACTTACAAAAAGGAGGGAGTCAATTGGAACTAGCTGAATTAGACATTTTTTTGCGTAACGAAGAATCAATCGAAACTCTGCAGCGTGAACAAGGAATGAATATCAATGATTTAAACTTAGCTTACCATCTTCAGACACCGCCAAAAATCCACCGAGGGGATCTATTTCAACAGGGAAATATTCATATCAGTAAACACCGTCGATATGCGGAAGTTCCCGAGCATACACATGATTTTGTTGAAATCAATTATATGTATAGCGGTACATGTTTACAAATTATCAATGGAGAAAGGATAGAGATGGAAGAAAGTGACGTGGTGATCATTGATAAAGAAGCTACTCAAAGAATCGAATACACAGGGCAAGAGGATATTTTAATCAACATCTTATTAAAAGAAGAAACCTTATCTACAGAGATATTGAATCATTTGGCAAGCACAAATAATCTACTTTCTTCTTTTTTGATCAATGCATCAAAAGAAAAAGGGGAACATACACAATTCATTCATTTTCGCGGCGGAAAAACAAGTCGTTTGACGCATTTGATTGAAAATATGCTGTTGATTTATTTTGATACATACAGTCATAAGATCCGTTCGTTAAATCTCTATACATCACTATTACTGATCGAATTGACTCATTTATTAGAACAACAAAGCTTTTCATCAGCAGATGGATGCGCAGAAAATGAGATGCTTAGAGTATTAGATTATATCGATAAGCATTTTACTTCTTGTACGTTAAAAGAAACAGCAGCTCATTTTGGCTACAATCCGGTCTATCTTAGTAATAAATTGAAAATGTATTTTGATGCTTCCTTTCAAGAACTGGTTCTAAAGAAAAAATTCGACTTTGCGTTGGAACTGATTCAAGAAACGAGTTTTTCGTTGGAAGAGATCGCTAATCGTATCGGATATAAACAAACGACTTCTTTATTCAAATTATTCAAAAAGTATTCAACATGTACTCCCAATGAATGGAGAAACAAACATTAAGAAGAAAATCTTTCACTAAAGCATATGATGGAAAATTGTTTTAGGTGCGATTGCTGTCTTATTATATCGTTGCAGCGAATTTTTTTGGATTTATTTTCAGTTCTAAACTTTTGGTTGTATTATCAGGGGATATAGGTGTAAACATTTGTCATTTATCTGTTATGCGTATTCAGGAATTCGTTTCCATCAAAAATTATAATAACAACTATTATAATTAACATGTTGATAAAATGAATAAACAAGACTATACTTTTCATGAAAGTAACAAATAGTTATGAAAAGGAGCTGTTTATTCATGAAAAAAACAAGTCGTAAAGTAGTAATCGTCGGTACAGGTTTTGTTGGAACAAGTATCGCTTATGCAATGATCAACCAAGGAATCTCTAATGAATTAGTATTGATCGATGTGAATCAAGAAAAAGCAGAAGGGGAAGCATTGGACCTTTTAGATGGTATGGCTTGGGGCGATGAAAATGTGGCTGTATGGTCAGGTGGCTATGAAGAATGTAAAGATGCTGATATCGTTGTTATCACAGCTGGTATCAACCAAAAACCTGGTCAATCTCGTTTAGATTTAGTTAAAACAAATGCGTCAATCATGCGCCAAATCGTAAAAGAAATCATGGGATCAGGATTCGACGGTATTATCGTTGTTGCTTCAAACCCAGTAGATATTTTGACATATATCGCTTGGAACGAATCTGGTCTGCCAACATCACGTGTTATCGGTACTGGAACAACATTGGATACAACTCGTTTCCGTAAAGAAATCGCATTGAAATTAAAAGTTGACCCACGCAGCGTCCACGGCTATATCTTAGGTGAACATGGTGATTCAGAAGTTGCTGCATGGTCACATACAACTGTCGGTGGTAAACCAGTGTTTGAAATTGTAGAAAAAGACCATCGTATTGCCCAAGATGAATTAGATGTGATTGCTGATAAAGTCCGTAATGCTGCTTATGAGATCATTGATCGTAAAAAAGCAACTTACTATGGTATTGGTATGAGTACTGCACGTATCGTAAAAGCTATCTTGAATAACGAACAAGCTGTATTGCCTGTATCTGCTTATTTAACTGGTGAATACGACGAAAAAGATATCTTTACAGGTGTGCCATCAATCGTTGACGAAAATGGTGTTCGTGAAGTTGTTGAATTATCAATCAACGAAGAAGAAAAAGCAATGTTCAGCAAATCAACAAGTGCTTTAAGAGAAGTATTGAACACTGTATTATAAGAAACAATGAATATGAACTAAAAATCCTAAAACTGCTTAACAGCTGAAATAGCTGTTAAGCAGTTTTTTATTGATATCTAATAGGTAAGCAAATAAACAGAATGGTTAAAATTAATCGGTCTAAAAATGTATCCGTACATATGAACATATGAAATTTAATCTGTTGATTACAATAAGCGAATCGTTATCAATGTTTATCTGTGGTTAATTAAAAAATCCTTCCGCAACGGCAAATACAATGATTCATATCTAATTCGTTCATATTTGATTAACTGAATAAAGAAACTGGTTTTTATCATTCAATTAAACGACAAAAAAAGTAAGAAAAACTGCAAAATTTTTTTATAATTTTGCATAAGCAGATTTTGATGGAAAAATGACGATTTTTGATAAAAAACCGTTCGAGAGAGGTTTATCATTTTTCGAATCTACTTTGTATAATATATATTATGTAAACTAAAATATATAAAAAACCAGTCCACTAGTTCTAAACCACTATTTCCTACTATCCACTCTTTTGTATTCCTTTTAAATCAATTATTTCAAAATTAATCCATATTTTTATGAAAAAACTTTTTTGTATGATTAACCATACAAAAAAATCAGCATATTCCTTAATGACATACTGATCTAATTGAGAAATAAAGTTTTTAATTCGTTCATTTTATTGCGGTTTGTCGTAAATAATTGGTTATCTTGGACTTTAGTGAATCGAAATCCAATGAACTAGTGGTAATCATTATGATAAAATCAACAGCTTCTTGACGAGAAAAAGCAACTGGACAATTATTCAATTGAAGAAACAACAACATGGCAACAAGAGCAGTTCGTTTATTGCCATTATGAAAAGGATGTTTTTTAGCTAAATTAATTGCTAAAATTGCCGCTTTTTCATAGACTTCGGGATAGAGTTCTTGATTGAATACTGCTTGTGAAGGCTGTTTGACGGCCGTATCTAATGCATTTGCATCTTTTACACCGATCATTTCGCCTGGCGAGTGACGTAAAATAACTTTCGCGTTGATTTTGATAATTTCTTTAGTCGAAAGATACCTCATAAATCAACCAAATCTTTTAACGCGTCTTCATATTGATTCATGATCGAATCAACTAATGAATCAATATCAGGTTCTTCTTGTGCTTTGATCATTCGTACAGAACCATCAGATTGAAAAACATAACTGATTGCGTCACCTGTCTGCACACCCATGAATTCTTTTACTTCTGGTGGGATAGTTGTTACATCGCTATTGCCAGATTTTCTAATTTTATACTTTTTCATTTTTTTCATATTTCGCCACCCTCTATACCATTCTCATTCTATAGTAAGTACATTATATCCAAGTATATACTTTTAATCAATGTATATACTTTTATTTTGCTTTTTCTTACGAAAAAATGACAAAGAAAAAAAGTTTGTGACATGACTTTTGTCACAAACTCTCGTATTCTTAACCAAAATATTGATGAAATACTTGTGTAATAACTGGTAGAAAATAAATAATGATCATAGCCGCTACCACCATCAACAATTGTTTTCGCTGTTTCTTTCGCTTTAGCATGCTTGTCGTTTTATGAAAAAAATAAGTAGCGCTTTTAGCTCCTGCAGTCAAAGTCGATAAAATCAACGTTGGTGAATATGCTGTTTGATTGTGCGTCAATGACAACAACTTCGTCCCGTAATCAGGATACTTTAGAAATGCTTGGTATACAGCCACAATCGTGATTGCTCCCATAAGATAATTTAAAAATGAATGCACTTTTTTCAAATAAAAAAACTCCTTGCTATCTATATAAAATCAGCCTACCCCAACATTTTTGCTTGATTCACTGATATTTTTTAGTTTTATTGGTATTTATATTCTCACTTTTCGGAATAAATATTCCGCTATTTCACTGTTTCATTTACTCTACTTCGTTTTCATTATTTTTTCTTGATGTTTCTTTGTTTCCATCAACTGCTTTTGTTCCACTGTTTTCGATCCATGGAAAAGAAAAACCGATTGTCATATCTTCTTTTAATACTAAAACTGCATCGAATTTCCCTTTTTTACCAGTAAAACCTTTGACAACTTTACTTGTCTTTCCTTTTGAAAGCAAATCTCTGAGATTCGTTTTAGTCAGCTTCTTTTTAGCTACTGTTGGCCACAATTTGAAGTCGCATTCCGGATTCAAGCATGTAGCGATTTTAGGATAAAGCATGACTATTCCCTTTTTACATTTTGGACATCTTCCTAATTGATCGTTTTTCTTCTCCATCGCTTTTATCTGACGTGTCCCGCTAATCTCATCTGAAAAGTCTACCTTGTCGATTTGATTAGGAACTTCTGCCAATAAATGTAGGATGAATTTTTTGATATTCTCTAAAAAAACAGATGGTGTCCCCTCTTGTTTACCAATTTTTCTCAAGTACCCTTCCCAGCGCGCAGTCATTTCTGCGCTCGTCAGTAATGGTTCATTGGCTACTGCCTTACAAAGAGTGATTCCTTTTGGCGTAACAGTTATTTCGTTTTTATTGACTTCGATGTAATGCTTCTGCTTAAGATTTTCAATGATATTGGCTCGTGTAGCTTCTGTCCCTATTCCTTCTACTTCTTTGAGAATTTCTTGCGCTTCATCATTATCCAGCGTTTTTCCCGCAGTTTTCATTGCTGTGATCAACGTTCCTTCGGTATAAGGTTTTGGAGGTTGTGTTTCTTTCTCCATACTTTTCAGTTCTACTTCTGCTTCTTCATTTTCTACGATAGGAGGAAGAGTCTGAGCTTCTTTCTTTTTTGACTTGATGCGTAAGATTTCCTGCCAACCTTGCTGTAATGGGATCTTTCCGATGCTTTTTAGCTTTAATTGCTGTACGCCCGTCATTACGGTCGTCTCTTCGTAGATATAATCTGCAGCAAACATAGCCACAGTAGTGCGCAAAACTTGCAAATAGATTGCTTGCTGTAATTTGGAAAGCTTCGCAAAGCGTGCAGAAGTCGGAATCGTCTTTGTCGGAATAATTGCATGATGTTCTTGAACTTTTTTCGCATCGACATATCGTTTCTTTGCTTTGATCTCAGTTGTCTGTACTTCTTCTATTCCTAAAAATTTTTTATAATTTTGCAGATGTTTAACCAGATACTGATGCTCATTTTCTGTAATGTAAAAGGAATCCGTTCTTGGATAGCTTAGAAACTTGCTTTCGTACAATTCTTGAGCAGCATCAAGTGTAGCTTTGGCACTTGCTTTCATTAGCTGATTCATCTTTGTCTGCAAACTAGATAGCGAAAATAAACGTGGACTATGCAACCTCTTTTCCTTTTTCGTAACTTCAAGAATCCGTCCGTTTTGCTTACCTAAATGCGCTCCAAGTTTTTCTATTTCCTTCGTTAACTCTTCTTGGGTTTTAAATGCTTTTTTTGGTACGATTTTTCCAGAAAACTGCCCTTTGTTTGTCGTAATTAAACCTTCTCCTTCAAAGTACGTTTCTTTTTTGAAGTGTTTGATTTCTTCTTGCAGCTGATAAATCATATAGAGTGTCGGTGTTTGTACACGACCAAGAGAAAAACTGCCATCAATCCCTTTTCGTTGAAGTAGCAAGCTATATAATGGACTTCCATTCATTCCAATCAGCCAATCAGCGTTATGCCTTGCTTGCGCTTCTTTATATTTTGGAAAATAGTTCTTCCCAGGTTGAAGATTCTTAAAACCATCATAGATTGCTTCTTTTTCAAGAGAATTGATCCATAAACGTAAATAGTTCTTTTCCTTAGAAAATGTGTTTGCTTGTCGAATAATCGACCACGCGATGGCTTCACCTTCTCGATCACCATCTGTTGCAATAATGATGGTATCAGCTGACTGTAACTCTCGTTTTACGATCGAAAACTGTGTACGTTTGTCCCTTGGAACTTCGTAACGGAAGGTTTCTGGGAAAATAGGCAAATTTTCTAACGACCATTTTGCCCAACGCTCTTCATAAGCTCCTGGAGCAACCATATCTACCAAATGTCCAAAACCATAAGTGATGGTTACTTCACCAGCAAACAATGGATCGCTGATTTCATAATACCCTTCATATCGCTTTCGCTGTTGGAAGGTTTCGGCATAGGCTTTTGCTTGTGAAGGTTTTTCAGCTAGTATCACCGTCTTCATCTTCTGACCTCCGTTACTTGATTTTTGCAGACTTCTCTATTATGGAACATATTTTCGCATCTGGCAATAAAAAAAAGATACCGTATAGTCGAAATAGGCACAAAAAACATCAAGCAAACAAACGATGTTCCGTTTGCTGCATGATGTTTCCAAAAAATATTCATCTTTAGCTGTCACTCTTGGTTGATCTGCCAGTTGATGCCAAATCGATCAGTTACCATCCCATACAATTGAGCCCACGGAACAGCATCCAGTGGCATCTCAATCTTACCACCCTCAGCTAAGCTTTCAAATAGGCGCTTCGTTTCTTCTTCATTTCTTGTCTGGATGACTAAAGAAACATTATTTCCCACAACTAATTCAGGACCAATTCCTTCTGGCGTATCTGCAAACATAACTAATGTATCATAAATGTTCAGCCGTGCATTCGTGATTAGATTTTTTGCTTCTTCTGGCAAGTTCATTTGTTCTATTCCAGGCATTTCACCGTATGTGGTGATACCTGATGCTTCAGTCTCAAAAACTTTTTCATAAAAAGCGATGGCTTCACGCGACTCATTTTTGAAGTTCAGATAGATATCCAATGTAAACAGCTCCTCTCTTGGTTAAATCTACCATAAGAAAGCGTTTTTTACGAGTGAATCGTTTGATTGATTCATGACAAAAGCCTTGCGCAGCTTCTTCTTGATCTTTTTTATGATCATTTATTCAAAAAATCTGTAATAGCAGATTGATTCATTTGATTATCAATTTCAAGAATACTGCCAGCATAATCACTTTGCCCATAATTCCACGAACCGTCTACTGGCACACTTATTCGATCAATACCACCAGCTCCTCGTGCAATCGAAAAGAGGTTTTTCGTCAAGAACCAAGCAGTGACATCTGTGGATGTATACCCTAAAGCTTTACCAGCTGCATAAGGTGCACGGATCAGATTCAATGGATTCTTCAATTGGCTGAAAATAGCGTTCATTACTTGCTGTTGGCGTCTGACACGGCCAAAGTCTCCTTGTTCATCCATTCGGAAACGTGCGTACTGCAAAAGAACATGTCCATCCATCTTCTGGACCCCTTTTTTAATATCTACACCATCCAGATTCAGATCTTTTTCTGCATCGATCTTCACTCCGTTCATGAATAAGGCATCGATCACTTTTTCAAACGATTTGAAATCGACTTTCGCATAGTATTGACAATCGATTCCAAAATTTTCTACTAAAGTTTGACGCACTAGATCGGCTCCTCCGTATGCATAAGCTGAATTGATCTTATTTTGTCCTACCCCTGGGATCGTAACGAAGCTGTCACGCATAAAAGAAATCAGTTTCGGCTTATGGGAAGGACCATCCAACTGTAAGACCATGATCGTATCGGCTCGCCCGGCATCTTCTCCGCGTGTATCACTTCCAAGGATCAAAATATTATGCGCACCATTCGTCGCTTTTTGCCCATGAAAGGTTTCTGAAGTCGCTGCCTCTAAGCTTGTGTCATGTTCAGCTACATATTTACCAATAAAAAATGAGATACCTGAATAAAGGATCAAAACAAGCAAAATCGATAGAATGATTTTTTTCCACGATCGCTTTCTTCGAGGTTTTAACGGTTTGTTCTTCTTTTGCCGATTGAAAAATTTTTTATTTTTTTGTTGTTCTTCTGCTCTTGGTGCATCTCTGTATATCTGTTGCTCGTATTGGTTCAAATGTTCAAATGAATGCTGCTCTCTTTCATAAATACGGGTAGCATCTTCCTCATTTTCCATACGCGTTCGTTTTCGTTCTCTTCTAGCAAAAATACTCCCCGTATCCCGCTTCAGAGGTTTCGCCTTCTTATGGATGTCCTTATAGCGATCCATCCGACTCATTGTGGTTCCTCCTCGTTTCTTACTGATAAATAAAGGATACGATAACCAATCGACAAAAGCCTATCATTTTTTGATAATTTAATAAAAAATAACGAAATAAATGCTTCGATACATAAAGGATTACTTTTCTTGAGACCGTTTATGCGAGAATAAAAGATCTTTATCTATTATCCTTTTTTAATCAAACAGCTTTTCAATCACATGGATCGGCATCTTTTCCTTTGTCCATAATTCAAACGCGATTGCTCCTTGGTAGATCAACATGCCAAGTCCATTGTATCCTTTTGCTCCTACTTTTTTTGCTTCTTTTAATAAACATGTTTCTCTAGGTGCATAAATCAAATCAAAAACCGCTAGATTCTCATGCATCATGCTTATATCTAAGAGCGGTGACTGATTAATTTTCTTTCCCATCCCGATATCTGTTGCATTGACTAGAAGACAGCTTTCTTTCAAGTCTTTTCTTAATTGATGCGTATCGGCAAAGTCACGAACTTTTATCTTACAAGAAGTTCGATAGCTGAGTTGTTCGAATGTTTCTTTTACTTGAGCGAATGTTTGGTTGTTTCGTTTATAAACTACGATTTCCTCAGCGCCGTCTAACGCTGCTTGAACAGTGACTGCCTTTGCTGCACCTCCAGCTCCCAGTAGAGTCATTTTTTTCTTTTTGATCGAAATCCCAGCTTCTTGCACGGATTGCATGAAGCCCGCACCATCGGTATTATAGCCAATCAAACGACCCTTTTCGTGCACGATCGTATTCACTGCTCCGATCAATTGCGCTTCCTGGCTTACCTCATCCAGATAAGGAATAACCGCTGTTTTATTCGGCATCGAAAGATTTACACCTAACATATCAAAAGTTCGAATACTTTCGACTGCTTGCTTCAAATTCATTGGATTTACTTGGAAAGCTAAATACACCGCATCGATGTTGTTTGCTTCAAAAGCAGTATTGTGCATCAATGGGGATAAACTGTGAGAAGCCGGATCAGCAAAGAGCCCAGCTAATTTGGTTTGTCCAGAAATCATCTTATTCCTCCTTTGTTCTTACTTCAATAAAAAAAGCCACTTAGCGTTTGATACGAAAAAGTACGAAACGTCTAGGTGGCAAAGTAGCAAATTCTTTTCTCATCGTTTACTTGTCAGAGCAAAGAATATTCTATTTAATTGTTAAAATCATTGACTACGTGATCCTACAAAACACCCAAATATGTTTAATTGTTTATTGTTTTAAGTATAGGATGAATCAAAGGAAGATGTCAATGAGTTTTCAAGTCCTTCTACTGAAAGGAATTTTTCTGTCGAAATCAATCCACTACTTCTTCAAAGAACTGCAAAAGGTCGCCCATTGTCAAATGTTGCTTTTCTTTTTCAGAAATATCTTGAACGATTTTCCCTTTTTGGAGTACGATCAGACGATTTCCGTATTTCAAGGCGTCTTCCATTCGATGCGTGATCATGAGACAAGTCAATTTTTGTTCATTGATCCGCTGATTTGTTAATCGCATTAATGCTTTAGCTGTTTTAGGATCTAAAGCTGCAGTATGTTCATCTAATAATAGTAACTCAGGAGCTGTGATCGTCGCCATCAGCAAGCTTAATGCTTGGCGTTGACCACCAGATAATTCACCCGCTGGAGTATCCAAGTGTTGCTCTAGGCCATTACCGACTTCTTGACATAGTCTGAAAAAATCTTCTTTTTGATTTTTCAAGTTACGTAAACGGAATTTCCGTTTTTGACCTCTTTTTTGTGCAAGTAGCAAATTTTCTGCTACTGTCATCCGAGGAGCCGTTCCCATCTTGGGGTCTTGGAAAACTCGAGAAAGGAATCGTGCTCTTTTTTCTTCTGAATCTTTTGTGATCAGCTGATCTTTAAAAGAGATCGATCCTTGACTGAGTTGAAGCGTACCAGCGATCGTATTGAACAGTGTGCTTTTTCCAGCACCATTCCCGCCAAGGACAGTGATGAAGTCCCCTTCTCTGATTGTAAGGTTAATTTCATCCAATAGTACTTTCTCTTCATTCATTCCATTGTTTACGACTTTTCTGCCATTTTTGATTGTCAATATATCAGTCATTACTATGCCTCCTTCTCAAAACCCGTTTTTAAGTTCAGTGCTTTCTTCAATTGCGGGATCATCAGACAAATAGCTAAGATGATAGCGGAGAACAACTTCAGATAAGTCGTGTCAAACCCTAGTTTGATTACTACTAAAATCAATAGCTGATAAATGATACTGCCGACAACAATAGCAATCAATCTTTCTGCTAGCGTCAATTCTTGGAAGATCACTTCACCGATGATGATGGAAGCAAGACCGATGACGATTACGCCAATCCCTTTATTTACATCTGCATATCCGTCGTTCTGGGCAATCAGCGCACCGGATAATGCAATGACACCGTTCGACAAAGTTAAACCTAAAATTTTCATACGATCGGTTTTTATCCCTAACGACCGAGCCATCGTTTCGTTGTCTCCTGTCGCAATATAGCCTTGACCCAAATCTGTATTGAAGAAGAATAGCAGTACAGCAATCAAGATGCCCAAAGAGATGAAGCCAAGAAGGACTGTGTCAAAGTAGTCAGGTAACCCAAAGCGATGAAAGCTGTCTTGTAGAATCGGATGATTCAATAAAGAAAGATTTGGTGTTCGCATCACAAACAAAATAACTGAGTTCAATCCTGACATCACTAAAATCCCTGCTAAAATAACCGGTATCTTTCCTTTTGTATAAAGTAACCCCGTAACGAGTCCTGCTATCATGCCAGCACCTACGCCTAATAATGTAGCTACAATCGGCGCTACCCCATGAGTAATAGCTGTCACACAGACAGCAGCACCTAATGGGAAGGACCCTTCTGTCGTCATATCAGGAAAGTCTAAGATCCGATAAGTCATGAAAATCCCTAATCCTAATATTGCCCAAAGCATGCCTTGTGAAATAGCTGATACGATCATTTGTCATCCTCCTTAGATGTTTCTTGCTGCGAGTCATCTGTAATGATTTTGGCTTTTTCCTTCATCGATTGAGGAATAGTGATTCCTAAGCGATCAGCCTGAGATTGATTGATCACTGTATCCCCTTGATCAAATGTATAAACAGGCGTCGTTTCCGGTTTTTCTTTTCCGCTCGCAAGTTCTGCTGCCATCTTTCCGCTTTGAATCCCTAATTGATATTGATTGATCCCGATTGTTGCTAGTCCACCTTGTTCCACCATTGTATCCACAGATGGAATGACGGGGATATTTGCTTTGTTTGCTTCTTTTACCACTGTTTGCATCGCATTGGCAATGGTATTATCTAATGGAACATAGATAAAATCGACTTGTCGGCTCATCACTTGAACCGTTTGTGCAATCTCATTAGTGGAAGGCACCGCATATTTTACTGATTCTAACCCTTCTTTTTTTGCAGCTTCTTCTGCTTGTGCTACTTGGTATTTTGAATTATCCTCTGAAGAAGCATACAAGATTCCGACTTTTTTTGCATTTGGCAACAAATCAGAAGCAAGCTTGATTTGTGAAGCAACAGGCGGCTGATCAGAAACACCTGTTACATTACCACCAGGTTTCTCTAAAGAAGCGACTAATCCAGCCCCCACAGGATCCGTTACAGCACCTAACACAACTGGGATCGATGAAGTCGTGTTTGCTAATGATTGAGCGGCAGGTGTTGCGATTCCAATCAAGACATCTGGATCAGATTGTACTAACTGTTGACTCATTGTGGCTAGCTTGCTCTGATCGGCTTGTCCATTTTGAAATTTGATCTCAAGATTTTCTCCTTCTTTTAATCCTTCTTCTTTCAGACCATCTTTGATCCCTCGATAAATCTCATCTAATGCCGGATGGCTCACATATTGCAATACCCCGACAACTGTTGTTTTCTTTGTCTGGTTCGTCGAAGTACTTTCTTTTTCTTCTGAGGCTTTTCCATAAATAAATGCACCAGCTAAATAAACTAAAATAATTACTACAACTGTTATTAAACGTTTGTTTTTCATTTTTTTCCTCCTGCAAAGTCAATCTTTTTATTTATTATATTCAGGCAAGTATCCAGTCTACAAAAAAAGACAATGGCCAAAACGGTCATTGTCTTTACACAAAAAACCGCATAGATAGGATCTATGCGGCAGTCAATGTTCATGTCTAGCATAGATACAAGCTTTAGAAATGCACTCTAAAAAGTTGTATCTATGGGAAAGTTTCACCATTAATACAACTTATCTACGCCAGCTGCGCCAATTTTTTTTGTTCTCTGCTGAAATACGTTTTGATAAGTTCATTACAGGTCACCCTTTCCTTAAGAATTGATTTAAGTCTAATCGAATTTTTGAATTTCGTCAACTATATTTTTCATTTTTTTCATTTGTTATTTTGAAGATCAAACATCACTTGTTCTGATAATTAAAAATAGCGCTATATAGACCCACCATTTCATCACGCTAACGACTCAATTAGCAGTCTCGGCGTTTGGGGAAGCTGTTCCTGTTCTATCCATTTCTTCTTCTAATTGTTTGATATTGGCTAACGGTAGTCGATTCAGCTCAGGGATCAACTCCTTATCAAAATCAGTTATTCCTCCCTTACCCGCAGTTATCCGATTTGCTTCTTTTCCTCCATCAAAGAAAATAAATGTCACTTCATCCGTTCGTATGTTGTATTTTTGTTCCAATTCATGCACATCATAAACGATCGGATAATAAAAGATCGGTCGATTCAATTCTTCCATAAGCTCAGGATCATTAAAGACATCCAGCATATCCTGATAGGTTTTCCCGTTCGGTTTGCTGAACATCACCGATATCGCTCGGCTTTGTTTGATTTTCTGATCCGCTTGGCTGTAATCAAAAGGTTTTAATTTGCTGGTTGGTATAGATGAATAAACAAGACTATTTACTTGCTCTTCTCGGATTTTTTCCGGCAACAAAAACATCGCAATTGTTAGCAGCAATGATAAGATGAGCAGAAACACAAGACGTCGAAAATACTTACTTGGATTTTCTGCGAATGACACTGAGAAATGCCCATTCATTTCTTGTACTCTCGATTTAACTGCTTCCCAAATAACAAACACCTTCTTTTCTACTTTTTCTCCTATTTTTTATTATACCTAAAAATTTGGATTTCAACGATAGAAACACTGTTTTTTATGTAATTAGTCCAAGTTTTTTCTAGACTTTTGCTTCACTATTCGGACAAATTGGTTTTTCTTCTTTTTTTCGTTATAATGAACATACTTATGAAAAGAAATGAGGAATGAACCATGTCCTTTGATGGTGTATTTACCCATGCGATGGTCAACGAATTGCGTGAAACGTTACTATCTGGTCGGATCTCGAAAATCCATCAGCCTTATGAAAATGAAATCGTGCTGGTGATTCGTTCACGCGGCAAAAACCATCGATTATTATTATCTGCGCACCCTAGTTATGCTCGTGTACAGATTACCCAAATCGATTATCAGAATCCTGATAATCCACCTAACTTCGTGATGATGCTTCGAAAATATTTGGATGGTGCTATTTTAGAAAACATCGAACAAATCGAAAACGATCGAGTGATCCATTTTCACTTTGCTAAGCGCAACGAGTTGGGCGATTTACAGAATATCATATTGATCGTTGAATTAATGGGACGTCATAGCACGATCGTCTTGGTTAATCAAGAAACTGGGAAAATATTGGACGCGATCAAACACATCGGAAGCTCTCAAAACACTTATCGTTCTTTGCTTCCTGGTGTAGAATATGTTGCTCCGCCAAAACAAGAGGTCTTGAACCCATTTAGCTCCGAGAAAGAAAAAATCTTTCAGCGGCTTTCCCAAACTGAACTAGAGCCAAAAGCAATCCAACGTCAGTTTCAGGGAATCGGTTTCGATACTGCTCAAGAGCTGACCAAGAGATTGCTTGAACGTCCTAATGAAAAAATGGTTGTTTGGGACGAATTTTTATCATTGATCATCAATCACCCAGTTCCTACTTTTTATGAAACGACAAATAAAGATTTTTTCACACCGATTGCTTATCAGGTATTGTCCGAACAGGCATCTGCTGTAACAGCTTATCCAACACTCAGTCAATTATTAGATAGCTATTATCACGAAAAAGCAGAGAAAGATCGGGCAAAACAACAAGGCGGAGAACTGATCCGAAAAATCGAAAATGAACTAAAACGAAATAAAAACAAATTGAAAAAACGTGAACAAACACTCAAAGAATCCGAAAACGCTGAGAATTACCGTAGAGATGGCGAACTACTTACTACTTTTCTGACACAAGTACCACGCGGCGCAAAAGAAGTTGTTTTACCTAATTATTATGAAGAAGATCGGCCAATCAAAATAGCACTAGATCCGGCATTGACACCAAATCAAAATGCACAGAAATATTTCCATCGTTACCAAAAGCTGAAGAACGCTGTTAAGCTGATTGGCGAACAAATCCAAGAAGCCAAAGATGAAATCCAATATCTTGAATCTGTCTTATCTCAACTGGAAATTGCCGGTCCAATGGATATCGAAGCAATCAAAGAAGAATTGACTTCAGAAGGATACCTGAAAAAGAAGAACTTAAAAAAACAAAAACGTAAGAAACCATCTCAGCCTGATCAATACTTTTCTTCTGATGGAACGCCCATTCTTGTTGGTAAAAACAATCTTCAAAATGACCAGCTGACAATGAAGACAGCTAAAAAAACCGACTATTGGCTTCATGCAAAAAATATACCCGGTTCGCACGTCATCATTAAAAGTGACAAACCTTCAGATGAAACAATTACAGAAGCTGCCGAGTTAGCTGCCTATTTTTCAAAATACCGATATTCTGCCCAAGTGCCGGTTGATCTTGTACAGGTAAAGCATATCCGAAAACCAAATGGCGCCAAGCCTGGTTATGTTATTTATGAAAACCAAAAGACGATTATCGTGACACCAGAAGAAGAAAAAATTACAGCTATGAAACAAAACCGATAATCAATGAGTGTTTCTAGAATCATATTTGCGTACTTCCCCACAACAGCAATTAGTTATAAATTGTTTGCTACAAAAAGAGGAGTTGTGACAAAATTCTGTCACAACCCCTCTTTTTTGATTAACGGTGTTCAACAAACAGCGTTCTCATCTGCTTTTCTTAGCTCTGCTGGTCCAGTAACCGAGTAAGCTCTTTGATAAATCTTTGAGCGATTTCACTGAGCGGACGTTTCGCCGAATAAATGATATAAAATTCATTTAGTTCGCCTTCTGCCAAAGGGATTAACCGCAAATGCTCGCGAATCCCTCCAATCACAATACCAGATCCTGAAGCGTAAGCATCAGTTTCAAGAACGATATTCATCAAAGTACCTCGATCACTCGTATAAATCACTGTTTCTTGATCAGGGATCTCGATAAGGTCTTCATAAAAATACGGGAAATTATTTCCATCCTGTGTAAAACGAACTTGAGGATAAGATAACAATTCTTCTTTGGTGATCTCTGCGTGTTCAGCTAATGGATGTCCTTGCCTTAAAAAAATATGCGTTTTGAATTTTCCAATGCTGCGGCCACTTAGCTCTCCTTGTTGTAAATATCTTCTGATACCAGCTTGATTATGCTCATTCATATAAATAATGCCGATCTCACTGTGCTGCCCTTTGACTTCTTCGATCACTCTCGCTGTTGTCGTCTCCATGATCCGGAATTGTTTGATCTCGTCTTTAAATTCCTCGAGTAGCTGTGCGGTCAAAGGACCTAAGAAATCATAATGCTGGGCAGCAATCGAAAAATTGTCTCTCTTTTCACTCGTTAGATAGTGAGTTTCTAATGTATCAAGCTGGACCAATATTTTCTCGGCACGATTTAAGAAGTCTTGCCCTTCTTCTGTTAAATATGCCCCTCGATTCGTTCGAGTAAACAGCGTGATCCCTAACTCGGTTTCTAATTCTTTGATACCAGCTGAAAGACTTGGCTGGGAGACAAACATTTTCTTTGCCGCTTCTCTGAAACTACCATTGTTTGCTACAGCGACCACGTATTTCATCTGCTGAATATTCATTGCTCAAACTCCTCGAAATAATAAATTTCTCTTCCATTCAAGGGCTGGATTGGTCGGTTGTTCGGTCGAGCATACTGACCATCGAAGGGGAGAAGAAACTCTTGGTTCAGTTTTCCTACATGATCCATTACAAACCATTGGATTGGCCCGCTGGTAGGCGGAGTTGTCAATGAGCCAATATAATGGAAATGGCTTTTTTGCTCCGGAAAGAACACATCCGGATTTACCCAATGCTCATGTTTTTCTAAGTTCCAACTTTCCCCATTTTCTTGATTATACATCCAACCTTCCTGTTCCATTAGCTGGTACATGACACCCACGACTAGATTCTCTTTTTTGCTGTTCATATGAACAAAATGAAATTCAATATCTTCCTGTTTTCCGTTGATGATATGTTCAGAAGGTAAGTGGAAATGAATATCTGTCAAATAATAGCGTTCTTTCTTGAACTCTACATAACTGAGTTGGTCAAAAGGTACTAAATGAATCGTGTTTTTGAATTCCTTGTCAGTAAACCGTTGCTTTTGATAATGAAAGGAAAGCGTGTCTCCTTCTATTTTGGTTTCTTCCCCCTTGGTCAAATGAATAGGCGACTGCAATGGAAATTCCGCACCTCTCGCAAACCAATCACATAAACTCGCCCAATTTTCCGGACCTTTGTCTCCAGAATAGCCCCATTCGACATCCATATTCTTTTTCAACTATACTTCCCCCTGCATCTCATATCATTTTTATTTTTCTTCTTTCTTTACAATCGTTGAGACGGTTTCTAAAAACGCCTCTTTTCCATAAAATTCCTGGTTCAATAGTTCCGGAAATATCTCTTTAAAGAAATATTGAACAGAAGGCCGATGTTCAAAGCTTTTAATCGTAGTCACTGCCTCAATGAACATCTCCTTATAAACTTTTTCCGGGTTATTTTTGATGATTTCATCAAAAGATTCATAAAGAAGGTCAACCTTATCTGAAATGGCTAATAGTTCTCCTTCTACGGTTTCATCTTTTCCTTCGAACAACCGACGGCGATAAACTTCTTGGAACTCAGCTGGAATCTCTTGGTTGATGAATTCGTCCGTCATCTTTTCTTCAACTGTTTGCAGCATCCCTCTTAACTCTTTGCTTGCGTATTTCACCGGCGTTTTGATATCACCAATAAAACGCTCTGTGTAGTCATGATTCAATGATTTTTCATAGAGCAGTTTCCAATCGATCGGTTGTCCATTCGCTTCTTCAATGTCTCCTAGAACTTGCGCAATAGATGCTACACGATACGAATGTGCTGCAACTGTATGCTCTGTATATTTAAAAAATCCAGGTGCCCTTGTGATCGTCTCTAAATTGTTCAATCCTAAAATAAATTCATTCAATCCCATAAAAGTTACCTCCCTTTGAGATTTCTTTTTCCGAATATCATATCATTAAATAACTGATATTCGCAACATTTCCGCTCTTTACCATTTTTGAAACAGCTCCCTTACCAAAAAATAGAGAAAATCTATATATAATAGAAAAAAGAGAAGAGATTATTCTCTTCTTTCTGCTAACCAGTCTTAGAAAAATGAATTTTAAAAAAATCAAAAACTGATCACGATAGAAGTTTCTTTTCATACCTGATGAAAAGATGCTTCTCGCAATCAGTTTTTGGATTTTTGCTATTCCAATTGATGATTCTGGAGACACAAATCGGATTTCTCTATCTTCATCAAGCGCGCTTAAATCTGCCAATTTTCAGGATCTTTTTTCCATTCTTTTAGCAGAGTTAATTCTTGCTCATCGATATAACGATCTTCTAAAGCTGCTTCAATCAATACAGAATAATTGGTCAACGTCATAAGAGGGATTTCGGCTTTTTCGAAATTTGCTTTTCCTTTTGGCAACTCATACGTAAAGATAGCCGCAACACCAAGGATATCCGCACCTTCTCTTTTTGCTGCTTCAGCTGCTTCCAAGACACTTCCGCCTGTAGAAATCAAATCCTCGATCACAACCATCTTCTGACCTTCAAATATACGTCCTTCGATTTGGTTACCTTTCCCATGATCTTTCGCCTTACTTCGAATATAGACCATTGGCAAATCCAGTATTTCCGCTACCCATGCGGCATGAGGGATTCCTGCTGTTGCAGTTCCAGCAATCACTTGTACTTCAGGGTAAGCTTCTTTGATTTTGCTTGCTAATCCTTTTGCGATCTCTTTTCGGACTTTTGGATAGCTCATTGTGATTCGGTTATCACAGTAAATTGGGCTTTTGATTCCACTTGCCCATGTAAAAGGATTACTTGGATTTAAAAATACTGCTTCAATTTCTAATAAGTCTTTTGCGATACTTTGTTCAACATTCATTTTAGGTTAGCTCCATTCTGTTTGAATCGTTTGATATGCTTTATAAGGATTAGTTGACTGAGTGATTGGTCGACCTATAACGATAAAAGTTGAGCCGATCTCTTTTGCCTGAGAAGGTGTGACTACTCTTGTCTGATCTCCTGCGACTGTTCCTTCTGGTCTTATACCCGGAGTTAAGCAAACAAATTCGTCTCCTGCCATTTCTTTGATCGCTTCTACTTCCCAAGCAGAAGAAACCACACCATCTAATCCTGCTTTTTTGGCACAGCTAGCATAATGGATCACACTTTTTTCTAAAGAAACTTCGATTAGTTGATCGGCATGCATTTCTTCTTCACTTGTAGAAGTAAGCTGAGTGATAGCTAGAAGTAGCGGACGTTTTCCACCTTCTGGAGTCCCCTCTTCTAATCCTCGCATTGCCGCCTCCATCATACGAATACCGCCAGCGGCATGAACACAGGTGAGATCAACACCAAGCTTTGCCAATCCCCGCATTGCTTTTTCGACCGTATTCGGAATATCGTGAAGTTTCAGATCTAAAAATACATTATGACCAGCCTCTTTTAGATAACGTACGATTTCAGGTCCTTCTTGGTAGAACAATTCCATTCCGATTTTCACAAACAATTTTTCTTCTTTCGGGAAAAATCGAAGAAAGTCTTCTACCTCTTGCCTAGTTGAAAAATCTAATGCAATAATTGGTCGGTGGTCTAGTTGATTCATCGTTCACGTTCCTCTCTCACTTCTTTGATTAATCTTTCCAGCGATTCGATGCCTAGTTCGCTCATTCGCACAGGGAGCTCTTTAATTAGTTTAGGACAGATATACGGATCGGTGAAATTCGCGGTCCCTATAGCTACAGCACTTGCTCCAGCCATAAACATCTCAAGAACATCATCCACTGTCTGCACGCCGCCCATCCCAATGATTGGAAGGCTGGATATACTTGCTACTTGGTGAATCAAACGAATAGCGACAGGCTTGATTGCTGGTCCGGAGAGTCCACCTGTTTGATTGGCTAAAATCGGTTTTCTTGTCTTAAGGTCAATCCGCATACCAAGAAGAGTATTGATCATCGTAAACCCATCTGCCCCTCCAGCTTCGATTGCCTGAGCGATTGGAACGATGTCTGTTACATTTGGGGACAATTTGACATAGACAGGAACAGAAGAAACTTTCTTTACTGCTTGTGTTAATTGAAAAGCAACTTCAGGATCTGTTCCAAAAGCAATTCCGCCATGTTTGACATTTGGGCAAGAAATATTCAGCTCGATTGCTTTCACATTTGGCGCTTCGCTAATTTTGCTACAAACTTCTACATAGTCTTCTTCACAAGCACCAGCAACATTTGCGATGATGGGTAACTCATTGTACTCCTCTAATTCTGGAAGAAGTTTATGCATAACAACGTCTAGACCAGGATTTTGCAAACCAATTGCATTCAACATGCCAGATGGTGTTTCCGCCACTCTTGGTGTGGGATTGCCAAAGCGGGCATTTGGAGTCGTTGCCTTGACCATGATCGATCCAAGCTGATTCAAATCATAGTATTTTCCGTATTCTTTGCCAAAACCGAAACAGCCGCTTGCCGGCATGATAGGATTTTTTAATTCTAGACCGGGGAGCTTGACTGCTAAAGGATTCTCATTCATATAATTACCTCTCCTATTTTAAAAATCGGTCCTTCGTCACAAACTTTCACACTTTTTGTTCCTGTTTCATCTTCCGGCGTATGACAAACGCAAGCATAGCAAGCCCCTATCCCACATGCCATGCGGGATTCTAATGATAACTGGACATTTTGATGCGAAGAAAACAGCTGTTCCACTGTCTTCAATAACCCGTTTGAACCACATGCAAAAACAGCTGTAGGTTCCGTCTTCGTTCCTAACAATAAATTACTGACATTTCCGTGCATACCGTATGTTCCATCGTCAGTAGCGATTCTTGTTTCTCCTAGACGATTAAATTCTTTTTCATAATAAACGACTTCATGTGTGGCAAAACCTAAAAAATGCGTTGGCTTAATTCCTTTTTCGACTAACTGTTTTGATAACTCATATAGAGGAGGGACACCGATTCCTCCACCGATTATAAATACTTCGTCTCCTGTATGAAGATTGGACAAATCAAAACCATTGCCTAAAGGACCCATGACATCTAAATGGTCTCCGGCAGAAAGAGTAGAGAAGACTCTAGTCCCCTCACCTTCCACCCGATAAATGATACGGCAAGTATTTGTTTCGTGGTCGATATGATTCAAGCTAATCGGTCGGCGTAATAGCAAGTTTGCACGCGGCACGAGAATATGCAAGAACTGTCCTGGTTGCTGCATTTCTTTTACTAGATCACCTTTCAATGTCATTTCAAAAATCTTTGGTGCCAGCTGTTTTTGCTGAACGATTTCCATCATTTCTTGTTTCATCTGTCCCCTCCTGCAACGGTTTTTCGTCTTTTTGTCTTAACATGTGCTCGCCGTTAAATAGGGTTAGTTGAAAAAGCACGGGATTCCATCACTCGAACGATCGCATCTGCTGTGTCTAAAGAAGTAAACAATGGAATACCATGTTCAACTGCTTCTCTTCGGATGATGAAACCGTCTTTAGAAGCATTTCCCCGATCTTTATCAATCGTATTGACAACCACTTGTGTTTTACCATCTCTTATTAAGTCGACTACATTTTTTTCTGCTGCTTCCTCAGAAATTTTCGCTACTGTTTCAACGACCAGACCATTTTTTTCGAAATAAGCAGCTGTATGTTTCGTTCCTATCAGACTATAGCCAATTTCTGTAAAACGTTTAGCTAATTCTAGTGCTTCTTCTTTTGTTTCGTCCGCAATCGTAAATAATACGGCTCCATATTCAGGCAAGTGTAATCCAGAAGCTTCGAATGCCTTGTACAAAGCTTTGTCTAATTGTCTGTCAGATCCCATTACTTCTCCAGTCGATTTCATTTCAGGCCCTAAGTAAGTATCAACTTTCTGCAATTTCGTAAAAGAAAAGACAGGTGCTTTAACATGAACTTCTTTTGTTTCTGGATAAAGTCCGTTTTCATAACCAAGTGTCTTTAGTTTCTCTCCCAAAATAGCTTTCGTCGCAATTTGTGCCATTGGAATTCCTGTCACCTTACTTAAGAATGGAACAGTCCGACTTGCTCGAGGATTGACTTCGATCACATAAACCTCATTTTCATGGATGACAAACTGGATATTCATCATCCCGACACAATTCAAACCTAATGCTAAGCGGATCGTGTAATCTTCGATCGTTTTCTTGATCGATTCAGATAATGTTTGAGGTGGATACACAGCCATTGAATCCCCTGAATGGACACCAGCACGCTCAATATGCTCCATGATCCCTGGGATGAGTACTGTTTCACCGTCACAAATCGCATCCACTTCGCATTCACCGCCAAGCAAGTAACGGTCCACTAGTACTGGATGTTCTGGAGATGCTTTCACGGCATGTTCCATGTAATCTTCTAAATCTCGCTGGTTTTCAACGATTTCCATCGCACGTCCGCCTAATACATAGCTTGGACGAACAAGAACTGGATAACCAATTCTCGAAGCGATAACCACGGCTTCTTCTTTACTTGTAGCAGTATCCCCTAAAGGTTGAGGAATATCCAACTCTTTCAGCGCTTGCTCGAATAAATCACGATTTTCCGCACGATCCAAGTCTTCGATCGTTGTCCCTAAGATTTTTACACCAGCAGCAGTCAAAGGTTCGGCTAAGTTGATTGCTGTCTGACCACCAAATTGAACGATTACTCCTATCGGCTGTTCTAGCTCGATCACATTCATCACATCTTCGAAGGTCAATGGCTCAAAATATAATTTATCCGAAATAGAAAAGTCAGTCGAAACTGTTTCAGGATTGCTGTTCATGATGATTGCTTCGTATCCTGCCTGCTGGATTGCCCTGACAGAATGCACAGTCGCATAGTCAAATTCAACCCCTTGTCCGATACGGATAGGACCAGATCCCAGTACTAGAACTGAGTGCTTTTCTGATCGTGAACTTTCATTTTCATATTCATAGGAACTATAAAAATAAGGTGTTTTTGATTCGAATTCCGCTGCACAAGTGTCAACCATCTTATATACAGGAATCAAATCATTTTCTTTTCTCATCTGGCGAACGGCTTCTTCGTTTATTTCCCACAGCTCCGCCACTTTTTTGTCTGTAAAACCGTTTTGTTTCGCTGTTTTCAATATCTTGTCATCCAACGGCTGCTGTTTCAACTGCTGTTCGATTTCTACGATATGCAACAGTTTATCTAAAAAGAATAAATCGATTTTTGTCAAATCCGCTAATTCTTCTATGGTGTACCCTCTTCTAATAGCTTCAGCTACATAAAACAGGCGATCATCTTGTGCTCGAACCACTTTTTGGATTAGGTCATCGTCCGTGATGTCTGCCAACTCAGGAAGTTCGATATGGTGTGTACCGATTTCTAAAGAACGCACAGCTTTCAATAAAGACTCTTCGATATTCCGACCGATAGCCATCACTTCACCAGTTGCTTTCATCTGCGTGCCTAAAAGCCGTTCTCCGTTTTCGAACTTATCAAACGGCCAGCGAGGAATTTTAGCTACAACATAATCTAATGCAGGTTCAAATTCTGCAAAAGTCGTTCCTGTAACAGGATTTTTCATTTCGTCTAATGTTAATCCAAGTGCTATTTTAGCAGCTAGCTTAGCGATCGGATAGCCAGTCGCCTTACTTGCTAACGCAGATGAACGAGAAACACGCGGATTGACTTCAATCACATAATAATTAAAACTATGTGGATCAAGAGCGAGTTGGACGTTACAGCCTCCCTCGATCTTAAGTGCTCGAATAATCGAAAGAGAAGCATCACGAAGCATTTGATATTCATGGTCAGACAATGTTTGACTAGGGGCAAATACGATAGAATCACCTGTATGGATACCCACTGGGTCAAAATTTTCCATATTGCAGACAACGATTGCATTATCAGCCGAATCTCTCATCACTTCATATTCAATTTCTTTAAAACCTGCAATACTTCGTTCAATCAAACATTGGGTAGCGGGGGAAAGACTTAATCCATTTTCTGATACGATACGTAATTCTTCTTCATTTTCACACATACCTCCACCAGTTCCGCCTAAAGTAAAGGCTGGACGAACGATGACAGGATAGCCGATTTTATTTGCAAAATCTACAGCTTCTTCTACTGTATTGACGATTTCAGACTCGGGGATTGGCTGATTCAATTCTTTCATCAACTGTTTGAATAGATCACGATCTTCTGCTTGATCGATCGCAGAAAGCTTTGTTCCTAGAAGTTCTATGTTCAATTCTTCTAAAATACCTGATGCTGCCAGCTCCATTGCCATATTGAGGCCTGTCTGTCCGCCTAAAGTTGGAAGGAGAGCATCTGGACGCTCTTTTCGAAGAATCCTTGATACAAATTCAAGTGTGATCGGTTCGATATATACTTGATCTGCCACTTCTTTATCCGTCATGATCGTCGCAGGATTAGAATTTACTAAAACCACTTCATATCCTTCTTCTTTTAAGGCAAGGCAGGCTTGTGTTCCTGCGTAGTCAAATTCTGCGGCTTGACCAATGATGATCGGACCAGATCCAATCACCATAATTTTCTTGATATCTGTACGTTTCGGCATCTGTTTACTGCTCCTTTCCTGCGTCCATCATTTCCATAAATTCATCAAATAAATGTAGTGCATCATGCGGACCAGGGGCAGCATCTGGATGAAACTGCACACTGAAAGCGGGATAATCTCTGTGTTTGACTCCTTCTACTGTTCCGTCATTTACTTCTACATGAGTTACGATGAGTTTTTCTGGATCAATCGTGGCTTCATCGACTGCATAGCCATGATTTTGAGAAGTAAAATCAATTCTTCCGGTCGCTACTTCTCGTACCGGGTGATTTAATCCTCGATGTCCGAATTTCATTTTATAGGTATCTGCACCGTTGGCTAAAGCAAATAACTGGTGACCGAGACAAATACCAAAAATCGGTACTTTTCCTTGGATTTTTTTGATCATTTCGATTGCTTCTGGCACATCTTTTGGATCACCAGGTCCATTCGTCAGCATGACTCCGTCTGGTGATAGCGCTAAAATCGTCTCGGCATCTGTGTTATAGGGAAGTACTGTGAGGTTACAGTTTCTTTTACTCAATTCTCGTAAAATACTATGTTTCAAGCCGAAGTCAATGACAATGACTTTCCGACCTGTTCCTGGACTTGGATAAGGTTTGTTAGTTGAGACTTGCTGCACTTGATTGGTTGCTAGAACGGTTGCTTTCAGCTGATCAAATGCATGTTCGAAGGAATCTCCAGCATCAACGATACTAGCTTTCATCGTTCCGACTTCACGGATTTTGCGAGTAAGGGCGCGCGTATCGATACCTGATATTCCAGGAATTCCTTTTTGTTTCAAAAATGAATCTAGCGTCATTTGGTTTCGCCAGTTTGAAGCTACACGTGCATGTTCTTTTACTACTACTCCTTTGCATGTTGGAGAAATCGATTCATAATCATCTCTATTTACCCCATAATTACCCACCATAGGATAGGTAAATGTAATGATTTGACCGTTAAAACTTTGATCAGTGATGGTTTCTTGATAACCAGTCATACTTGTTGTAAAAACGATTTCTCCGAAGACACTAGCATCTGCACCAAAAGCCTTTCCTTCGAAAACTGTTCCATCTTCTAATATAAGCAAACGTTCCATACTTTTATTCTCCCTTCTGCCACACAAGTTTTCCGTTGACAAAAGTCATTTGTGTTTCGCCTTTTACTTTCCAGCCGATAAAAGGTGTATTCTCCCCTTTTGATAAAAAGTCTGCTTTATCGATCGTGCAAGTTTGTGTAATATCAAAAACTGCTACATCAGCGGGGGCACCAACCGTTAGCGTTCCTGCATTCAAACCAAAAATCTCAGCCGGTTTAACTGCCAACCAATTGATCACTTGTTCCAACGTGAATCGACCAGTTTCTACAAAATGAGTATAGATCAGTTGAAACGCTGTTTCGCTTCCTACGATACCAAATGGTGATTTCATGAAACTTTGGCTTTTTTCTTCTAATCCATGGGGGGCATGATCTGTAGCGATGCAATCGATCGTACCGTCAAGCAAGCCTTCGATCAAAGCTTCTCTATCCTCCCGTCCTCTTAGCGGCGGGTTCATTTTCCAAAAGCCGAAATCTTCGGGAATATCTTCGTCGATCAAAATAAGATGATGGGGTGAAACTTCTGCTGTTACGTGGATTCCTGCTTTTTTTGCGTCTCTGATTACACGGACACTTTCTTTAGTAGAAACATGGCAAACATGGTAATGAACACCAGTTGCTTCAGCTAGCAACAGATCTCTAGCAATTTGAGAAGACTCGGTTACGCTTAAGATCCCGGGAAGACCAAGTTCTTCTGCCTTCTTGCCAGCGTGCATAACGCCGCCAAATAATAAAGATTCATCTTCTGTATGGGCTACTAGGGCTTTATTGTTTTTTGCAGCTTCTTTCATAGCCAGATACATCGTCCCAGCTGTTTGGACACCTACACCGTCATTTGTGAAAGCAAAAGCACCTTCTTCAATCAGTGCTTCTTGATCAACTAATTTCTCACTTCGCAGATTTTCTGTGATTGGCGCATACTGCAATACCTTCACAACTGCATCTTTTCTAATGATGTCATATACTTGTCTCAGCTTTTCTGCCGTATCAGGTACAGGATTTAAATTCGGCATCGCGCATACAGTAGTGAAACCACCACGAGCAGCTGAGCGAGTCCCAGCTTCGATCGTCTCCTTGTATGTAAATCCTGGCTCTCTCAAATGAACATGGACGTCCACTAAACCAGGTGTGATCAATTGTCCCTTTGCATCAAACACTTCATCAAATTCGGCTTCTGAGAATCCTGTACCGATTGCTTTGATTCGCCCATCTTCTATCCAAGTTTCTGCTGGTGTCGTCATATTTTTTCGTGTATTGATCTGACCGTTTTTAATGAGTGTTTTCATTTTTTCATCCTCCTATAATTACGCTTTTCCATTTAGCACTGCTTCTAAGATTGCCATTCTGACGAATACTCCATTGCTCATTTGCTGAACGATCCGCGACTGTAATCCTTCCACTAATGAATCAGCTAATTCTACATCGCGGTTAACTGGTGCTGGGTGCATAATGATTGCATGTTTTTGCAACTTCTTCGCACGCTCAACTGTTAACCCATGTTCCTGATGGTAGCCTTCTTTTGAGAAACTTTCTTTTCCATCATGGCGTTCGTGTTGCACCCGAAGCATCATCATGACATCAACTTGATCTAGTAGTTCATCCAATGGCATATAATGTCCGTACACTTCGAATTCATCGTCGTACCATTCTCTAGGACCTGAGAAAAATACTTGTGCGCCTAGACGTTTTAACATCTGCATATTGGATTTAGCTACGCGAGAGTGAGTGATATCACCTACGATGGCAACTTTCAGACCTTCAAAATGACCAAATTCTTCGTAAATGGTCATCAAATCAAGCAAGCATTGGGTTGGATGCTGTCCGCTTCCGTCTCCTCCATTGATAATCGAACACTGGATTGTTTTACTTTGTATCAGTTCATCATAATAGTTCTCATCACCATGACGGATAACCGCTACGTCTACGCCTAATGCTGACATCGTCAGTACTGTATCGTATAGTGTTTCCCCTTTTTGGACAGAGCTTGTGCTTGCTTCAAATTCAATCACTTCTAGCCCTAGTTTTTTCTCCGCTACATCGAAGCTTTTATGTGTGCGAGTACTATTTTCGAAAAAGAGGTTTGTAGCAAAGTACTGGCGCTTTTGCGGAGTCCAATTAGCACCTTGCTTGAATTCCTGCCCTCTGCGGATCAAGCCCATAACTTCTTGATCAGTAAGTGCCTCAACGGTCAATAAATGCTTTAAGCTGATACGTTCTGATTTGATGATCATAATGTTTCCTCCTTAGTTTTCTTCGCTTCGTGAAGTTTCTGGTAAGATAAGATTTAAAATGATGCCAAGTACAGTTGCTAATGCCATTGCCGACAATGTAAATGTGCCTACTTCAAAGACGAGTCCGCCAATTCCTACTACTAAGATAACTGAAGCAATCAACAGATTTTTCTTTTTATCAAAATCGATTTTGTTCTCGATTAAAATCTTCATTCCACTTGCCGCAATTACTCCAAATAAGATAAAACTGATTCCTGAGATGACTGGTCCAGGGATACTTAAAATCAAAGCGCTTAATTTTCCTACGAATCCTAAAATGACTGCAAATACTGCAGCTCCACCGATCACAAACACGCTATGGACACGTGTGATAGCCAGAACACCAATGTTTTCACCGTAACTTGTTACAGGAGGACCTCCGACAAAGGCTGCCACGATTTGTGCTAACCCATCACCTGTCAACGTCTTATGAAGACCCGGTTCTTCAAAGAAATTACGTTTAGTTAGTTTATTCAATACCATAAGATGGCCGATATGCTCTGTCATCGTCACAAAAGCGATGGGTGCCATTGTTGTGATTGCTCCAAGATATAGTTTTGGTTCATATTGTACAAAGGGAATCTCAAAGTTAGGAACAGCAAACCAGGCAGCGTCTACGATTGGCTTAGTATCCACGATTCCAAACAGCAAGGCTACGATGTATCCGCTAATGATACCTAGTAAAATCGGAATCAATCCGAGAAAACCTCTTAGCCACATGTTGAAGAAAATGGTCAATCCTAATGTGATCAGTGCTACAGCAATATACTTGAAATCATACGTGCCCTGATTATACATAGCATTTGTTGCTGCATTTGCCGCAAGTCCCAACCCGATAACCATGATGACTGGACCGACGACGATTGGAGGCAAGATTTTATCCAGCCATGCTGAACCGATCTTTTTGATGATCAGCGCAACAATCAAGTAGACTAATCCAGTTGTGACTGCTCCTTGTGCAATCGCTGGATAACCATCTGTTTTCATCAAAAGCTGCATCGCTGCAATGAAAGCGAAGCTGCTTCCTAAGTACGCAGGTATCTTTCCTTTAGTAGTAAATAAGTACACCAATGTACCTAGTCCTGAACTGACTAGCGCGATACCTGGATCGATACCTACTAAGATGGGGACTAACACGGTTGCTCCGAACATCGTGAACAAGTGTTGTAAACTTAATCCTACCCAATGTCCTGGGGTTGGGCGATCGTGGATATCTAACACCACGTCATCATTATGAAATCCTTTTTTCTCCGACATGTTTCTCTCTCCTCTAATCTTCCTCTTTCAAAATCATGATGCGATCTTGTCCATCAAGCTCTTGCATCTCTACTAAAATCTCTTCCGCCCGAGATGTTGGAATGTTCTTCCCAACATAATCTGCACGGATTGGCAATTCTCGATGCCCACGATCGACCAGGACTGCTAATGAAATTTTTCTTGGTCTACCAAAATCCATTACTGCGTCCATTGCTGCTCGAATCGTTCGTCCTGTATACAAAACATCATCAATCAAAATAACTTCTTTTCCTTCTAAGGAAACTGGGATGTCAGAAGAATGAAGTTCCGGTTCTTCTGGATTTTCTTTTTTGTCATCTCGGTATAAAGTGATATCCAGTTCTCCTACAGGAATATCGATATCTTCTAGCTGCTTCAGGCGTTCGGCAATTCTTGATGCAATGTAGATTCCTCGTGTTTTGATACCTACCAATACGATATCTTGGATACTATGGTTTCTCTCGATAATCTCATAAGTAATTCGAGTCAATGCTCGCTTCATGGTTACCTGATCTACTACTTCTTTTGCTTGCATTTTCATTCCCCCTACTTTTTTGCATAAAAAAACTCCTGCCCTAAGAGGACAGGAGGAATGTTTAGACTGAGCGTATACTGATACACTGATAGCTATACTATGTCAATGAGCAATCTACTTATGGCGCACCATACGTATCCTTGCTCCCACCCTTCTTAGCCTCACGGGACTAAACTTAAAGGAATTCTATTAAGTTTTATGCTTTCGTTGTTAATTACTATACCGTTATCTAAATTAAAATGCAATGTTTTTTCTTAATTTTTCTAAAGTTTTTTCAAAAACTTCTGGAAGAGGTGCTTCAAAGATCATCTTTTCGTTTGTAGTCGGGTGCGTAAAACCTAACATTTGCGCATGGAGAAACTGACCATTGCCTTTCAAAGTTTTCTTCGGTCCGTATACTGGATCTCCAGCTAACGGATAACCGATATACTTCATATGCACACGGATCTGGTGTGTTCTTCCGGTTTCTAGTTTTAATTCAACCAGAGTAAATCCTTCGAAACGTTCCAATACAGTAAAATGTGTGACAGCCGGCTTCCCATCTTCTCTTATCGCCTGCATTTTCCGGTTTTCCTTCGAACGGCCGATTGGCGCATTGATGGTTCCTTTTTCGTGAGGAATCTCTCCATGGACTAAAGCAACGTATTTGCGCAAAGAGGTCTTATCTTTTAATTGCTGAGCTAATGATTCGTGTGCCTGGTCATTTTTGGCAACCATTAGCAGTCCGGAAGTATCTTTGTCGATTCGGTGAACAATACCTGGACGAATAACGCCGTTGATCGTAGAAAGATCCTTGATATGGTACATCAGCGCATTGACCATTGTGCCATGCGTATGACCTGCTGAAGGATGAACGACCATTCCTTGAGGTTTGTTTATCACCGCTACATCTTCATCTTCGTAAACGATCGTCAACGGGATATTTTCTGGGACCACATCTAATGTTTCTGGTTCGGGGATCAAGACAGTAATCTCGTCTCCTTGTTTTACTTTGTAATTTGCTTTGACTGGCTGTCCATTGACAGAAACCGCTCCATTTTTCAGCCACAGCTGAATTTGCGAACGACTGTAATCGGTGAATAAATTAGTCAATACTTTATCGATCCTACCAGATTCATGGTGAATCGTCGTTTTAAGTTCTGTCATTTTTTTCTTTGATCCTTTTCATCTAAAATAATATAAATTAATATACAAATCACTCCACATACAAGTGTCACATCTGCTACGTTAAAAATCGGAAAGCTCATAAAATCTGTCTGGAACATATCTACTACATAGCCAAGACGAATACGGTCGATAAAATTGCCAATCGCACCAGCTAGAATCAAACTCAATCCAATCATGAACCAGCGATTACCTTTTTCACGATTTTTAATCATCAATGTGAGAATCACAACGACTGCAATGAGTGTCACTATAGTAAAGAACCACATCTTCCCTTCTAGCATACTCCATGCGGCTCCAGTGTTTCGAATATGATTCAGTGACAAAATACCTGGTATAAGATTTTTCGTCTCTCCAAGCGCTAGATTATCAGTGATCCACCATTTGACCAACTGATCCACTCCTACTAGCAAAGCGCTGAATATCCAATAAATAATTAACAAAAAATCAATCCTTTTCTATTTGTTTATAAATATCACGAGGTCGTACGATCCCGAGCAGATTACCATCGGGATTCCCATCTTTAGTGATAAGTACGGCTTCCAAAGTCCCTTGCTCACGAAACATCGCTTCAACCTCGTAAATATGTGTTTTAGCTGGAACAAAATGATAATTTGTGTACTTTCCGTTTTGGATAATCAAATCCAACGCTCGTTTATTTGTTAAATCAACCGGACCTTTTTGGCTTTCTTTTGCTAGCCAAAACCCGATATTACGTAAAGTAATCAATGCTACAAATTTTCCTTTATTGTATAACGGAAATTGTGAATACCTTTTTTCTGCTACTATCTTTAACAGTTCAAGTAACGGAAGATCTTGTTCAAAACCTGTTACACGTTTTGCAAATCGAGGCAGCACGGTTTCAGGCTGAATCAGTTCTTGTTCGATCAACTGGATTCGCTTGACTGTCCAATCATTTGGCTCTGCAATGACAAAATCGACTGCGATCCGATCATGGACGATCGCATTCCTTAACTGAGCAAGCTGTAAAAGATCATCTTCGTATTTTCTGATCATTAATTGTTTTCTTTGAGCTAGGCGTCTGACAAGTTCGGTAAATCCCATATTTCGTGCATTTCCCATCTCGTCTCTCATCCATTTTTCGATTCGATTGAAACTGATTAAAAAAAGATCAGAGTTTGCCATAATTTTCCTCCTTGATCAAATATGCCCGGTTTTTTATATAGAAAAAGAACGCAATCAACACAATAACTGCAAAAAAACTGAAAAATAAATTTTGTAGGAAAACGGCTCCCAATCCAGTTGCTAAAAATAAAAACGGATAGATTTGAAGAATCAAGTAATTCATTGTGATCACATAAGCAGGCTTTGCTTCTTTCACTGTATAAACGGGGCTTTTTAGCCAATAAAAGGTGACCTGCATCGTAAAGGGCACTTCCAGATCAAGCGTTATCTTTTGTTCATGACTGAGAACACTGCGTTTTTCATTGTTGATTCTTAGCTGAATCGAGCTACCCATACCGTAAAAACCGGTTTTTCTTATAAATGTCGTTTTCATCATACCCTCCTATTATGCTTTAGTATAGCTCAAAATACAATAAAGAAAAAGAATGATCCTAGTGTAAACAAAATTAATTCCCTATCGTCTAAAAAAAGAAGCTGTAGTCAAAATACAGCTCCTCTTATGTTTAATGAAAGTTATTTAGTATACGGTAGAATAATCAAGCTTAAAACAATCCCAACACTTCTCCGTCGTTTGTCACGTCCATATTCAATGCAGCAGGTTTTTTAGGCAAACCAGGCATCGTCATAACATCCCCAGTTAAGGCTACTAAAAATCCTGCCCCTAATTTTGGGATGATCTCACGTATGGTGATAGTGAAATCTTCAGGTGCGCCTAGCAATGAAGGATCATCAGAGAATGAATATTGTGTTTTCGCCATACAAATCGGCAGTTTGTCCCATCCATTCTTCGTAAACTCTTCTATTTGTTTTTGCGCTTTTTTGCTGAAAACAACACCATTTCCTCCGTAAATTTTCTTGACGATTGTTTCTGTCTTTTCTTGTATCGTTTCTTCTAGGCGGTATAATGGCTTGTAATTAGCTTCTTTTCTATCAATCAATCGTACTACAGCTTTTGCTAAATCAACGCCGCCTTCTGCTCCATCTGCCCATACACTCGCTCTCTTGGCAAGAATCCCCTGATTTTCACACAAGTGCTCCAACAGTGTGAGTTCATTGTCTGTATCTGTTACGAATTCATTGATTGCGACGATCACAGGTAGCTGATATTGTTCCATATTACGTATATGGCGCTTTAAATTTGCAAAACCTACTTTCAAAGCATCAAGATTCTCATTTTTAAGTTCATCTTTTTTCATTCCGCCATGCATTTTCAATGCACGGACAGTGGCGACAATCACCACAGCATCCGGCGCTTTTTTCAAGTTAGGTACTTTGATATCTAAAAATTTCTCTCCGCCAAGATCTGCACCAAATCCTGCCTCTGTGACAACGTAATCTGCTAATCTCAATGCTGTCTTGGTAGCTAAAATACTATTGCAGCCATGAGCGATATTGGCAAACGGTCCCCCGTGGACAAAAGCTGGTGTTCCGTAAATTGTTTGTACAAGATTCGGCTTGATTGCATCTTTCAGCAGTAATGCCAGAGCGCCTTCTGCTTTCAAGTCTCCAGCAGTCACAGGCTGACGGTCAAATGTATAGCCGACAACGATCCTTGCAAGACGAGCCTTTAAATCTTCAAGGTCTGCCGCAAGACACAAGATAGCCATGATTTCGCTGGCAACTGTGATATCAAATCCATCTTCTCTTGGGACACCTTGGATTGGCCCACCCAAGCCAACAATTACTTTACGCAGTTCACGATCATTGAGATCGACTACCCGTTTCCAAATCACTCGACGGGCATCGATGTTCAATTCATTTCCTTGATGAATATGATTATCTAAAAGAGCAGATAATGCATTATTAGCTGTTGTGATAGCATGCATGTCACCAGTAAAATGCAAGTTGATATCTTCCATAGGCAATACCTGTGCATATCCTCCGCCTGCAGCACCGCCTTTGATTCCCATCACAGGACCAAGTGAGGGTTCTCGCAATGCAATAACAGATTTTTTATTGATTTTATTGAGCGCGTCTCCTAACCCTACAGTGATCGTTGACTTTCCTTCGCCAGCTGGTGTTGGATTGATGGAAGTAACTAAGATCAAATGCCCCTCAGCGTTATCCTTTGATCGATTGATTCCAGAAAAATTGATTTTCGCCTTATATTTCCCATACAGTTCCAAATCGTCTTCCTTAAGATCTAATTTACTAGCCACTTCAACAATCGGTTCTAGCTCTGTTTCTTGTGAAATTTGCAGATCATTCTTCATTTGATTACCCCTTTTCACGAACTTTATTCAACAAAATATCTTCTTTGTTAAGATATGCCAATTATACCTTTTTTTATTCAGAAAAAAAACATAAAATTACAGGTTTTTAATTTATTTGACGTACTTATAAATACTCTTTATAATGAAGGCTATGATCAGACTTTAGAAAGGTCGTGAGTGCTTTGACCACAGGAATTGTAAAATGGTTTGACAACAAAAAAGGATACGGCTTTATCAGTTATGATGACACAGAAGAAATTTTTGTACATTTTACTGCGATTGAAGAAGAGGGATTCAAAACTTTGGAAGAAAATCAAGTGGTCGAATTTGAGATCATCGAAGGGAATCGAGGAACACAAGCTGCCCATGTCAAGAAAGGCAACGTTCAGACTACCGATACTAGTATGCATGAATAGATAAACAAATAGAGTGAGACGCTAAACGGGATGAACCGTACGTCTCACTCTTTTCTTTCCCTGTAAAAATTCGTTTTTTTAGGTTCTGATTTTTAAAATTAGCTTTTTCTTTTTTTCGTATAAGGATAAGGAATTGATTCTGATTTGGGTCCGTTTTTTTCAAAATGATCAAAAAGGACTACTTGATCTTTTTTTCGCATCATGAAAACAGATGGGGCTTTCTCATCTTGCAATATCATTTGCACCCCAGTATTAGTTGGCGTCAAAGATCGAATCTGTCCGACAGATATTTCTCGGTCTTTCCAAAAAGCAGCATAACGTATGATCACAGAGTTTGATTTTAAAATAAAAGAACGCCGCAAACCTAGAAATAGAAAAACAAGAAAAATACCTAAAACAAAATTGCTTTTCCAATAAGGACCTGTGTTTTCTAAAGAAAGAATCAGACTAAAAAACAGAATGATCAAGGTCAATGACCAATAGATGATCGTATGTGCCAGTTCAGGCTGCCATCGAATATTTTTTTTCATTCTCTAACCTCTCACCGATTCAGTAATGATATAATCTTACCATAACATTAGTTTGAACAAAAAGGAGAATCTCTTTTTATGTTAAAAGTATACATTGATGCCTCTACAAAAGGCAACCCTGGTCCTAGTGGAGGCGGAATCTTGATTGTCTATCAAGGTAAACAAGAACAGCTATCTATCCCGCTTTCTATAGGGACAAACCATCAAGCAGAGTTCGAAGTCTTTTTAAAAACTTTAGAATTTCTAAAGAAAAACGACTTACAGAATGAAACGATTTTCTGTTTTTCAGACAGCAAAACACTAGTTTCTACGGTCGACAAAAACGCAACGAAGAACGAGCTCTTCCTTCCCTACCTTCAAAGAATCCAAGAACTTCTATCCGAATTTTCTTTATTGATCCTGCAATGGTTGCCCGAAAACAAAAATAAAGGAGCAGATAATCTTGCACGTCAGGCTCTCTATAAACAATTAAAAGAAAAAAAGACTCTTTAAATCAAAAACTTTAAGGAGTCTTTTTATAGTTTCTCATTTAATATAAAAGATAATTGTGATCAAACGTAATTTCCAATTGGTAATCTCCAATTTTTTCTTCTATTTGACTACGTAAGATTCTTTCTAGTTCTGTATCATCAAACTGGAATTTCTCAGGGACCACTACATCAAATTGCAGCGTTTTTCCTTGATGAATTACTCTAAAATCATGAATATTAAGCCCTGTACCTGTTTCAAGAAGAATTTGCTTTAACTGCCGCAAGATATTATAGTATTTTTCGTTATCAACAGGCATTGGATCCAAGTGACAGACAAGTTCCACATCCAAAGACTTTTTAAAGTCTTTTTCTATCAGATCAATAATCTTATGAGCCACATTCAAATTCATTGATTCATCTACTTCGATGTGGACTGATGCAAAGCGTTTATTGGGTCCATAGTTATGCACCAATAAATCATGATAGCCAAGTATATCATCGCAAGCATTTAAATGCTCTTCCATTTCTTCAATCTCTGCTGGCGTTGGGCGACTTCCTAATAGTTCGTATACAAAATTTCGAAGCATCGTCAATCCACTATAAAGGATATATAATGCTAAAACAAAACCTATATATCCATCGATACGCCATCCAGTTACCCATTCGATTGCTGCTGAAAGCAATACAGCCAGTGTAGTAAAGACATCATTATAACTATCTGTTGCTGTAGCTCTCAATGTTTCAGAATCAATGGATTGCGCAATAACCTGATACATTTTGCCTTGTGCAAATTTCAAAAAGATGGAAATGATTAGGACAAAAAAGACGATGGGTGTTAAAGAGACATTTTCTGGATGGATGATTTTTTCAGCAGAAGACTCTAAAAATTGAAATCCTACATAAGTAATGATGATCGAAACAAATAACCCACTGATATATTCGAAGCGTTCGTGTCCATAAGGATGTTCCTGATCTGCTGGCTTTGCAGCAATTTTAAATCCGATCAAAGTCAATATGGATGAAGCAGTATCTGATAGACTGTTCACTGCATCAGCCATAATGGAGACACTTCCTGAAAAAAGCCCGATCATTAGCTTAGAGACAAACAAGATCAGATTCGTAACCAATCCTAAGATACCCGCTAGTACTCCTTTTTTTGTCCGCTGTTGCGGTATTTGTTTCTTTTTTTCTTCTTGTTTCTTAGCCAAGTTTTTTACCCCTTCTAGTTTGCTTGTTGCTCAGGTAAAAAGATGGAGAGGACGATTGTTTTCCTCTCCTCTCTTCCTTTTTCTATCTATCGTGCGTCCTATTACTATTAAAAGATGGTCATTATTCTGGTTTCAACGGTGTTGCTGCAAATAACGCTTTTGCTAGTAATGGTGTTATGATTCCCGCACCTATTGCTTCTGGTATCCCATTGATTGCTGCAACCCCTGCTAAGGTTTTAAATAAAAGAGCAGAATCTACACCATAGGCATCTGCCGTTGCACCTGTATAAAATAATCCCATGAATCCTAACACTAAGACTGTATTGACCAATGAACCCAGTACCCCTGCAAAGGCTGAGCTGATCGTTATTGATTTATTTTTTTGATAAATCCAGTGGAAAACCAAGCCTGCTACTAAGCCAACAAGTACTCTGGGAACTACCGAGATAATCGGATTCGTGAACACTAATGTATCAAATGGCGTTGTTGGCATGGCATAGGCACGAACAATTGTAGCGATTCCCCAAAACAAGCCAATCACCATGCCATCTTTTGGGCCTAATACTACTGCAGCAATAATTACTGTGATATGGATAATTGTTAAACTAATGAATCCTAATGGAATAAACCCCAGCCAAGGAACCATCGCTTGTACGATGATGATTGCTAACAAGATCGCACGTAAGACTAGTCGAAAGGTCTTATTTCTACTATTCATTTTTTCACCCCTTTTTATTTATACTAATCGTAAAAATTTCTGTCACTTTCGTCAACTAAAGACCATCCGAATCCGACCATTTGATTAGATGCGCCAGCCAATTGAAAAAAGTATGAGGGCAAGACTTGTTTGTCTTCGCCCCCATAATCATGTTTCGTTCAATGTTTGAACTTTTGTTTTTCTGTCAAACGTAAACGCCCTATTGTTGCGCAACCCATTCTTTCGCAGCTTTAAGTGCATCTGGAATACCAGCAGGATTTTTCCCGCCAGCTTGTGCCATGTCTGGACGTCCACCACCGCCACCGCCTACTTTCGGTGCGATTGCTTTAATCAAGTCGCCAGCTTTTAGTCCAGCTTCATTTGATTCTTTCGTCATTGCTGCTAGCAGACTGACTTTTCCTTCTTGTTCGTTTGCTAAAACAAGAATATCTGAAATATTTTTTTGTTTCCATTGGTCAGCTAATTGACGCAGCTGATTCATATCTTTCACTTTTACTTGTGCTGCAATGATTGTTTTTCCATTGATCGTTTCTGGATCTTTGAATACATCACCAGCTTGTTGATTCGCTAACTTGCTAGCTAATTGTTCATTTTCCTTTTGTAGCTCTCTTACTTGCTGTTGCAATTGTTCCGCTTTTGAAACAACTTCCTTCAATTGAGGTGATTTAACAATTGTTGCTACTTGTTTTAGTTGTTTTTCTTCTTCTTCAAGTAGTTCGTACGCTTCTTTACTTGTTACAGCCTCGATTCGTCGCACGCCTGCACCAATTCCTGATTCAGAAACGATTTTGAAGATTCCGATGTTTTCTGTATTTGCTACATGTGTGCCTCCGCACAGTTCGATTGACCAGCCGCCAATATTTACTACTCGAACGTCATGTCCGTATTTTTCACCAAACAAAGCCATTGCACCCATGTTTTTGGCTGTATCGATATCTGTTTCAATTGTTTCAACTGGGATAGCTTCCCAGATTTTTTCGTTGACGATTCTTTCCATTTCAGCTAATTCATCTGAAGTGATTTGACCAAAGTGGGTAAAGTCGAATCGTAAATGTCCAGGAGCGACTAAAGAACCAGCTTGATTTGCATGCTCGCCAAGTACTTCTTTCAATGCCTTGTGCAGTAGATGGGTTGCTGTATGGTTTTTGATGATCCGATTGCGCATCGATTGATCAATCAATAGATGATAGGTTTGTCCTTCGCTCATTGGTGCTTTTACTTCTACGGTATGCATAAATTGACCATTAGGCGCTTTTTGAACATCTGTAACAACTGCTACGATTTCGCCTACTTCATTCATGATCCATCCTTGATCCGCTACTTGCCCACCCATTTCTGCATAGAAAGGTGTTTGATCAAAGATCATTTGAGCTTCACCTTCTGCGACTTCATTCAAAAGAGACTCACCTTTAACGATGACCAATAATTGACTATCTGATTCTTGTTCTGTGTATCCAATGAATTTACTTTCTACTTTGATATCTGTCAATAAAGCAGATTGTACCCCCATTGATTTTTCAGTACTGCGGGCAGAGCGAGCACGTTCGCGTTGTGCATCCATTTCTTTTTCAAAACCAGCATGATCAACTTTCAGTCCTTCATCTTCTGCCACCTCTTCCGTTAATTCTACTGGGAAGCCATATGTGTCGTATAGTTTGAAGATGTCTTTTCCTGCTAGAGTCGTCCCGTTTTCGTTTTTTACTTCTTGGATCACTTGATTTAAGATTTCCAAACCTTCATTGATTGTTTCATTGAAACGTTCTTCTTCTGTACGGATAACTTTTTCAATAAATTCTTTTTGTTGAAGTACTTCAGGATAATAACTTACCATGATTTCCCCAACAACAGGGACTAAACGATATAAGAATGCTTGTTCAATACCTAATTTTTTCCCATGCATGACAGCACGACGAAGCAAACGGCGTAAGACATACCCTCTCCCTTCATTCGATGGCAATGCACCGTCGCCAATAGCAAATGAAAGGGCGCGAATATGATCTGCGATTACTTTGTAAGAAATATCTGTTACTGGGTTTTCACCATATTTTACTTGTTTGCTTAGCTTTTCTACGGCGTGGATAATAGGCATAAACAAGTCTGTCTCAAAGTTCGTTGGCGCATCTTGAACGATTGAGACCATGCGTTCCAATCCCATCCCCGTATCAATGTTTTTATGAGGAAGTGGTTCAAATGTGTTATCAGGCTTATGGTTGAATTCTGAAAATACTAAGTTCCAGATTTCTAAATAACGTTCATTTTCTCCTCCTGGATAGTTTTCAGGATCATCTTCTGCTAAATCGTTATAAGCTTCTCCACGGTCATAGAAAATTTCCGTATCCGGACCACATGGGCCTGCACCGATATCCCAGAAGTTGTCTTCTACATCAATAATGTGATCTAGTGGCAGGCCAACTTCTTCATGCCAGATGCGTTTTGCTTCTGTATCTTTTGGATAAACTGTTACATAAAGTTTTTCTGGATCGAATGCCATCCATTTTGGATCAGTCAAAAATTCCCATGCCCAGTGGATGGCTTCATTTTTGAAATAGTCACCAATCGAAAAATTACCCAGCATCTCAAACATCGTATGGTGACGTGCTGTTTTACCGACATTTTCGATATCATTTGTTCGAATAGATTTTTGGGCATTTGTGATTCTTGGATTTTCTGGCACAACTGAACCATCAAAATATTTTTTCAATGTTGCAACACCAGAGTTGATCCACAATAAGGTTGGATCGTTCACGGGGATCAAAGACGCACTAGGTTCAATCGTATGTCCTTTAGATTGGAAGAAATCAAGAAACATTTGTCGAACTTGTGCACTACTTAATTGTTTCATATCATTACCTGCTTTCTATAAATTAAATACAAAAAAACACCATCACAGCCAAGGACGAAAACTCGCGGTACCACCTTGATTGCAATGATGTGTAATCATTACCTCTTAAACTCGATAACGCTGAGCTGCGTCGGTATTTCTACCAAAATAGAAAAAGGGAGCAATTTGATTAGTGACTATTCTTTTTTCAGCCAAGAAAGAATTTTCTGTGAGTCTTAAAAAACAAATCATATCCTTTTCGTACTTAATTAGTATACGCATTCTATTGATCACTGTCAATATCTCAATTTTTATTTTCATTTCCTTTTGGTCATATTCCACGATTTTTGGTACGATAAGAATAAAGGAATCAATACATCTCTGCTATTCATGACAAGGAGGAATATGATGAAAAAAATAGTTGGAGCGGATGAATGGATACGCGCAGCTAGCTGCTTTTTGAGATATCAAGTTTTTGTATTAGAACAAGGGATTCCTGCAGAACTAGAATTCGACGGAAAAGATATCCCGCAACAAACCTATTATCTATTTCTTGATCAAAAAAGACCAGTAGCTACTTTGCGTTATGAAAAGAAAACACCTACTTGCTTCAAGCCGGAACGATTTTGCGTAGCAAAAGAATACCGAGGAAAAGGGTTAGGCGGTCAGTTGCTTGAAGCTGCTGAAAAACGGGCGGTTTCAGAAGGTTGTCAGACTAGTTATGTAGTAGCTGAAATGACGGCTGTAGATTTTTATGAAAAACAAGGGTATCATACTTGCACAGAACCTTTTATTGAAGATGAAGTACTTTGTATCGGAATGGAAAAAAGTCTAGCTTAAAAACAAGAGATTGTGACACGCCTTTTGTCACAACCTCTTGTTTTTTATTTATGTGAATTTTTCTTATTTTTACGAGCAGTACGGCTTTGCTGTCTGCGTTCGATTTTGCGTTCTTTTTTATTTTTTTCTGCAATTGCCCAATCGATTTTTTTCTTATAACCAGGCTTGATCTTTTTCTTTTTCTTCTTCACAAGACCAATCAGCGTGGGATCTAATACATCTTTTGATTTTTCTCGTTTGGCACGTCTATTACGATCGTATGTTTTGACGATTTCCCCGTTTTTGATTTCTTTTGGTTCAAATGAGACGCCCAATTTTTCTATCGCATCAATGGCTTGCTCATCATTTGGCGAATATAACGTAATGGCCGTTCCTTTTAAGCCATTACGTCCAGTACGTCCGACACGATGGATAAAGAAGTCTAGATCTTCTGGAATTTCTGCATTGATAACATGAGAAACACCTTCGATATCGATCCCTCTAGCAGCTAAATCAGTCGCTACAACATATTGATACTCCAGATTCTGTACTTGTCGCATCACTCGTTTTCTCTCTCTTGGGGTGATGTCTCCATGAATCTTTGCTACTTTCAAGCCTTGGTTTTTCAAGTAATCGGCAATTTCATCCACATGCTGTTTTGTATTGGCAAATACGATTGCTAAATAAGGATGACCAATTGTCAGCAGTTGATAAATCATTTGATTTTCATCTTTACCTTTTGTTGAAATCAGCCAATTTTCAATGTCTTCAGAAATAACTGCTTTTGGTTTGATTTCTTCAATGATTGGATTTTCCATGTATTTTCGTAAGAATGGACGAAGTTTTTCTGGAATAGTGGCAGAAAAAACTAAAAACTGCAGCTTTTCTGGTAATCGACTTGCAATTTGGTCTACTTCATTTAAAAAACCCATATCCAATGTCATATCCGCTTCATCGACAACAAATGCAAATGCGGTGTGAATCTTCAGCGCTTGTTCATTCATCATGTCTAATATTCTACCAGGCGTGCCTACTACAACCTGTGGCTGTTGGTGATGCAGACGATTTAATTGACGCTGTTTGTCTGTACCGCCGACAAAATTCGAGACACGGATCTCCGGTGTAGAAAATTTAGCGATTTGTGTAGCTGCTTCATAGATCTGTGCAGCTAGTTCCCTACTTGGAGCTGTAATAACAACTTGTACTTCCTCTTTTTCTGCATTGATTTTTTCAAACAAAGGCAACAAAAACGTATGTGTTTTTCCTGTACCAGTTTGAGATTGCCCAATGATATTTTTTCCTTTTGCAATTAAAGGAATCAAACGTTCCTGGACCTCTGTGGGCTGTTTGAAGCCCTTTGCGGTTAACGCTTCATTGATAAACGGTTTGAAGCGGAATATATCAAAATTATTCATTCGTGCACCTCTTCTCTTTAAATTATCACGACTTTGGCATTATAACACAGACAAAGCGTTTTTGCTCAGCTAATTTCGAGAATCATCATCCTTTGTTTGGCCAATCGTGCTAACAGTATATGTGTGACTAGCTTTTTCATAAAACAGAATCCGTTTTTTTCTCAAAAATGATAGCAAGATATTTAAAATAAAAATACCTTGCAGTAACAAGACACCGAGAGAAATGAATACTGCACTCATCTGCAACACCGTATTCGTTGTCGAATTCATGATTTGCTGAAGCAACTGCCCCAACCAGCTTAAACCATAAAAAAGAAAGTACAGATACCCGTAGCGGATCATCAATGCTTTTAAAGAAATTCGTTCGCGGTCTTCTTCCACCAAACGGATACGCACAATTTTTTTGCCAAGTGTCCATCCATTGGTTATAAACGGTACAATCATAAAGTATACCCCTACTTCTAATAAAAGCCACCAGATATGAGAAGTAACTGTCCCTGAATCGAACGCAAGTTTAAAGAAAATCGCCGCTACCAAATTAATAAGAGATAAAAATGTCCAGTCGATCAAATAAGCGACCAAGCGTCGAGTCAATGAGACAGTCTTTCCTTTTTCATAAGAAAGTTCATCCATTCGTCTTCTTGTAGGAAGCATAAATGTAAATAACGGCATAACGACAAAACCAATGATTCCACCCAATGTATTTGTCACTAAATCATTCACATCAAATAAGCGGTATGGTCTTGGGTAGATAAAATAAAGTCCACTTAGCTGCGTCAATTCAAAAAATAGAGAAAGGCAGAAACTAGCAATCATCGTTTTCATAAAAGAAAGCCGGAAATAATATCTTAAATAAATGCCAAATGGTATGAGTAATAAAACATTAAAAGCTGGTTCCAAAAATACACTCTGCTTCATTGCCGGCAGGTAGGTACTAGGTTCAGACAAGACCAATACCGTGTTGTCTCTGAAATGTTGCCATGAAGCAAATAAATGCAGCTCCATCTTTGGCCCTGTCATTTGGGCAACCGTCTCCTTTGCCGGAAGTGGTAAGATCACCAAAAAATACGCACACAATAAATAAAAAACGAAAGAATACAAAATAACTGCCCTTGTTACTAGAAATGTTCCATACTTTCGATATTCATAAATAAAAAAAACAGATGAGATCGCTAAGGCTAAAAATGGAAAAACAATCAGCGCAAAACGAATCGGTTCGATATAACTTGCCATATGACTCCTCCTTGATTCTTTGTATCTCTCTTATCTTAGCAGTCCTTTGCTGTTTCAAGCAAGTAACGAGGCTATTATTTCTCATTTCTTTCAAAGTAAAGTAAGATAAACACAAAGGGGGTGTCGAGATGCTGAATATGTACTTTGTTTTTGGCGTACCTATTTTTTTACTGTTCCTTTATGCTACGATCGCTTATGTAAGAAAAAGAACTACAATTCATTATTTAGGATTTATTCTCCTGATTATTTCGGGTTTCATGCTAGTCTTCAATCTTCAGACTTGGCAGCAAGCACTTCTTGAAATGGATAAAATTTCTCCACAAGCTTTGTCTAAAGTGCTTGGCTACCCTGTCTATCTGATTTGGCTTCCCATTTTCATTTCTGGTTGCTTGGTTTTATTAAATATTTATCGCGGCGTACGCCGAATAGTTCAGTTACGCAAATCAAAGTAAAAGGCAGAAATCGGTTGAGCCCGATTTCTGTCTTTTACTTTGCTATTTCATTGTAGACAAAACGACATTTACGTGATCAAAATTAACGAGTACTTTTGACATTTCTTCCACGTACTCCTCATTTAAATAAAATATTTTATTTGGCAAAGAGTGCAGTTCTAATAAAATTCGAATGTTTTAGCTATCTACGTTTTAAATAGAGATAAATCGGGATACCGGCAAGTGTCAATACTATCCCCATCGAAGCTAAAAAGGTCTGAGTGATAAGCGTGCTTGATACGATAAAAGTCCCTCCAATGACTGCTACTAGTGGAATAAACGGATACATTGGAACTTTGTATGGTCGAAACAAATCAGGTTCTTTTTTACGAAGAAGAATGACACCAACAAAGACCATCGTATAAAAAATCCAAATGACAAAGATCAGCATATCCGTTAGTGTATCAAAACCACCGATCATCATCATGCCAATAGCGATGACTAGCTCTAAGATACCTGCGGCTACAGGAACTTTAGTTTTATCATGAAGTTTAGCAAAGAGCTTGTTAAAAGGCAGGTTGTTTTCTTTTGCCATAACATAAGGGAGACGCATTCCAGTAAGGGTATAGCCATTGATGGTTCCATAAACAGAAATCAAGATACCAACTGTGACCAGTCTTCCACCGAAGCCGCCAAAAATCATTTTTGCAACGTCACTTGCCGCATTGCTGTTTCCTGCGACTCCGTCGATAGATGCGGTTCTTAAGAACACCGCATTTACTAAAAAATAAACGATCATGATTCCGATGATTCCTAAAGAAATTGCTTTTGGCAAATCTTTCGCCGGCTTTTTCAATTCTCCCGAAATATTTCCTACGTGTATCCAACCGTCGTATGCGAACATCGTTGCTAGCAAGCCCGCTCCCAAGGCTGAGAAAAATGAAAGATTTTCTCCTGCTTGGATCGGAAACAGTTGGAAGTCTACTCCTTCTTGTCGGAACAAACCGAAAATGACGATCACAAACAAAGGGATAAGCTTGCAGACAAGCGTAATCGACTGAAAAGCCCCTCCAGCTTTAGAACCTAAAAAATTGATCAGCAGGATCGATACAGCAGCTGTAACAGCTACGGGAACAATCATTGACTGGGAAAGACCAAATAGATTGACGAACTGTGTACCGAAAATGATCGACAAGGCTGCTACATTTGCTGGAAAATAAATCACGACTTGCGCCCAGCCCAATAAAAAAGCTGCTGTATTTCCGTAAATCCGTTCGATATATTTAATCATCCCTCCTGTTTCTGGAATAGCAGCTGCCAGTTCAGCTCCTGTTAGTCCTGCACAGACAGAAATCATACCACCGAGAAACCAAGAAAACATATGCAAACTGGCGGATCCTGTAACTTCTGCTACGCTTGCGGCTTTAAAAAATACTCCTGCACCGATCACTGTGCCCATAACAGTCGATAAAGCAGTAAAAAATCCCATCGTACGTTTTAATTCATTTTCTATTTTTACTTCTTTTACTGGCGTGGCTTGATATTCTTCCATCCCTTGTCCCCTTTCATACCATAGCCAATCCCAAAAGTATAAAAAACTTTTTGGATGTGGTTCTTGTTTTATACCGTCTCTACCAATTTTTCTTTCAGTTTTTCCAACATATCCTTTGTCATCGCATCTAAGTCGTATTTCGGCGAAAAGCCCCATTCCTCTTGCGCACAAGAAACATCTAGTGAATTTGGCCAAGATTCTGCTATTGACTGACGTACAGGATCCACATCATAATCCATTTCAAAATCTGGTATGATTTTTTGAATAGATGCTTTGATCTCTTCCGGGTCAAAAGTCATCGCCGATATATTGAAGGCATTTCGATGAACCAATCGATCAGGATCTGCATTCATGAGTTTTATAATGGCATCGATCGCATCTGGCATATACATCATATCCATTGATGTACCTTGATCAATGAAACTAGTGTACTTTCCTTCTTTGATTGCTGAATAATAAATATCGACTGCGTAGTCTGTCGTACCGCCTCCTGGCAAGGTTGCATAAGAAATCAATCCAGGGAAACGGACACCACGAGTATCTACGCCATATTTCACATAATAATAATCACATAGTAGTTCTCCAGCTACCTTCGTTACCCCATACATGGTTGTAGGACGCTGAAGAGTATCTTGTGGGGTATGATCTTTTGGAGTATTTGGACCAAACGCGCCGATTGAACTTGGCGTAAAAAGTTTCAGCTGGAATTCTCTAGCGACTTCCAATGCATTGACCAGCCCAGTCACGTTCAAATCCCAGGCTAATTGTGGTTTTGCTTCTGCAACAGCTGACAAAAGAGCAGCCAAATGAATCAATGTGTCCACTTGATATTGTTCTGCTATGCTGCGCATTTTTTCGTAATCCATTACATCTAGGATCTCAAAGATATCGTTTTTCTCAATGACTTCAGGCATGCGTATATCTGTCGCAATGACATTTTCACTGCCTAGTTCTTGACGTAGTCGTGTGATCAACTCTGAACCAATTTGTCCTAAACATCCTGTCACCAATACTTTTTTCATGATGATCCTCCCTGATCTTTTTTACTACTATCTTCAGATGATTAACAATATATGCGTGAACATGTTCTCTAATTTTAAATAGACGAAAAAACTAAACTTAGTTAAATAATTTCCATTTCTTTTCCTATTTTTTGATAAACTGCTACTGCTTCATCAAGCATTTCCCTCGTATGTTCCGCAGTCGGCATATTTCTGATCCTGCCTGTCCCAAGAGGCACAGTTGGATAAACGATTGGTTTAGCATAAATCCCATGTTCGATCAGCTTCTTAGAGAAAGTCTGAGTCACTTTTTCGTCTCCCAAAATGACTGGAGTAATAGGTGTTTCAGACATACCGATGTTATAGCCTACTTTTTTCAATTCTTCTTTAAAATAATTAGCATTTTCCCAAACTTTTTCGACAAGTTCCGGATGTTCTTGCATCAAAGTAATCGAAGCCAATGCAGCTGCAGCTGCACCTGGAGTTAGCGAAGTAGAAAATAGGAATGGCCGACTTCTAGCTTTCAACCAGTCGATTAGTGTTTTCGATCCAGCTACATAACCCCCAACAACACCTATAGCTTTCGATAACGTGCCCATTTGCATATCGATTTTGTCGCTTAATCCAAAATGCTTGACGGTTCCTGCACCTTTTCCAGTTACGCCTGAGCCGTGCGCATCATCAACGTAGGTGATCAGTCCATATTTTTCAACAATCGGAATAATTTCCGGCAATCGTGCAATGTCTCCATCCATGGAGAAAACACCATCTGTGATATACATGATTTTTTTATATTTCTTACTTTCTATCGCTTCCTTTGCTTTTTTCTCAAGGTCTTTCATGTCTTGATGTTTAATTCGGATGATTTTTGCTCCGGATAAGCGGCAACCGTCAATAATAGATGCATGGTTTAATTCATCCGATAAGATAGCATCTTCTTTTGTCATTACTGCAGAGATAGCGCCCATATTGCAGTTGAATCCAGATTGAAAGGCGATTGCTGCTTCTGTCCCTTTGAATTCTGCGATTTTTTCTTCTAATTGCTGATGGATTTTCAGCGAACCATTGATCGTTCGGACTGCTCCTGCTCCTACACCATAAGTTTCGGTTGCTTCAATACATGCTTTTATCAATTCTTCGCGATTGGCAAATCCAAGATAATTGTTGGATGCTAGATTGATCATCTTTTTTCCGTCTACGATGATACAAGCACCATTTTCACTTTCTAGTATGTCGATCGTATTGTATAACCCCCTTTCTTTCAGTTGATCCAATTCTTTCTCTAAATACATTGTTAGTTCTTTGGAAGACATTGTCTCCACCTCCATATTCATCTGTCTTGCAGAACATACCAAACATATATCGTGTCATTCATCTACAAAGCAAGTATGCCATATTATTGATAACGCTTACACTGATTATGAGAATTATTTAACCACATTTTTTATTTACAGTATCTTTTTACTTTCAAATGACTTATATAGTATGAACAATTACCTTTTAGATAATGATCTATTTTACTCTACCTGGGCAGATAAATACAACACAACCATTGATAGAAGCCCTTTCGTTAAAATCAATTGTATTCTGAATATTTAATTTATTTATTGCATAGACCAATAAAAATACATAAAACTTCCATCTTCATTTATCAGCAATTTTTAATTTTACTCTCTGAATATTTCTTAAAAATTTTACTTGTTGAATTCGAAAAAAGGACTGTGACAAAAGTCTTGTCACAGTCCTTTCTTCCGAATAAACGGTGTTCTCCTGCCAATTCCGAATCACAAGTCACAATATTCATCAAACATGAGAAGCTATTTTTTGAAATTGTTCCTTGTGACTCGGAGCTGAACGGCAGGCTCACGACCTCTTGGTAAATAGTGTTCCAGAAGTAACTTTTACGGAAAATGATCCGAAATATCTTGGAGCTGACCACTTCTGTCACAACCTCCATCATTTTTTGTTATTTTTGATCCAATTGTCTGGAGTAAAATTTTCATCGTCAATAGACCATTCCAGAAAAAATTCTTCTAAGAATTCACGCATGAAGGTTTCTCTTCGTTTAGCTTCTTCATATCCGTAATCAGTATTCATTTTATCAGACAGCAAGAACAGTTTTTCATAAAAATGATTGATCACTGTCGTGCCTTTTCGGTAATTTTCTTTGTCCTTGAATGTTTGCGGATACAGTTCAGGATCAAAAATCGGGTGCCCATGTCCACCGCCGAAATAAGCAGTACGCAAAATGCCGATTGCTCCTAATGCTTCGATACGATCAGCGTCTTGAACGATCTTACCCTCCAGAGATAGTTCGGCCGCTTCAGAGAGATTTTTAGAAAAGGACATATTTTCGATAATGGAAAAAATCATCGAGATCTGTTCCTCTACTATTGGCAAAGAGCGAAGGAATACACGAAGCTGTTGCTTTGCCTCGTTCTCATTTTTAACGACTTTATCATCAATCGTATCATGTAGGTAAGCTGCTGCAAGCGTCACAAAGCGGTCTGCCTGCGGTTCCGTCTCCAAAATTTTTTCAGCTAACTTGACAACTCTTTTGGTATGATCGCTCCCATGTCCTGTTTGATCATGCGCTAATTGGTCCATACTATAATCAGCGATCACTTGTAATTTATCCATTCGTTCCACTTCTTTCTTAAGTAAATAGCTGAAAACATCTATAGATTAGATGAATTTCAGCTATCTTTGTAAATTGTATTTTATTTCACCTGATATACATTAAAATACAGGTCTTTCATATAGTCGATCAGGTATTGCGGATTAAGCGGTTCATGTGTTGCATCCATGATTAATTGATTTGGTTTTCTAGATGCACCATATTGATGGATATGCTCTGACATCCAGTTTTTGATTGGAGAATAATCGTCTGACGCTAGAACATTTTCCACATCTATTTCTTGCTGCAAAGAATGAAGTAATTGCGCAGCATACATATATCCTAATGCATAAGATGGAAAATAACCAAAGCTTGCACCTGACCAATGAACGTCTTGTAGGATGCCTTCCACATCATTTGTTGGTCGTATTCCCAGATACTCTTCATATTTTTGATTCCATATTTCAGGTAGTTCAGCAACATCTACCCCTTCATTGAAAATCATTTTTTCGATTTCATAACGAATGATGATATGGAGAGGGTAAGTTAAACTGTCTGCCTCGATACGAACCAAACTTGATTTTGTATGGTTCAATGAACGATAAAATTTGTCAAAAGGAATATCATCGAATGTTCCTTCTGCACATTCTTGAAAGAAAGGATATTGCTTTTTCCAGAAGCTGCGACTACTTCCAATAATGATCTCGTTAAACAACGATTGTGATTCATGGATACCCATTGATGTACCTTCATAAACCGGTGTATACGCATATTTATCATCGATGTCTTGTTCATACATACCATGACCAGCCTCGTGGATCACTCCAAAAACAGCCATTTTGAAATCTGTTTCGTTCCATCGTGTCGTGATTCGTGCATCATTCGGATTAATTCCAGTCATAAATGGGTGGACAGTGTCATCTAAACGACCACGACTAAAATCATAACCAAGTTGTTCGATTACTTTCACTACAAATCTCTTCTGTTGTTTTTTCGTCATTCTCCGATTTAAAAAGTCTGTTTCAGGTTCAGTCCCTTTTTCTTGGAGCGTACGGCGGATCGAAAGAATTCCTTCTTTAAGCTGATCAAATACCTTATCAAGGATTTCGACAGTCATCCCGGGTTCGTATTGATTCAGCAAAACATCATAATTCGTCTTTTCATCTTTTCTCCAGTAAGGTATCAACTGTTTTGTTAATTCAATATTTTGATTCAATGCGTGTTGAAAATCAGAAAATTGTTGTGTTTCTCTAGCTTTTTGCCATTGTCCGTGTGCTGAAGAAACGGCAGCTGTATATTTTCTCATAAGATCTTCCGGTACGCGATGTTCCAAATCATACTCTTCTTTTACTTTGGCAAAAACGGCAGTTCCAACTTCCGACAATTCTTCCGGATGTTCAGAAAAATAGCGAATGGCTTCTTTGATTTTTGGACCGATTTTTTTTGAAAAATAAATGCTGTAAAGATAGCTGTCTACTTCACTTCGGTATGCACTAGCTTTTTCAGGCATACCTGTTTGTGTATCCCAATCGAGGATTCCTAAAGCTTGTTGTAGAAGATTGATTTCTTTTACTTCTTGTAAAAACTCTTTTTCTTTCATTCCCTATTCCTCCAAACATCCAATTGAATGAATCAATTAGTAAGATTATTCGTCTTTCTCTTTTTTTCTAGGCGGACGAGTTCCCCAATACTGGAATAGATCCGTACGCAATGCACCATTGTACAATTTTCTTTTTTTGGTTGCTTTTTGTCCGTAAAATTCCTCAAACACTAAGTCGCTAGTCAAGATATATTTACTCCATGTTTTTAATGGACGGAACACATCGCCCATTTCTTTATATAATTTTCGAACGGTTTCTTCTTCTCCTAGACGTTCCCCGTAAGGCGGGTTAGCCACGATGACCCCGTATTCTTTATCCGTTTTGAAGTCTTTGACTGCTTGTTGCTTAAAGGTAATCGAAGAGCCTAATCCGATTTCTTCTGCATTGGCTTTGGCAATTTCAATCATCCGTCCATTGATATCTGAACCAGTAATATCTAATTCAATATCATAATCTGCTTTTTCTTCGGCTGCTGATCGAACATTTTCCATGATTTCTTGACTGAACCAATCCCAAGATTCGCAAGCAAACTCACGATTGAATCCTGGTGCGATATTATGGCCTATTAAGGCTGCTTCAATACAAAGCGTACCTGAACCACATACAGGATCATAAAATGGACGGTCTTTTCGCCAATTTGTCAACATAACAAGTGCTGCTGCCATGTTTTCTTTCAATGGTGCTCCACCTTTTTCTAAGCGATAACCACGTTTGAATAAACTTGGTCCTGTCGTATCCAGAGTTACCATCACATGGTCTTTCAGCAAAGCTACTTCCAACTGAAAATGTGCGCCAGTTTCCGTCAGTGGTACAGAAGCTGGACGGTGATAATAGGTACGGAGACGTTCAACGATTGCTTTTTTTGTGATCGCTTGGCAATCAGGTGTGCTATATAGTTTCGACTTGATCGATTTTCCAGCTACAGGAAAAGCTGCATCTAGTGGAAGAAAATCTTCCCAAGGCAATGCTTTTACGTTTTCAAACAATTCATCAAACGTATACGCATCGAATTCCCCAACCACGATTTTTACTCGATCTGCTGTACGTAACCATAAATTAGCTGTAGCGATCGTTTCCATTGTTCCTTCAAAACGTGCACGTCCGTTCTCAACTTGGCATTCGATTCCAAGATCTCTTAATTCTTTACCAACCAGTGCTTCTAGCCCGCTTGCCGCAGTTGCGACGAGGTTGAACTTCCTGTTTTTTTCCATACACAATCTCCTTATTTATAAAAAAAGGAGGTGGGACATCAGTCCTACCCCACACTTTTACTCAAATTCCGAATAACCGGTGATACAAAAGTTTGTTTTGTAATAAGAACGACTCATCTGAAGTATTGAAAAATAGCTTTCAAATGTTTTTCTTGTTTCTTATAACGCATTACTTTTGTCACGACCTAATTCCCTGATGTTTGCGGTTTTCTATAAGCCATGTTCTGTACTTTGCTTTTCCAGGGAGAAAAAACAAAGCGGTAACCATCTATCTGCAGTTATACTGCCTTTTTGTCCTGTTCTTCTTCCAGACAAAAAGCGCCCCTACCATTGTTTGGGTTGCTCGCTCGAGGGGTTTACCGCGTTCCACCGGATGGGTTTCCCCAGCCGCTTCGTCACTGTGGCACTTTCAAGGATACTTAAGCATAGCCGAAGCCTTAGCTTGTTTTCCTGCCGTTACTCCAAAGAGTACCTTAGCTTATGGTTTCGCTAAGCACGAACACTACAGGCATCACAGCCTGTGCGAGCATGGACTTTCCTCAGCCTGATCAAGTCAGACCGCGATTACCCGAAAACCGCAAATTCATTAATCAAAAATTAAAATTGACGTGTTTTTTCATTGTCATCTAAGCTTGTGTCTGCATTTGTGTAGTTATTTGGATTAGGTTGTGCTGGTTTGACTGCACTTGCTTGTTGATCAAGCTTTTTACCAAATACTTCACGTTCAAGATTTGACAAGCGTTTTAAGATATCAAAATTGGTCACTGCTGCGCTCTTTGGTGCCTCTGTTTGTTGCACGCGTGTTTGAGCTGCTCCTTGAGTTTTAGATAATTGAGCTACTTTTGCACTCAATCGATCGTTTTCTTCTTGTAAAGCAAGGAGTTCTTTGCTGTAAGTTTCATAATCTTTGATGATATTGTCTAAGAATTCATCAACTTCAACGGGATCATAGCCGCGCATTTTTGTTTTGAATTCTTGTTGTAAAATGTCTTTAGGACTATAAACCAAATTCGCCATATTTACACCTCTAGTTTTCATTTACGTAATAACATTTCTACCTTTTTCATTGTATAGGAAAAAAGTTGATAAATCAAACACAATATCGATTATTCACTAAAATTTTGAAGATCGTCCATACTGATCAGCCGAATTTCGTAGGGATGATCTGCTTGGTAATTCTGTGCATCTTCAAAAAAATACTTCGTTTTTCCAGGGAATTCTTCATCATAGATCAGCAAACAGCCCACTGTATGTTCAAGTATAAAACGAGTGTGATTCTTTAACTGACTAGGTGATTGATAGGGTTGATGGCTAACAGCTTCGACATAATCTGCTAATTGTTCTGCTAATTGTTTTTTTTCTTGGTTCCCTTCATTCCAGTTATTACCAAAATCAGCAAAAGGATACAAAATACCAAGGGATAGTTCCGGATATTCTTCTTTCAATTCCGCTACTATTTGCACAGCCCATAGTTCGACGCCTAGATTTCCACTAACGAGTACCCATTCCAGCCCTTCTTCTGCTAACTGATGGAGTTCTTTTTTTAAAACATTTTTAACAACTTGGATTTTAGGATCATTTTCTTTAAAAACACCGAGTTCGAAACTTCGATACCCAGACACATAGATTACTTTTGACTTATCCATCTCAGATTCCTTTTCTTTCTATCCGCTTTTTTGCTATAATGTGGCCTAGGAGTGTGATTAAAGATGGTATTGCGCTATCCAAATGGCCAACCTTATTATAAGAATGCCTCTCCCGTCGAAAAAATTCAAGAAAAAAGAAATCAGATCACTGAATTCGGCAATCGGGGGATGCGCTTTGAAGAAGCAATCAATGAAAGTAATAAATATTATCTTTCCCGCGGGTTGGCGGTTATCCATAAAAAGCCTACCCCTATCCAAATCGTGAAAGTAGACTATCCTAAGAGAAGTGCTGCTGTGATCAAGGAAGCCTACTTTACCCAAGCCTCAACTACAGACTATAATGGCGTCTATCGAGGCTTTTACTTGGACTTTGAAGCAAAAGAAACCAAGAACAAAACATCTTTTCCCTTTAAAAACTTCCATGCCCATCAAATCGAACATATGAAAGCATGCCTCGAACAAAATGGGGTCTGCTTTGTCTTGTTATGGTTTTCGTCTTTGAAGCGCTGTTTTTATTTGAATAGTGTTCATTTGATTGCTTACTGGGACGCCCAAAAGGAAAAAGGACGCAAATCACTACCTTTATCTTTGATCGAAGAACTAGGAATAGAGATCAAAACTGGTATTTCTCCGCGGATTCCTTATTTGGACGCGGTTGACTTCTATTTATCAACATTATCTATTGAAGGAGAAAGCAAGAATGGCAAATGAACAAACTAGAAGCTCTAGACGACAGAAACAGCCTACTCCTAAAAAGAGTGTGAAGAAGAATTCTGGCAAAGGTTCTGGAAAGTCCTCTGGAACACATAAAAAAGGATTATTTATCAAGATCCTTTTAGGAATACTCTCATTTTTCTGTATCCTCTTTTTAGCAGGTATAGGACTTTTCTGGTATTACGCAAAAGATGCGCCCGAATTGACGGATAAAAAATTAGACGCTACCGTATCTTCCAAACTATATACACAAGATGGCGAACTATTCGAAGATTTAGGCGCAGAAAAGCGTGAAAAAATTTCTGCGAATGAATTACCGAAAACATTAGAAGATGCGATCGTGTCGGTAGAAGATCGCCGTTTTTATAAACACATCGGGGTTGACCCTATTCGGATCATCGGTTCTGCCCTCTCTAACTTTACCTCTGGCGGACTGCAAGGCGGAAGTACTTTGACACAGCAATTGATCAAACTGTCCTTTTTCTCCACCAGTGCCGAGGATCAGACCCTGAAACGCAAGGCCCAAGAAGCGTGGATGGCTGTAAGATTGGAACAAAAAAAATCGAAACAAGAGATCTTGACCTACTACGTAAATAAAGTGTATATGTCAAACGGCTTGTACGGGATGGAGACAGCTTCTGAGATGTACTTTGGCAAGAAATTATCAGAACTTTCTTTACCGCAAACAGCATTGCTTGCTGGGATGCCTCAAGCCCCTTCTGCCTATGATCCTTATGTTTATCCAGATCAGGCGAAGAAAAGACGAGATACTGTTTTGTATACGATGCTTCAAAACGAAAAAATCTCTCAAACAGAATATGATCAAGCTGTTAATGTACCGGTAACGGATGGTCTGCAAGAACTAACTCAATCCGATGACAATACTAAGATCGTCGATAATTATGTCAAAGAAGTCATCAATGAAGTACAAGAAAAAACAGATAAGAATGTCTACACAGACGGTTTAGAGATTTATACGAATTTGGATCTGGACGCCCAAAAGAAACTATATGATATCGTCAACACGGATCAGTATGTCTCTTACCCAGACGACGAGATGCAAGTTGCCTCCACCCTTATCGACACCAATACCGGGAAAGTAAAAGCCCAGATTGGCGGACGTCACATCGCAGAAGATGTAACTTTAGGCAACAACTTAGCAGTGAATACTTCCCGTGATTTTGGTTCTACGATGAAACCTGTCACAGATTACGGACCAGCTTTTGAATATTTGAAATATTCTACTGGAAAAACTATTACTGACGCACCGTATAACTATGAAGGGACTTCGACTCCTGTAGGAAACTGGGATAATCAATATATGGGCACCATTACTTTACGCCAAGCACTTTACTTATCCCGTAATGTTCCAGCAGTCAAATTATTCAATGAAGTCGGTTCAGATAAAGTGGCTTCTTTCTTAAAAAATCTTGGGATCGAATACAGTACGATCCATCAATCGAATGCGATCTCTAGTAATACGGAAGAACAAGATGGGACAAAATACGGAGCTTCTTCCTTAAAAATGGCAGCAGCCTATGCGGCTTTCGCCAATGGAGGGACTTATTACAAACCTCAATATGTTAATAAAATCGTCTTCCAAGACGGAACAGAAGAAACTTATGAGCCAGATGGAAAAACAGCCATGTCTCCAGAAACAGCTTATATGATCACAGACATTTTAAAAGATACGATCACTGAAGGTACTGGTACGAATGCGCAAATCGCTGGGTTATATCAAGCCGGTAAGACCGGAACATCCAATTACACAGATGACGAGTATGCAAAACTTGGTATTTCTTCTGGGGTGTATCCAGATATCTTATTTGCGGGCTATACGCCAAATTATTCGATTTCCGTGTGGACAGGTTACAATAAAAAAATGACACCTGTCACTTCAGAATCGTCACACGTAGCCTCTGATGTTTATCGCGAGCTTATGCAGTATGTTTCAGCTAACGTGACAAATACAGACTGGGAGATGCCAAGCGGATTAATTCGTGTGGGCGGTGAACTGTACTACAAAGATCAATATACAGCTAGATCGAATGCAATTACACCATCAACAACTATTCCATCTTCCAGCTATATCCAGACTCCTGGAAGCTCAACAACAGAGACAACGACTCAAAGCTCTAGCTCTACTAGTCAAAGCGAATCAACAGCTGAGTCCTCAAAAGAAAGCACGACAGCAGAAACAAGCGAGCCAGCGTCTTCAACAACGGTTCCTTCTTCTTCATCCGAAGAAAGCTCGACACCGTCTTCATCCGCTCCTCCTGCTTCTTCCAGTGAGCCAGCAACTAGCGGAGCGGATGCTGCAAATGACCATACACCATCCAGCAGCTCCTCAGCTTCTGGAAACAGATAGTAAAAAAGAAACCACGTCTACAAGCGTGGTTTCTTTTTTGTGTCTATGTAAAAAACAGCTACAAATAAAAATCATGTACCAAGCTGTATTACATGATTTTTTATAAGACTATCCAGCATATACATGTGTGATCTAACATTTAGCTTAAAAATTAGAAAATCCATTTTTCTTTTATCATTACATATACTTTATCCATTTACTTGTTTATAATTAAATCGGCTAAATACACACTAGTCTTTTATTTAGCGCCACTTCTTAATAATCCCATTGTTATTATCAAATAAAAAATACAATATATGGTTTTGAATAATTTTTTGAAAGAAGGCTTCATTTTGAGTTATCTGATAGTATGCTTAATTATCATAATTTGTCTGCACCATCTTTTTTTATCGAAAACAATACCTCGTTATTCCAAGAATAAAAAAGCTGAAAAATTTAGTTTATTATTAAATAAATTTACTTTAGTTGCTCCTATCCTTGCATTTATTATTTTTTCTGTACTTTTAAGCACTACCCTTAAAGGAAAATTTATGGAAAGAAGCTCTCATGCAATGATTCTCACTTTTTTATGGTTGTTGTTCACCAGAATCTATATTTTTCTGATGAGCCTGAAACCGCCCAAATCCATTAGTTTATGTTTAGTTATAAATGGTATTTTTTTATTATCACTTATCATTTTTATTACACCTTTAGATAGATACGTCACTTATTTATATAATCCTTTGGAATACTGGACTTATTTTATAGGTATATTGGAAGGCATTATTTTCTACATCGGGTATTTCCCCAAGAAAAATAACAATATTTATTTTTATCGCAATAAATTGTAATAAGTTACCATCCTAGCTACTGAGTATGTACATTTACTTTTTCATGCAAAAAAGATAAACGAAACAGCTTTTCTCCATAATAACAAGATAATTCATACATTTATTTGCAATTAAAGAAACCACGTCTACAGGCGTGGTTTCTTTTTTAGCGTCTTTTCTTTTAGACGCATCCGATTTTTCCCATCTTGACATATTGATAGCAAAGGACATACCTCGCACTTGGGATTTCTTGCCGTGCAATGATATCTACCAAAAAAAATCAGTGTATGATGTGTCTTTACCCATAATTCTTGTGGTACTTTCCGCATCAGTGTTTCTTCTACTTCCATGACCGTAGCATCTAGTTTGCAGATCCTCAGGCGTTTTGAGACACGTTCCACGTGGGTATCTACTGCGATTGCTGGTATCCCGAATGCATCCCCCAATACGACATTTGCTGTCTTTCTGCCTACACCAGGAAGAGACATCAATTCTTCTCTTGACGTTGGCACTTGCCCATCGAAACGTTCAATCAGCTGCTGTGCACACGCTTTGATGTTTTTTGCTTTATTTCGATACAAACCAATCGTTTTTATTTTAAGAATGATTTCATCGATTGAAGCTTCTGCTAACGCATCGGGTGTCGGAAAAGAGGCAAACAAATCTGGCGTTGCTTTATTCACTGATACATCTGTCGCCTGGGCACTTAAGATCACTGCAATCAATAACTCAAATGGATTATTGTGCTTGAGTTCTCCATGTGCTTCGGGAAACATTCCATACATCGTTTCTAGAGCTTCCATTGTTTTTTGTTTGCTTAACATATTCCGCTACTCCTCCAACCAATTTTTCAGTGAGACTTTCGGCAATTCTTCTTGTTGAGCTGACTGTTCTACTTCTCTTTGAAGAATCTGCTGTTTTCTTCGTTTTTGGTCTTCTTCCACTTGTTGTTTTGTACGTAGATTTTTTCTTTCCCACGATAGCAAAATGCGGTCAACGTAATTAAAACTATAAGCCTGATTTAATACGGCTTCCCGCAGTGCTAGCTTCAAAATTTCCGGCTGATAATGGTCTTCTTCTAGCCATTGACCGATTCGCTGGAACTCGATCGAAGAAAGCGGGCGTCCAAATTCTTGTTCAAATAATTGATACACTGACTGGATTTCTTTTTCTTGTGTTTTTTCTTCGTATTTTTTTTCTTGTGTTTTTAAATACTCACCTAATAGATCATAGATGGGGTAAAGATTATATCGATCTGCTTTTTTACTGTTGACAATCGTCGTTTCTATCTTGATAAATCCATTTGTTACGAGACGATCCAGTATTTGAAAAATCTGATCTTGCTTGATTCCCATATCCATAGCAATCATCTGCAAATCAGGGAAAGTATCTCCTTCAAGCTGTGCCATATGCAACTGTAGAACAAATAAAAATTCTTCAGATTGTAGACCGATCCTATGGTAATTTTTAAGTAAAAGATTAGATATAACTGTTTGTCCAGCGCTTAAGTAATTTTCTAAATTCAACATGATTTCTCCTCCGCTCAATCACAGTATACGTAAAAAAAACATGGGAAGCAAGAACAGGTTTCTTTTCTATTTACTTCACTGATCGGTCAGATTTACAATGTCGTCTACTTGATTTTTGTTTGTTCATGTTTTTGATGCGCATCTTCACTTTTCGGAATAAATAAATTAAGTAGATTTCGCTGTTCCTTAGAATGTTGACAAGGAAACAAAATTACTATACACTATTTTTGTTTCCAAGTTAACATTATTGCATAAAGGAGTTTTTACATGTACAGTTTTACAAATAAACATTCTAAAGTTTTTGGATACGTCTCTGTCTTATTCACTGGATTAGGATTTACTATCGTCAGTCCTGTACTTCCGTTTTTAACGCTGCCTTATTCTCACTCCATACATCAGCAAGCTTTCTATATCACTTTGCTCATGTCTGTTTATGCTCTAGCTGCCTTCTTATCTGCCCCCATTCTCGGTAGCTTAAGTGATCATTTTGGGCGTCGTCCGATCCTTATTATCAGTTTATTAGGATCAAGTATCGGATATTTGCTTTTTGGTTTAGGAAATTCGATATGGATGTTGTTCCTTGGTCGTATCATTGAAGGATTGACGGCAGGAGAAATCTCCACCTTATATGCTTACTTTGCCGACATCACGGAACCTAATGAAAGAACCAAAGTTTTTGGATGGATGGGTGCTTTAGTCGGTATAGGAACAACGCTGGGTCCTATTATAGGGGGTCTATTAGCTGAGTTGGGGAATTCTGTTCCTATATTTATTGGAGCACTCTTTACTTTCTTAAATGCCGTTTATGGCTACACATTTATGCTAGAAAGCCTTCCAATAAAAAAACGTTCAGTAGATTTAAGTTTCTCCCATGTAAGACCTTTTCACCAATTACAACAATTATTCAAGATTTCATCCGTTATTCCTTTATTGACAGCAGGTTTTGCTGTTTGGTTGGCAGCTGGCTCTCTTCAATCTATCTTTTCTCAATTTTCGATTGACGCCTTTCAGTGGAAGGCTGGGTTGGTTGGTTTAAGCTTCTCTTTGATTGGAATCTTGGATACTGTCTCGCAATTGTTCATTATGCCTCGACTGCTCAAAAAATTTTCAGAACAGCAGATCACAAGAATAGGGATGTTCAGTGAAATCCTCGCCTATCTATTCATCACATTATCTGGAATTCTTCTGCTGCCGATTTTGTTTTTATTTGAGATTATCTGTTATGGTTTCGGTGATTCTATTTTTACTCCTGTATTCAATGGCCAACTATCCAATTCTGTCTCAGATAACCAGCAAGGTCTTGTAATGGGCGGTACCCAAAGTATACAATCTCTATCGCGCGTCATCGGCCCGCTAATCGCAGGACAGCTTTATGCTGCAGCACCATTTCTTCCGACGGTATTCGGATTTTTGCTTATGATTTTTGCCTATTATCACTACAATAAAAAATAGTAGCTTCATTTGCTACTTCGTATAAATTCTCTGTATTGACCGATAAAACGAAATACTGTGTCAAATTCTTCTTTTGACATATTTTCAAATACAGTAGCATCTCGCTGTACCCATTTTTGATGGAGTTGCTCGTGTCTATTCCTTATTTTTTGTCCGATTGGCGTCAATTGAAAATAGATTTCTTTTTTATTCTCTTCGCTTTGATAAGTGTTTATGATCCCTCTAGCTATCAGTTTTTTTGTTAGCTTACTGATGGCTCCTCTAGTCATATAACTAGCATTCGCTAATTTTGTCACGTTAGGATCAGGGATTTTCCCGATATGTTCAATCACTTCTAGTTCATTTAGAGTAAATCCTGCAAATTCTTTTTCCATTTCTGGTTTATTACGATGAATAATCTCATTAGCTAAATCCAGATATTCTTCTATTAGCAGTTGTCTTTTATCCATTTCTACACCTTCTTTTTCTTTCATTATATTGTTTTTTTGTTTCCTATTCAACAAAGATAAAAATATTTTGCAGAAAAACCCAATCTGAAACCAAGAAAAAAAGGGGTTGACAAAGCTTGTCATAACCCCTTTTTCTGATTAAAAGATAGTAAAGAGACAGTCATCGGTAATTGTGATGATTTTTTGTCATCACTTAAGGATGAGCGGCCTTTTCAAAAACTGTCTTTAAAGATCACCATCAGTTTCTAGCACATACGGCTGACCTTCATATGTGTACTCTGTATTCAATGTGCCGTCATTTTCATCTGAGTAGATGCGTCTACTGAAAGGAAAACGATGAGAAACATTATCTTTGGCGTCTTTTGCTGGCATCGTGTAATATTCCTCTTGCGTTTCATTCAACTGAGAGAGTACTTGATCTGCCAACTCATCAATATTGATCGTTGATTTCTTCGAAGCACTTTTATAATCTTCTAAAAATGCATCTTGTTGGACAAAATATTCTTTATTCATCTTCTTTCTCACCTTTCTTTTCAAAATCAAATAAAGCTGCTTGTTCTTTTATGTAACAGCTTTATCTTTGCTGCTTATTGTGACAAAAAATTCGAAGAAAGACAACTAATTGTACTTTTCACAAAAAAGACAGAGGGTCGTGACAAAATTGTGTCACAACCCTTTTTCTTTATTGTGCAGTTTCGATTTCGCCTAGCGCTGCTTGTGCAAGTAGATTCAAGTAATTCCATGGGCGGTCAAAATGTGGTTGGAAGAAGAAATCTGAAAGTGCGAGATCTTCTACAGTCATTTTATTTTGAACAGCTAAAGACATGGTATTTGCTGATTGTGTAATGTCGTATTTGGACATGAACTGAGCACCTACGATACGATTCGTTCCTTTTTCATAGACTAGCTCCATCATTACTTTTTCAGTAGTTGGCATGAACTCTGGACGATAATTATCTTCAAATACAGTCGCTTGGACTTCTAGATCGTTCAAAGTTGCGCTTTCTTTGGTCACACCTGTCGAACCGATCGTCCAGCCAAATAGGTAAAGTCCTGAAGTTCCTTGAGTACCACGATACGCCATTTTATGATCTGTCAAGTTATTTCCCACAAGCAAACCTTGACGAACGGCATTTGTTGCCAAAGGAATATAGTTTTGCGTGCCACTTGGATTGTAGTTGACTACTGCAGAGTCTCCAGCTGCAAAAATGTCTGGATTACTTGTCTGCATGTATTCATTCACTTTGATTGCCCCGTTTGGCAGTGTATCTACTTTTCCTTCGATCAGTTTTGTATTTGGACGGAAGCCCACACATAAAATGACCATATCTGTATCAAATGTATCTGTTGGTGTAGCTACTTGTTTCACTTTTCCTTCTTCATCTGTGATAAATTCAGTAACATTTTCGCCTAGCGCAAGAGTAACACCGCGGTCTGTCAATTCTTTTTCTAAGATATCTGTGAATGGTTTATCTAGATATTTATTCAAGATGCGATCTAATCCATCAATCAATGTCACTTGTTTTCCAGATTCGACAAAAGCTTCTACTAATTCAATACCGATATATCCACCACCAACAATTACTACACGTTTTGCTTCTTTTGCTTGTGCAATAATTTCATTTGCTTGATTGTAGTTTTTGCATAGGAGTACATTTTTCGCATCGATTCCACTAATCGGTGGGATAATAGGCCATGAACCAGTTGTCATCACTAATTTATCATAAGAAACCGTTTCTGTTTCTCCTGTTTTCAGATCTTTTGCCGTTACTGTTTTATTTTCTGTATCGACGTCTGTTACATCGTGTTCCATTTTAACTGTTGCTCCTAATGAAGATAATTCTTCAGGATTTGAGTAGAACAAGCCTGCTGGGTCCTTTACTACTCCTCCGACATAAAGTGCGATACCGCAAGATAAGAAAGAAATATTGTCATTTCTTTCATATACTGTCACTTCTGCTTCTGGATGATTTTTTAAAATACTTTTTACAGCTGCAGTACCTGCATGAGTACAGCCAATTACTACTACTTTCATTTATGGTCCCTCCGATTAACATTTTGTCCTTCGACAAAACTACTATAACAGAAATAAAACGGATACAACAGTTTAATGCTTGTGAATTCACAAAGGTTTGTTTGTAGTTTCATTCCTTTTCAAGCATAAGAACCCAATATCTACAAGATTCTTATTGTGATAATATTCACTTTTATATCTAAGATTGTGAATAAAAGACAAAAAAATAAAAAAGCTAGCGTTTTTTTTACACAGCTAGCTTTTTTTAGGTATAACACTTATAGAAACTGTTTTTACATTTGCGCCTTTTTTGCTGACTCTTTACAATCCGGACAGAGTCCATACAATTCCAACCGATGTTCATTAATCTCAAAATCAGTCAGTCTGCTCGCAGCCATTTCTATATCTTCAAGCCCTGGGTAATGAAAATCAACAATCTTACCGCAGTTTTCACAAATTACATGATAATGACGCTTTGAACTGAAATCAAATCGGCTAGAAGCATCGCCGTACTTCATTTCTTGAACAAATCCAATCGAAGTAAATAAGCGAAGGTTATTGTAAACAGTCGCAACACTCATATTTGGAAACTGATGTTCAAGTGCTTTATAAATCTCATCAGCCGTTGGATGGGAATGATGTTCAATCAAATATTCTAAAACCGCGTACCGTTGAGGTGTGATTCGAACGTTCTCTTTTTTTAACTTTTCGATAACCTCTTCGACTAACTTATTTTCCATGTAAACACCCCACGTTGTTATTCTCGTCTTATCATACTATTTTTACATTTTAAAATCCACTTAACATGAAAAGAAAATTCAATTTTATTGTATTTTAATGAAAAAAGACGTAAAACAGTCGCGTTCACTATTCTACGTCTCTATTCAAATAATTTTTCTCATCATAAATTTTTGTGTGTTCTTTTCATCTTTAAAAGTTTTTTACATAAACCTATCTGGAGAAAAACCAAGTGCCTTATATCTCTTGGTAAAGGGCTGTAGATAAATAACGTTCACCATTGTCGGGAACCACAGCTAATACCTTCTTGCCTTTTCCTAATTCTTTTGCGACTTTTAGCGCGGCAGCAATTGCAGCGCCAGATGAGATGCCTACTAAAATCCCTTCTTTTCGCCCAACTTCTCTAGCTGTTTCCATCGCTTCGTCTCCACTAATAGAAAGGACTTTATCATACACAGAAGTATCCAGTGTTTTAGGAACAAAACCTGTACCGATTCCTTGGATTTTGTGAGGTCCCGCTTCTTTCCCTTCTAAAATAGCAGATTCTGCTGGTTCTACCCCGATTAATTCGATTTTCGGATACACACGTTTTAATTCTCGGCCAGCGCCAGTGATCGTTCCTCCTGTACCGATACCTGCAACAAACGCGTCCAAGCCATTTACTCCAAATGCTTGATGTATCTCAGGACCAGTCGTCTTCTCATGCACAAGAGGATTTGCTTCATTTTCAAATTGTAATGGTAAAAAGTAGCCGTTTTCTTTTGCCAAACGTTCTGCTTCTCTGATTGATCCAGAAATACCATCCGCACCAGGAGTCAAAATCAACTCTGCGCCGTACCCTTTCATCAATAAACGTCTTTCGATACTCATCGTCTCAGGCATCACGATGATTACTTTATATCCTTTTGCAACTCCTACCATCGACAATCCGATTCCTGTATTTCCAGAAGTAGGTTCAATGATAGTATCACCTGGTTTCAGTAGACCATCGTGTTCTGCTTTTTCTATCATACTTAAAGCAATACGATCTTTTACACTTCCTCCTGGATTAAAAAACTCAAGCTTTACAAAAACATCTGCTGAATCTTCTGGTACGATTTTATTTAATTTGACGATTGGCGTTTTGCCAATCAATTCGGTGACTGAGTTATAGATAGCTGTCATCTTCAATTCCTCCTTGTCTTTGCTCTTCTTACTTATCATAATACAATCTGTTCATTTATGGCGAGTGATTCGTCTTTAACTAGCAAAAAAAAGACAAAGATATACCATATATGGTAGTTTCTTTGCCTTTTTATCTAAATCAAACGTTTAGTTCTTGACCAACTAATAAAGAATAACTGGACATAGACATGCCATTTTTCGCCATTAGATCATCAACAGACATGCCAAATTTTTGTGCAATATCCCATAGCGTATCACCTGACACGACTGTATATGTCTGACCATTATTTGTATTTACATCTGTTGTTGAAGATGATGACGTTGAAGTCGTCGTAGTAGTCGTTGTTGTTGTACTTGTGGTTGTTGTAGCCGAACCTGTTGATGGCGTATCAAAACGGGTTAAATTATAAGTATTAATCAATGAGTTCAATTTGGCCCCATAATTTGGATCGGTAGCATAACGACCTGTCAAGTACGCTGTTGCATCATAAAAACTTGTTGTATTGCTTTTCCACACGCCAGCATAATGATAATCGCCCGTGGAAAAACTGGTTGAACGAAGAACATTCGCATGGTCTTGGAAGGATTCCCAATAAGAAGAATATTTTCGGAATGGTTCATTCATCGTTACCCATTGTCCGTTTACATATTCTTTGGTTGCCATATAAACGACCTGTCCGTTATAGCTTCCTTTCACACCGAATAGATTATAATTTGGCGCACTAGCTAATCCGGAAGTGCCATATGCACTTTCCAACAACGCTTGAGCGATCATGACTGAAGCATACAAGTCATTACTTGCAGCAACTTCTGACGCAGACCAGCCGATTTGATCGATAAACGCTTGAGGATCAGCGACTGTTTGAGATCCTTGTTCATCTGCATAAACATGTTGCGGTACCGCTGTAACCATCATCGGCCCAACTAAAAGACTCGTTCCAATTAAAGGAGCAATCGCTTTTTTATTGATCACCATTTTTCTTTTAGGTCTATGGTGCCGGGCACTGCGGGTCTTCAGCTCTTGCATTCAAATTCCTCCTCAAAATAAAAAAACTTAATAAAAAGTTCTCTTCTTAAAACAAACTTAATTAATTAAATTATACTTTTAATTCTCAAGAAACACAAACTAATCCGAAGAATTCTTTGTTTTGTCATTTAAATGTAACATAGCCGAAAACGAAAAGTAATATTGATTTATTCTTCTAACACATAAAGAACAGCTGTCTCCAACTTGCAGACAGCTGTTCTTATCAGTCAAACAATTGCTTGGATCTATGTTAGTTGATTGTACGTATTCACGACATTTTCTACTGTAAATCCAAATTCTTCTAAAATTTTAGTGCCAGGGGCAGATGCACCGAAATGATCGATTGTAATCGTTGCGCCCTCTGTTCCTACGTAGCGTTCCCATCCAAATGATGCAGCAGCTTCGATAGCCACACGTTTCTTCACTGATTTAGGCAGTACACTTTCTTTATATTCAGAAGATTGTTTTTCAAAGAGGTCAAAGCTTGGCATAGAAACAACAGAAACATCTTTTCCTTTTTCAGCCAATTCTTTTTGAGCTTTCACAGCCAAATCAACTTCAGAACCTGTTGCAATCAAAATACCTTCTGGTGTTTCTCCTTGTGATGGAGAAAGAACATACGCGCCTTTTTTCACCATTTCATCTGCTACTTCTTTTGTAGAAGGCAATACTGGAAGGTTTTGACGACTCAATACAAGGATAGTAGGCGCATCTGTTGTCTCCATCGCTACTTTCCAAGCAGCACGTGTTTCATTTCCGTCTGCCGGACGAATCACTTGAACACCAGGCATGCAGCGAACAGATGCTAGTTGTTCAATCGGTTCGTGCGTTGGTCCGTCTTCTCCGACAGCAACCGAGTCATGTGTTAAGACGTAAACAACAGGAGTATGTTGGATTGCTGCTAAACGAACTGCTGGTCTTAGATAATCGACAAAGACAAAGAATGTTCCACCGTAGATACGAGTTCCGCCATGAAGTTGGATACCATTCATAGCCGAAGCCATTGCAAATTCGCGGACACCGAACCAGATGTTGCGTCCTTCATAATGTTCAGGAGTGAAATCTTTATCTGCAGCCACCATTGTATTATTGGAACCTGACAAGTCCGCTGAACCACCCCAGAAGCTTGGTATAGCTTTCGATAATTCTTGGATGACTTCTTTACTTGAAACACGGCTTGCTTGACTGCTTCCAACTTCATAAGTTGGCAATTCTGCATCCCAGTTTTCTGGTAGTTTGCCATCAAAAGCATCTTCAAATTGTTGTGCTAATTCAGGATAAGCTTTTTTATAATTGGCAAACATTTCATTCCATGCATCTTCAGCTTTTTGTCCTTCTTCTATCATCGTTTGATGGAAGCGGGCAGCTACTTCTTCTGGAACAGTGAAATCTGGATACTCCCAACCATAAACTTCTTTAGCCATCTTGATGCCATCTTCACCAATAGGAGCACCATGAACAGCAGATGTTCCTTCTTTAGGAGCACCATAGCCGATGACTGTTTTTACTTCGATCAATGTTGGTTTGTCTGTTTCAGCTTTTGCTTCTTCAATCGCTTTAGAGATTGCTTCTAGGTCATTTCCGTCTTTCACTAAGATATGTTGCCAGCCATATGCTTCATAGCGAGCACCAACGTTTTCTGTGAAAGCTTTTGAAGTTGGACCGTCTAGTGAAATATCGTTTGAATCGTATAAAACGATCAATTTCCCTAGTTTCATATGACCTGCCATCGAACTTGCTTCTTGAGATACCCCTTCCATCAAGTCTCCGTCACCGCATATTGCATACGTATAGTGATCCATCACATTAAAGTTTTCTTTGTTATACGTTGCTGCAAGGTGCGCTTCTGCCATTGCCATACCGACAGCCATTGCAATCCCTTGTCCTAATGGCCCTGTAGTGGCTTCTACACCATCTGTATGATGTACTTCAGGATGTCCTGGTGTTTTAGAATCCCATTGACGGAATTGTTTCAAATCATCGATTGTCACTTGATAGCCAGCTAAATGAAGCAAGCTATACAACATTGCTGACCCATGTCCTGCCGAAAGAACGAAACGGTCGCGGTCAGCCCAGTTTTTTGATGTCGTTGGATTTACTTTCAGGTGTTTTGTCCATAACGCATATGCCATAGGTGCTGCGCCCATCGGCAATCCAGGATGTCCTGAGTTTGCTTTTTGGACTGCTTCAATACTTAGTGTACGAATTGTGTTAACGCCAAGTTGGTCAATTTTGTCAAACAAAATAACCCCTCCTATTAATTTAGGTTTTTTTTACCTTTATTTCTTACACTTTCATTCTATAAGATGTCACACGAAAAAGCAATCTTTTTCAGTATTTTTTACTAAAAGTTGTCATTTCGGTTGTGTAAGCCTTTTTTCTTTTGGATTTCTTTTAATTTTTCCGGGGTCACGTCATTGCCCTCAGGATCGACGACTTTCATTCCTTCGATATGATGACGCATACCGGAACGAAAAGCTTCCAAATACTCTTTGCGTAAGTTGATTTGTTCTTGTTCTTCGGCTTTTGAGAGACCATTTTCCTTCTTTTTACGTGCAAGTTCATTGATCCGCTCTATTTTTTCAGGTGACAGCATGCTCAGCCCTCCTTTTACTCTCCTTCATATTATATAAAAACTGAAAAAAAAACAACTAGATAAACTAAATAAAATACGAACATTCGTTTGATTTAGCGCTTTTTATATGGTACTATTTATTTATCAAGTGAAAGAAGGTGTACCTTGTGGCCCGACAAACTGAATCAAGACAAATCGAAGTCTTACGATATATCCATGAACAAGTAACCCAAAAAGGATACCCGCCGACTGTCCGTGAAATCGGGGAAGCTGTTCAGCTTTCTTCTACTTCTACTGTTCACGGTCATCTTGCACGGCTTGAAAAAAAAGGGTTTATCCAAAGAGATCCGACGAAACCTCGTGCAATCGAGTTGACAAAACAAGGTTTAGAAAAGATTGGGATTCGTCCAACAACTATTCCAGTACTTGGCGTCGTAACAGCTGGAGAACCCATTTTAGCAGTAGAGGATGCTTCAGACTTCTTTCCAATCCCTCCTAATCTTTCTTCCGAAGAAGGCAGTCTCTTTATGCTGACAATTCGTGGAGATAGTATGATCAATGCTGGGATCTTGGATGGTGACAACGTGATCGTTCGGAAGCAAGAAACTGCTCAAAATGGCGATATTGTCATTGCAATGACTGCCGAGGACGAAGCGACTTGCAAACGATTCTATAAAGAAAAGAACTTTTTCCGTCTGCAGCCTGAAAACGACTTGCTCGAACCAATCATCTTAGATCAAGTATCTATATTAGGACGAGTAGTAGGACTTTATCGTAGTCATATCTATTAATTGCTACTAATAAAAGAAAACTTTTTTAAAAGAGTTTGAGACGATGGTCTCAAACTCTTTTTTCGCCCAGGTTCTTCTTCTTTCAAATTTTTATCACTTCCCTCTTTACAAACCGAACAAATATTCGTATACTAAATATACGAACAATTGTTCGCATAAATTAACGAGGTGAGAATTCATGAAATCAATGAGACGTCTTGGCTTAGTATTAACTGTTTTGTTTTTAGGTATTATTATTGGTAATTTCGGCATACGTCCAGCTTTACTTGTGTTTGTTCCGTTATTTACTTTGTGGTTCATGTTGTGGGATGAAAAGAAGTACCGTCAATCTGAGCGGCGCAGAATTCATGAAGATCATTTCTATCATGAGCCCTACTACAGATCCAGGCAATCATAATAAGGATTGACTGCTAATTATTCAAAAGACAAGAAGTTAAACTTTTACGGAGGTGTGACAAAAATCGGTCACATCCTTTTTTCGAATAAACGGTGTTCTAAAGCCAGTTTTTCGGTATTAAGTCAAATTGCGGAAAAAGTGATTTTTTAAACTTCTACTGGTCTTTGCTTGTTTCCATTTATAAAAAAATAGCGACCCTCAAAAGTCAGATAGAGAATCTGACTTTTGAGGGTCGCTTTAAAATCGCTTCTTTAAGAATAACATCAAGAATAGCTTCTTTTTTCTGCTTAATATTCCATTAATGTAATGATGTCATATCCTTTGATTTTGTCGCGTCCATGAAGATCCATCAATTCGATCAAAAATGCGCAGCCTACGACTACACCGCCTAATTGTTCGATCAGTTCGATCGTCGCTTTGATTGTTCCTCCAGTAGCTAGTAAATCGTCACAAATTAGCACACGTTGACCTGGTTTAATGGCATCCTTATGCAATGTCAATGTATCTGTTCCATATTCTAATCCATAAGTCACTTCGATGGTTTCTCGAGGTAACTTCCCTTTTTTGCGGACTGGGGCAAAACCGACTCCTAACTCATAAGCAACAGGACATCCTACGATGAATCCACGGGCTTCTGGCCCAACTACCATATCAATTCGTTTTTCTTTTGCATAATTTACGATTTGCTTCGTAGCTTCCCGATAAGCGTCACCATCTGCCATCAGTGGGGAAATATCTCGAAACACAATTCCTTTTGACGGATAGTCGGGAATACTGGCAATATAATCTTTTAAATCCACTCTTTGTTTCCTCCTAGGTTGTTAACCATTTCTTTATGGTAGGAATATCGCTCAAAAGCAAAAATTCCTCAACTTTGATTTTATTGAGCCGCCGCTGGTATAATCTGCTCTCAGTCAAAGGATGACTTTCTGGGCTAGCGACTTTTTGTAAAACACCGTTCTCTATTGTAACAAATTTCAATTCAAAAAACACCTGTATCATAAAAATTAATAATTTTTCAGGGATACGCAAATATTGAGCTATTGCTTTTATTTTATGACGTATATCAATTCGTTCTTGAGAATGGATCAGTTTAAACAATTTTGCGTACTGTTCTCTTGTGCCTACCCCATTCAAATAGGCCTCATCAGGCGAAATCCCCATCAGATAAACACGATTGAATGAATAAGACCGAAAAACTTCTTTCAGATCCGCTAAATCATCTGGACAATCCATAACAACTAGAGAGTTCGGTTTTCTTTTTTCAATTATTGCCTTTACAGAATCTAGTCCTTCGAAAACAATCGCAGCTTCCTGGATAATCTCAGGCACGAATTTCAACGTCGAAGAATCAAATGCTAAATAAAGGCTACCTTCCGACGTTCGGCTCTGTTCACGGAAACGTTTTGCCCGCCAATCAAATACTTGCAGACCACCCACAGAAAAATCAGATACCATCAGCTGCGGTTTCTTACGCCCGTTCCATTCATTGATCGAAAGCTTTCCTACCACATCTACCTGATTATTCAGCAGTTCTTCTTCTTGAGTACCAAAACCAAAAGCGACCGCATCAAGCTGACTCGATGCATCGGAAAGGACAAATTTCAGATGCTGTTGGTTTGCTCCGATTTTTTTGATATTTTCTGCTTGGACTTGTCGAAATAAAAACTGAGGCAAAGGATTATCCGTACCAAATGGCGCCAATAGTTTCAGCTCATCAATTCGCTCTACTGTTACTTCATTTGGCAGCAATACTTCATCAATTCTCAACTCAGGCCCTCTCATCAAGTCAATTTGATGATCGACTATATATTGGTTCATCTTCTCCTGTAGTATAGTGACATTTTCACTTGGCATCGTTAAACCGACTGCTGCATGATGTCCTCCGAAGTAAGTAAATAAATCTCGCATCTGGTCAAGCATTTCAAAAAGATTCAAGGCTTCAATACTACGTCCAGATCCTTTAGCTGATCCATCTTCTTTTAAAGTAAGGACAAGCGTTGGTTTACCCGTTTCATTCATTATTTTCCCAGCAACAATGCCCAAAACGCCTTCATGCCATCCTCGGTTTACCAATAGATGGATATGATTCTCCTTATTGACCATCGCTAATGCTTCTTGTGTTATCTGCTCTACGATTGCTTTTCTTTCTTCATTGATCTCATTCAATTTTTTTGCTTGAACGGATGCTTCCTCTTCATCAAACGTCGCAAGTAACGAGACGGCAGGACGTGGATCGCCCATCCGACCGATTGCATTTAGTCTGGGAGCAATCGAAAAACCGATCGTTGTTTCGTCTGCGTCCCTCATTTTTACGCCGCTTTCTTCAAATAGCGCCTGAAGTCCTATCCGTTCTGAATGATGAATGGCATCGATTCCTAATGAAACAAGGATTCGATTCTCATCAGTCAATGAAACTAAATCGGCGATCGTTCCTATCGCTACTAAATCCAAAAATTCTACAGGCGGTTCTTCCAATAATGCAGAAGCTACTTTGAATGCTACTCCGACTCCTGCCAAATCTGGAAATGGATAGTGCCCCGCTGGATGACGAGGGTGAACAATCGCATAAGCGTCTGGTAAATTCTCAGGTAGTTCGTGATGATCTGTAATGATCACGTCTACACCAGCTTGCTGAGCGTATGCTACCGCATCATTTCCTGCTACCCCGTTATCAACAGTGATGATCAACTGGATTCCTTCTTCGATCTTTTCTTGGTATACCGATTGGTTTGGTCCATACCCATGCTCAAATCGATTTGGCAGGAATACTTCTACTTCTGCACCAAGTAATTCCAGTGTTTCTTTCATTACCGTTGCACTGGTGATCCCATCTGCGTCATAATCACCGTAAACGAGGATTTTTTCTCCACTGATTACAGCTTCTTGGATTCGGCTGATTGCTTTATCCATATCGTGCATCAGATACGGATCATGTAATTCTTGTTCCTTTGGATGTAAAAATCGGTTGATATCCTTTTCCTCATGGTAACCTCTTTGCCACAGTAACTTACCGACAAATGGAGATAATTTCAGTTCACGGATCATTTGGAGAAAGGATTCAGAAGGCTCTGTCTCGCTTAACTTCCAATCAAAATTTGCTTGTCTCACTTTCTCACTCCTAACTTAGTTATTATAGCAAAGGAAATCAGCAAAAAAAAGCAGAAAGAAAGAATAAAAACAGATCAGATCCGCTAGACAGATGTTCAGCAGGACCTGATCTTTTGTACGCATTTATGAAATATCCCTATTAGTCAAAATAATTGAAGCTTTGTTTGGGCGATTGAGTTTTTTGTTCTTCCGGCGCTTTCAATTGACTGATTTGTGCGGTTTTCGCTTGTAACTCCGCCTGATAAGCAGCTTCCAACTCCGCACGTTCGTTTCTAAACTCGCGTTGCTGTTCTTCTTTTGCTTCTTCAATTTTCTTTTGAAGTTCTGTTTGATATTCTGACATTTCCTGAGTCAGCTGTTTGATTTGCTTTTTTTGCTGCCATAGTGTTGCCGAAGCAGTCAAAAATACAATCAGTGCACCAATCAGCGCAGAACCGATGATCACTAAGATCAATGGCGCAGAAAAGGAAGTGAAGCCAAAACTTACAGGAACATTTTTATTGTTCAATACAGCAAAAAGAACAATAATCAAAACTAAAACAAATCCAAGAATCACATTGCTTTGCTTTTTCAATTCCTTCACCTACTTTTTGTTAAAAATTCCGCTGGCTAAATAATCACCAATCGTTGGAAACAGCGTATAAAATTTTGATGCAACTTCTAAAATAAACGGTTGATTGATTTCCCGTTTTGGATGTCTCATATTGCGGACGATCATTTTTGCCAACTTGGCAGGTTCTAAAACGATTTGTCCGACTTTTTCCAAATAGCTTCCGCTTGGATCAGCCTTATCGAAGAAATCTGTCTCGATTGGACCTGGATTCACTGTCGTAACAGCTACGCCAAGTGGTTTCAATTCTAATCGCAAAGCGTTGGAGAAGCCAAGGACTGCAAATTTCGTGGCAGAATAAACCGTTGATTTTGCAGTTGCCATTTTTCCAGCCATAGAGGCGATATTAATGATATGACCTTGTCTTCTTTCTGCCATATCGATCGCAAATTTTTGTGTCAAAACCATCATTCCTAAGATGTTGACTTCAAACATATCGTATGCTTTTCCAAGGTCGAATGTAAGGAAGTCTTCGAAAATCCCAAAACCCGCATTGTTTACCAGAATATCGACGCGCCCGACTTCTTCCATCACCTTTTCATATAATTCGTCCACGCTTTCAGGATTGCTGACGTCTACCTTGAAAGCATAAGCCTCTTTGCCACTCAAGCGTCTGCACTCGTCTCTGACACCTTCTACAAATGCCATTCTTCGTGCGCAACTTATAACGATTGCTCCTTGCTTTGCTGCTTCATAACAGATTTGTGCGCCCAGACCGCCTGAACTACCCGTTACTAAAACAACTTTATCTTCTAAATTCATGCCTCTTCCTCCTCGCGAAATGGAATCTCAATGCTATCAAAATCTTTCATGATCGTCGTGTTTTCAAACACTTCTTGTGCTTCTTTTTCAAGCTCTAAAGCTGCTTTTCCTAAATATCTCGCACTAATATGAGTAAGTAGCAGCCGTTTTGCCTGCGCTTCTTTTGCAACTTCAGCAGCTTGATGAGTCGTGGAATGGAAATAGTTGTGCGCCATTCTTGCTTCATCTTTATTAAATGTGCTTTCATGTACCAGAATATCGCTATTTTCCGCAAGCACAACGGAATTATGTGTTTTTCTCGTATCGCCTAAAATAGTCACGATTCGTCCTTTTTTATCTGGACCTACGAAATCTTTTCCATTGATCGTCCGCCCATCTTCTAGTTGGATCGTTTCACCTTGCTTCAGTTTGCCGTACAGTGGTCCAGCTGGAATACCTAATTCTTTTAGACGATCCACCTGCAATTCTCCTTTATGATCATGTTCAACCACACGATAACCAAAACTGTCGATCCCATGATTTAGTTTTTTTGTATAAACAGAAAATTGCTGATCAGTAAAAATCGGGGCTGTTTCATTTAGCTCAATGAATTTTAGCGGATAACTTAAACGCGTTTGCGAAATACCTAAAGAGACTTTTATGTATTCCTCTATCCCTTTTGGCCCGTAAATCTCTAATGGCGTATCCCCACCTTGAAATGACCGGCTGCTGATGAGCCCGGGAAGTCCAAAAATATGATCGCCGTGTAAATGTGTAATGAAAATTTTACCGATTTTTCTCGGACGAATAGTCGTTCGCAAAATCTGCATTTGCGTGCCTTCGCCACAGTCGAACAACCAAACTTCATTGCGCTCGTCTAAAAGTTTCAATGCTATACTTGTCACATTTCTATGTTTTGCAGGAACACCTGCACCTGTTCCTAAAAATTGTAATTCCATAATCTACCTGACTTTCTTTAAGTTCCTCTTTAATTTTAGGGTAAAAAGAAGGGATAATCAACCGTAAGTCGAGAATGGGTTCAAATTAAAAATAACGTTCTAAAGCGATAGCGTTTTCTTTGAAAATTACTATAAAAACAGCAGCGAACCCGTTTGAGATCCTCTGCTGTTTTTTATTAATTTGAAGATCCAGAACTTTCATTGTCGTTGGAAGTTTGCGGATGTTTGTCCTTCCAAGTCTTTTGTGCAGCTTCTTTCGCATGATTTTCAGCTTCTTTCGCATCATGCACATCTTTTTCGACATCTTCATAATCCAAGCGGGTAATTTCTCCGCCTAATTCCATCATTACCAATTGATTCAGTGGGCGATTGTCCTCTTCATCAGCAATCAAGATCAGTCCTGTAGCTCCTTCACCGATTTTATTTCCTACAAAGTCGAACACGGTCTGGGCATCTTTTATTTCTTTGGCATCTTGTGTCGCACCGATCATTCCTCCGGCAAACCATCCTAATAAAATCCCTAGCGGACCACCTAATACACCAACCAACATTCCGATTAATCCACCCGTAGAAGATTTGTTATTACCGGTAAAGTCGATAAAATCTTCTATTTTGAATTGATGTGTCCCATTAGGATCATGGCTGACAACTGCCATCTGTTCTCCTTTAATCGAACGAACAGCATGTAACTTTTTGATTTCTGAAAATGCCTGATATGCCTGGCTTTCTACTTGAAAATTTAAAATGATTACTCGTTTGCTCATTAAAAACGCCCCTTTCATACCTTCTTGTTATTTATTTTACCTTTAATTGTAAAATAAGAAAAGAAAAGCACTCTTTTTTTCCAATAAAATAGGGCTGTGACAAAAGTCGTATCACAGCTCCTTTTTCCGAATAAACGACGTTCTTGAAGCTGACCACTTCTGTCACAACCTCCCTTAAATCTGAATCTATATTTTTTGGTATTTGTTTTTATTTGCTTGCCTATTCGACAAATTCAAATTCAAACTCACCGATACGTACAAGGTCGCCATCTTTCGCACCGCGTGCCCGAAGAGCTTCATCCACACCCATACCACGTAATTGACGAGCAAAACGCATCACTGTTTCATCATGATCGAAATTTGTCATTTGGAATAATTTTTCGATCTTCTCACCAGATAAGATCCACGTTGCATCTGAATCACGATCGATTTGGAACTCAGGACCTTCTGGATTGAATCCATAGTGTACAGTTTCTTCTTCCAGTTCTTCTTCGTACAATGGGAATTCTGGCGTTACTTCTAACAAATCTGCTGTAGCATTCAATAACGCGTCCAATCCTTGTCGAGTCACTCCAGAAATTGGAAATACTGGGATGTCATCAGCAAATTCATCTTCTTTTTCCTTGTTCAGCTGTTCTTTGAATTTCACTAGATTTTCCTGTGCATCCGGCATATCCATTTTGTTTGCCACGATGATTTGCGGACGCTCTAGCAAGCGTAAGTTATAAGTAGATAATTCTTTGTTGATGGCAAGATAGTCTTCATAAGGATCTCGTCCTTCCATCCCACTCATATCGATCACATGTAAAATTACTCGTGTTCTTTCGATATGACGAAGGAATTGTGTACCCAGCCCAACACCTTGCGAAGCTCCTTCAATCAAGCCTGGCAAGTCTGCTGCGGCAAAACTTCTGCCATCACTTGTAGTAACCATTCCTAGATTAGGGACGAGCGTCGTGAAATGATAAGCGCCGATTTTTGGACGAGCAGATGAAATAACGGATAGTAAAGTCGATTTCCCGACAGATGGAAAACCTACAAGTCCAACGTCTGCCAATACTTTCAATTCTAGTTCGATTTTTCGCTCTTGTCCTGGTTCACCGTTTTCAGCAATTTCCGGTGCAGGATTCCGAGGAGAGGCAAAACGGATATTCCCTCGTCCACCGCGTCCACCTTTTGCCACAACTAGTGTTTGACCATTTTCAATTAAATCTCCTAAAAGAGCACCAGTCTCCGCATCTCGGACAGTGGTTCCTTGTGGTACTTTAACATAGGTATCTTCTGAACCACGACCGTGCATCCCTTTACTCATCCCATTTTCACCTGGCTGCGCTTTGAAATGGCGATTTAACCGAAAATCCATCAATGTACGTAACCCTTCATCGACGATCAAGATGACATCGCCGCCACGACCACCGTCTCCGCCAGCCGGTCCGCCGTCAGGAACGTATTTTTCGCGACGAAATGCAACCATTCCGTCTCCGCCCTTGCCAGCTTTCACATCGATCGTTACTTGATCTAAAAACATGGACATAATTAAGTCCTCCTATTATTCATTTATTTATTTGACTGCCTGAATTTCCACAATAAACAAAAGTCTTACTTATTTTATCGGTGAAATCTGATTTTGTCTATCATTTCAGCAAAAAGATTGTTTACCTTCTTCTTTTTTTATCATTTGGTAAGGTTTCCAACCTTTTTTCTGCTACCAAGTATAATTTTTTGACAAAATATTCTTTGCGTAGCAGAATAACAGTGTATTAATTGTATTAATTGAGGATGCCGTTTCACAGCACACCTAATAAAGGAGGAACTTTTGATATGACAGTAAAAGTAGGTATTAACGGATTTGGGCGTATTGGCCGTCTGGCTTTCCGCCGCATCAAAGAAGTCTCAGATGATATTGAAGTAGTAGCAATCAACGACTTAACAAGTCCAACTATGTTAGCACAATTATTGCAATTTGACTCTACTCATGGTACTTATCCTGGCACAGTTACTGCAACAGAAGACTCAATCGTAGTGGATGGCGAAGCAACTCGTGTTTATGCAGAACCCGACGCAAGCAAAATCCCTTGGGCAAAAGAAAACGGTGTAGATATCGTACTAGAATGTACTGGTTTTTATACATCTGAAGAAAAAGCAAAAGCGCATTTAGATGCTGGTGTCAAACGAGTAGTTATTTCTGCCCCAGCTGGTGCTATGAAAACCATCGTCTATAACGTCAATGATGATACATTAGATGAAAACGACAAAATCATCTCAGCAGGTTCATGTACAACAAACTGTTTAGCACCTATGGCTTATTTCTTAAATAATGAATTTGGGATCGAAGTTGGTACAATGACAACAGTTCATGCCTACACTTCCACACAAATGCTCTTAGATGGACCTGTAAAAGGCGGTAATTTGCGTGCTGCTCGTTCAGCTGCTGACAATACTATCCCACATTCTACTGGTGCTGCGAAAGCAATCGGCTTAGTTATCCCTGAGCTACAAGGAAAATTACAAGGACACGCACAACGTGTTCCAGTCGTTGATGGTTCATTAACTGAATTGGTTTCAGTATTGAAAACAAAAGTAACTGCTGATCAAGTAAACGAAGCAATCAAAAAACACACAGTTGACAATCCTTCATTCGGGTATGATGACCGTCAAATCGTTTCTAGCGATGTCATTGGAACAACTCAAGGTTCGATCTTTGACCCAACGCAAACAGAAGTAACAACTGCTGGTGATTTCCAACTTGTTAAAACTGTTGCATGGTATGACAATGAGTATGGATTTACTTGCCAAATGATTCGCTTACTAGAAAAATTCGCTAACTTGTAATTTGATAGATCAATCGATAAAAGAAGCCTTTGACTGGATCCAGTCAAAGGCTTCTTTCTTTTCATCCCCTACTTTTAAACTCGTTCAATGAACATATTGGCTTAAAAATTGTTGGACTACTTGCTGATATTTTTCAGGATCTGTCTTGTATGCTTCCGCATGCTCGGCTCCTTTTACAACATACTTTTCTTTTGGTCCCTTCGTTGCACGATAGACCTTATCTAACATTTCAAATGGTACAAATGTATCTTCGTCTCCATGTATAAAGAGCATTGGGCGCTGGTTTTTCTTCAATTGTTCCACTGCATTTGCTTCACCGAAAAAGTAGCCAGCACGGACTTTTGTCACTAGACTTGTTACTTGCATAAGCGGAAATGCTGGAAGACTAAACATATCGTCTAGCTGATAGGCAAGCTCATCATGGACGGAAGAATAACCGCAATCTTCAATGATTGCTTTCACATTATCTGGTAGTTTTTCTCCGCTAGTCATCATAACTGTTGCTGCTCCCATGCTGACACCGTATAGAACGATTTCTTGCGATTTTCCATTGTTTTCTAGCACTTTGTTTATCCACTGTACATAGTCTTTACGCTCTGGCCATCCAAATCCAATGTAATCCCCTTCGCTTTTTCCATGTCCTCTTGCATCAGGAACAAGGACATTGTAACCCATATCATGAAACATCTTTGCGTAATTGGTCATCGTTTCAGCGTTTCCCATATAGCCATGAGCCACAAGAGCTGTTTTTTCACTTTTCGTTTCAGCAGGAAGATAAATCGCTGATAATTTCAGACCGTCTTTTGAAGTGATGGTCCAATCGCTTCGGTTTTCTTTTGAACTAAACCATTTATGTGCATCCGTTTCTTTGGATGTCTGTGTTGTACCAGGTGTATCTTCGTCTAAAAAGTCTTTCTCAGAAGGCACAACAGCATAATTATAAAAATAATTCCCTGCAAACACTAACGCAACAATCAGAGCTAAAGCGACGCCTAAAAGGATTTTCATCCAAAGTTTCATAAATCATCCATCTCATTTCTCTTTTTTCATATAACCTTGAATTAGTATAATCAAAGAATCTCTACTATGCAATGTTCATTTTTATAACCTATAAAAAAACAAAATAAAAAAGCAGAAATAACTGGCTATTTCTAGCGGATTATTTCTGCAATAACTAATTATCTATTTTTTATTTTCAATTAATTTAAAGCTTGACCATGGTTTCAAAAAGTCAAGGAGGAATAATTCGTCATCGGAGATTCTTCCTACAACATTGACACGTCCGTCGTTTTTCATATCCTTCAAGGCGATTTGTGTTTCTCCTTTGTATTGACCGTACCCTTCATTGTCAATCAGTACATCCCCATGATGCATATCTCGCGTATTATGAGGCGGGAAATCTTTATCTTTGTAGTATACACGAGTCATCGTTGAACGAAGGATATATTCTGAGCGATCCCCTCGATAACTATGAAGGTTATCAAACAAGCAGATTCGTTCGTTTTCTGTAATACCTTCTTCCGTATCTACTTTCAATGTTGGATAATCCGCGTTAAATGCTTCTGCCATTTCTTTCAATTCTTCTTCACTTGCGTACGCATTTCCAATAGAAATATCATCAATCAATCCCGTAAGGATTAAATGCTTCACTTGTGTCGCAATTTCAAGATCTCGGTGGTCTTCCAGCGTGCACAAGCCATCTTGCGTAGGCCAAGGGCCAAACTCAGCAGATTGCGAATTGACGAATGCCATCGTATTCAAATTATATTTTCTGAATTTTTCTGAACAAAAAACAAAGTGTTCGTATCCTAAACCAGAGTATCGATGAGGATAAAAATTATGAGAACCTAATAAATTATCCGTGTTTGGCGAATAACTCATGATGTTGTCAACGTAATTCGTGCCCGAACTCATATTGATCTCGATTTTGATACCAAAAGGATTGCGCGTCATTTTTGCTTCTTCTGCTCCTGTGAATCCGATATCTAAGCGGACCCCGTAGGCACCCATCTTATGGAAAAAAGATAAGTCATCGTAAGAAATCTCCAACTGTTCAAATAACGCTGGATTGATATCAACCATTACTTCCATGCCTAGGCTATTCGCGTAATCAACTACTTCTTTAAATTCTGAAAGAACTTTTTCTTTATCATCATTGATCTGCAGCAAACTGGTAAAAACCCGTTTATACCCATACTTATGAGCTAAATCCAAGTACGCTTTGTCCTTTTCAAATGTTGACCGTTCTGGATAAATCGAGATTCCTAATTTTCCCATATTACCATTTCCTCCTGCATCTTTTCGTTTTTGTATCCACTTACATTATAGCAAACACAAAGTAAATGGTCTACACCTTTTCTTTTTCTTTTAAAATAAATGATAAATTCCAATAATTTAAGTAGGTATTTTCCCTCTATTTTGTTATCATTAAAGATAACAAAATAGTAAATTGGAAAGGAACAGTTATGAAGAAAAATAAAGTTATTTTAAGTATTAGTTTAGCAGTAGCATTGCTGTTTGCTGCTGGTTGTTCTGCAAACAACACGACTTCTTCTAGTTCGTCTACAGAAAGTTCAAAAAGTACATCTACTGCGGAAAGCACGACTGCCAGTAGCGTCGATTTGAACGCATTGGAATTACCACAATTGACGAAAGATGTCGCCGAAAATGAAGATCTGGTCGAAATGGTGACGAATAAAGGCACAATCAAAATCAAATTATTTCCCGAATACGCACCAAAAGCGGTTGAAAACTTTATGACACATGCAAAAGACGGTTACTACAACGGACTGACTTTCCATCGCGTCATCAAAGATTTCATGATCCAAGGTGGCGATCCTAAAGGCGATGGCACTGGAGGGGAAAGCATTTGGGGAGAAGGATTTGAAACAGAGATCAACAACCACCTTTATAATATAAGAGGTGCGTTATCTATGGCTCGCTCACAAGATCCTAACAGTAACGGCAGCCAGTTCTTTATCGTTCAAAATACAGATGATATGCATGATGGTCTTTTAAAAGACGACTATCCTCAAGCAATCATCGACGCTTATAAAAACGGCGGTTATCCTTCACTAGATGGCCATTATACTGTCTTCGGCCAAGTGATTGAAGGAATGGATGTCGTGGATGCTATTGCAAATATCGAAACAGATAGTTCAGACAAACCAAAAGAAGAAGTAAAAATCGATAAAATCAATATACTGCAAGAAGCAAAACAAAAATAAAAAAATAACGTCTGAATCCTGCATAGATGACAACGTATGCTAGGATTCAGGCGTCTTCTTTTTACATAAAAAGCAAGTAAGCTTCCTTTTGTTTTGCTATATCAGGTTTTATAGTCAAGCATTTTGGTTGACGATGAACGTGAACTCGCACTCACAGACTTTTTTATCATCTACATATGCTGCAGATAACGCTGTACCGACTGATCCCTTCATTTTGGTGATTTCAAAATGACATTTCAGCACATCTCCTGGAACAACTTTTTGACGGAATTTGGCCTTATTGATCCCACCGATATAAGCTCTTTTTCCTAGAAACTCTTCTGATTTTAGGATAAGTATCGAACCTGCTTGTGCCAGTGTTTCTAGAATCAACGCACCCGGCATCACTGGATTGTCAGGAAAGTGACCTTGGAAAAAATCTTCATTGATTGTTACATTTTTTGTCGCAACGATCTTTTTTCCTGGTTCTAAAGTATCTACATAATCAATATAACAAATAGGATAACGATTAGGAATCAATTCCATTACTTCAGTAGCAGATAATACGTAAGACATAATTAAACTCCTTCTTTCAGGCAATTGCCATTTTCATTACTTTGACTATCAAAGTATCATATTCCTAAATATTTAGCAATCTTTTTTTAATTTAAGAAAAAATAGTTTGACAATCAAAACATTTTGACTAATAATTAAGAAATCAAGAAGTTATTTTAGCTATTATTCTCTATTTTTTTACGACTATCAAATTTTTATCAGAAACAAAGGAGAGTCATTATGTCATTTCTAGAAGGAAAAAAAATCGTCATTATGGGCGTCGCTAACAAAAAAAGCATTGCTTGGGGTTGTGCTGAAGCAATGTTGAAACAAGGGGCAGAAATTATCTATACTTACCAAAATGAACGAATGAAAAAATCATTAGTCAAATTGGTCGGCGAAGAAGCATTCACTGTAGAATGTGATGTTTCTAGCGACGAAAGCATCGAAAAAGCAATGAATGCCATCGGTGAATATGCTGGGGAGATCCACGGCCTTGTCCATGCAGTTGCTTACGCCAACAAAGAAGAATTGTCCGGAAATGTGTCTGATATTTCCAGAGACGGCTATCAATTAGCTCAAGATATCAGCAGCTACTCTTTAATTGCTGTATCAAAATACGCACAACCGTTTCTTGCACCAAACAGCGGGATCGTTAGCATGACTTATCTAGGTTCAGAACGCGCAATCCCGAATTATAACATGATGGGTATTGCGAAAGCTTCTCTTGAAGCTGCTATCCGTTATTTGGCAGCTGAGTTCTCGCCTAAAGGAATTCGGGTCAATGGAATCTCAGCTGGGGCAATCAAAACATTAGCTGTCACAGGTGTTAAAGACTATCAAAAACTGATCCAGTTATCTGAATCTCGTACGCCTGATCAGCAAGGTGTGACGATCGAAGAAGTCGGTAATGCTTGTGCTTTCTTAATCAGCCCACTTTCCAGCGGAATCATCGGTGATATTATCTACGTTGACAAAGGTGTCCATCTTTCATAAACTTTTGTTGCATTCTTTAAAGTAAAACATATAAAAATCAGGAAAAAACTTTTTAAAGTCTCTTCCTGATTTTTTCTTTTTACGTTTTTTTCAACTCATTACTTTGAAATTATTCCACGACTTCAATCCAGCCTTCTGGTGCTTCTATGTCTCCAAATTGAATACCTGTCAATTCATCATACAACCGTTTTGTTACTGGTCCTACTTCCGTTTCACTATAAAATACATGAAGATTGTTATTGTGATAAATCCCACCGATTGGAGAAATAACAGCCGCTGTACCACATGCACCAGCTTCTGCAAATTGATCTAGATCATCAATGAAAATATCTCCTTCAATTGCTTGCAGTCCTAGTCGTTCTTCAGCTAACTGCAACAAGGAATATTTCGTGATACTTGGTAAGATAGAGGGCGATTGTGGAGTGATGAATTTTCCGTCTTTTGTAATTCCAAAGAAATTTGCTGCACCTACTTCTTCGATTTTCGTATGTGTGGCTGGATCAAGATAAACACAATCTGAGTAATCCAGTTCTTTTGCTTCTGTTCCTGGAAGCAAACTTGCTGCGTAATTTCCGCCGACTTTTGCTGCACCAGTCCCCTTAGGAGCAGCACGATCGTAATCAGATACAATAAAATTCGTTGGTTTTAGTCCACCTTTGAAATACGCTCCTACTGGCGTACAGAAGACGACAAATAAATATTCTGGAGCTGGATGGACACCAATGTTTTCACCGACCCCAATCAGTAAAGGGCGCAAGTATAATGTAGCGCCTGTTCCATAGGGCGGCACAAGATCTTCATTTGCTTTTACCACTTGCTTGACAGCATCAACGAACATCTTTTCAGGGACCATTGGCATCAGCAATCGTCTAGCACTTTGATTCATCCGTCGACTATTTTGTTCAGGTCGAAAGAGATTGACCTTGCCGTCTTTTCGACGATAAGCTTTTAGACCTTCAAAACATTGCTGACCATAATGAAGCGCTGGAGAGCCTTCATGAATCGTCAGGTAATTATCTTCTGTCAATTCTCCTTCTTCCCATTGTCCGTCTTTCCATTTGGCAATAAAACGCCAAGGAGTTTTGATATAAGAAAAACCTAGATTGTTCCAATCGATTTGCATATACTTACCACCTTCGTTATTTTCTCCACATTTTATCATTATCCATATTATTTGTCATTTTATTTTCAGCTTTTTTCCTTCATTATAGTTATTTTTGCTATTTCCTTTTTTGAAAACTTCTTGGTACAATACAGAAAGAATCAAATTTTAGAAAAGAGGATTTTATGTTTTCATTATTAGCAACTGCCGGTACGACAGACTCTTCTGGCGAGACATTGACAGATCAAGCTGTCAGCAAAGTAAATGCGTTTCAGCGGTTTTGGGACGGGATTGATTGGGACGCCATTTTGGCTGCCTTTATCCAAAAAAGTTTATATCTGGTTTTTTTGATCATCCTTTTTTGGATTCTTCATCGTGTGGGAAAATATCTAATTGATAAGTCTTTTAATCAGTATTCTAAAAAAGCCATTCTAAACGAGAGCCGCTTAAAGACTTTACATAGTCTTTTAAATACTATTTTTCATTATACCCTTGGTTTCTTTTTTATCTATGCAATCTTATCTGCTATTGGTGTGCCGATCGGATCACTTTTGGCTGGTGCCGGAATTGCAGGTGTGGCAATCGGTCTTGGTGCCCAAGGGTTCATGAGTGATGTTATTACCGGATTTTTTATTATCATGGAACAACAGATGGATGTTGGGGACTACATCAAGCTAGCAAACTTAACGATTGAAGGAACCGTCGTATCTGTTGGTATCCGTACCCTTCAGCTGAAAGCAACGGATGGTACTGTCCATTTCATCCCGAATCGAAACATCACCACGATCAGCAATCTCTCTCGTGCAAATATGCAAGTACTTTTAGATATCCGGATTGTTCCTGAAGAAGGATATGACAAAATCTATGAGATCATTGATCGAGTAAATCGTACATTAGCTGAAAAATACCAAGAAGAGCTCCAAACTGAACCTTCTATCTTTGGATTAGTGGATCTTGGAAACAGCAATTTTGCGATTCGTACGGTCTGCTACGCATTGAACGGAAAACAATATGCCTTAAAAGAAGAGTTCTTGAGCTCCTATGTCAAAGAATTGACAGCTTCTGGTTTCACGATTCCGAACAGTCCAATTGCTGTCGGAAAATAATTTGGACAAACGATGCAACGAATCTCACTAAAAAGAGCGTGGGACAAAAGTAAAGAACACTTTTGTCCCACGCTCTAAACACGTATAAACGGCGGAAGCAGAAGCAACTCCTTCGGAAATAAGCTGAAATTCACAAAAATTTGAAAAGCAATTTTCGTGAATTCCTTCTTATTTCTTGGAGTTAAACGCTTTTGTCCCAGCCTCTTTTTCAAGATAAAGTCAAAACTGGTACGCTGTTTTTTCTACTTATTTTTTGATTATCTTTTAGTTTCTCGTTCTTTAGCTCACGATATCGATTTGTTCTTTTAATTCTTCGATTTTCGGAGACAATATATTACGACGTTCTAATTCATGCACCATGAAGTTTACGGCTTTAAGCAGCTCTTTTCTTGTAATGATTCCTTTGAAAATCCGATCTTCTGTGACAACCGGTAAAAAAGGCGAATCGACTAACAAATGGAGTACTTCTTCTAGTTCCCAATTTTCATCAATTGTCGGAACATCTGTTTCTGTCACATCAGCAACCGTTAGTCCTTCTAACGGGTCCATGCTGATTGTTTGCAAGTCAATCATTTTATTGACCACATCTGATAAACTTACTAGTCCTACAAAGTGATCATCTTTTCCTAATACAGGAATTTTGGAATAACCGACCTTCGATAACACAAGTAAACCATGGGATAATGGATGATGATACATAACATTTGCCACATTTTCTGCAGGAATCAAAAACGTTTCCTGATTTTCCAGCAGCATTTCTCTTACTATAGGTCCAATCATCTGATGGCCTCCATTTCTATTTCATTCAACACTACTATTTTACCGAAACCGGATGCAAAATTCATAAAATAAAGCTTATTTTTATTAAAAATTAGAGTTTTTTTATTCAGCGCTCTCTCGAAAAAGAAAAGGCCAACTCTTCAACTGCCTGATGGGCACGGTTATAGTATTGAACAGAAATTTGGTCATCTAAACTTTCGATAAGAGCATATGATGGGATTTGGATCGGGCCTCTAGGCTGAGAAATGCTACCAGGATTCAAAAACAGGATTTTCTGATCCATCTCACAGCCTATTTGATGGGTATGACCAAAAAACACCATATCGGCAGTTGCAGCTCGAGCTTCGATTGCTAACTGTGTCAAACCGAATCGGACATTCGATAAATGACCATGAGTCATAAATACTGTATCCTGACCAGTTTGGATCACTTTTTTCTGTTCGAATCCTGGTCCATAATCACAATTACCTTGAACCACTTGGAATATATCCCATAACGGGTCAGAAGCTTCTAATTCCGAATCACCACAATGGAAAAAGATATCCACTTCAGAACGATAACGATCTACTAAGTCAACGAGGATATCTCTGTCTCCATGATTATCACTTACTACTAAATACCGCATCTATCTCTCTCCTTCCAGCCATTGTTTCCACTCGGCACTCAATTTTTTCATTGCTTGAGCCCGATGACTGATCTTGTTTTTTTCTTCGCTCGATAATTCTGCTGCTGTTTGTTTCTTACCTTCTGGGATAAATAAAGGATCATACCCAAAGCCATTTTCGCCAGATGGTATACGGGCTACTCGACCGGGCCATTCCGCTTCTACTACAAGGCTGTCTTTTTTGGGTGCCGCGAATACTAATGTACAATGGAATTGTGCTGTTCTTTTTTCATCCGGCACATCTGTCAATTCATATAATAATTTGGCGTTATTCCCCGCATCACTTTTTTGTTCCCCTGCAAAACGTGCAGAATAGATTCCTGGCATACCGCCTAAAGCATCCACTTTCAAACCTGAATCATCTGCTAAGACTGGCTGATCAAGCAATTGTGCAATCGTTTCTGCTTTTAATCGGGCATTTTCTTCAAATGTGCTGCCAGTTTCTTCCACATCTGGCAATTCAGGATAGTCAAGTAATGTTTTTACATGATATCCCGCTTCTTTGAACATATTTCGAAACTCTTCTGCTTTTCCTGGATTTCTTGTCGCAATGATGATTGTTTTTGTTTCTTCTATCCGCTCATCATTTTGAGCAAACTCTGTTAGCAAAGCATATTTTTGCTCTTTGATCAAATCTTCAATCGCGTTTTTTCCAAAAAAGAGCATTTCATTCAACTGTTCACCATCAAACGTTGCTTCTTCTCCAGTTCCTTGAATCTCCACGAATTTTCCAGATTCTGTCATTACAAGATTCATGTCTACAAGTGCTGCGGAATCCTCTTGGTAATCCAAATCTGTGACGCAAGTCCCATCTGGTAAGATTCCTACGCTAACTGCAGCAAGGTGTTCTTTTATTGGATCTTCTGACAATTCTTTTTCTCTTAAAAGTTTTTCAATGGCTAATTTCAATGATACGAATGCCCCAGTGATACTTGCTGTTCTAGTACCGCCATCCGCTTGGATCACATCGCAGTCTACGATGATACTACGTTCTCCTAATTTTTCCAAGTCTACTACTGCACGCAAGGAACGACCAATAAGACGCTGGATTTCCATTGTTCTACCAGAAAGTTTCCCTTTGTTGCTTTCTCTACGATTTCTCGTACTCGTTGCTCGAGGCAGCATACTATATTCTGCTGTCACCCACCCTGTTCCTGTTTCTCTCAAAAAGGGAGGTACAGAATCTTCTATTGTTGCAGAACAAATAACTGTTGTATCACCAAAACGGATCACTACCGATCCTTCTGGATATTTGAAAACATTTGTTTGAAGCTCCAGTTTGCGAAGCTCTTGGGCTTTTCTCCCGTCATGACGCATCCTTATTTTCCTCCCAATTCGATATGTTCTACATTTAAGTGTCCGATTCCAAGCCAGTCTTCAGCTATTTCCTCGAAAAGTTTGGCAGAGCCAGTTGTATAAAACTGGCATAATGTCCGACCATTTTGCGGTGAATTGCTCAAATTGAAATAATCGAGTAGCATAGATACTTCACCTACTGTTTCTGCTCCAGAATCGATCAGTTGAACATTTTCTCCCATTACATTTTGAATGATGGGGCGTAATAATGGATAATGGGTGCATCCCAAAATCAATGTATCGATTTTTTTAGTGGTTAAAGGAGCTAATGTTTCTGCCACAATTTTTTTCGCCACCGATGAATGGTATTCATTACTTTCGACAACTGAAACAAATTTTGGACAAGCAAGACTTGTCACAGTCAATTCTGGCACTTTCTCTTTCAGCGCTTTTTCATAAGCTCGACTTTTTACTGTACCAATCGTACCGATAATGCCAACTTGTTTATTTTGTGTTTTTTTTACTGCCGCTCTAGTACCGGGAAGGATCACACCGATGACTGGAATAGAAAGAGCAGCTTTGATTTCTTCTAAAGCCACCGCAGTTGCGGTATTGCAGGCGATCACCAGCATCTTGATTCCTTGATCCACTAGATAATCCGTCATTTCCCAAGTATACTGGATTACCTGTTCCGCGGGTCTAGGGCCATATGGGCAGCGTGCTGTGTCTCCTACAAATAAAATATTTTCATTCGGTAATTGTTTCAGGGCTTCTTTTACTACAGTCAAGCCGCCGACACCTGAATCAATAAATCCGATAGGGCGATTATCTGTCAATCGTATCATCCTTTTTTTCAATAAATTCTATCCTCCCTATTGTGTACTTTTTAGCGTGATTTTTCAAGTGCTCTCCCTTTTTTAAAATAATCAAAACCTCTGCTTTTCTAATTTTAAAGAAAAAAAGCCGGTTGTGACTTTAGTTTGCCACAACCGCTAAAAGAATCATCTATTAATAACTGTACCGTCTCTTTTCCAAGTAACCGGAAAGCAGAGAAAGCGCGTAACATACCACGAAGTACATAAGTGTCATGATGATGAACATCGGAAGCACATAATTGGTGTTCTGTCCATAAATAATACGTGCCTGATGAGAAAGTTCAGGTAAAGAAATGATTACTGCTAATGAAGTATCTTTGATCAGTGAAATCAATTGGCTCACAATTGCCGGGATCATTGATTTAAATGCTTGCGGTAACACGATCGTTCGCATCGTTTCTACATAAGTCAGCCCCGTTGATAATCCTGCTTCCATCTGTCCTTTTGGAACAGCATTGAGTCCAGCTCGGAAAATTTCCGACAACATAGCTGACTCAAAAATCGTTAATGCTGCAACAGCAGACCAGAAGATGTTCATCTGAATGCCGATTTGAGGTAAGGCAAAGTAAGTGAAGAAAATGATCAATAATAATGGAAGATTCCGTATAATATCAATCACTACACCAAGGATTTTGGAAAAGAAAGGGATATTCGCAAAACGAATCACACCTGTCAGACCACCGATCAAGAAACTAAAAATGATCGAAAACAATGAAACTTCAACAGTAACCTTTAATCCTTCCAATAAAAAACGGATATTCATCCATGAAAAAGCGCCACTAAAATCCATGTATTTCCCCTCCTTCTATGAACGAACCGCCCATTTTTTCTCAAGATAAACCATTAAGTAAGATAACGGTAGCGTGATAACTAAGTAAAATAACCCAACGATGATATACGTATCGAAGGTATTGAATGTTTCACTGGCGATCAAGTCTCCTTGATACATCAAATCTAAACCAGCTACGATTGCTAAAATAGATGAGTTTTTTACGAGGTTGATAAATTGGTTGCCTAATGGCGGGATAACGATTTTGAATGCTTGCGGTAAAACAATATAACGCATGATTTCTGAATAGGTAAAACCAGAAGATAGTCCTGCTTCTGTTTGACCTTTTGGTACGGTTTGAATCCCTGAACGTACTGTTTCAGCAATAAAAGCAGATGTATAGATCGTTAATCCAATCGTACCTGCTTGGAATCCATCTAGATTAAACCAATAAATCGGTACGACAACGTAAAAAAACATCACGATGATTAATAATGGAATGTTTCTAAAAAATTCTACATATGCCTTTGCTAAGGCGCTCACTACTTTATTCTTTGATAATTGGAAGATTGCCATTAACGTTCCGATAATCAAACTAAACACAAGTGCTAAGACACTCGAAAACAATGTGATCTTGAACCCGTCGACAAAGATTGGTCCATAAGTCTGTATCAATTCGCTCATTGCCTCTCCCCCTTACTCTACTTTTCCTTCAGTTTCATTTGGAAACCATTTTTGATAGATTTTATCGTATGTGCCCTCTGCATGCATTTCCTCTAGCGCTTGGTTAACAGCTTTCAAGAAGTTTTCTTGCCCTTTGTTGATCGCAATCCCGTAAGGCTCATTAGTAAACGTTCCACCAACTAACTCATACTCTGGATTTTCATCTGCAATCCCTAACAAAATCGCATTATCCGTAGTCATCGCGTCTCCCTGACCAGATTGTAAAGCAGTGAATGCTTCTGCATAGTTTTCTAATTCTAAAATTTTTGCATCTGGTGCATGCTGTCGGATATTCGCAGCCGATGTAGAACCTTTGACTGCTAGAACCGTTGTAGAAGCATTCAAATCATCTACACTTTTGATTTGGCTTCCTTTCTTTACCAACAAAGCTTGGCCAGCATCGAAATAGACATCTGAAAAGTCAACCTGTTTTTTTCGTTCATCTGTGATCGTCATCGTTGCAATAATTGCATCGATATTTCCGTTTTTCAATAATGGAATCCGAGTTTTAGAAGTGACTTCAACAAATTCTGTTTTTCCATTGTCACCAAGGATCTTTTTAGTGATTGCTTTTGCAATATCTATATCAAATCCTTGTACAGTTCTGCTCTCAATATCCATCATTCCAAATAATCGAGTATCATACTTGACACCCCAGATGATTTCATTGGTAGATTTGCTTCGCTCTAAAATATCTTCATTTGCCAACCCATTTCCTTTACATCCGGCTAGTGCAAGAAAAGCAATGCCTAAAAGGAAAATCAGGCGTATTTTTTTTAACCTGCGCATCTTTTTCCTCCTATCAATGATTGATAACTTTACTGATAAATTGCTGTGCTCGGACTTCATTTGGATTTTCGAAAAAGTCTCTCACATTTCTGCTGTCTTCCAATACTTCTCCATCAGCCATGAAGATAACACGATCCGCCACTTCTTTGGCAAAGCCCATTTCATGTGTCACGACAATCATTGACATACCGTCATGAGCCAATTTTTTCATAACGTCTAATACATCACCAATCATTTCCGGATCCAAAGCAGAAGTAGGTTCATCAAACAGCAGCATCTCAGGATTCATCGCTAAACCTCTGGCGATTGCCACCCGTTGCTGTTGTCCCCCGGATAACATGGAAGGATAAGAATCTTTCTTATCTAACATATTGACAGTTTTCAGAAATTTCTCAGCGTTTTTGACTGCAGTTGCCTGGTCTTGCTTTAACACTTTGATTGGTGCTAATGTAATATTTTCCAGAACGGTTTTATTAGGATACAAATTGAAATGCTGGAAAACCATGCCGATATTCTTTCGGACTTCTGTCAACTTTGTCTTTTTATCATGCAAGTCAGTATCATTAATTAGTAGCTTGCCTGAAGAAATCGTCTCTAATCCATTGATACAGCGAAGCATCGTGCTCTTTCCTGAACCAGAAGGACCAATGACAACGACAACTTCTCCTTTCTCGAATTCGAGATTGATATTTTTTAATGCGTGGAACTTGCCATAATATTTATCCACGTGATCAAATTTAATCATTGCCATAGAATTACACTCCCATTATTATTTAGTAAGATTTCTTTTAAAGATGTATAATAAAATACATTATATCTGATAGTTTAGTAATTTGTAAAGTTTCTTAGAACGTTTATTCTCCCATAAATATTTCTTCCATTTCTAATCTATTAGTTATTTTATCCTCTTTCCTTGTTTTTTCATTAGGAACTGTTGTTTCTTTTCAGGAAAAACGGTAAGATATTAAGTGCTCAGACTTACAAATCGTAAAGAGGTGTCTTTTTTGAAAAATATTATTTTAACGGGAGATCGACCAACTGGGAAGCTGCATTTAGGGCATTACGTCGGTTCTCTAAAAACCCGAGTGGCTATGCAGGCAGATGAAGACAACCAACTGTTTGTCATGATTGCTGACATGCAAGCACTGACAGATAATGCTAAAAATCCTGAGAAGGTTTCATCAAATGTCTTGCAAGTTGCTTTAGACTATTTAGCCGTGGGATTAGATCCTGCAAAATCTACTTTATTTATCCAATCACAAATTCCGGAATTAGCTGAATTAACCATGTATTATTTGAACTTAGTCAGCGTAGGACGCGTTCGGCGCAATCCGACTGTCAAAACAGAAATCGAACAAAAAAAATTCGGTGAAAGCGTGCCTACAGGATTCTTTATCTATCCTGTTTCTCAAGCAGCAGATATCACTGCATTCAAAGCGAATCTTGTACCTGTTGGCGAGGATCAAAAACCAATGCTAGAGCAGACACAGGAAATCGTACAAAGCTTCAATCATACATATGGTGAAGTCTTGGTGGAACCAAAAGGCGTATTCCCACCAAAAGGAATGGGTAGATTACCTGGAATCGATGGAAATGGCAAAATGAGTAAATCGTTAGGAAACGGTATTTATATCTCCGATCCTGCCGATGTTTTACAGAAAAAAGTCATGAGTATGTATACTGATCCAAACCACATCCATGTACAAGATCCTGGACAAGTAGAAGGGAATATGGTCTTCACCTACTTGGATGTATTCGGAACAGATAAAGAAGCAATTGAAGAAATGAAAGCTCATTACCGCCGTGGCGGACTTGGTGATGTAAAGATCAAACGATACCTCATTGATGTATTGGAAGCTGAATTTGCACCGATCCGTGCGCGCCGAGAAGAATTGGAAAAAGATCCTTCAGCTGTTATGGAAATCTTACGTAAAGGTAGTGAAGAAGCTGCTAAAGTAGCTGCACAAACACTTTCTGAAGTAAAATCAGCAATGGGAATCAATTACTTCCATTAATTCATTTACTCTAAAAAAACAGGCTGTAAAGGCCTGTTTTTTTATCTCGTCTCTGTGCTATTCCTTTTTTAAAATCAAAAAAAGAGATGTGACGAAGTTGTGTCACATCTCTTTTTCAAATGTATGGTCTTCAAAAGCTACTTGATCGTTACTTACTATATTTTCCCTCTTAGCGAATACTTGCCTCTAGGTTTTCTACCAACGCTTTTTCGACTTTTTCCATTCCTTTATTGATTTCTTCATCTGTCAATGTTGCTTCTGGGTTGACGAATGTCAGGCTATACGCCATGGATTTATGTCCTTTTTCAATGTTTTCTCCTTGATAGACATCAAATAATTGGATATCTGTTAAAAATCTTCCGGCAGCAGAACGGATAACTTCTGTTAATTCCTGATTTGTCACAGTTTCTTTTACAAGCAAAGCGATGTCCCGGCTGACTGCTGGGAATTTTGTCACTGCTTCGAAAACGATCCCTTTTTGAGCAGCTTCCACTACAGCAGATAAATCAAACTCAGCAACATATGTTTCTGGAATATCATAAATTTTTGCAATCGTTGGATGCACTTGACCGACAAAACCAATAAATTTTTCGCCAAGGTAAATCGCAGCAGTTCTTCCAGGATGCATTTCCTTCATTTCTGTCACTGTTTGATAATGGATATCTTCAGTGATGCCTAGTTGTTCAAATAAGTTTTCTAAAAGACCCTTGATGGTGAAAAAGTCTACATTTTGAGCTTTCGTCTGCCAATCTTTTTCTTCCCAAATACCAGAAATAGCGATTGCTGCATGTTTTACTTCTTGCGGCAGATGTGTACGTGGATCATTTTCTTGGAAGAACACCCGACCAATTTCATATAAAGCAATCTCTGTATTTTTTCGGGCAGTGTTATAACTGATATCATCTAATAATCCGCTGATCAAATTCATTCGCAATACAGAACGCTCTTCACTCATTGGCCAGTCCAAACGTGTAATATTGCTTTCTTTTATAACAAACTGTCTTGATTTTTCTTCTGTTGTCAATGCATAACTGATTGCTTCGCTCAATCCGCTTCCTTCAAAGATCGTACGAATTTTACGAGTAGTTTCTTGTTCTTTTGACAAGCTTCCAGCAACCGTTTCTCCACTTGGAAGTGTAGATGGCAACTGGTCGTATCCATAAATACGAGCAACTTCTTCGATAATATCTGCTTCGATTTGGATATCCCAGCGTCTTGGTGGTACTACTACGGAATAAACATGATCCTTTTCTTCATAGCTAAATCCAAGTGCTTCAAAAATCTCATTTACTTCTTTAACGACAAGAGATGTTCCTAAATATTGATTGATGCGTTCAAGTGAAATCTTCACTGATACGTCTTCTGCTTTGATCTCTGAACCTTTGACCGTGCCTTGTAGAACTTCCCCACCCGCAAGAGAAACGATCATTGCTGCAGCAACCTCACTGGCTTCTCCAACAGTCGCATGGTTGATTCCTTTTTCAAAACGTGCAGAGGATTCACTACGCAAATTAAATTGTTTTGCTGTACGACGAATCGAAATTGGATCAAATAAAGCAGATTCTAGTGCAACTGTTGTTGTTTCATTCGTGATCTCTGAGTCTAACCCTCCCATGACACCAGCTAAAGCAACTGGTTCTTTGCCGTTAGTAATGACGAGATTGTCAGTTGTCAATTCCCGAGATTCTCCATCTAGTGTTACTAATGTTTCATTTTCTTTTGCACGGCGGACAAAGATCTCTTTTGATTCCAATTTGTCGTAGTCAAATGCATGTAGTGGTTGTCCGAATAAAAGCAAAATATAGTTCGTCACATCTACTACATTGTTGATTGGACGAATGCCTTCGTTCATCAAAAGATTTTGCAGCCATTGAGGACTTGGCTGGATTCTTACTCCTTCAATGATTCTGATTTGATAAGCAGGAACTGCTTCTTTATCTTCAACTTCCACTTGAATTTTATCGCTAGCAGGTCGTGAGGATTCTACCAGCTTTTCGTCATCGAATGTAGGAGTCTGACGATAAATTGCCCCAACTTCATAAGCTACGCCACGCATTGACAATGCATCCGCACGATTCGGTGTGATAGATAATTCAATAATCGAATCATCCATATCCAAATAAGGAAAAACTGGATCGCCATTTACAGCTTCTTGTGGCATATAATAGATACCTTCAGCGTATTCTTTCGGTATAACACTATCTGAATAGCCAATTTCTTGTAATGAGCAAATCATGCCATTTGATACTTGGCCACGCATTTTTCCTTTTTTGATTTTTACATTACCAGCGATACGTGAGTTAGGAAGTGCAACAATCACTTTGATTCCAACCTTCACATTAGGCGCTCCACAAACGATTTGAGACAGCTCGTCTTCGCCAATATCGACTTGACAAATAGAAAGGTGATCAGAATCTGGATGTGGTACGCATTCCTTGACTTCACCGACAACGATTTTTTTCAAGCCTTCTTCTGGAACCGTTACTCCCTCTACTTCGATTCCTGTCACAGACATCTTATCCGCTAATTCTTTTGGTGTTACATTCGATAAATCTACATAACGATTGAGCCATTTATATGAAACTAACATCTTCTTACTCCCCCTTGAACTGACTTAAGAAACGTAAGTCATTTTGATAGAAATTACGGATATCATTCACTCCATACCGCAACATAGCTACGCGGTCTGGTCCAAGGCCGAAAGCAAAGCCTGAATATTCTTCTGGATCGATTCCTGACATCTTCAACACATTCGGGTGCACCATGCCAGCTCCTAAAATCTCGATCCATCCAGTGTATTTACATACGTTACAACCGGCACCACCACATTTGAAACAGCTGACATCTACTTCTACTGATGGCTCCGTAAATGGGAAATAACTTGGACGCAAACGAATTTCACGATCTTCCCCAAACATTTTTTTCATTACGACTTCTAATGTTCCTTTAAGGTCGCCCATTGTGATGTTTTTATCAACAACTAGCCCTTCAATTTGATGGAACTGATGACTGTGGGTCGCATCATCTGTATCTCTGCGGAAGACTTTCCCTGGCGAGATCATTCGTAGAGCACCCTTAGAGAAATCATGTTTTTCCATTGTCCGTGCTTGGACTGGTGAAGTATGTGTCCGAATGAGTATCTCGTCTGAAATATAGAAAGTATCTTGCATGTCCCTTGCTGGATGATCTTTTGGCAGATTCATCCGTTCGAAATTGTAATGATCAGATTCTACTTCATATCCTTCTACGATCTGATAGCCCATACCCACAAAAATATCTTCAATTTCTTCCATGATTTGTGTCACGATATGACGTGTACCATGTTTTACTTTTCTACCAGGTAGTGTCACGTCTATTGTTTCTTTTGCCAAAGCTGCATTTAACGCTTCTTCTTCTAATACTTGTTTTTTTCGCTCGATCTCTTCTGTCAAAAGATCTCGGATCTCATTTGCGAAACTTCCGACTTTTGGTCGCTCTTCTGGACTTAGATCTTTCATCCCACGTAATACTTCTGTGATCGGTCCTTTTTTTCCTAACGTTTCAACACGTATTTGATTTAATTCATTTAAATCTTGTGCCGCTGTGATTTTGACGAGCGTTGCTTCTTTCAAGCTCTCTAATTGTGCTTGTAGAGACATGTGCTTGTTCCTCCTTTAAATTCCAAATACAAAACAAAAAGACCTCATTCCTGTTAAGGAACGAGGTCTTCGCGTTACCATCCTAATTTGCGGATAAATGACTTACACCGCACTCTTACTTTGTTAACGACAATTGCCGGTCTGATTTTATCAGACGAACTCGGAAAGTGAACTTCATTTTTCAAACACAGGATCTGCTTTCAGTCTGCGACAGATCTCCCTGAACTGGTTTAGCCAAACTACTCTTTTTCGTCATCGTTCTTTACTTATTCGTATGGACTATAGTTTACAAGATTTTTTTTACAAAATCAACCGCATTCTTCCTCTGTGACCCATTTTTCGCTCCAAACTTGTATTTGACGCATCGCTTTTTGCAAGTCTGCTCCTTTTTCAGTCAAGAGATATTCTGAACGGCTCTTTTCGCTACAGGCAAAGTTTCGAGTGACTATTCCTTCTTTTTCTAATTCCTTCAAGCGTTCGACTAATACTCGATCACTGACCATCGGGATTTTTGCCGCAAGCTCAACAAAGCGTTGCGGACCGTTTTCGAGTAGTACATCGATAATCAATCCGTTCCATTTTTTTCCTAAAATAGAGAATGTTTTTTCAAATTTAGGGCATAAAACGAATTCTGTCTGTGTTAGCTCCATCATACTCACCTCTTCCCAGAGTATAGCATAATCCTTACAAAACATAAGTCAAGTTTGCTCAATTATAATTATTTGTTAATGTTTATAATTTGTTTCACTCGAAGCAAAATTAGGAAAACATTTTCTACTGGCTTATTCAAAGCTTCTGACATTGCTTGTTGGTAAAGTCTTAGCTGTCCTTGATATTTTTGGACGATTGCATCTATTTCTGCTGGATCATCCGGATGTAAAATAAAATCTGTTTTAAAATCATAGATATTGAGATGATCTTTTTCTTCTAGGTATCCATCGACGATTCCGTGGATTAATAGTTCATCTTCTTGATTTGGATAGTCTTGAAATACTTCGTCAGCAGGAAGCAGCATGGAAAAAGGTTGTTCTCGTTTTACGTTTTCTTTGTTGGCAATCAGCTGTTGACCAAGTTCTGTTTGAAAGAACCATATAATAGAAGAAACATCTACTTTTTTCGCGACTTTTTCGTCTACTAACCGTTTCCTTACCAATTCCTGTAATTTTTGATGGATACTCTCTGTAGTTGGCATCTCTAATGGCAGTAATTGTAACAAAGCATGCGTAGCAGTTCCAACAGCAGCTGCTGACACTTGCCGATCTTTTTGCAAAAATTTTGGTTCTGCTAGTTGTTCTTGCGTATAACGAAATTGACGGGATGCTGCTTTGTTCTGACTGCTTTCCAGAGTCAAACGTGATTCTTGTGTATCATCTGGATCTTCGAATAATCGTTTGATTTCAGATACAGATTGATAACTTGTGGTTTGTGAAGAAGCTTGATAAGGATATTCATATGCCAGACGTTTTTGTAACGAATCTGCTAATAAAGTTTCATCTTCTTTCATCTGCTGATCTAAGTTAACCAGTTCTTTTTCAGCAAGCAACTGTCTTTGTTCAATGATCGATTGCTGATTCATCCATGAAATAGAAAACTGTGCATTTGAATGTTGAAGAAGAGAAGTCGAAATTTCTTCCTCTAAGTATTTCTGCATTTCAGGATGACGGATCAATCCGTAACCAATCCAATTCATCAAGCTGCTTCTGCCCTTCAAACGTAGCGCAGGATCAAAAACCAACTCCTCATGATCAGCTGCTTCAGACCACGTTTGGATCATTTGCTCTTTATTTTTATAGGAACCGACAATGAAAAGCTTTTGTTCTGCCCGAGTCAATCCTACATACAATTTACGCATTTCTTCCGACAACAATTTGTTTTGCTTTGCCAATTTGATGGCTTGAAACGGTAACGTATCATATAACACTCGTGTTTCAGGATCCATATAGCGAATTCCTGCTCCAAGTTTTTCTTCAAAAGCATACCGATTGCGCAAGTCTTGTAAGTTGAACTCCTTTGTCATATCTAACAAAAATACAACTGGGAATTCCAAGCCTTTACTTGCATGGATCGTCATAACGCGAACAGCATTATCTTCTATTGAAATGACTGGTTCTGCTAAGTCTTTATCTTTTTCTTGCATTTTTTCAATGAAACGCACAAACTGGTATAATCCTCTGAAAGAACTTTGCTCGTAAGCTTTGGCACGATCAACCAATGCATAAAGATTGGCTTGTCTCTGTACCCCTGCTGGCAGACCCACCACATACTCTAGATATCCCGTCTCATAATAGATATCCCATAACAAGTCAGTGATCGAAGAACGGCGAGCAAGTTCTCGCCAATGCTCTAGTTGCTTGCCAAAATGTTCCAGCTTAGCTGCTAATTCATCTTCGTTTGATGCTTGATAAGCAAGCACAGCATCATAGTAAGTATGTGCACGGTCAGCTAATCGAATGCTGGCTAATTCTGGTTCAATCAGACCCACGATCGGTGAGCGCAATACAGCCGCAAGCGGAATATCTTGATAGGGATTATCGATTAATTGTAGCAGCGAGATCATCGTGCGAATTTCTGTCGCTTGAAAATAGTTTTGAGCATCATTCATCTCTAATGGAATATCCAATGTTTTGAAAATCTCTAAAATCGTTAAGTTGTTCTTCTTTGTAGGTGTCAAGAGAACAATGTCTTTGTACTCTATCGGACGACTTTTTTTTGATTTTTTATCATAAATCATAAAGGAGGAATCAATTAATTGACGAATTTTTAGTCCTGTCATAAAAAGTTCACCTTCTGTTTTGTCTTCCAGTATATCATCCGTCGGAATCTCAATCTCTGATTCTTCCTGTTCTTTTTCATAGATCATGATTTCCGGCTCAAACTGTTCATTCTCTGGAAAGTCTGAAAATCCTTGGATCAGTTTGGCTGCTTCGTCATAATTGATTTGACCCACTGCTGGATCCATTAGTTGTTCAAAAATAAGATTCGTAAAAGAAAGGACTTCTTTTCTAGAACGGAAGTTCTCAGCCAAAACGATTCGACGTCCGCCTTCTTTCTTTGAGAAATTCTCGTATTTCCCGATAAATAAACTAGGATCTGCTAAACGGAAAGAATAGATGGATTGTTTGACATCCCCAACCATGAACATATTTCCTTTTGTATCATCAGGTTCTCTTAGCCAGTATAAAATGGCTTCTTGTAATTGGTTCACGTCTTGATATTCATCTACCATTACTTCTTTGAATTTTTTTCGATAATGTTTTGAAGCTTCACTTGGCAGCCATGCATCTTTCGTTTTTTCTGTGAGAATCTGCAACGCTAAATGTTCCAGATCATTGAAATCCAGCACACCTTTTTCCCGTTTACGCATACTGAAACCGTCCATGAAGCTTTGCGTGACTTTTGTCATTTCTTCGACTATCGGTAGTGCTTTGTCCGTTAATTCTTCCATTTGGCTTGGGGAAACAGGAAAATAACTTTTACTTATCTGCTGAATCAGTTTTTTTGCTTTATCCCTCATGCCCTTGACTTCATTGGAAATTTCTTTCAATTCTGCTTTCCGACTGCTCTTAAAAGTTGAAAAAGTTAGTTGTTCCAAACCAGCATAAGCTTCTTCTAACCGATCTTGCGAGAACGCTTCATAGATATTCTTGATCTGCTGTTGTTCTCCAGCTACTTGCTCATGCATTTTTTCTAATCCTTCACCTTGTGCTAACTGAGTCATCTGTTCATATAATTGTACACATTGGTATATATCTGCCAAAACTAAAGGACGGATTTGTTCTTGATATAATCGAGATTTCGCTAGCCCCTCAGGCAAACGATAATTATCGCTTAACTGTTCTAGCCATTTTTGGGGGTCAGGGTTGGCACGGGCAAACTCATAAAGAGAAAACACCAGATTCGTCAAGCCGTCATCTGAACGATCATTAGAAAAATTCATTGTTAATTGGAAAAATCGTTCATCATTTTCTGCATAAAGTGCTTCTCTCAGCTCGTCCCACACATCCTCCTTCATCAAGATCGTTTCTGTTTCATCTGTTAACATGCGAAAGACTGGATCAATATCAATTAAGTAATAATAACGTCGAATAACTGTCAGGCAAAAAGCATGTAAGGTTGAGATATTCGCTGTGGGCAATAAAACTAACTGCTTAGTAAAATGCTGTCTACGTACAGGGTCACTTTCGCTATTGACGGATTCTTGTAATGCCTCTTGAATTCTTTCTTTCATTTCTCTTGCGGCAGCTTCAGTAAATGTCACAATCAATAATTCATCGATATCAAAACCCATTTTTAGTTTTTCAATCACTCTTCGAACAAGCACTGTAGTTTTACCTGATCCGGCAGACGCAGAGACTAATAGATTATCTCCTTGATCAAAAATCGCTTGCCACTGATCATCTGTGAATCGTTCATTTTGCGGTTTTAAAGGAATTTGATTCACTCTTCTTCACTCCTTTTCAATATTCTACGCAGTGCTTCTTCCTTATCTATTTTCTCCAGACGGTGGTAATTATTTTCTTTCAGCATCACATCAAACGTACAGATGCTTCTGAATGGACAAAATTCGCAGGCAATCCGCTGTTTATCTTTATAAGCTGGATTTAGTTTGATTTCTCCGGAAGTAATCGCATCTCCAGCTAACCGCATATTTTCCCGATTATGCGCCATGAATAGTTGCAGTTCTTCTTCCGTGAAAAATTTGTCTTTACTGAAACTACCTTTTTGGTATTCATCTTTCGCATTTTTTTTCACTGGATAGATCAGTGATTGTTCTTTTGCTTCCAGTGAATGATCTAGTACTTCTAAAAGAGCGGGATCATCGACAAAAACGCCATCATAACTAAATTTTTTCAATGTATTCTTCTCTACATCATCTGTCTCCGTCAATACAGGATTATGAACATGTAAATAATATGATCCTGCTGGTTTAACAGCCGCCTTTCCAGTCAAACGTACCGCATCCATCAATGCTACGTCCAGATACGTCAATAATTGCATAGCCATGCCATAATAAGCTTCTGTGACATCGAATGAACGTCCGCTAGATTTGTAATCAACGACGCTTAGCCAAGTATCTTCTTGTTCAGAAGCTACATCGATTCGATCGATTTTCCCTCGAACATGGAGTTTTCCACCATTACTCAACGGTAATTCCAGACCTGTGATACCTTTTGCTCCAGCAATCTGACCAAATAGAATCTCTGTCTGAAGAGGATGCATGCCTGTATTTTTGCTCTGTTTTTGCAAAGCCCATGCCACTTTTTGAATCGTCTGTCCTAACTGGTAGCGGATATAGTTCATTCTTGCAGAACTATCCAATATCTCAAACCGAAGTTCTCCGAATACTTCCTGCAGCACTTTTTCAGTAAAGTCTCTACGCTGCGTATCGGACATATTCACTAAGGATAATTGGTTTGAAAACAGTAGCTTGAAGAAACGATCCAATGATTCATGATAAAAATCACCAGTTGCTGCTGGAGTTAGACCATAAACAGTTCGTTCTTTCAATTTCAAACCAAATTGCATGAAGTATTTGTATTCACAATTATAAAAATTCTCCATACGTGAAATTGAAGTATAAATTTCTTTTCCATAAAGCTCTTCCGCCATTTTTTCTGGCATCGAAACAGGAACATTTAAATGTTCCTGACTTTCAAAAATCTGTAAAGCAAAATTTCGCCATGACGAATTCAGTACTAATTCTTTGAGCTTTTGCCAGTGCTTTGGTACAGGTTTTTTTTCATCTAAAGCTAATCGATAAATCCTATTGACTGTATTGATTCCGCTTCTGTAAGTCCCTACATAACAATTAGGGTCGCTTTCGATCGTCAAATGCTCTTTTCTCTCGACGGGAACAGATAAATATTCTGTGATTCTACGCAAATAAGGAGACATCTTCAGCGAGCCATCTGTGTCATAGCTTTGTGCATAACTAAGATATAATCGATCTGTTCCGGAAAGAAAAACAAGATAGGCTTGGAAAGGCTCAAAAGAGATACTTTCCTTTGATGGGTCGAATAAAAACTGTCCATCTGGCAAGGCCTGATTTAATACTTCTCGTTCTTCACTGGACAACAATCCTTTTGTCTCTTTGCGGTCTGGAAACACTTGATCATTCAACCCTAATGCAAAAGTGACGGCAGCTTGATTTGGTCGAACTAATTCCAAACGATTGATTCGCACTTGGTCGATTGCGGTAGGGATTTTACCATAACTTAGATTTTCTAGACCACTCGTAATGATTTCTTGGAACAGTGACCAGTCAAAAGCCGATTCACCATAAATTACTACATATTCATCCAACAGATCAATCAGCGCTCCCCATGTCTGCTCATGGTTTCTTGCCGCTTCTAAGTTTCCTCTGTCTACTTCCTGATTACGCCAAAACAATAATTGTTGCTGTACGCCACTTTGGATCAAAAATTGATAAAAAACATTTGCGGCCTCTTGTCCTGTTTTGCTTTTCTTTATTTTTTTCAAAAATACTGGTACAGCTTTCTGAAATAATCGTCTAATCGTATTTGACTGTTCTTCCAAATACTGTACGTCTTCAATCTGTTCTGCTTCAAAATCATACGCCACAAACTGCCAGTCTTTTTCACGAGTCCAATAAGTTCCTTGATAATTGTAAGCAAGTGCTACATTTTCAGTGATGTCCAGTTTTTTCCTGAATTCATCTCGCTCTTGTTTCCATTCATCAAGTTCGGTTTCTGCTTCCGTCGACAGAAATAATTCAGTTTTGAAAAAACGCATAATATCACTTAGCCGATAAGAATAGCGGTCAAGAGCGAACAGACTGTTGATCCATTCGATCAGCGGATGATTTTCCATCATTTGTTCTTCATCGATATAAAAAGGAATTGCCATTTCTTGAAAGATCGGCCGAAGGATATTTCCATATAAAGACATATTTTTTGTCAGCACTTGGATATCACGATAACGGTAGTTTTCTTCACTGACTAGTCGTCTGATTTCAACAGCTAATTGTCGGACTTCTTCAGTTGGATTTTCAGCTTCCCACAAATGGAGATGCTCTTGTCCCCCTAATTTGTGTACTGCTGCTTTCTTTTGGCTAGATGTCTCTTCCCACATTGTTTGCAGCAGTTGAAGCTCTGTCGGACGAGTCTGCTCTGGTGCAAATCGGTCCACTAATATAGGGACTTTCCGTTCTCTTGCACTTTGAAAAAGACGGAAATAAAGCTTTCCAGTCTCATGAAAGAGCGTAAGTACTTCTGGAAGATCCGCTGTATAAGGACGATCCAGCAATAAATCGACAACCAATTGCCCCTTTTCCATCATTGCCTGCAGTAATTGATACTCTTGACCATTGATTCGAGAAAAACCACTGACAATAAATTTGACGTTGTTGAAATCTTGTGTCTGCATATAATTTGCTAGTATAGATAGTGCATCTTCATTTGTTAGTGCACGTTGAGTCAATTCGCTGTCATAAGCTGAAAAAATCAGCTTCAAGTCTTTCATTTTAAGTTGCTGGTCTTCTGCATTAGGTGAATCACCAAATAAAAGCATCAGGTCTTCTGGTTGAATATTTCCTGTACGCAATTCACTGTAGAGTTCTTGTAATTGACGAATAAACCCTCTTTTATTGATTTCTCCGCGAAAGATTGTTAATTCTTCCTCATTTTTTTCTAAAATCTGTCGCAAGATCATTGCAGATCCTGATTCTGATAATTCATTTCCTGTAAGAAGAGTTGTCTGTTGCAGCAAATACCAAGCCAGACGATAAAAACTAAATACTTGAACGTTTGTTGTGCTGAAAGCTTTTTTTCCGCTTCTTCTTCGCATCTCCGCTAAAATTTCTTGTTCCTGTTCGAATTTGCTGTAGTTGGGAACAAGGAAAAATACTTGGTTACTTGCATCCTGGTCGAGCCAAGCGGATGCTTCGTCGATCAAGACTTGACGGTGATCTTTTTTCCCGTTTCCAAGAATAAATTGTAAAGACATGCTTTTCCTCCTTCAACACATGATACGGTGCTCCTTTATTATATCAAAAAATACTGAACATTTGTTCTATATTCTTCAAATTATATCCTTTTAAGGTTCTGATATTTCTACTTTTTTAAGTATACGCAAAAAACAGGAACTGCTGCAAATAAGCAATTCCTGTTTTTATGTTCATTGATTAATGAATAGAGCCCATTAGTTTTTTGATTGGTTCTTTCACAGTAAATAGCAAGATACCACCGACGATTGCTACTGCACCGATAATACCGAAGTAGGCAGATTCTGTTCCCGGTGTGTAGAAGCGTGCAATTTGTGCATTGATTGCTTGTGAAGAAGCATCAGCTAAGAACCAAATAGCGATTGTTTGTGATTCAAATGCTCGTGGTGCTAATTTTGTTGTCACAGACAAACCAACTGGTGAAAGACACAATTCAGCAATAACCACGATGAAGAAACTTCCCAACAACCACAATGGACTTACTTTTCCACTTGTTCCATAAAGCATACCCGGCAACATCAATAGCAAGTACGATAATCCTGCAAATAAAAGTCCAAGAGAGAATTTCACTACTGTAGATGGTTGACGTTCACCAAGTTTCGTCCACATCGTTACGAATACTGGTGTCAGAATAAAGATGAAAATTGGATTCAATGATTGATACCAGCTTGCTTGGATCGTTACACCAAATAGCGTAGATTGTGTACGTTCACTAGCAAATAAAGCTAAGATAGATGAACCTTGTTCTTGTAATGACCAGAAAATGATTGCTGCAAGGAATAATGGGATATAAGCCCATACTCTTGGTTTTTCTTCAGCAGTTACATCTTTTGAAGTCAGCATTTTGATAAAGTAATACAACGGTAAGATAATCCCCAATACACTGATTGTATTGACAAAAAAGTCAATTGTCAGATGACCAGTTAGTTGTGCCCCGCCGAATACTGCAGCGATAACAACAAGTGCGATGATCAAGTTACGGATGAATCCTTTACGTTCTTCAGTTGTCAAAGGATTCGGCGGTGTTGTACCCACTCCGTCTAATGTCTTGCGTCCTTGGATGATGTATTGTAATAATCCAAAGAACATCCCAATAGCAGCTAAAGAGAACCCTAAATGATAGTTATATTCTTGACCGATTGTACCAACGATTAGTGGTGCTAATAATGCCCCTAAGTTGACACCCATGTAAAAAATCGAAAATCCTGCATCTCTTCGCAAGTCAGTCTTTGAATAAAGATGTCCGACCATGCCAGAAACATTTGGTTTCAAAAAGGCGGTTCCGATAATAATCAATGCCATCGAAACAAACAATGTACTTACACCAAATGGTAAAGCCAAGACGATGTGGCCAAGCATAATGAAAACTCCACCGAAGAATACAGTGCGTTTTGCTCCTAACACTCGGTCAGATACCCATCCGCCGACGATACTAGACATGTAGATCAAAGATCCGTAGATCGACATGATAGCTAATGCTGTTGCTCGTGGTAATCCAAGTCCCCCGTTGGCAACTGTATCGTACATATAATAGATAAGTAATGCACGCATACCGTAATAACTAAATCGTTCCCACATCTCAGTGAAGAACAAAGTTGACAATCCCATCGGCTGCCCGAAGAAGCCCTTGTCTTGCTGTTTTTCCATAATCTATACCCCAATTCTTTAAATTTTCAGAAAATATTATACATCTTTACCGAAAAATTTAACTAAAAAACTTATTTAAGAAATATAAACTAATTTTCTATAAAAACAAGTAATTTTTAATGGCAATATCATAAAAAAAAGAAGATAGAGATTTAATAATTATATATCAGCTGTTTTTTTCAAATAAGCAAAAATTCCTAAAACACAACAATGAAAGCGATAACCAAGAAAATCCTTACATAACGATTTTTCTTATTAAAATTGTTTTTTGAACTCCGCTTATTTTTTGTGAGCATATCTGTTTACTTACTTTTTGTAAGGTGCTATACTTCATTTCGTAATCAATTAAAAAAATGCAAAACGCAAATCAAAGGAGAAATTTTATTATGACAACTTTTACTGACACTTTGAAAAACCGCCGTTCAATCTATCATCTAGGACGTAATGTTTCACTTTCTAATGAAGAATTAACAACTTTGATCAAAGAAGCAATTAAAGAAAGCCCAACTGCTTTCAATGCTCAATCAACACGTGCAGTTATCCTTTTCGGAGATGCACATGAAAAACTTTGGGAAATCACTGAAGAAGCACTTCGCCCATTGACTCCAGCAGAAGCTTTCCCAAATACACAAAACAAATTAGCTGGTTTCAAAAATGGTTATGGTACAGTATTATTCTTCAAAGATACTGACGTGGTAAAAGGTCTACAAGAACAATTTGAATTATATGCAGACAACTTCCCAGATTGGTCAGAACAATCAAACGGAATCGCAACAGCTAATACTTGGGTAGCATTAGTTGATAAAGGATTGGGCGCAAACTTGCAACATTACAACCCAGTTATTGACGAAGCAGTTGCAAAAGAATGGAATATCCCTTCAAACTGGAAACTACGTTCACAATTAGTATTCGGTTCACCAGAAACACCGGCTGGGGAAAAAGAATACATGAACGATGCCGATCGCTTCCGCGTATTTGGATAATTTTATTTGAAATAAAAAACAGAGGTTGTGACAAACATCTTGTCGCAACCTCTGTTTTTATTCTGGATCAATCATAATATCAATCTCTGCCTCATCGTTTAAGCGTTGGGACAAAAATGGAACTAATTCTTCTAATGATGCAGAAAATTTCAGCATCGGTCCTCGCCATCCGTTTCGGAAAAAATTCATTTTTACGATTTTAGAACCTTTTGGCTGATATAATACAATTTTATTGATCTCAGAAAAAGGAACACCTTTTTTGTCAAAGCTATTCAAAACAAGTCCTTCTTCTGTGATTCCTCTACTGTCCAACAAAAAACTAATAAAAATCATTGCTGACAAGATCCCTTTTGCCAATTCATCTGCTGTAGGATGACTGATGAGTGTATACCAAATGACTAGTGACACTAAGAAGGGTATCACCAAGTAGACCCATCGATTTCGCACAGTCCGATAAATAATTTCTTTTCGAACCAGCCAAAGAAATAAAAACATCACAACAACGAATAAAAACAATAGAACCGTAAAGAATGTTACCATGACAACTCGCCTCGCTTTTTCTTCTCCAGAAAATAGGAAAAGAATACTGATTTACCTTCTCAAAGAAATTGGACTTGCAGCACGCCGCACGTCCAATTGTTTTCTTTATTCAAATGTATCATATTTTGCAACAACCATGCTTGCTTTTTCATCTAATAATTCTTGGTCCTCTGCAGCACATTGGGCAACTTTGACCACGGCGCAGTTTGTCATTTTTGATACAACTTCACCAATGACCGTTTTTGTAAAACCAATTGGTTTGCATGCATATTGTTCTCCTAAATTAATCATTTCTTCCGTCATCAAGATCCTCCTAAACTGCTGGAACTTTTCTCCACATTACCACTGCTATTTCTTTGGAGATTTAACTCATTGATTTTTATTTACAGTTAAAAATCAACCTTACAGGCATTATAGCGTACTGTTTTCGTTTTCACAATTAAAACAGCTGTTGTATTTAGAAGAATTTTTTTCAAAAAATTAAAACATATTCCTTAAAAACTAATTATTTCCTACATATTAAAATATAATACTTCCATTTCCAATAAAAATACATTTATAATAGGAAAGATAAACAGCTGAAAAGGGAGATTTCAAATGAAGAAAAAAACGTTCAAAAAACTATTGTTTCTAGGGGGCACAGCTGCTCTTTTATTAAGCGGTACAAGTTATTACCTACATATCCATTCTCCAGAACATACAATGAACACTGCACAAAAAAGTTCAACACAAAAAACAAAAAAGACAAAAGAGAAAGCAGAAGTTTTACTAGATGTTCCATTAGAGAGCCAGTTTGATTCTCCTTCTTTAGAAAATGGCTGTGAAGTCACTTCGCTTTCTATGCTTTTATCTTTTTATGGTTATGAAACAACTAAAAACCAGTTAGCTGAGCAATTGGATTACATCCCTGTTTTCAATGCAGATGGGACTCATGGCGATCCTAATGAAGGATTTGTTGGTGATATCAGTGGCGGAGACTGGGCTATGGGCGTCTATGTTCCCCCAGTTGCCTCCCTTGCTCAGCAAATCGTCCAAACGGATTATCACACTTTTCCAAAAACCGATGCTCAACTCGATGATATCAAAAAAGCACTATCTAAAGGAAATCCTGTCTGGACTTCTGTGACTATCAATTTTGAAGTCCCAGATGAAACTGATTTTATGACTTGGACCACAAATAATGGAGAAGTAAGAGTCACTCCTCTTGTTCATGCTTGTGTAGTCACTGGATATGACAAAGAAAATATTTATGTCAACGATCCCTATGGTGTAAAAAATCGAGCAGTACCGATCAACGATTTTTCGGCGATTTTCACTGCAATGGGTGGACAGATGCTAACTTTGGAGAAAAGCTAGTAATTCAAACAAAAATCCCTTATACTCAAGATACCAAACCTTTGAAGGGAGCGTAGATAATGGAAAAATTCACAAATAAAAAAATGGATCCAAATGAAATTCCGATTATTTTTGTCCGTGACTGCAAGGGAAATGTTCAAGGTAAAGTCTCTATTAATGAGTGGAACGAGCGTCGCAGACCTGCTACCCTCAATGAACTGGAAATCAAATTGTATCGTCAATCTCTTGTTTATTACGCAGATCAAGAGTACGAGAAAGCCACCGATTTATTGAAATTTCTGATTGCTCGAACAGAGTATACTCGCTTTGAATATATTGAACGTTTAGCAAACATTTATCATATTATGAATGAACCTGTCAAAGAATATCAGTTATTGGACACCGTCTTGTCAGTAGCAGAACTGATTGCCCTTCCTGCTGGATTAGAAAAGAAACTAGTACGCCGCCTTTTACGAGTAAAGCAACAACTATCCGATCAAGAAAAATAACTTGCGTTTTTTTAGGAAAGTGCTATGATTATTTTGTTGAATAAATGGGATGTAGCCAAACTGGTAAGGCACTTGACTCTGAATCAAGCAATTGTAGGTTCGAACCCTGCCATCCCAATTTGATGTGCTTGCTGAAAAAATGAACCCCCTGTAAAAGAACAATCTTTTTGCAGGGGGATTATTGTATTATTTTTACTACTTCTATTTAGTTTACATAATTAAATTATGAATAATAAAATCGGGCGTATTCTTAATACAAAAACTGATTTACCCAATAATTGCTAATGCTTTCTCTGGAACTTTTTCTCTAGAAACTTCCTCATACGTTTCTATGTGTGCTCCTTTATTGCTGATTTTCAAATAATGATTTTCTTTTAACACAGAAAGACCATTAAATTCAACCGTTCGTTCTTTCCCATTGGCATCAGCAGCTTTCTGCACATACCTTGCTGTACCATATTCATTTACTTCCTCTGGTTTTTGTGTCTTTACATAGACCTCTCCTTTTTCAACTAATGGATTTAGCTGATCAAGTATACCAGGGATTTCTCCATAACTTCCTTCAGTATAATATTTCAGTCCAAATAGCAAAATACCACTAATCGCCGCCAGTCCAATCAAATATTTAATCACTTTCATCTTTCTACCTCCTTGTTATATATTCAGTATATGGGTCAGTTAAAGAAATTCCATCCGTCCCAAGTTGGAGATTTTTCTCCTACTTTAGAAGCGAGAATCGAGTGTTTTTTTAGTAAAAATGATCGTTATTTGATATTATTGACGTGTGGACAAATCAATTTTTCTCGTTTTGTCCATGTAAAAAATCATGTTGATAGCAAAGGATGTGTTCAAAATGAATCAAGAAGAATTATTTCAAAAAGTCAAGGAAATGATTAAGAACGGCAATTTCGATGGCGCAAAACGATTTATCGAAGAACATAAAGAACAATTAGGACCTTATAAAAAGAAAGCCCAAAATCTTTTAAAAGATGTAAATATCGACAGTGTCAAAAACAAATTTAAAAATCTATTCAAATAAGTAAAACTTTCACTTTTGTAAAATCAAAGGAGGACAATGCTGCTGCATCGTCCTCCTTTGGTTCTTTTCTGAATACTTCATACTAAAATAAACGTGTCGGATCGTAATGATAAGTCACATTGCCGTTCAGTGAGGCTTTTCCCACCACATATTTACGATTCTCCAACTTCAGCCACGCTTCTCGAAAAGCCATTAGTTCTTCTCTTTTTACATCAATCTTTTCGATTTTTCCATCGATCAAATCTTGAATAAGTTGTTCATATGGATTCATTTTTTTCCTCCATCTGCTATCTGCTGTCAATCAATAAGTTGTAAAAATAGGTTCATATGCTTTTTTGGTATCTAGATCTTCTCTGACTTTGACTGTCGTATAAATAATTTTTTCTACTGGGATACTATAATAACTTCCTTCACCATTATTGAATCGGTGAACGTCTTTCTTTGCTAAAATACCATTTATTTTATTCGTCAGTACACGTTGTTCGACACTGTTACTTACAACATAGTAAATCACCCGAATATTATTGATTAAATGCAAATCGATTTCTAACACTACATGATCCATGAAAATCCCACTCCTTCTTTCACTTTGATTATAGCAAGTTTCTCCTCTAATTTCAAAATCGATACAGATTTTACCGGATAAATCCACAAAACTGCTTGCGCCATTTCGCACAAAGTGTTATTTTGTATCATGGACTTTATTTATTGGAGGCAATAGTATGATCGCGATCGGTCAATTTGTTTTTTATATTCCTTTTTTTATTATGATAAGCATTCTTTTCTATTATCTATTACATAAAATGGACAAAAAAGAAGTTTTCAGTTTTACTGGCCTCTTTACCTGCTGTATATTTTACTTATCAAATTTTTTCTTTTAGGCATTGGGAAACAACGTCTGTATTAATAACACACATCATCGAATTGACGCTTTCAGTAATTTTTCTTATTATTTGGATCTATTTTTTATATAAGAATCAGAATTGAATCCCTCGCATGTTTAAAAAGAAAACGATTAAAGATGCAGCAAATTTCTGCCGATCTTTAATCGTTTTTTCTATTCTGTTATACCAAAAAAATGTTTGAATCGGTGAAGGATCGTTCCTTGTTTTAATTCTATAAATTCTTGTGCGATCGGGTACTTTTCTTCCAAATTTTCTTTGTTCTTTTCGATCAGGCTTTTCGCTTCTTCATATTTTTTATCTGCACATAGTGCTTTTACTTCCTGTAATACTTTTCCTGCTTCCATTTGCCTCACCCTCTTGCCATTTTATTGCTTTAAGTTTTATTTAAGTTATACGCATTATTCTAGTTTCATCCCAAATAACCTTTTTTCATTTTTACTCCTCGAACTAATCAGTTTTCTAAAGGCTGATTGGTTCGTCTTTTTTATTTTTCCTCCATTTCATTCTGCTCTTCTGTTAATTTATCTAATGCTTTGATTGATGCTGCGGCTCTTGCATAATCATAGCTGTATAATTCCATAAATTTATCAGGCAGAACAAACCACGCTGGATGATAACCGTTAGCTGTGACAGGGAATCCTTTATCTTGTTGATTATCTCCATCCCATCTCAGAGCGACACCTTTTTTTCCTTTCCACTTTACTAAAGCGATCGAGTATCCCTTTTTTGTTTGTGTGCCGTCTTCAATAATTGCTAAAATTTCTATTTTTTCTTTTGGCGCACGGACTTCTTGAGGACGAACCATTTTCTATTCCTCCCTTATCTCATTACTTCACGACCAACACACTGCAAGGGGCATGTGATACGACATAAGAAGCGGTCGATCCAACTAATGCTTGTTGTATAGCACCTTTTCCTGTCGCTCCCATAACGATCAAATCAATATTTTCTTGTCCAGGGATGACATTGGCAATCAAATTTCTTGGATCTCCAGTTTCAACTATTGCGTGGATCTCAGCAATGCCGAACTCTTTGGCATCATTGATTTTTTTCAGCATGGCTACTTCTGTTCTTTGTTTTTCATCTGCATAGATTTTTGAAAAGGCATAGGCACTATGGGTCAGCTCAACTTTGTTGATGATTGACACGATAAATAAGTGGGCTTCATTGTCCTTTGCTAAGTCAAGGGCTTCAGCGAACGCTTTGATCGATTGTCTTGATCCGTCAACTGCTACCATGATGTTCTGGTATCTTTTACTCATTGGAACCGCCTCCTTTTTCTTTTATTGTAACATCTCAAGCAAAAATACAAAAAATATACGCAATATGTAAATAAAATGATGAACAAAAGCAATTTCTTTCAAGTTATTTATACATTTCTTTTCTCATCAGAAAACCTGTTCTAATCCCATTATTTCTGCATTATGTGAAATTCCTCATCATTTTTCACATCGAGCGAACATCATTCTGTTACAAAAAACGTGGATTTGTCATAAATTGTCATGCTTCTTTTACCTATGAAATATTTTCACGTGTTAAAGTATTCCTCGTTGAACACAACAAATAAAACTTTTTAACGAATAAAGGAGATTTTTCATGACATCACTTAAAACTTTACTTTTTGGAACAACTTTGGCTGCCGGCGCTGCATTCTTCATGGGAACGACTGCTCATGCGGACGAAGCTTATACCGTTCAATCAGGTGATACTCTATCAGCGATTTCTCAAAAATACGTTGGTGATAACTCCTTGATCAATGCCATTGCAGAATCAAATTCAATTTCTGATATTAACCTGATCTACTCAGGACAACAATTAACAATCCCAACAGAAGGCTCTGCACAAGTAGCTGCTGAACCTCAAGCAGCCGTTCAAGAAGCACCAGTCCAAACTGAACCTGTTCAAGCTGAACAACCTGTTGTACAAGAAACGGTTCAAACGGAAACACAAGCAGCGCCTGTTGCTGAAACACAAGCTGCTCCTGCTGTAACAGAAACTACTGCTACTCCAGCAAGCACAAGCTCTGCAAAAGAATGGATCGCACAAAAAGAATCAAGCGGTTCTTACACAGCAACGAACGGACGTTACATCGGCCGTTACCAATTAGATTCTTCTTACTTAAATGGTGACTACTCTGCTGCAAATCAAGAAAGAGTAGCAGAACAATATGTTGCTTCACGTTATGGTTCTTGGGAAGCGGCGAAAGCATTCTGGGAAGCAAACGGTTGGTACTAAGATTCATTATTTGAACGTTTAAACACATTCAAAATATAGTAAGAGGTCATGCGATTTATTCTTTCGCATGACCTCTTTTTGAGTTTAAGTTTAGTCTTTATTCCTTAACTATCGTTTGCCAGTATTTCTTGTATCAGAATCTATAAATCTACTATTTGAATCAATCTATTAGGTTTTAAACTGTCCCACCTTCACACAAATTTTTTTGATTTATTTGAATCTGGTTCCGTTGTTTAAAATTTTTCCTATATTCTTTTAGATAATATGTTATTTTCTTTCTCATCGCTCCAGGTGTACCTTCTCTTTATAAAAAAAGATATCAACAGAGAAACTCCGTCGATATCTTTTTTCCTTCTCAAAAAAACAAATTATGCGGCTAAGAAGACTCGAACTTCCACGAGGTCACCCTCACTAGCGCCTGAAGCTAGCGCGTCTGCCAATTCCGCCATAGCCGCATCACATCTTTTAGTTTAGGATTACATGTGTTTTTTGTCAAGAACATATTTTTGTTCTTTTTCATTTCTGTACGCCCTCCCTTATGCCATCTACACAAATAATTCATCCGAGCAACTCCATCATCTATTGAGGGTTGGTGAAAAAATCTGTTTTATCCATATGATCGATTTCAATGTTAAACGAACGACTCTGGGATTAGTAACTATTTTATTTTTTTCTTCATTTCTTTTTTCCTCTTTTTCTCGATTCAGCTATCTTCTTTCATTTGGATATTGATTATTTCTTCTGTTGATTACTATCCTTCTGGAATTCTAGACGCTGAAGTAATTCACGTTTTCTTTCTTCTAGAGGTCATAAGTAACGAATGAACGAACTTCAAATAATTTTTTTATTGTAATTCATATTTGTATTGTTCGATGATTCTTAATACGATATGACACAATAAATAAAAATAGGCATGGCTATTTACAACAATAGTGCTATAGTAGAAAACAAATGAATAAGGTTACTTAAAGAGATGAATACGATGAAACTGATCAAACTATGGGAAGCAGATTTAAAGAAAGCTTATCTGCTACAAACTAGCTTTGGACCAAATGAGAATGGATTTATCAACAATGCTTATGGCTATACATTTGCTGAATTTTTAGATTATGTAAAAAAATGCGAAAAAACGTCTTTAGGAATCGATCTTCCTGAGAGTTACGTTCCCGCAACCGTCTTTATTTTAGAAAGTGATGAACATGAGTATGTAGGAATTTTTAATTTGCGCCATAAACTGAACGAAACATTAAGAAACGGCGCTGGCCATATTGGTTACGGCATCTCCCCTAATTATCGTAAAAAAGGATATGCCACACAGGGATTAGCATTAGTACTACAAGAGGCAAAAAAAATCGGCATTGATGAGGCACTTTTGTCTGTAAATAAAAAAAATCTTGGCAGTCTTAAAGCACAACAAAAAAATGGGGCTGCGATTTATCGTGAAGATGAGAAAGAATACTATACGAAAATCAAACTGATGTAAAAAAGAAGGATTCCAAAAGGAAAGGGATTTGAATGTCCTTTATCAATAGAACACATTTATTTAATTAACTTATAATATAGCAGACAAAATTTTATAAACAAAGAAACCTTTTATCTCTTTTCTTCTAGAAAGGATAAAAGGCTTTTTTGTTTTTCCTATTTGCTCCTCATAGCTAGTCAGCCAAGATTTCTATCGTATCCCCAACGCAATCCGTGCATAACGGCTCATCTTATCGGTCGTCCATGCTGGATACCAGACTAGTTTGACTTCTGCTTTCGTTACTTCTGGCACTTCTTTTAATGCGTCATGGATAGATTCTGTTAAAATATCTGCTAATGGACAGCCCATAGTTGTTAAAGTCATCTTAATGACTGTTTCTCCATTTTCAGGATTGAATTCTATATCATAAATCAAGCCTAAATTGACGATGTCGATTCCTAATTCAGGATCAATCACCATTTCCAAGGCAGCAAGAATACGTTCTTTGATTAGTTCTATTTCTTGTCCAGACCGTTCTTGGTTTGCTTCGCTCATCGTACGACACTCCTTAACACGATTTTTATTTATCATACTCTTTTTTTAGCTGCTTGTAAATGAGAATTTAGAAGTAAGATTCTCGTTTAAATTTATAAAAATGTTCTTATTAGATGTAATAGATTAAATTTATTCTAAAATAAACCTGATTCCTCATTTTTTTTGTGAACGATTTTTTATTTCTGGCAATACGCCAGTTGTTCGATACATTTTTTGTTCGTTTTCATTTGCAAACCGGCCAAATACTGAATGAGTTGGTAAAATATTGATAAATGCATCGTCGTCGATTTCATGAACGATCTGATCAAGATCATACATTTCGTAGCGGGTGATGACCATCATGATCATGTTCCCTTGTTTTTTTGAATAGCCACCGACAGACGGCAGTAATGTCATTCCACGTACCATCCGTTTTGCTAGTTCTTCTGTTACCTCTTCTGGCTTGACGGTAACGATCATTGCTGTTACTTTTTGATGACTCGTGTGGATGGCATCAATTACTTGAGTCATTGCATAAATGGAAATAATCGTATACAAGGCACTTTCCCAGTTAAAGAAGAAGCCTGCGATGACTACAATGATACCATTTAGAATCAGCATGTAATTTCCGACTGTTTTTCCAGTTGTTTGTGAAAGTACAAGAGAGATGATATCCATCCCACCAGTTGTAAAGCCCATTTTTAAAGATAATCCTACGCCAAGACCTAATAAAACACCGCCTACTAGGGCATTCATCAAAATATTATCAGTGATCTGTCCGACTGGAAGCAGCATCGTCATCACCGATACACATACAACATTCACAAAACTAAGGATCGTTGCTCGTTTTCCTACTTTGAGAAACCCTAATACAAACACAGGGATATTCAAAAGAAAAATAAATGTTCCTGTGTCTATCTTGATATGAAACCATTCATATAAAAGCGAGGAAATGATTTGAGCGATCCCATTCATCCCTGCAGAAAAGACATTGGCTGGAATCAAAAAATAATTTAAAGCGACCGCAGCGGTCAATCCGGTTATCAAAATAACCACTATTTTCTTTAATCTTTCATTTTTATGATACGCAGTCATAATTTTACTCACAAGCACCTCTCCCCTACTTTGGTATTCCAAATGTAAGAATAACAGTTTATCTATTAAAATAAAATACTTCGAACTCAAATGAGAAGAATTTTAGCAAACAGGTAAGAATCTGCCCTAATCCTATGATAAGATAGATGTATGGTAAATATTTATATGTATATCAGGAGGGTTCCTATGGCAAAAGATGCTAGCTTCGACATTGTATCAGAAGTCAATACAGAAGAAGTAAAAAATGCGATTCAGCAAACAACAAAAGAATTGTCCAATCGCTTTGACTTCAAGGATTCTACAGTAGAAATCAAATTAGAGAACAGCAATCTAGTTGTATTGAGCGATGATGATTTCAAAATCGAACAGATCAAAGATGTATTATTTGGTAAGCTGATCAAAAGAAATGTGCCAATCAAAAATATCCATTTTTCCGAATCAGAACACGCTCTAGGTGGCAAAGCTCGACAAACTGCCGATTTGGTCAACGGAATCGATCGTGAAAACGCGAAGAAAATCACTACAGCTATCAAAAATGAAAAACTGAAAGTAAAAGCACAAATCCAAGAAGATCAGATTAGAGTGACAGGTAAGAACCGTGATGATCTACAAGCTGTAATTGCTTTATTACGTAAACTTGACTTACCAATCGAGTTGCAATTCACTAACTATCGTTAATCAAAAAACGAGGCTGACGTCTGTCATTCCTCGTTTTTTTGATTTACTGCTTCTTTTGATAACCAAAAACGCTGTATTCCTTCTTCCAATTCCCCAACACTTCGTACTTCTCTTGCTGTTTGCCAATGTTGTGGGAATAAACGTCGATAAGAAAAACTAGAAAATCGTTGATCTGCCAATACAACAATTCCTTGATCCGCCATGCCACGAATCACTCGACCACCAGCTTGCAAGACTTTGTTCATTCCAGGAAGCTGATAAGCGTAAGCAAATCCAAGGTGTTCCTTCTCATCATAATATGATTTGATCAGTTCCTGCTCATGATTCATCTGCGGCAAACCTACACCTACGATCATACTGCCGATCAATCGGTCTCCTCTCAAATCGATTCCTTCTGAAAAAATCCCGCCAAGTACGCAAAATCCAATCAATGTTTCAGCGGGATTTGTTTGAAATTTTGTTAAAAATCGTTCGCGTTCTTCCTCATTCATGTCCGTTTCTTGGATTAGCACATTGCTGTCGGGATATTGCTGTCTGAATGCTTCCACCGCAAGATCTAAATATTGATAAGAAGGAAAGAAAACGAAATAATTCCCGACCTTTCCATCAGCAAAAGCATGAATCGTCTCTACTAATTTTGCCAGACTGTGTTCCCTTTTTCGATAAGTCGTCTCTAGGTAATTTGCGATGAAAACTTGCTGGTTTCCTTCTGGGAAAGGACTCGGCAGTTTGTAAGCCAGACTTTTTTGTCCCCCCAGTGTTTCCTGATAATAAGAGAGTGGTGAAAAACTAGCAGAAAAAAGAATACTGCTTTTTCCTTTATCCAACGACTGCTCAAGAAACAAGCTTGGATCAATACAAAACTCTTTTACTATCAGATCGCGATACGTTTTTTCGACTGTTGTTTCGTAGTGATCATCATAAAATTCACTGACCTTCAAAAAATGAAGCAAATCAAAATAATAAGGAAGCAATTGTTCTTGTGATGGGTGCTCAGGAAATTCTGCCAGCCATTCTTTAATTTTTTCGCTTAATTGATAACCTGCCTTTACTAAAGATTCAGCCGGTGCTTTTTGATGATGATAATCCCAATGATCTTCTTTTGCTATTTCTCGGATCGAATCAAATTCTTTTAATAGTTTGTTGAAACGGCGATGAAGTTTTTTGAATTCCTTTGGTATAGCTTCCTTACTTCGTTTCGTTTTTTCATAAGATAGTTCTGCCGAATACATCTCTCGGGAACGATTCACCAAATTATGTGCTTCGTCAATCAAAAACAGATAGTCCTCGTTTTTTTCATCTTCAAAAAAACGTCTTAAATAAACAGTTGGATCAAATAAATAATTGTAATCCCCAATGATTACGTCACACCAGATACTGACATCTAATGATAGTTCGAAAGGACAAAGTGTATGCTTTCTTGCATAAGTTTCGATGACTTCACGAGTGATCTGATTCTCATGATTCAAAAGATCCCATAAACCTTCATTAATCCGATTGTAATAACCATTGGCATATGGGCACTGATCTGGATTACAGGTCGTCTCATCTAAAAAGCAGATCTTGTCTTTCGCCGTCAAAGTGACACTTTTTACTTCAGCTCCTGTATCTTTTAATGCTGTCATAGCATCTTCAGCTACTTGTCTAGTTATTGTTTTAGCCGTTAGATAAAAGATCTTTTCTCCCTCTTCTTCCCCTACAGCTTTCAAAGCGGGGAATAACGTAGAGATTGTTTTTCCTGTTCCGGTAGGTGCTTCTACAAACAATTTCTGTTTCGTACGGATCGTTTTATAAGCAGCTACCGCTAGTTCACGCTGACCTTTCCTATACTCATCATGGGGGAATTTCAAAGCCATCAAAGAGGCATTGCGTACAGTGCGCCAGTTTTCTTGAAAAACAAGCCATTCTTTATAATCTTCAGTCAGCTTTTTAAAAAAAGTTTCTAACTGCTCTCTTGTCTGATGTTCAACCTTTCTCGTGATCACTTCTTCTGCCGTCTGGAAGTAAGTCAATTGCAGATTTATTTCTTGTAAATCATGTTCTTGACTATAGATATAGGCATACACCCTTGCTTGATGAAAGAAAAGTTCCACTTGTTCTGGTTCTAAATCTTCAAATCGTGGTTCGGAGGTTTTGATTTCATCTATATAATAAATACCGTCTCTTTTGAAAATACCGTCTGCACGGCCTTCAACGATCAGGTAATATTCATCTAATTGAACTGTTGTTTTTAAAAAGACTTCTTTTTCATAGTTTTCTCCCGCATCTTTTTGGAGCTTGCGGTGGATTCTCGCTCCTTCTAATGCAGTATGGTTACTTTTTTTACGATTGTCGATACTTCCACGTCGCAAAATAAATTCTACTAAGTGCCGCACAGATATTTTTGACTGTTTGATCATTTCCACCACCTCTTTCTCTCTAAGATTACCTGAAAAAACCTAGTTTAGCAAAAAGAGCTCTCTTTCCAAACATAAAAAAACACCCTGCTGATTAGGCAGGGATATAGGATATAGAATTTGGATTTTTGGATGAATCTAATGTAACAAGGACATATTAAAATGCTATGAAAACTTACTTTCCTTCTCTTTAGAATATCCAAATACTTTTCATATAGTCTGATAATTCAGATAAGTAAAGAGAAATAAGTACCTGTTTTTGTTTCCTAGCAATGAATGCGTTATACTAATGGATGAAAGAAGTTTTGGCTATCAAGGAGGAATGCACATGCATATCGAAAGATTAAAAACAGGAATGATTGAAGAAAACTGTTATTTGGTCTACAACGAAGAAGCACTTTTGATCATTGACCCTGGAGAAGACGCGGAACGAATCAAACAAGAAATCAAAAAAACAAACCAACAGCCGGTAGCGATTTTGCTTACCCATACCCACTACGATCATATCGGTGCAGTGGAACCTTTACGTGCGTATTATCAAATCCCAGTTTATGTCAGCCCACTAGAGCAAAAATGGCTAGGTGATCCGATTTTGAATCTTTCTGGACTCGGTAGACATGATGATATTGCTGATGTTATTGTCTCGCCTGCAGAATATGAATTTGAAATGAAAACTTATACTTTAGGAAACATGTCTTTTCGCGTCGTCCCTACCCCAGGGCATTCTATAGGAAGCGTCAGCTTTATTTTTGATGATTTTGTCGTTTCTGGCGACGCCCTGTTTAGAGGAAGTATCGGTAGAACCGATCTGTATACAGGGAATTTAGAACAATTACTTCATAGTATTCGGACCCAGCTGTTTGTATTACCTGATGAATTTGCAGTCTATCCAGGACATGGCGATGCAACGACGATTGAACAGGAAAAAAGGACAAATCCTTTTTTCAATCGTTAAAACGACTTAGGAGGAGAATAAAATGACAGAAACTACACTTTACATCGTACGACATGGAAAAACGATGTTCAATACAATTGAACGAGTGCAAGGCTGGTGTGATACACCCCTCACAAAGCAAGGACAAGAAGGCATTCATTATTTAGGTCGCGGGTTAAAAGATGTCGACTTTTCATTTGCTTATTCTAGTGACAGTGGTCGTGCGATCGAAACTGCCCGTATTATTTTAGGAGAACATTCTAAAGGAAAAGAAATTCCTTATTTTATTGAAAAAAGGATTAGAGAATGGTGTTTCGGGTCTCTTGAAGGTGGATATGACATGGAAATGTGGGGTGTGATCCCTCGTGTATTGAATTTTAAAACATATGATGAAATGTTTACCACAGAAGTTTCTTTTGAACAAATTGCTAATGCTATATACAACTTAGATACCGCTGGGTGGGCGGAAACTTATGAAACATTGCGAGACCGTGTATGGACAGGATTTGAAGATATCGCCCATCACTGCGAAAAAAATGGTGGTGGAAATGTTTTAGTCGTATCTCATGGTTTGACGATCGCCTTTTTGCTTAATCTGATCGATCCTAAACAGCCTGTTCGTGCTGGGCTTTTAAATGGCAGCGTAACAAAGGTCACTTATGCAAACGGTCGATTTTCTATCCACGGCATCAATGATACGTCTTATATCGATAACGGGAAAACACATAGTCGCGACTCGTTTCTATAATGGGGATATTTTAATTTTTACCAGAGAATCATAAAAGGCAAAGTCTGAACGAGGGCTTTGTCTTCTTTTTTCTCTTCGTGTACTTATCTGCTTTATTTCTCAAGTTTTTCTTAATATTAAAAAACAGATTGGGTTTCTCAAAAAATAACGGTATACTATAAGATGTATCTTAATTGGGAAGGAAGGAATTTATGTTTTTTGCAAATATTATCAAAGCAGTGATTCTCGGTATTATTGAAGGAATAACGGAATGGCTGCCCATCAGTAGTACTGGTCATTTGATCCTAGCAGATGAATTCATCAAACTGGATGCCAGTTCACAATTTATGTCGATGTTCAATGTCGTTATCCAATTAGGGGCGATCTTGGCTGTCGTCGTTCTTTATTTTCACAAGTTAAACCCCTTTTCTCCAAGTAAATCAACGGTAGAAAAAAAAGATACGTGGACACTTTGGTTTAAAGTGATCGTTGCTTGCATACCAGCCATCATCATTGGTTTGCCTTTGGATGATTGGTTAGAAGCAAATTTCCACAAGTTCTTACCAGTTGCCATTGTTTTGATCGTTTACGGTATTGCCTTTATTATTGTCGAAAAACGCAACAAAAACAAAACACCTCGTTGGACTTCTCTGAATGACTTTACGTACCAAGCAGCTCTTCTTGTTGGGTTATTCCAAGTCTTGGCACTTGTTCCCGGAACATCCCGTTCTGGCGCAACGATCCTAGGAGCTATCTTAATTGGTGCTTCGCGTTTTGTCGCTACAGAGTTTTCATTTTTCTTAGGGATTCCTGTCATGTTTGGCGCAAGCGGCTTGAAGATCGTCAAATATTTAGCTGAAGGGAATTCATTCAAAATGGAAGAAACTGTTGTTCTTCTTGTAGGAACATTCGTATCTTTTGTGGTTTCCGTCTTAGCTATCAAATTCTTACTAAGCTATTTGAAGAAAAACGACTTTACCGCTTTTGGCTGGTATCGTATTATCCTTGGTATCATTTTGATTGGTTATTGGTTTATTGCAATGTAGAAAAAACCAGAACACTTCTCTTATTTGAGAAATGTTCTGGTTTTTTATTTTCTTTAATAATAATCATTATAAATAATAAAAACAACATCAAGCTTAATCACCAAATGATAACCATTATCGTTCTCATTTAGCTGTTATTATTATCAATTACATTTTTATTATGCTATCCTTGTTTTGACAAGGAGGTCTAATAACGATGACTAATCAGAAAAAAGCTTTTGCAGCAACAATCGGCTGCCTTTTATTTATGATCTTCGGTTTTATCTTCGACCGATTCTCTCTTACCATCACCCCACTTTTTTATATCAGTGCCATTATCATCGGTGGATATAAACAAACATCGGAAGGCTTGAAAGAATTGTGGAATGATCGGACACTGAATGTGGATTTATTGATGGCTTTAGCTGCTATTGGTGCCTGTTTGATCGGTAATTACTTTGAAGGAGCAATGTTAACATTCATCTTTTGTTTAAGCGGTGCATTAGAGGAATACACAACTAATAAAAGTCAAAAAGAAATTACTGCTTTGATGAATCTTCAACCACAAAAAGCCCAATTATTAAAAGAAAATGGACAAATGCAAGAAGTAGATGTTTCTCAACTAAAGGTGGATAACTTGGTATTTGTCGCTAAAGGAGCAGCTGTTCCGATAGATGGCTTTTTAGAAAGCACACAGGCAACGATCGATGAGTCTGCATTAAGCGGTGAATCTGTGCCTGTAGAAAAATATTTAGGCGATGAGATGTATGCAGGAACGCTGAATCAAGGAAATCCCATCACGATTCGAGTAACAAAAACGAGTTCCGAAACTGTCTTTGCTAAGATTATCCAATTAGTAGAAGAAGCGCAGAATACGCCAACTCAAACAGCTTCATTTATCGAACGAATCGAAAATAATTATGTAAAATTGATTTTGCTTGCTGTTCCTCTAATGATCCTTCTCCCCCACTTTTTCCTAGGTTGGAGTTGGGATGAAAGCTTTTATCGAGGAATGGTATTATTAGTTGTGGCTTCTCCTTGTGCGCTTGTCGCATCTGCTACACCAGCTTCTCTAGCTGCTCTTTCAAATTCTGCAAAAAATGGGATTTTAATCAAAGGCGGTATCCATTTAGAAAAGCTTTCTGAATTAAAAGCGATTGCCTTTGATAAAACAGGAACGCTCACTAAAGGAAAACCAGTTGTAACTGACAGCTTTTTCTTTGATGAAAAGGATTTGGCACAACAACTTCTTGTTGCTATGGAACAAAAAACGACGCATCCACTTGCTCATGCGATTTTGCAATATTTCGATTGCACAATACCTGAAGAAATCCAATACTTACCAATAGAAGAAATTACTGGTTTTGGATTACAAACTACCTATTTAGGTGCGCAATGGAAAGTTGGCAAGCACGCATATGATCCTGAGACGATGATAATCAGCAAAGAGATTGCGGAAATGATCGAACGTTTGGAAAATCAAGGCAAAACCGTGATTTATCTTTCTAAAGATCAGCAGTTAATTGCTGTTTTAGGTCTGCTAGATATTCCAAAAGCAAATACCCAACAAGTAATTTCCTACTTTAAATCCCAAAACATCCATACAAGTATGATAACCGGCGACCATTCTGGCACAGCAAAGGCCATTGCTGAACAAGTAGGGATTGAACATTACTATGCAAGCTGTACTCCGGAAGAAAAAACACAACTAGTCAAAAAAGAGAATGAACTTTACCAAGTAAATGCGATGGTTGGTGATGGAGTCAATGATGCGCCTGCTTTAGCAGCCGCTTCTTTAGGTGTCGCTATGGGGCAAGGGACAGATGCCGCTATGGATATCGCAGACATCGTCTTAATGAAAAGCGACTTAAATAAATTTGTCTACAGTCATCGGCTATCTTTAAAAATGCGGCGGATCATCAAACAAAATATTATTTTTTCGATTCTTGTTATTCTCTTGTTGATTGCTTCTAACTTCCTGCAATTTTTAAATCTACCTCTTGGAGTTGTAGGACACGAAGGAAGCACAATATTGGTTATTCTGAATGGCTTGCGTTTACTAAGACCTTTACCTGATCTTTCTGATTCTTCAAAAAAATGTAAGTCTTGTCCACTATACAAAGCGCGGCTGTCTTCTGTCAAATAAGCAAAGTGTTTTTTTATGATTTTGTTTATTTTATGAAAAAAACAGCTTATGAATAGGTCTTGAAGGATGAATTCCTACTTTTGCAACTTTCTAAAAACATGTTATGATTGTTTCGAAGAAAGTGAGGAATATATTTCATGGAAAGTTGGCTTTTTTTAGGAATTATTTTACTTGTAGCAATTTTAGCTAAGAATCAAAGTCTGATGATAGCGGCAGCTTTTGTTTTGATTATGAAGCTCATACCAGCCTCCCGTTCCTTTTTCCCTTGGCTGCAAGGCAAAGGAATCAATATTGGGGTGACGATCATCACAGCGGCTATTCTAATCCCTATCGCAACAGGAGAAATCGGTCTACGTGATCTATTAGAAGCCTTTAAATCCCCTATTGGCTGGGTAGCTGTTTTTTGCGGTGGGCTAGTGGCTGTCTTATCTTCCAAGGGTGTAGGATTGATTGCTTCTGATCCACAAATCACTGTTGCACTTGTTTTCGGCACGATTTTAGGTGTTGTCTTCTTAAGAGGAATCGCCGCCGGACCGGTCATTGCTTCTGGTATCACTTACTGTATCTTACAAGTATTTGCTTTAGGAAAATAGAACAAATTTTGTCTATTTTAGGAGATTCTTAACACCCCCAATTTACTGATCCGTGATATACTGACAACGAGGTGATACAATGTTCGAAAAATTAAAGTATTTCATAGGAACAATCGGCTGGTTTCTTCTAGCGGTACTTTTGATTCTGGGCTTAGCTTATCTATTATTTCCTGATTTGATACAAAATGTGTTTGATACTGCTTTTTGATTGACCTATTAAAACGATATAGGGGATGCTCCTGCGATGCAGGGGCTTTTTTTAATCAATGTTTTGTAATAATTTAGGCCATGCCAATGAGACTTCCTATAGAATTCGATGCTCTTTTTTCTTTTTGGCTCTTCTGCTCTTTTTTGTTATACTAGATTACAGTGGACAAAAGAAAGAATGATCGCATCCACTTCAACGAATATCAAAATGGAAGAATTAGTGCCTGTTTTCAGGTTACTTTGAAAAGAAAGGAAGACGCTTGTGGAAACTTTTGAAGGTCTTTTAATTGATACGTACGTTTTACAAGAACAGCCAATGATGCTGACTGGGATCAACTTGCAGCTTGAGGACCGTGTGATCAATGGCCTGCTTAAAGATCGCTATTTGGCAAAATATATCTTACGTTTGCCCCTAAATAAATATGTGCTGGAAGTAAGTGGCAAATGGAACCGTCGGAACCAGTTGGTCATAAAAAAAATGTTGATAAAAAATATCGATGAATACATTAAAATAATCGGTACACCAGAATAGCCTTTACTGATCAAAGGATGCTGGTTATAAAATAACTGCAGTTTCTTAATAGAAAAACAAAGAACAACAGGGAATCGTATCCCTTTTCAAAAAAAACTTTGCAAACGGTTCTCTTTGTTATATAATAACTTAGTACCAAACATTCCCATTCAAACTTTGTTTAAATAGATAAATAAAAATCTAGTTTGGTTTGACGCTATTGCCTCCCACAATAGCGTCTTTTTGATTTTTTTCAGCTTGTACTATCCGTTTTTACTGAAAAAAAATCCAAATAAAAGACTGTTAAGGAAAAAAACTTGTCATGTTCATATTGCAAAGCACGCTGCCTTTAGGTATAATAATGAATGTTGAATTATGCGGTAACACGCGTAAGAACTTAAGTTATCGGAGGTGAAACTAATGCCAAACATTGAATCTGCAATCAAACGTGTTCGTACAAGCGAAAACGCTAATGTGAAAAATTCATCTCAAACAAGCGCTATGCGTACTGCAATCAAAAAATTTGAAGATGCTGTAGCTTCAGGTGCTGACAACGTAGATGCGTTATATAAAGAAGCTGTTAAAGCTATTGATATGGCTGAATCAAAAGGTCTAATCCACAAAAACAAAGCTAACCGCGACAAATCTCGTTTAAGCAAAAAAATCGCTAAATAAAAGAATCGGCTTCGGCCGATTTTTTTATTTGTCAAAAAAAGGACAAAAACAAACGACCTTCCCGCATGCTTTGCCCTCGTCTTTCTTCTTATCGATTTCTTAACAACTGCCCTGTGCGCAAAACGAATAGTTGAAAACTTAATTCTTTTTCGATTTGTCCCGTTTTGATTTGATAATCCATCTCAACTAATTGATCAAACAACTGTACCAGCAAATGTTCATCGAATTTTTTTACTTCCTGCATGGCAAGTTTTACACGATATGGATGGATTTTCAATGTTTCAGCAATATTTGCTTGCTGATAACCAATCTTTACAAGAAATTTTGTCTGTAAAAATAAACGTAATTGAGAAAGCAAAATCGCATTAATTTTGATTGTTTCTTCCCCTTGCATAACTAAATCTTCGTATAAACGCAAAGCTTGTTCCGTCTTCCCTTTTAAAATATATTGGGTCATGTCAAAAATATTATGTTCTAACGTTTTAGGAACTAATTCTTCTACTTCTCTTACCGTGATTTGCTGTTGATTTTGTCCATAAAGGACCAATTTCTGTAACTCTCTCATCATTTTGGATAAATCTAAGTCGGTCAACCTCAAGAATAAATCAATTGCACTTCGTTCCATTTTGATTGAGGAATTCTCTAAGGTATTCATCAGATATTGACGTACTTCTTTTTCATTCAACTGTTGGACATTGATGATGATTGCTGTTTTTTTCAATTGTTTCGTTACTTTTTTCCGTTCATCCAACTTTTCATATGGCGCAAAGAATACTAATACAGTCGATTCTAATGGTTCTTTCAAATAATCCGTCAATAAATCAGTATTTTGTTCGATTCCATTGTTTACTTTTTCACCTGTTAAAAAATAAGGATTCTCTACGAATACTAACCGTTGATCTCCGAAAAACGGCAACGTCTCTGCTTCAGCTACTACCTCATCTAAACTTGCATTTTCCATGTCAAAACTTAAAAAATTTAAGTCATCTTCGCCCTCTAATTGGATTTTTTTGACAATTTCTGTCCGAACTTGATCTTGGAGAAACTTTTCTGTTCCTAAAATCAAGTAACAAGATGCAAGTTTTTCTTTACGTATTTTTTGTAACTCTGCTTGTATACTCAAATTACTCACCACTTTCAAAAATTATCCTACCATGAGCAGATGAGAATTACTAGTCTATCATTGTTTCCACTAGCCCATGAGGATGAAAAACTGGATGCCAGCGATAGGTGATCATTCCTTGTTGATCCGTTCGCCATGTTTTTATCTGATTTTCTTCTAGTGTCTCCAATACTTCGCTGTGCGGGTGACCATAACGATTATTTACGCCGCAGGATATAATCCCATGTTTTGCTTCAATATGGGAAAGAAAATCTGTGTTACTTGACGTACGGCTACCGTGATGACCTAATTTGACTACATCGGCTTTCAGATTAGGATAAATCAAAAGCAATTGTTTTTCCATTGCTTGATTCAAATCTCCTAAAAATAAAAAGCGCCTATTGTTATATTCCATCCATAGACCAATCGAATCTTCATTTCTTCCCTCACCCTTTTCAAAAGGAGTCAATACATAAAGATCATAATAACCGCTGATCCTGTCCCCATGTTTGATTTCAATGATCTCAGTACCATTTTTTTGAGCTTCAGATAAATGCCTTTGTAATGGCTCATTTCGTCCAGCGCCCCAACCGATATAAATTTTTTTGATAGTAAAATGCTGAGATAACGTGGGTAATTCTCCCACATGATCCGTATCGTCATGTGTCAAGATGAGTTTATCGATTACACTTATCCCCTGACCTTTTAGATATGGAACGATATTTCTTTCAGCAGGAGGACGTATCATACCTTGCGCCCACTTTTCTCTTTCAAAGTGTAACTGACCTCCAGTATCGATCAAAATCGTTTCTTTTCGAAAAGGACTTTGCAAAAAGATACTGTCTCCTTGACCGACATCGATAAAAGCGATCGTTGAAGAAAAGCGTAAAAATGGCAAAGTCAAAAAAATAAAAGAAAAAAGACCAACATAAAACAAGTGTTTCACAGGTTGTTCTTTCAACCTATCCGTACAAATCAGTAATCCGAAAATATACATCCCAGATAGTACAAGGGGCAAACGTCCTATAATGAGAGACGACCCTGAAGAAAAATCGATTATTCGCTCAAATAAGATTAATCCCTCTTCTATCAGCAAAAGTAAAGTTTCCGGCAGCCAGCGATTGAAGAGTGTGAGAAATAACACACCAGGAAGAAAAAGAAACTTGAATACCGGTGCAATCAGTAATGTAAAAAGACTACCTAAAATAGGCCACTCATAAAAATGCCATACAATCAACGGCATCGTGATCATAGTAAACAGGACGTGAGAGGCCGTTTTTTTCAACCAATCTCCATCAAAAGAAATCAGGATAAACAAAAAACTCATGAAAAAACTAAGCTGTCCACCCGCATGAAAAAGAAATCGAGGATCAAATAGTAAAAGAAGCCAAAAGACAACTGCAAATAAGTCCATGGTGGAATAATGCTTATTCAGCAATTTGACTAGCAATCGCAATAAAAACAGCAAACTAGCACGCAAAACAGAAATAGAACTTCCTGCAATAGAAACATAACAGATAGTTAGTAGACTCAACGGAATAATACTGACGTGTAGCGGCCATCCGATACGTCGAAATAAATAATACAGCCACCCTAAATAAAATTGGATGTGTAGACCCGATAGACTGAACAGATGCAGCAAACCACTCTCCCTAAAAATTTCTTCTGATTCTCTGAATCCTGCATCTTTATAGCCCCATAATAAAGAATTAATATATACACTTGTTTTTTGCGGAAATTCAGATTGGACAAAGGAGATAAAAGATCCTCTTTTTCTCTGAAGCCAGTTTCGCCAGTGATTTTGCATGGTGATCTGTTCAATCTTTTGAATTTGGAACCGTCCAGAAATTCTATGGTTCCTGAAGTAAGCTTCTTGGTCAAAATTATAAAGATTCCGCTTTTTTGCTGGAGAGATGAACTCGCCTTCAGCAGTCAATTCTATTCCCTTTCCTCGGAAGTTAAGCCATGTTTTCAATTCTGCTTCTGTGTTTACTTGATAAGAAAGCTGGAGCTTTTGTTTATTCTCTGATAACCTTCCTTCCATTGTCAAAAAATTACCATTTGCACGAATCGTATCTGTAAATACAGTAATTTGCGCAGATGTTGTTTTTTCCTCTAAAAATGAATACTCTTGTAGCCTATAAGAAATGGATACCGTTATGCTACACAAAATACACAAGTACGCGATAAAACGTCCTTCTTTTAGCGAAAACCATAAAAAAATTCCGGCAAGAAGCAAACGATAACCCCAATTGTCAGTGTAATACAACAAACAGATAATCATCGACGTAATTGCCGGAAAAATCAACCGATTTCGAACATGCCTTTCTAAAACGCTAGACATGTTTTCCTGTTAATTCATTTTGAAGTTTTGAAAAATGCTGTGAGTCTAAAGCAACTTGGTGTACAGATACACCTAATTGTTCGATCAACGCTTGGGCATAAGGATCATTTCGATAGTCATGGAGATAATTGATCCCTTTCACACCAGCTTGCAGCAAAGCCTTTGTACAGGCCAAACATGGAAAATGTGTGACATAGATTTCTGAACCTTCCGTCGGGATACCAAGTTTTGCACACTGTAGGAGTGCATTCATCTCTGCATGGATCGTTCGCAAGCAGTGTCCATCCACGACGTAACACCCTTCATCTATGCAGTGGACATCTCCACTGACTGCTCCATTATAGCCGCCAGCAATGATCCTTTTTTCTCGAACGAGTGTCGCTCCTACTTCTAAACGTGTACACGTACTACGTAAAGATAACAGTACTGCCTGAGCCATAAAGTACTGGTCCCAAGGAATGCGTTCATTATGTGACTTATCAGTAACTTTTTCTTTATTCGTATCGCATGCTTTTGAAGATTTTTCTAACATGTTTTATATCCCTCCGTTTTTTCAAGTTGATTAAAAAGTACTCATTGCTTAAACAAAATATTCTTTAAATATAACGAATCATCCTGTCTGACAAAAGATCCTACCCTTCACTGCCGAAATGAAGTCCGTCATCCATTAGCCCATTATAAAAATTCTTCGAATCCATTTGTTCAAGAAATTCCGTATAAAAATCGATACTTCACAATCATGGCGTTTTGCTACTTCTGTGAGAACAGAGATATATTCTTTGATCAACTTGTTATTCCGATATTTTTGTTTTGTCTCATCGACTGCTGGTGGCGTGATAAAGAAAGCATGATCAGAACTATAGTCTTTTTTCAGCTGAACTATCATCCACTGCAGATTTTTTGGTACGTTTCTTTAGAAAGTTGTTTATGCTCTGCTAGATCATTCGTCCCAATGAGAATAAATACTTTATCTGCTGTATAGCTAAGTACATCTTTGGCAAAGCGTTCTCGTAGAGCTTGACTGTTATTGCCGCTGACAGCCGTATTCATAATATGAATCCCAGATATTTTATTTTGGAGATAGACATTCAGCATTGGTTTTTTAATGTTTCTTTGCGAACAATCAAGCTATTTCCTATCCAAAAATACTACCTCCTCGTCCTGCCAAGCTCTTAGAATTGGATTATTCTTAGTATCCATTAGCGTCCATTTATTGCTCGTGCCAGTCGATTTTGAATCATTCTATTTAATTGTAACGAAGTTTTTTAGTTTTTCAACTGTCTTTTCACCGATACCAGAAATCTCCTGCAGGTCTTCCACTTTCTGGAAGGATCCGTTTTCTTCTCTAAATCGAATGATTTCTTGCGCTTTGACTGATCCGATCCCAGGAATCTGCTGAAGTTCTGATGGAGTGGCTGTATTGATATTTATTTTGGGAGGCTCGGAATCTGCTGTAGGCTGTTTTCCTTCCGAGGATGCCAACTGATCAAGATGTTCTGGCAGCTCTTCACCTACAGCAGGGATATATAGGACTTGCTGATCTTCTATCTTCGCAGAAAAGTTGATTCGATCGCTATCCGCTTCTTCTAATAATCCACCTGCACGCTTTAGTACATCATAGACCCGTTCTTCTGAAGAAAAGGAATAGATACCAGGCTCCTTCACACTTCCTTTGATATCAGTGTACATGACCTTTGGACGAGCATCCTCTTCTACATCGTTTCCTTCAGCTGATGGATCTTCTCCACTGGAACTAAACGGAGAAAGTATTTCTTTTGCAGCAGTCTCTTCTGGTTCTCTATAAAATAGCAAATTTGATAATAAAAAACCACTTGCGATACAAAAGATAAGAACTATCATAGACATCCAAATGATCAATTTGGGTGAAGCTAGTATTTTCTTGCTGATTTTTTCTATCATTGTTCTTTTTCCAAAGAATGACCAGTAAAAATCATTCATTACTCCTTTCATTTAAAATTGAAGAAACAGTGAGCTCTGGCAAAATCGTCCCTTCAACATCTAATTACGTCAATTTTTTCTTTTGTTTTTATTTTTATCGTGAAGATTTTTGACGAAAAAGAGGGGTTGTGACAGAACTCGTGTCACAACCCCTCTTTAATTATTTAGTTTCATTTCATTTTCTCTAGATAGTCAAGCGCTTCTTGTACTGTTTTTACTGGTACGATTTTCATTGAGGAATTCAATTTTTTAGCGGCAGCTTTTGCTTCTTCGTAGTTGGTTTTTATTTCAGGATATTCTTTCTTAACATCGACTGAAATCGTATCATCTGGTGCAAAGAAAATCTCTACGCCAGCTTTATCCGCACTTGCCACTTTTTTATCGATTCCTCCGATTCGGCCAACTTCTCCTTCACTGTTGATCGTTCCAGTTCCTGCAATTTGCTTACCATGTCGCAAGTTTTTACCAGTGACTTGTTCATAGATTTCTAAAGTGAACATCAATCCCGCTGATGGCCCACCGATAGAGCCAGAATTAATACGAACATCTGTATCTGATTCGATCTCGGTATGGTCAGTAAGCGTGATACCTATTCCTGCCTTTTTATCTGTTGGTAACTCGATCAGATCACCAGAAGCTGTTTTTTCTTCACCATTATGCAAATAACTGATTTCGATTGTTTGTCCAACTTTTTGGCTTTTTACATAATCCATAAATGCTTCTGTACTTTGAAAGCTTTTCCCGTCTACTTTTGTTACTGTATCTCCAACTGAAAGCTTGCCAAAGAAATTCGATGTTTTCTCTACACTCATGACATATACGCCTTTGAATTCCATTTTATAAGGCTTGTCTGCAAGTTTTAACGCTTGTTCGATTGCTGCATTTTGGGAAGAATCCATATAATACTGCTGCATTTGATTATATTCTTCATTTGTCGCCCCACCAGTCAATTCTTCTTCACTGATCAATTCTTCAAAAGGGGTCATTTTAGCTTTTAAAGCTAAGAAACCTGTAGCTTGCCTGATACCAACAGAGGTAAGAGAGAAAGACCCAGAACCTTTATCTTCCTTATCATTGACCGTAATTAGTTCTTTCAGATCGATCGTGGCTCCCGGTGATTCTACATAATACGGCAAGGGAACTACTACAAATCCAATGATCAACATTCCAAATATGATAATTAGTACTGTTTTCAACCATTGTTTAGCTTTCATTTGATTCACGCTTTCCAGCTAAAGCTTCGTTAATCACTGGCGGTAAGTAGCTGCTCACATCTCCGCCAAAGTGCAGTACTTCCTTTAAAATACTGGAACTCACGTGACTATATTCTGGTTTTGCTAATAAGAAGACAGTTTCCAATTCATCATATAGATGATGATTCATCTGAGCAATCTCTCGTTCATATTCAAAGTCTTTGATACTTCGTATGCCTCTGATCAACGCATCTGCACCAATCTCTTTTGCTGTTTCTACCGTCAATTGATTTTCTTGATGCATGACTTTTACATTAGGAAGATGAGAAACAGCTTTTGTGATCAATGTCATTCTTTCTTCTGGGGGAAACAAACTTTTCTTTGAAGTATTGATAAAAACACCAATTACTACCTCATCGAATAATTTAGCCGCACGTTCCACCGTATCTAAGTGACCTTTTGTAAAAGGATCAAAACTTCCTGGGAATAATGCACGTTTCATTGATTTCCCTCTTTTCTATAGATAGTTACGGCCGTTATGCCATAAATCTGTTTTCTTATTTGATGGAATCCAGCCACAGTTTCTGGCAATTCGACTGTTTTATCCGTTTCGCATACGATAACTGCGGTTTTAGAAAAAAGTCCCAGTTCTTCCATTTTATGGATTTGATCGATTATTTTTTGTTTTGCATATGGCGGATCAAGAAACAAGTAGTCGAATTGTTGTTTCTCCGCTGCTAGCCGTTCGATTGCTTTGTCCGCATCAAGTTTTATTGTGGTAAATTTCTCTGGTTCTTTCGTAATTTCGATGTTTTCTTTGATGATTTTTAGCGCTTGGTAATTTTTGTCTACGCATACCGCATGACTGCAGCCTCTAGATACTGCTTCGATAGCTAAACCACCGCTTCCTGCAAACAGATCCAATACTGTCTCTCCATCAAAATATGGTCCAATCATATTGAATATGGATTCTTTTACTTTATCTGTAGTTGGTCTGGTGTTCGCCCCTGCTAAACTTTTTAAACGGCGCCCGCCATAATTTCCTGATATTATCCGCATCTACTCACTCCTTAGAAATGGTACTGGTACTAGTATACCAAAAAAAAGACAAAAAAATACTTGGACAATGATCAAAAATCGATCGTTATCCAAGTTATTTTTTATTTAAAAACTGCTCATAAGAGATTTTTAAAGATGTTCAGCTAATCGGATTTCTGTATTTAGCTCTTCGATTTCGAAACCTTCGTCTTTTAATACTGTTTTGTTTCCTATTTTTTCGGCAAAATTCATTTCGATATCCGGTCGGTAAGAACGTTCTACGTTTCGAACAAAATGTAATTTACGGATTCGTTCTTCTGTTTCTTCAAATGTCTCTTCATTTAAGTAAAGCACGACATATTTCATTCTTCTTGAGACATAATGCAACAAGCCGAACTTTTTCAGATTCTTTAATTGTTTTAAGCTGTAGACCCATACGATCAGCCCGCGTCGTTTTGTTATTTCAAATTCACTATTGTCTAATTGCATGACAATTACCTCCGCATCCAAAGTGTTTTTTCGTTTCAAAAAACGGGCTACCTGCATCTACTTTGATTTCATTAGAAACTTCTTCGGCAAGTACTTGGACAATTTGATCCAACAGACTTTGCAGCTGTGTTTCACTATATCGGAAAGCTGCAACATGCTCATCCATATCAAGCTGTCTTTTTGCTTTTCGAACAGCTCGTTTTTTTTCACGATAATCAGGTGCATACTCACCATATGCCGCTACATTTTCAAATGCTTCTTTCTTAGACAAGAACGCTTCTTTCAACTGGCAAACTTTTGCAGATTCTTCCATTGACTGTTTATGTTCAAGATAAGAAGCCATCGTTTTACTCTTTTTTATCATTTCAGCGACTTGGAGGCATTGATCCTCCAGTTGAAACAGCTCTTCGTTAACGATCACTGCTATCACTACTTTCTCCGTTTTCTTCTTGCAATAAGACTAACATATTTTCTTTAGAAAAAGCAATGCCTACAGAATCCGTTCCCGGGTCCATGAAACGATCATGGTTGTAAGGATCGCTGTACCAATATAAAAACGAAAAAGTAGCGTCAATCGCCGGATGAATAAATAGCCCACTAGTATTTTCTAATTTTTGTTTACTGATTAACTTCTCCAATTCATCATTCGTCAGTGAGAATTTCACTGTCGTTTGAGCACTGCCTAGCGATTTTTGCCAATCAGCCATACGTTCCTCTGACAATATTTCCTCAGGCCTTGTCAAAAAATCATGTAGTAGCAGCTGACTGTGGTTTTGAAAGGCAAGTGTTTGATTGTATATGGGAAGTTCGTCTTCTCTTCTAAGCATATTTAATAAAGTCGTACTTTTTCGTTCTTTAACGCGATTGATTGATTCCCAATCAGCCGATTTATCTGCTTGATAATGTGGAAGGCCTTCACCAAACACTTGATATGGCAATAGTTTCAAAAGACTATCTTTATCTAAATACACAACTGAAAATAGGCCGTTTGTTGTTTGATCAAAAAATAAAATAGCAAAAGTGTCGTTATCAAAAGCAATTAGCGGACGGTAATTCATATCCTCTTCCATTAGTTCGATTCCAACTTCTGTATCATGGTACTCAAAAGTGAAATTAGTATAGATAGTAGTGATTTTCGTAAGATCTTGCATCGTCATCCCTAAATAAAACGGCGCGATATCAGCAGGCCCTGTTTGCAGTACTTTAACAGTTGTGACTCTGCTGTCTTGGATGTTCGCTTCAAATGTGAGATGACTAGCTTTATTTTCATAATATCTTGTTTCAAAACCAAATCCGCTAGTTAATCGATCATAGGCTTGGCCAAAATCCTTTTCCAGCTGATCGATCGGTTTTCCGATATAAGTAGAAAAACCAGTTGCTTTAAGCTCCTGGTATTTCCACGTTGTCATTTGGTTTGATATTTGTTGATCAGAGTTTTCCTTCACTTCAAGTTTTGGCGGAAACAAGACTGGTTCCATGTAGAATGCCACAATAACTAATAGCAGAATCAGCCAAAACAAACCCAGTCTTTTCATGTTTCCCCACCTTTCGCTTATTATTTCTCAGTCACTTCAATCAAAAGGTCACCAGACGAAATAGTGTCTCCTGAAGACACATATACATGTGCGACTTCTCCGTCAAAACGTGCTTCGATGGCCGTTTCCATTTTCATCGCTTCAGTAATCATCAACGTATCACCTTTTTTAACGTTATCGCCTTTTTTCACTAATACATCCAAAACAGAACCAGACATCGTTGCTCCAATTTGTTCTCGGTTTGTCGGTTCAGCTTTCAATCGGGTTTGGACCGTACTGATGATCGAATTATCTTTGATAGTGATTTCACGTCTTTGTCCATTCAAATTGAAGAACAGTACGCGATTCCCTTCGATATCGGGTTCTCCGATTTCATCTAAACGAATGATAAGCGTTTTTCCGCGTTCGATTTGTACATTGATTGTTTCACCCAAACGTATACCTTGGAAAAATGTTGGTGTGTCCAGTAATGTAACATCGCCAAATTGATTATATGCTTTTTGATAGTCCAAAAAGACTTGCGGATACATCAAATAGCTTAATACTTCGTCTTGTTTTGGTTCATAGCCGATTTTTTCTGCCAATTCTTTTTTTACTTCGTTGAAGTCGACTGATTCAGCCAAAAGACCTGGACGTTCATTCAATGCAGGTCTGCCTTTAAGAATAATCTTTTGCAATTTTTTAGGAAATCCGCCAACGGGTTGCCCTAGTTCTCCTTGGAAGAAAGTCACAACAGATTCAGGGAAACTTAGTGTTTCGCCTTTTTCATAAATATCTTCTTCTGTAAGATCATTTTGGACCATAAATAGTGCCATATCTCCAACTACTTTAGATGATGGAGTTACTTTAACGATATCGCCAAACATCAAGTTGACAGTATGATACATTTGTTTGATTTCATCCCAGCGATGACCTAATCCGACAGCTTTTGCCTGTTGCTGTAGATTCGAATACTGTCCTCCTGGCATTTCATGCATATATACTTCTGTTTCAGGAGCATTCAAGCCGTTTTCAAACGGTTTGTAATACATGCGCACATCTTCCCAATAATGGTTTAATTTCTGTGCATTTTCAATCGTGATTTCTGGCAGCCGTGGACCATTGACCAGTGCGTAATACAAGCTGCTCATGCTAGGCTGACTAGTATTCCCACTCATTGCACTCATTGCCACATCAACGATGTCTACTCCTGCTTTTGAAGCAGCAGAATAAGTGATGATTCCATTCCCGCTGGTGTCATGAGTATGCAGATGGATTGGCAGATCTGTCGTTTCTTTCAATTCACTAATCAAACGATAAGCTGCCTGCGGTTTAAGCAGCCCAGCCATATCTTTGATTGCAATGATATGCGCACCCAGTTGTTCTAGTTCCTTTGCCATGTCTTTATAATACTGAACAGTGTATTTTGCCCGACTTGGATCGTTGATATCGCCAGTATAGCAAATAGCTGCCTCTGCGATTTTACCAGTATCCCGTACAGCTTGGATACTTTTTTCCATTTGTGGAGTCCAGTTCAAACTATCAAAGATTCGAAATACATCGATTCCTTGCGCTGCTGCTTCTTTGACAAATTCCACCAATACATTGTCAGGATAATTAGAATACCCAACGGCATTTGAACCTCTGAAAAGCATTTGCAGCAACGTATTAGGCATTAAAGAACGAATTTTTCTCAACCGTTGCCAAGGATCTTCATTCAAAAAGCGGTAAGCCACATCAAATGTTGCTCCCCCCCACATCTCACTTGAAAAGAGTTCAGGAAGACCTTCTCCAGTCAAACGTGCAATCTGCTTGAAATCCTTTGTCCGAACACGAGTTGCTAGCAGACTTTGATGGGCGTCTCTAAATGTCGTATCCGTCAACAACAAATTTTCCTGTCCTTTGATCCATTCGACCAAAGCATCGGCACCCTTCGCATCTAATACATTCTTAGCCGTTACGTAATCAGTTCTTGTGATTAGATCTTTAGGCATACGTGGTTCTTCATAAAATGGTTTTTCGCCACTTTCGATACCTGGAAAACCATTCACAGTAATTTCACCGATATATTTCATCGTTTTGTTTCCGCGGTCTCGTAGTCGAGGAAATTCAAATAATGTTGCTGTACTATCAATGAAGGTTGTTTTTGCATTTCCTGATTGGAATTCAGGATGTGTGATGACATTGAGCATAAATGGAATGTTTGTTTTCACTCCACGGATTCTAAATTCTTTCAAGCAACGTTCCATTTTCTGAATGGCTGTTTCAAAAGTAGCACCATGCGTACATACTTTTACTAGCAATGAATCAAAATACGGTGTCACTACATAGCCCGCGTAAGCATTTCCGACATCCAGACGTACGCCAAAACCACCAGGTGAACGATACGTATCGATTTTCCCTGTGTCTGGTAAAAAGTTATTCAACGGGTCTTCTGTAGTGATTCGGCATTGAATGGCTGAACCATTTAATTTAATTCCTTCTTGCTGAGGCAATCCGATTTCTTTATGCAGATCCAAACCTTGAGCAATCAACAGTTGCGTTGTTACGATATCAATATCTGTAATCATTTCTGTGATCGTATGTTCCACTTGGACGCGAGGGTTGACTTCGATAAAGTAAAAATCATCTCCTTCAACAAGAAATTCTACTGTACCTGCGTTGACATACCCGACATATTTCATCAATTGGACAGCTGCCTGGCAGATTTTTTGACGTTGCTGTTCATTCATAGAGACACAAGGCGCTACTTCTACTACTTTTTGGTGACGGCGCTGAACAGAACAATCTCTTTCAAAAAGATGGATGACGTTTCCATGCGTATCCCCGAGAATCTGTACTTCGATATGTTTAGGATTAGCGATGTATTTTTCAACATACACTTCATCACTACCAAAGGCTGCTTTTGCTTCGCTTTTCGCACGTTCGTAGCCCTCTCTTGCACTCTTTTCATCGTGAGCTACACGCATGCCGCGTCCGCCGCCGCCTAGAGCTGCCTTGATCATAATCGGATAACCGTATTGTTTCGCAAACTCCAAGGCATCGTCTATAGAAGCGATTGGTCCATCTGTGCCTGGAATCGAAGCAATCCCCGCTTCGATAGCTGCAGCTTTTGCTTTGATTTTATCTCCAAAAATATCTAAATGATGCAGTTTGGGTCCAACAAAAATGATGCCTTCTTCTTCGCACCGTTGCGCAAAATTCAAGTTTTCCGACAAAAGACCGTAACCCGGATGAATAGCGTCAGCTCCGCATTCTTTCGCGATAGAAATGATCCCTTCAATATCTAGATACGCATCAATCGGTTTTTTTCCTTGTCCTACTAAATATGCTTCATCCGCTTTGAAACGGTGTACGGAATATTCATCTTCTTCTGCATAGATTCCAACAGTTTTAATTCCTAATTCTGTACAAGCACGAAATACACGTACAGCGATTTCACCCCTGTTAGCAACTAAAACTTTTTTCATCGAACCACTCCTACATCTTTTTTTATTATAAACCTAAGCTCTTGCGTTTTTCATCCGCACTGATGTTGAGGACAAAGCCGACACAAATCGAAAGCATCAGCAAACTGGAGCCTCCTTGACTTAAAAATGGGAACGTGATCCCTGTCAAAGGAATAACACCAGTAATTCCTCCAAGATTGACAAATACTTGGATCAAAAACATTGCGCCGATCCCAATGCACAAAAGCGAATTGAACGGATCTTTTGAACGGATACCTACAAGGACAATGCGCACAATCATAAAGAATAGCAACGCTAATATCAAAATCCCCATAATCACTCCCAGTTCTTCCACTACGATTGCATAAATAAAATCGGTTTGTGCTTCTTGTAAAAATCCTTTTTTCTGGATACTGTTACCTAATCCCCTGCCAAATAGTCCTCCGTTGAACATGGCATAGTAGCCGTTGACTAGTTGATGCCCTTTATTTAATTCGTCTGAGAAAGGATTTTGGTAAATAGCAAATCGATTATAGATATACTGTAAACGTCCAGGTAAGATCTTTCCGTTTGTGATATTGATCAGCCAGATCGTAAAAGTACTTAGACAAAAGCCTCCTACTCCTACAATCAAAGTATACACATAATTGACTCCGCTGGCTAAAAGCAGAACCAAAATAATCAAAAAGATAACTGCCGCATTACCAAAATCGGGAAGAATAGCGACTAATGCAGTAAGTCCGATAACCATTGCAAGTGGACGTTTCACAGTCCCAAGAAAATCTTTTTGTACACTGTTTTGTCTTTTAGATAAAGTCAGAGACAGGTACCAGATAGAAATGATTTTTAGGTATTCGGCAGGTTGGATCGAGAATCCTGCAATTTGCAGCCAACCTTTCGCCCCATTGATCTCCTTACCAAAAAACACAACAATCAGCAGCAAAATCGTCAAAACTGCGATGGCTGCCATGATCAAACGCTGGTTTTTCAAAACATCTGTTTTCATTTTATAAAGTAGTGCGATAGCAATCAAGCTAAGCACCCAAAAAATACTCTGGTTAATGACTGATGCGGACGGATTTTGTCCGTTTTCTAATAATAGATACGACGTAGAACTATATACCATGATCAATCCCAATACACATAAAATTAAATAGGGAATCAAGATGCTATAGTCTAATAGATGCCTTTTTTTCACTTTCTTAGGCAAGTCTATTCCTCCTTGCCAACTTCTTTTTTATCATAATTTTCTTGGTAAACCTCACTATATAACTGATTCAATTCTCGTTCTAGCTCACTTAACATCAGCTGGCCCTCGTTCTTTCCGATTACTCCTATACGGACAGCAAAACCGACTTGCCGGGAAAAGCCGTACATCTGTGTATCTACCACTTCTTCGAAGGCTTTGCATTGTGAGATACAGAGACTGTTGTTTTGATTTCGGATTAATCGTTTGATCCGTTCTGCTTCATCATTTAATACTTGGATCGCAAGTTTTTTCGACAAAGAATCCATCTGTGCTTACCTCCCATTCTAATTCCTTAATTATAACATATTTGATTTTCATAAGGAGCAAAAAAAACAGATTTAACCAGTTGTTTTTATTCATTTTTACGTATTCGTTCTTTCTACTTATCCAGAACGTTAGAGTCCGCATTTTTTATCCGAGATAAAAAGGCTTCGCCATATTTATCAAGCTTGCTTTGGCCAACTCCTTTTATCTGAAGCATCTCCAATCTGCTTGATGGACGTATTCGGCTCATTTCTTTCAATGTGGAATCTGAAAATACGACATACGGGGGAATGCCTGCTTCTGATGCTAGATCCGTTCGCAGTTCCCGCAGCACCTCAAATAGTATATCGGTTTCTTCATCCGATAGATGCTGGACTTTCTTGGGTTCCTTTCGATAAACAGATTCTTGTCCTTTCAATACTTGTATCCCTCTTTCTGTTACTTTCAAAACAGGATACTCACCATTGATGGTCAGAAGATAGCCATTCGATATCAGATATTCAATTAACTGCATCGTTTCTTTTTGCGATTGGTTTTTCATCAGTCCATAGGTAGATAAATGTCCAAAACCTAAAGCTTGCAGCTTTTGTTCTTTCGATCCTGCTAAGACTTTCATCAGCATTTGTTTACCATAGTTCTCACCCATACGTTTTAAGCAAGAAAGAACCATCTGTGCTTCTGTCGTTACTTCTACTATTTCTCTGTCATCTAAACAGTTACCACAACGGTTGCACGGACTGCTTGTCTCGCCAAAATAGTTTAGGATGTATTGCTGAAGACAGGACTCAATATACACGTATTCTGTCATCGCTTTTAATTTTTCATATTCTTTTTGCTTTTGCTCTTCTTCTCTTTGGGACTGCTGGATAAAAAACTTTTGGACTTGGATATCTTGAGGAGAGAAAAGCAGGATGGCTTCACTGGAAAGACCATCTCTTCCCGCCCGACCAGCTTCCTGATAGTATGCTTCTAGAGAGCCAGGAATTTGATAATGGATAACAAAACGGACATTGCTTTTATTTATACCCATACCAAATGCATTTGTCGCTACAATCAGTTGCAAGCGATCGTATAAAAAGGCTTCTTGCATTTCTGTTCGCTCATTCTCATTTAGACCACCATGATATCTACCCACGGAAAAATCGAATTTTTTAAGCAAATGATAGAGACGGTCTACTTCTTTTCTCGTTGCTGCATAAATGATACCAGATTGATTTTTGTTGATCTTTAAATATTCGATTAGATATTGTTCTTTTTTTTGATCTTTAATTACTTGAAATCGTAGATTTTCTCGTTCAAAACCAGTCTGAATATGGTTGTTTTCTGGAATTTTTAAAAGTCTTTTTATGTCAGCAGCTACTTGCACAGTCGCTGTAGCTGTCAAAGCAACAATTACAGGACGATTTGGCAGTTGATCTAGCTGGTTCGCCATCTGTAAATAACTTGGGCGGAAATCATGCCCCCACTGAGAGATACAATGTGCCTCGTCAATAGCGATCATACGGACGTTCCATCGCTTCATTGCTTGGATAAAATCTGGCATGATAAAACGTTCAGGAGCGATATAAAGTAAACGGTACTGCTGTCTATCGATTTCTTGGAAGCGTCTAGCTGTTTCGTAACCATCTAACGAGCTATTGATAAAAGTGGCGGGTATACCTAATTGATTCGCCGCGTCCACCTGATCCTTCATCAAAGAGATTAAAGGGGACACAACCACAGTAAGCCCATCTAATAGTAAAGCTGGAAGCTGGTAACAGATTGATTTCCCACTTCCGGTAGGCATGATTCCTAATACATTTTCCTGATCAATGACTTTCTGGATAATTTCTTTTTGACCAGGTCTAAACTCATCATAGCCAAAGTATTGTTTTAATAAGTCGTTCATCTTCCCGCTCCTTTCTCTTGCCATTTTACTTCGATTTTCTTCGAAGGACAAGTTGATCTCCTTTCGTGAAACATTATCTTATTATGAAACAAAAACTCTCTAGAAATAAGTTTTTTAAAAGTCTCTTAAACGTCTTTTGGCGTATTTTCTGAATTTATGTCCATTGACAAAGATGACTTCTCCACAGAAAAGAGTTGGACAAAAAAAAGAAACCAGCTATTTTTTATAACAAGCTGGTTTCTCTCTTCATCCTTTTACAGATTATTTTTTCTTTTTAGATGCTTTTTCACGAGCATTTTTCTCTAAAATTTGTTTTCTCAAGCGAATGCTTTCTGGTGTTACTTCGCAATATTCATCATCATTCAAGAATTCCAAAGATTCTTCCAACGTCAATTGTTTTGGTTTTTTGATGACAGATGTTTGGTCTTTAGTAGCAGACCGTACGTTTGTCATTTGTTTTGCTTTCGTGATGTTGACAGTCAAATCATTATCCCGGCTGTTTTCCCCGATAATCATTCCTTCATATACTTCTGTACCTGGTTCTACGAAGACTGTACCGCGTTCTTCGATACTCATGATAGAATAAGTCGTTGCTTTTCCTGTATCGATCGAAACAAGCGCCCCTTGGTGACGTCCGCCAATTTGACCAGGAAGCATTGGCAGATATTGGTCAAAAGTATGGTTCATGATTCCGTAACCACGTGTCATTGAAAGGAATTCAGTTGAATAACCAATCAAACCGCGGGCAGGTGTTAAGAATGTCAAACGGATTTGTCCGTTTCCTGTATGGACCATATCTTGCATTTCACCTTTACGTAAGCTCAAGGACTCGATAACACTACCCATATATTCTTCTGGTGTATCGATTTGCACGCGTTCAAACGGTTCGCATTTTACACCGTCGATTTCTTTTTCAATAACTTCTGGACGAGATACTTGCAATTCGTATCCCTCACGGCGCATGTTTTCAATCAAGATAGACAAATGCAATTCTCCACGACCAGAAACTGTCCATGCATCTGGAGAGTTTGTTGGTTCAACTCGTAAAGATACATCTGTTTGAAGTTCTGCCATCAAACGTTCTTCAATCTTACGAGCGGTTACGAATTTACCTTCTCGACCGGCAAATGGTGAATTATTAACTAAGAAAGTCATTTGCAATGTTGGTTCGTCAATGTGAAGGATAGGTAACGCATCTTGATGATCCACAGGAGTAACTGTTTCACCGACAAAGATATCTTCCATACCTGAGACAGCAATCAAGTCTCCAGCTTTTGCTTCTTGAATCTCTAGACGTTTTAGTCCAAAGAAACCAAATAATTTCGTTACACGGAATTTCTTAACTGTTCCGTCTAATTTAATTAATGCTACTTGGTCTCCTACTTTGATTGTTCCTCTAAATACACGTCCGATTCCGATACGACCTACATAATCGTTGTAGTCAAGTAATGAAACTTGGAATTGTAATGGTTCGTCGCTGTTATCGACAGGAGCAGGGATTTTTTCAATAATTGTATCAAAAATAGGTGCCATGGTTGGTTCTTGATCTGCTGGATCATCTGACAAGCTTGACGTACCATTTAGCGCAGATGCATAAATCACAGGAAAGTCTAACTGATCATCATCTGCTCCTAATTCGATGAATAGTTCAAGAACTTCATCTACGACATGCTCAGGACGAGCAGAAGGTTTGTCAATCTTGTTTACGACAACGATTGGTGTGATATGTTGTTCCAGTGCTTTTTTCAATACAAAACGTGTTTGAGGCATTGTTCCTTCATACGCATCTACGACCAACACAACGCCGTCAACCATTTTCATGATCCGTTCTACTTCGCCACCGAAGTCCGCGTGTCCTGGAGTATCCATGATGTTTACGCGAATTCCTTTATAGTCTACAGCTGTGTTTTTGGCTAAAATCGTGATACCACGTTCTTTTTCTAGCGCATTTGAGTCCATCGCACGTTCTTGCAATTGCGTATGTGCGTCTAATGTATCTGATTGTTTTAATAGTTCATCAACTAATGTTGTTTTTCCGTGGTCAACGTGGGCAATAATTGCGACGTTACGGATATCGTTTCTATAATTCAATGTAACTAACTCCTTTTTTATTGGTTCTTTATGACAGGGCAAATTTTACTCGACTGCTAATTATAGCAGACTTTTTTCATGAAATATAGTAAAATGTTTTCATTTTTTCGAGAAAATTAATCTTTTGCCCGTTTTTATCATTTTTGTGAATGATTTCTACCTTTTTTTCAGCCTTCTTTTTTCAAAAGGTCTGCGATTTCTGCATATGCACAAGAAGTCCCTGCTAAATAGTATTCCCTTTTTTCAAATGTCAAAGGAGTACCAAAAAGACCGCTTGTTACCATACCAAACTCTTCCAATAAGACATTTCCCGCTGCATAATCCCAAGGGCTAAGGTTTGAAATATAAGCAATGTGGTTTCCTTTCAAGATTGCCACTAGTTCAAGACCAGCGCATCCGTACATACGTGTCCCCATGCTGCTTTCCGCAATTTCTCGGATTCCATATTTATTATGACCGAAAAGATAACTATTCACACCAAGTAAGCCTTCCGATAAGGATTTATTTGCTGGTCTAGGCAATGGCTCATCATTTTTATACACGCCTATTCCTTTTCCACCCCAAAAAAGTTCATTTCTCATCACGTCATAAATGAAACCAAGCTTTCCAACGCCGGATTCATAAACAGCGAGCATAATACAAAAATTTTCCCCTTCAATCACAAAATTCAAGGTGCCATCAATAGGATCGATGATAAAGACTCTTCCATCGAGATCCGATAATTGATTACACCCTTCTTCTTCTGCCAATATTTTTGCCTCTGGATCAAAGGAATGGATTTTTTCGATTAGAAAATTCTGGATGTTTCGATCGACATTTGTCACTAGATCCGTTCGATTTGATTTTTGCGAGATCGTTAATGTTTGTTGAGAAGATTTGATTTTCTCACCAGCTTCTTCAAGCCAGGACTTGATATGATCAATCATCTGTTCCATTTATCTCACCCGTTCATTCTCAAAGTTTTGTTTGGATTTTTTTTTGCTTGCTGCACTGTACGATATAAAGAATAACCGGAAGCTTTTTCAAATTCCCGTCCCAATCGCTTTTCCTCACCAATGGATTTGACAACAGTTTTAAACTGCTGATAAGTCTTCAAAAAAGCTTCATTGTTTATCCCTTTTTCATTCGCACGTTCCAGATCTTCCCACATCTTCATTACAATGACCATTTCGTCTGTTGTCCAATCTAAATCAAGTGGATACTGATATTCTTGCATCTTCAACTCTCCTATTTCATATTCCTCTTCAGTGTAGCATAGGAAGTGGTAATAAACCAAGAAGTTGTCATATTTTTAAGTTTACATAATAATATTATTGATAATTCTAAAAAACAAAACGCAACTGATTTTTCAGTTGCGTTTCGCCTGTATTATTCAAATCAAATATGGATTGGTAAACCTAATGCTAATTCCGAAGCATCCATGACGATTTCGCCAAGAGATGGATGAGGATGAATCGTCAAGGCGATATCTTCAGCATTCATTCCTGATTCGATTGCTAAAGCTAATTCAGAGACCATATCACTTGCGCCGACTCCACCGATTTGCGCGCCAATAAGCACGTTATCTTCGATCGTCGTGACTAAACGGATGAATCCTTCCGTTTTACCTAGCGATAATGCTCGACCGTTCCCTGAGAATGGAAATTTATATGCTTTCGCTTCGATACCTGCGTCTTTTGCTTCTTTGATTGTCATACCTACAGAAGCCAATTCCGGATCAGTAAAGGCAACTGCTGGCATTGCTTTATAATCTACAGCTACTTTTTTGCCAGAGATTGCTTCAGCAGCGATTTTTGCTTCGTAACTAGCTTTATGCGCTAATGCCGCCCCTGGAACGATATCACCGATGGCATAGATATTAGGTACGTTCGTACGTCCTTGTTTATCTACTGTGATCAATCCACGTTCTCCTACTTCGACACCCGCTTGTTCTAAGCCCATATCATCCGTATTTGGACGACGTCCTACAGTGACCATCACATAGTCAGCAGTAACAGATTCTTCTTTCCCGTCCACTGCATATTTCACTGTCACACTGTCACCGTTATCGACTGCTTCTTTTGCCATCGCATTCGTTACGACTGTTACACCTTTTTTCTTGAAATCATCTTCTACTAATTTTACGAGATCTTTTTCGTAAGTTGGTAAAATTTGTGGTGAGCCTTCAAGAATCGTTACTTCTGCTCCTAAGTTTGCGTACGCTCCGCCCAATTCGGCACCAATCACACCGCCACCGATGATCACAAATTTCTTAGGTACTTCTTTCAATGCTAATCCGCCAGTAGAATCTAACACACGTCCGCCGAATTTAAATCCTGGAATCTCGATTGGACGGGAACCTGTTGCGATGATTGCGTTATTGAACGAATAAGTTTGAGCTGAATCTGGATGAATGACGCGTAGTGTGTGATCATCTACGAAGAACGCTTCGCCTTCGATTGTTTCAACCTTATGTTTTTTTAATAGAAAACCAACACCAGAAGTCAACGTATGGACAACTTTGTTTTCTTTCCATTCTTGTGTTTTCGCAAAATCTAGTTTGACATTTTCGCTAGTTACTCCAAACATTTCGGAATCTAGTGACTCTTGATAATGGTGTCCCGCAGCTATCAATGCTTTTGAAGGAATACAGCCGACGTTCAAACAAACACCGCCAATATACTCTCTTTCAATGATTGCTACTTTTTGTCCCATTTCAGCAGCACGGATGGCAGCTACATAGCCGCCAGGTCCCGCACCGATTACAACTGTATCTAATTCTACAGCAAAATCTCCAACTACCATTTGTTTATCATCCTTCCATCATTAATAGCTCTGGATCAGCTAAAAGACGTTTGATATTGTTCATTGCTTGTTGCGCAGTTGCTCCATCTACGATACGGTGATCAAAACTTAGTGATAGTTTCATCACACGACCGACAACGATTTCGCCTTCAGCGTTTACGATTGGTTGTTGCGCAATCGTTCCTACACCTAAAATAGCTACTTCTGGATAGTTGATGACTGGTGTAAACCAACCGCCACCTACAGATCCGATATTGCTGATCGTAATTGTTCCATTGCGCATATCTTCTGCAGATAGTTTGCCGTCATGAGCTAATTTTGCTTTCTCATTGATTTCGTCTGCAATAGCAAACATTCCTTTGCGGTCTGCATCTTTTACATTTGGTACATATAATCCGTGATCCGTATCTGTTGCAATACCGATATTGTAGTAATGTTTATAAACGATTTCTTGATTTGCATCGTCAATAGATGCATTTAATACTGGGTATTTCTTAACAGTCGCTGTTAAAGCTTTCACGACATATGGCAAGAAAGTAAGTTTCGTACCATTTGCAGCAGCTACTTCTTTGAATCGTTTCCGATTATCCCATAGTTTAGACACTTCTACTTCATCATGCAATGTCACGTGTGGAGCTGTATGCTTACTATTGACCATTGCTTTAGCAATAGCTTTACGTGTTGGTGTCATTGCTACACGCTCTTCCAAATCTCCTAAGTTGGACTTGAATGGTTTTGCTGGTTCAGCGGGTTTGCTTTCTGCTGCAGGAGCTGCTTCTTTCGGAGTTGCCGCTTCTGGCGCTTCTGATTTCGCTGGTGCGCTGCTTGGAGCTCCTGCCAAGAAGTTTTCGATGTCCTCTTTTGTTACTCTGCCACCTTTTCCAGTTGCAGTTACTTGTGAGATATCTACATCTTTTTCGCGGGCAAATTGACGAACAGATGGCATAGCCAATACACGTTTATTTGGATCGGCAGCTTCAACGACACTTGCTGAACCTGATGTTTCCACTTTTTCTTTTGGTGCTTCAGCAGATGGCGCACTAGTTGACGGTGCACTATTGTGTCCAGGAGCATCGATTTCTACTAATACATCCCCAACATTTGCTACAGTGCCTTCTGGAACAATCACGTTTTTAACTGTCCCTGTGACAGGTGACGGAATTTCTTCTACTGATTTGTCATTTTGAACTTCTAGTAATGTATCATCTTCATTGATCGTATCTCCTGGTTTGACGAACCATTTGACGATTTCACCTTCTGCGATTCCTTCACCGATATCCGGTAACTTAAATTGGAAGACTCCTTCGCTTGACGATCCAGCTGATTCTGTATCAACAGTGGGTTCAGCAGCCGGTTTAGCTGGAGTTTGGGATTCTGCGGCTACACCACTGTCCCCTTCATTGTCTTCGTGTCCTGGTGCATCGATTTCTACTAATACATCCCCAACATTTGCTACGGTACCTTCTGGAACAATCACATTTTTAACCGTTCCTGTAACAGGTGACGGGATTTCTTCTACTGATTTGTCATTTTGAACTTCTAGTAATGTATCATCTTCATTGATCGTATCTCCTGGTTTGACGAACCATTTGACGATTTCACCTTCTGCGATTCCTTCACCGATATCCGGCAATTTAAATTGATAAGCCATGACTTTGTTTCGTCCCTTCTTTTCTTAAAATTCCGCGATTTCTTTTACTTTGTCTTCGATATCTTTTGCATTTGGCAACCAGACATTTTCTGCTTGTCCAAATGGGAAGACTGTATCAGGTGCAGAAACTCGTCCGATTGGGGCTTCTAATGAAAGGATAGCGCGTTCTGAGATCTCAGAAACTACTTGCGCGGCAACGCCCGCTTGTCGTTGTGCTTCTTGGACAACAACTACGCGACCAGTTTTTTCCACGGATTGAATGATCGTTTCTACATCTAATGGCGCAACAGTACGAAGATCAATGATTTCAACAGAGATATTTTCTTTTGCAAGATTGTCTGCTGCTTTGATTGCTTCACGCACCATTGCTCCGTATGTGATAATAGATACATCTGTTCCCTCACGAGTAACTGCTGCTTTATCCAAAGGAACTTCGTAAGCTTCATCCGGCACTTCTTCTCGGAATGAGCGATATAGTTTCATGTGTTCTAGGAAAACAACCGGATCGTTACTTCTAATAGAAGAAATCAATAGTCCTTTTGCATCATAAGGGTTGGAAGGAATCACTACTCGAATACCAGGAGACTGAGCGATCAAACCTTCTAAATTATCCGAATGCAATTCTGGTGTATGAACACCGCCACCAAATGGTGAACGAATCGTGATTGGTAGATTTCTAGTGCCGCTCATTCGATATCTTGTACGAGCCATTTGAGCTACTACTTCGTCCATTGCTTCGAAAATAAAACCAAAGAATTGGATTTCAGGAACTGGACGAAATCCTTCTAACGCAAGACCGAAACTCAATCCTGCGATTCCAGATTCAGCTAAAGGAGTATCGAATACTCGGTCTTCTCCGAACTTTTCCTGCAATCCTTCAGTTGCCCGGAAAACTCCTCCGTTTTTCCCAACATCTTCACCAAAAACAACGACATTCTCGTCATTTTCTAGTTCAAGTGCTAAGGCATCTGTGATTGCTTGGATCATTGTTTTTTGTGCCATGATTATTTCGACTCCTTCGCTTCATAAATTGCAATTTGTTCTTTGATTGATTGTGGAGATACTTCGAACATGTTTTTCAAGAAATCTGAAACCTTTTGTTTTGGTACTTTGTCGGCTTCAGCAATAGCTGCTTTGATTTCTTCTTTAGTTGCTTCGATGACTTGTTCTTCTTTTTCTTCAGACCAAAGTCCTTTTTCCGTCAAATATTTACGGAAGCGGATCAATGGATCTTTTTTCTGCCAATCGTCATCTGTGTCTTTTGTACGGTAGCGGGTTGGATCGTCACCAGATAGTGTATGTGGTCCATAACGATAAGTCAGTGTTTCGATTAGGACTGGTCCATTTCCACTGATCGCCCATTCCCGTGCCATTTTAGATACAGTATATACTGCAAGCGGATCCATTCCATCGACTTGAATACCAGGAATCCCAGCTGCGACAGCTTTTTGTGCAAGTGTTTTTGCTGCAGTTTGTTTTTCACGAGGTGTAGAGATCGCATACCCGTTGTTTTGGATATAAAATACGGCATTTGCATGGTAAGCGCCAGCGAAATTGATTGCTTCGTAAAAATCACCTTGTGATGAACCGCCATCACCAGTATAAGTGAAGACGACATTTTTCTTGTTTCGTTTCTTCAAACCTAATGCAACACCGGCTGCTTGTACATATTGTGCACCGATGATGATTTGTGGTGGTAGAGCTTTCAATTCTTCCGGATAAGAATTACCTGCAGCATGTCCTCTAGACCATAAAAAAGCTTGAGATAAAGGTAAACCATGTTTTACTAGTTGAGGTACATCCCGATAACCTGGAAGAAGAACATCTTCTTTATCAAATGCGTAAGCACTAGCCAGCTGACTTGCCTCTTGTCCAGCAGTTGGTGCGAAAAAGCCTAGGCGTCCTTGGCGGTTCAGCGCTGTTGAACGTTGGTCTAATACACGAGACCATACCATATGAGTCATTAATTCAACGAGTTCATCATCGGATAAATCAGGTACTAAATCTTTGTTAACTACGTTTCCATCTTGATCAAGTGCTTGATATACTGGGAAATCTGCATTGACTTCATCTAGCAGTGCTTGGAAGTCGATCGGTGCTTTTTTGTTTGCCATTTGTCACACATTCCTCTCTCATCTATAAGAAAATCTCTTCATTCTGCGATTGAAACAGTGAATAAAACTGTATCACTATTTAACCGTCTTCATTAATAAATTATCATGGATTTATGAGAAATACAAGCTAAAAGCACAAATTTTCACGATGAAAGGAAATTATGCCAATCCGCATATTAACAGCATTAGTGAATAAAATCACAATAAGGAAAGCGTTTTATATTTCATCTGCATTTTTTCTATTTTCTAATCAAACTTACAACCATCTGTTTCTATTTAGAAACGTTGGTGTTATACAGTTTTGTTGCAAATATTTATTTTATTTACACATCGTGAACGGACGTACAAATAATGGTTTTTTCTTAGTTTCTTTATATCGTATTCTTTTTCCGAAAAAAAAGAAACAGCTTGAAATTTAAATCCAAGCTGTTATATTCTTTAATCTATTTACTTTGTGAAATTATTCTGTTAACCACTTTTCTAGAATTTTCATCTTTGAATAAAACAACGGTATTTGGTTTTCATCCAGCCTACTGTAATTGATTCTGATTCCATTTATATCTTGCCCAAAAAGTAGACTTGGTGCAATTCCAAGACCCATATCTACTACTTTTTCTGCTAGTTCGGGGTCTAGTTTTTTCCCATCCCAAGTAATCCAGGCATAGTAACCACCTAAAATTGAATGAAGCTTGAAAAACGATTGTGAATCTCCCCAAGCGCTTATCAGTCGGCTTTTTTCTTTCAACTTTTTTCTTACATCTTGCATTTTCAAATCAATTGCTTCATTAAATACATTAGCCACTGTGATTTGTGTAAGGATATTCATCGAAAACTCCATCATTTCTTGCGCTTGAGCTAGTTGCGAGATAAAAGTCTCAGGTCCTATCACCCAACCGATTTTCGTTGTTTTTCCTAAAACCCTAGATAACGAACCGACGTATAACACATTATCCGGATCAATCGTTCGTATAGGAAGGACTTCTTCTTGGTTTAGAAATGAAAGATCCGTAAATACATCGTCTTCAATAATTGGAAGCCGATACTGTCGACACAATTCTACTAGCTTTTCTCGTCGTTTTTGACTCATCACTTTTCCTGTAGGGTTTTGAAAATTCGGGTTGATAAGCACTGCTTTCAATTTATTTTTATGGATCGATTCTTTCAGTTTTTCTAAGTCGATCCCTTCTTCATCCATCGGTATCCCAAATAAACGCGTTCCTGAAGCTTTGAAAAGAGGTAATCGGTAAAAAAAAGAAGGTGACTCTACAGCTATCCCCTCTCCAGCTGAAAGAATCGTTTGTAAAATCAAAAAGATTGCTTGCTGACCGCCACCAGTCACAAGAAGCTGGTTGGGGGAAAATGCCAATTCAAATTTACTTTCCAAATACCGTTTGATTTTGTTACGTAACGGAGTATAGCCTAAAAGATCCATTTCTTTTTCTTCCGCTAAGATTTCTTCAAGAGAATAAGAAGGAAACTCAAAATTCGGCAAAAGCTCATCTGGCATCTCGCTAGCGTATAAATCAAGAAACGATGTTTTTTGGATCTGCTTTGCTTCTCTTATTTTTTGCTCATACCAGTCCGTCTGCTCATAACGAGGAGAGATCATTTGCCGCCAATCGATTCTTGGAACAGCGAATTTCCCCCATTCAGTCTGATTAACAAACCATCCGCTGCCACGTTTGCTCGTTAGTACCCCAAGCTCCCTAAGCTCTTCCAATGCATGGACAACGGTGGAACGATTCACACCAAAAAGTTGCCCTAGTTTTCGTTCTGATTCAAGTTGACTTCCAGGATTGATCCTTCCGTTTTCGATTTCTCTCATAATCTGTTCCATGATTTGACGATAAATCGGTCCTTGTTTTTTCTCTACTTTTTCCCACATAAGCTTCTCTTTTCTATTGTCTATTTTTTCTTTTGATTTTACCGAATTTACGAGAAAAAAGAAAAACTTTTTTTGCAAAACATAAGGGACTGTGACAAAAGTCTTATCACAGTCCCTTATTCTGAATAATGATGTTCAAAAGCTTGTATCTGCGATAATAAGTCCAGCCAAACAAAACATATAAAGAACTATTTTTGTTTGGCTGTTCTTATTACTTAATGCAGGACAACTTTTTCACAACATCCTAATATTTTATTTATTTTTTAGATTGTGTCTCCATTAAAAATCGAATTTTTCACGATGACATAGTCAACTTTTCGAATGGCTTCCAGATCTCTTCCTCCAGCATAAGAAATAGATGATTGAAGGTCTTGTTGCATTTCCACTAGTGTATCTTTCAAAGATCCTTTATGCTGGATCCAGATTTTCTTTCCTTCAACATTTCGTTTTTCGCCTTTTTGGAATTCTGAAGCAGAACCAAAGTATTCTTTATACACGATTCCATTTTCGACTTTTGTTTCGCCAGGAGATTCCTCGTGACCGGCAAACAATGAACCAATCATGACCATTGTCGCACCAAAACGGACAGATTTTGCAATATCGCCATGTGTTCTGATCCCACCGTCAGCGATGATCGGCTTGCGAGCTGCTTTCGCACACCATCTAAGAGCTGCCAGTTGCCAGCCTCCAGTCCCAAAGCCTGTCTTGATTTTTGTAATACATACTTTTCCTGGACCAATCCCTACTTTTGTTGCATCTGCGCCCGCATTTTCCAATTCACGGACGGCTTCCGGTGTACCAACATTACCGGCAATCACAAAAGTTTCAGGCAAATATTTTTTAATATGCTGAATCATATCAATAACTGAGTTAGCATGTCCATGTGCGATGTCGATAGTGATATAATCAGGATTTAGCGATTCTTCTGCCAACTTCTCTATAAAGGAATATTCCTCTTTCTTGACGCCAACACTGATTGAGGTAATCAATCCACGCTTTTTCATTTTTTTGATAAACGGAATTCGAGTTGCTTCATCAAACCGATGCATGATATAGAAATAACCATTTTCCGCTAAGAATTCTGCGATTGTTTCATCAATAATCGTCTGCATGTTGGCAGGCACTACTGGCATTTTGAATGTATGTTTACCTAATGTGACCGTTGTATCACATTCAGAACGGCTATTTACGATACATTTATTAGGAATTAATTGAATATCTTCGTAATCAAATACTTTCATTACATTATCCTCCTGATGTTCACATCCAGCAAAACACGAACATTATTAATTTAATCAAGGCTTTTTTTAGCGCCCTATGTAATTTAACTCAATTAAGCGAAAAAATCAAGAGAAAAAAAGACAAATTATACGAATAATAAAAAAACAAATATTATTTTTAACTTACTTTAACAAAGTGACAAATGTTCGCTTTTAGCGAAAAAAAGACTGTGACAAATATCTTGTCACAGTCTTTTTTCTGAATAACCGACGTTCTCCTACGTTGTTCGTTTTTTCTTATTATACAAGTCTAACACAACGGCTAAAAGTAAGATCAATCCTTTGATTGCCTGCTGCCAGTCTACCCCGACGCCTAAAATCGACATGCCATTGTTCAATACACCCATGACCAAGCCACCGACAATCGCACCCATGATTGTTCCAATGCCGCCGGAAGTCGAAGCACCACCAAAATATACTGCCGCCATTGCATCCAGTTCCATCGATGTACCTGCTTGAGGTGTTGCCGCATTCAATCGAGCAGCTAAAACTAATCCAGCTAAAGCTGCCATGACTCCCATGTTGACGAAGACCCAGAACGTGATTCGCTTTGTTTTGATCCCTGATAGTTCAGCCGCTTTTCGATTTCCGCCCGTCGCATAAATCTGTCGACCTGCTACTGTTTTATTTGTCAAAAACCCATATGCTGCAACGATCAAACCAAGAATGATCAAAATAATCGGATACCCTTGATAAGAGGCAAGGATATAAGTTATTCCTAGTACAACGACTGCTGTAAATACCGCCTTTACCAAGAAAGCTGCTGGAGATTCCACTTCAAATAAATGATTTTTCCGACGATTTCTTGTTCGCCATTGTCCAACAACTAACACGATGGTGATGATCATTCCTAAAATCAATGTCAAGAAGTGAAGGTTGCTTCCTTTGCTTAAGTCTGGTAAATAACCCGTAGACATTTTTTGAAAAACAGCTGGAAAAGGTGCTAGAGATTGACCGCCTAGAACAACTTGTGTCAGTCCACGAAACATCAGCAATCCTGCTAAAGTCACGATAAACGCCGGTATCCCAGCATAAGCTACCCAAAAACCTTGCCATGCGCCGATCAGCCCGCCTACTGCAAGACAAGCGATGACTGTCACCCACGGGTTCATTTGGCGATTGACCATCATCATGCCCGCAATTGCACCAACAAACGCCATCACTGACCCTACCGACAAATCCACATGACCTAAGAGCACAACTAATAACATCCCTGCAGCTAGTACTAATATATGACTATTTTGCAAAACAAGGTTAGTTATATTCAACGGACGCCAGAAAATACCATTCGTCATCAATTGAAACGCAATAAGTAGTCCCGCTAAAATGATCACCATGCTGTAGCGACCAAAAAGATCAGCTGCTCTACTTTTCAAATTTAGTTTTTTCTCTTTTTTATCCGTAAGATTTTTTGCTTGTTCCAACTTAACCCACCTCTTCTTTCGTCATTAATTTCATCAAGACTTCCTGATCTGCCTCTTCTCGCGAGACTTCTCCTGTAATACGTCCTTCGTTCATCGTATAGATTCGATCACACATCCCTAATATTTCAGGAAGTTCAGAAGAGATAAGACAGACAGCTTTGCCATTTGCTGCCATTTCTTCGATAATCGTGTAGATCTCATATTTTGCCCCAACATCTATCCCACGGGTTGGCTCATCCAAAAAAAGAATATCGGGTTGTGTCATCAGCCACTTGGATAAAACGACTTTTTGTTGATTCCCACCACTAAGACTACTGACAATTTGATGGATGGAGTTTGTTTTTATACGCATCTTTTTCCGGAAATTTTCTGCCTCAGTTACTTCTTTTTCTTTATCTAATACTCCTTTTTGACTTATTTTATCCAAACTGCTCAGCGTCACGTTTTCCCGAATATCCATCAGCAGATTCAGTCCTAAAGATTTTCGGTCCTCCGAGACATAAGCGAGTCCGTTTGCAATGGCTGAAGGAACGGTCTTAACTGATATCTCTGCCCCTTCCTTTAATATACGTCCGGATATCTTGCTTCCATAAGAATGTCCAAATAGACTCATAGCGAATTCAGTTCTGCCCGCTCCCATCAGTCCAGCTATTCCTACAATCTCTCCTTTTTTCAAATGCAAGTTGATGTGGTCATTTATGATTCGCTCATGATCAAGAGGGTGATAGACCGTCCAGTCTTCTACTTTAAAATAAACTTCTCCAATATCCGGTTTTCTTTCAGGATAACGATCAACTAAATCTCTGCCCACCATCCCGCGAATAATATGCTCTTCGCTGATCATTTCATTTTCTAGTGTCTCAATCGTCTGTCCATCCCGTAAAATGGTGATTCGATCTGCGATATCCACGATTTCATTCAGCTTATGTGAAATAATGATGGAGGTTACACCTTGCTCTTTCAACTCTCGGATCAATCTCAGCAAATTCGCGCTTTCTTCTTCATTCAATGCAGCGGTAGGCTCATCCAAAATCAACAGACGGACGGATTTTGATAATGCTTTAGCTATTTCAACTAATTGCTGTTGCCCTACGCCAATCTGGGATACTAGAAGATTCGGGTCGATAGACAAACCGACTTTATTCAGCAGTTCATACGTTTTCTTTTCTGTCAGTTCCCAATCAATCACGCCTCTTTCTGCTTGTTCATTTCCGAGAAAAATATTCTCTTTTATTGAAAGATAAGGACTTAGTGCTAATTCTTGATGAATGATGACGATGCCTTTTTCTTCACTATCTTTCAAATCTTTGAATTGACACAGCTTTCCATCATAAAAGATTTCCCCGTCATAGGAGCCATATGGATACAAGCCGCTCAAGACATTCATCAATGTTGATTTTCCCGCTCCGTTTTCTCCGCACAATGCATGGATTTCCCCACGTTCAATCATCAGATTCACGCAATCTAACGCTCGGATTCCAGAAAATTTTTTGGTGATATCTGCCATTTTTAAAATACAATCCGCCATAATTTTTATCCTCTCTCTGACTTAGATCTCTTTAGTTCCTTGTTTGGTTCCTCTTAATTTTTCAGATCGGATTCTTTATAATAATCGGTGTCGATCAGCTCTGCTTGATAATTATCTTTATCGACAGATACTGTATTTGCTAAATACGCAGGGACAGTTTTCACCCCATTATCATAAGTTTCAGTATCATTGACCGGAACCTCTTCTCCATCACTGATTGCTTTGATCATTTCAATCGTATTTTTTGCTAAGATACGTGTGTCTTTAAAGATCGTTTGTGTTTGTTCCCCGGCAATGATCGATTTAACGCCAGCAACTGTCGCATCTTGTCCAGTAATCACAGGTAAAGGTTTACTTTCACTCCCATACCCCACGCCTTTTAATGACGAAATGATCCCTAAACTTATTGGATCATATGGCGACAAAACAGCATCCAATGTTTGGTCAGTATAATTTGCGCTTAACAGATTATCCATCCTTGCTTGCGCCGTAGAACCATCCCAGCGAAGCGTAGCGATTTGACTGAAACTCGTCTGTCCAGATGGCACGACCAACTGACCGTTGTCCATATATGGTTGTAAAACAGACATCACTCCGTTGTAATTAATTAGTGCATTGTTGTCGTCAGGCGAGCCACCAAATAATTCAATCGTGAATGGTCCTTTTCCTTCTTTCAATCCTAAGTGCTCTTCAATATAAGCTGCTTGCGATACACCTACTCCAAAATTATCAAAAGTCGCGTAATAATCGACATTTTCTGAATTCATCAGTAAACGATCATAGGCGATCACCTTGATATCTGCTTCTTTTGCTTTAGCTAACACATCAGTTAAAGCCGAACCATCGATAGAAGCAATCACAAGTGTATCTACCCCTTTTGTAATCATATTTTCTATTTGTGCTACTTGATTTTCTACTTTATCTTCTCCATATTGAAGATCTGTTTTATAACCCAGTTTTTCTAATTCCGAGACCATGTTGTTCCCATCAGCGATCCATCTTTCTGCTGATTTGGTCGGCATAGCGATTCCTACATACCCCGTACTATCATCTGCAGATCCTGAATTGCCACACGCACTTAATAGAATGCTTGCGGTCAAAATAGCGATACTCCCAAGAATCTTTCTAAATTTGTTTTTCATTTTTTATCCCCCATTCCAATTGATACACCGAGTATAGCTAATAAAGAAAGCGTTAACATTAATTTTTTTATGGGATTTACTTTAAATTTTTTAGGTGTACTTTTTTTGTCTTGGATTTTTTTAAGTTTCTTGGATTTTTTTCGATTGATTCCTTTTGACTTTGATTTTCCCTTTTATCTGATAAGATAGTACTAACAAATCCAGATGGAGTGATTTAAAGTGAAACGTGTTTTATTTTTTTTAGCCCTTGTTGTAATCGCTTACCAAATGATGGGGTGTACACTTAATACAAAGGAAGCACCTGACCCACTAGTCGTTGGTTTTTCGCAATCAGGAACGGAGAGTAGCTGGCGGAAAAAGCATACTGAATCAATTATCACTGCGCTTGAAAAAGAAGATTACCAAGTTCTCTACCGAAATGGTTACATGAATCAGGAACGGCAAATCCAAGATATACGGACGTTCATTGCCTATAAAGTGGATATGATCATTTTTACTCCTTTGCAAGAATCCGGGTGGGACTCTGTATTAAAAGAAGCAAAGCGAGCAGGGATCCCTGTCATACTTGTCGACAGACATATTCAAACGAATGATCCCGAGCTTTTCGTCACCCACATTGGCCCCAGTTTCAAAGCAGAAGGAAATCGGGCGGGTTTATTTGTCAGCAATCACTTCACAAATTCAAAGAAACAGGAAATCAGAATCCTAGAACTTGCTGGTTCAGAGAACTCCACACCGACCAAGCTACGTTCCGAAGGATTTTTGGAATCAATCAATCGTAAACCAACCCTAAAAAAGGATGGAACCATCGACCATAAACCTCCGATGACTATTGTTCACCGAATTGTCGGTGATTTTATTCGGATGAAAGGAAAAGACCAGATGAAACGATATTTAGAAACAAATGATTTATCCGAAATCGATGTATTATACAGCCATAGTGATGAAATGACCCACGGTGCTTTAGCTGCGATAAAAGAAACATCGGTTAAACCTGGAAAAGATTTGATTATTGTAACGATTGATGGACAAGAAGATATGATCGAGAAGCTGCGGTCAGGAATCGTCAATTGCGTAGTCGAGTGTAAACCTGATGTCGGCTGGTATGTAGCCAATACCGTTACTCGTTATTTTGGAAATCTTCAAACAGGAAAAACATTACCTAAAGATATTTTTATTTCCGAGACTGTCTTTTCCCAACAGAATATGACTAACATCCCAACCAGAAATTATTGACTGGAGAAGTATCATGACAAAAAATTTAAGCATAAAACAGATTTTTGCCCAAGCAAACAAAGCCATGCTTCTATTTGCTGTTATCCCTTTATTACTTAGCATACTGTTATACTCACAACAGCTTTTGATTTATCAACAAACGATCGCAAATATCCAAAAAGCAGATGCAATTGCTTTGAAGGTTGATCAAAAAGTTTTGGAAAGTATGTGGGACTTGATTTCTGGCCAAGTAACCGTAGATGAGTTCAATGAGGAAAATATCCTAGAAGAACTTAGGAATGATATTCGAGAGATCAAAAATAATACAAATACACTTAAAGAAATTAGTACGTTAGATGTATCGCTACGTACGATCGATACACTGGAAGATTATCAAAACGAGCTGATCAATAATATCTTGGCAAAAGATTTTATGGATACCAATGAAGAGATCATCAATCAGGTAGATTCTGTCACTCAACTGCTGTCAGATATCTTACAAGATTTTGTTCGTGTGGAGATCGACTTAGCAAGCAAAAAAAATACGACACTTGTCCGCTCGCTCATTCTATTAACAATAGTGGAACTTGGAGTTCTTAGTACCATTTTTTTCTATGCGAAAAAGAATCGTCGCTTTTTAGAGAGAAAGGTCCAAGAACCGATCAATCAGCTGATCGAGATGTCAGAACAACTTTCTTCAGGGAACCTTGGCTTTCGTTTAACCCTGCCGGAAACACTGGAATTACAAACACTTACCGCTAGCATGAATAAAATGGCGGAAGATCTAAACCAGTCTTTACGGGAGAACGCTTTGAAACAATACCATTTAGCACAAAGTGAAGTTCGTGTATTGCAAGCTCAGATTACTCCCCATTTTATTTATAACAGTTTGGATGCCATTATTTCTTTGATCGAACAAGACTGCTTTGAAGAAGCTCTGACTATGACCCATGCACTTTCCGGCTTTTTTCGTACGTCTTTAAGCAAAGGATAAGACTGGATTCCTCTTGAAAAAGAAATTAGCCATATCAATGATTATCTAGTCATCTTAAAAATAAGATACGGCCATATGCTTGACTATAAGATCGATATACCAGAAACACTTTTTCCTGTTTCTATTTTAAAAATGATCTTGCAGCCATTGATTGAAAATGCTGTATACCATGGAACGAAGTACGTCCGTCACAAAGGATTTATTCGTATTACCGCATGCAAAATCGATGAGATGATCCAATTCAAAGTCACAGACAACGGGATTGGCATCCCTGCAGAAAAACTGGCAGAAATACGTAAAGAGTTAGCCAAAGGTATTGATTCAGATTTCAGTATCGGCTACGGACTTTACAACGTAAACAAGCGTCTCCTTCTTTATTACGGAAATGATCAAAAACCTATCACGATTGACAGCAAATACCGAGAAGGAACAACTGTCACACTGATGATCCCTCTATCTCCCAAAACAATTGGAGGAAACAAACATGTATAAAGTTTTTATCATCGAAGACGAATACCTCATTCGCAATAACTTGCGGGAACAAATAACTGTCCTTGGTTCTTATTATCCAATCACTTATGTCGGCGAAGCTGGAGATGGTGAGATGGCACTGTCTTCAATTATCGACTTACAGCCCGACATCATTCTGACTGATATCCAAATGCCTTTCATGGACGGGTTGACTTTTTCAAAAGAAGCAAGGAAACTACTTCCTTGGACTCGTCTCATATTTATTAGTGGATTCGACGATTTCGATTATATGAAAGGAGCAATCCAGGTACAGGCAGATGATTATCTGCTTAAACCGATTAAAAGTAACGAATTGAAACAAGCAATAGAAAAAGCAGTAACTGCTTTAGATTTGCAGCAAAAAGAAACGCACACTTCTTCTGATCTTGTTTTCGAATTGAAAAAAAATCATTTCTTGAACGGTTTGTTCAAAGGCTCACTTACGATCAGTGAAACATTGAAACTTGCTGAATCTTTCAATCGCTCTTTAGCAGGGAAAAAAATGACCGTATTATTAGCAGCAAACCAAGTCAGTACAGACTTTGAAGATTACGCTCATCTCAGTGATTATTTGAAGTTTTTATTTAGGGAGAATCAACAAGTGATCTTCTCTGCTGTTTCCTCTCGATTCATCAAATATTTAATAGTTGATTCTCTTGAAGAAAATGTGATCGAGACCAGTTATCAGGTAGCCCAAACGTTGGTCCATGAATTAGAAAAGGGACAAAAAAATAATTTTTCTGTCGCCATTGGTCCTGTCGCAGAAAGAATCAGCGAATTACCTGCATCTTTTGAGATCACGCAGATGATACTTGAAACCGCCAGTTCCATTAAAGATCAAATTATCAGCTATGAGGATTTGATTCAAGAAGCGAAACTTCCAGTTGATTCTGTCTTTTACTTTGATCTCTCACTTGATTTGTCTTCATTATCGAAAAACGAAGTATCCAAGTACATCGAACACTTGACGAAACCACAAGGCACACCAACTCGAACACGATTATATCGTTTATTTGTCTTGACTAAGCTACTCCAGCATGTCTGCCTGAAAGAAAAGGAAATCCCGCAAGAAATGGTTCACTGCACATCCACCAGTCAACGCTTAGCAATCAGCGCCGACGACTCGCTTTACCGTTCGACAGTTTATATGTTCATTTCTTTCTTAACTGCTCTGCCCTCACAGCCTTCAAGGAACAAATATCAGCCAATTTTGAACCATGCATTGGATTTTATCAAAGAAAATTTTACCGATCCAGATATGTCCTTAACTTGGGTCGCTCAACAAGTTGCATTAAGTCCCTCTCATTTCAGTACGATTTTTTCTCAATCGTTTAACCAAACATTCATCGATTATCTGACAGAACAAAGAATCGAATTAGCAAAAAAATTATTGCAGCAATCAGACTATCGTATCTCAGATATTGCTTTTGAAATTGGTTATAATGACCCTAACTATTTCAGTTATTTATTTAAGAAAAAACAAGGGATTTCTCCAAAAGAATATCGGACACAGCTTTTCCTTAAAAACAAAAATAACTAATAAACGAAATCCGTACAATGATACTCTTTCCATTTGCAATTAAAAAAGACAGAATATCTCGAAGCTGAAAACAGCTTTCAAGTTATTCTGTCTTTTTAATTTATAGCCCTTTTGACCTGCTTATGACAATCTTTAAGGTAAAATGTTTCCAGCAGCACGGTACAATTCGTACCAATCTTCCCGAGACATATTAATTTCTGAAGCTTGAGCGATTTCCTTGATTCGCCCTACGTTCATCGTACCGGCGATCACTTGCATATTGGCTGGATGGCGTAAAATCCAAGCAGAAGCCAAGCCAGTTGGTGTCGTTTGATATTTAGCTGCTAGTTCTTCTAATGTTTGGTTTAATTCAGGGAATTTTTCGTTCCCGATAAATACACCTTCAAAAAATCCATACTGGTATGGTGACCATGCTTGGATCGTCATATCATGCAATCGGGAATAATCAAGTACACTACCGTCATGATCGATACTTGCTTCATCTGTCATATTGACATGAATCCCTTGATCGATCATTCCAGTATGTTTCAAGCCAAATTGCAGCTGATTAGCTACTAATGGTTGACGAACATATTTTTTCAGCAATTCGATTTGCATTGGTTTTTGATTGCTGACGCCAAAATAACGAACTTTTCCTGACCGTTCCAATTCATCAAACGCTTCAGCTACTTCCTCTGGTTCTACCAATGTATCTGGACGATGAAGAAGTAAAGCATCCACATAATCCATTTTCAGACGGGTCAAACTTTTTTCCACAGATTCAATGATATGTTTTTTAGAAAAATCAAACATCACACCTGGAACGATTCCACATTTTGTTTGAATAAAAAGATCTTCTCGTTTGATTGATGTTTTTGCTAGAGCATCTGCAAAGATTTCTTCACATTCACCGTTTCCATAAATATCTGCATGGTCAAAAAAATCAATGCCATTTTCATAAGCTGTCTCAATCACTTTTACTGGATCTTCCGCATTGTTGATACGCATACAGCCTAAGATCACTGCAGCTACTTTCTGATCAGAAGTACCTAATTGAATTTTTTTCATCTGAACTCCTCCTTATTTATATACACAACAAAAGTGTACCACACTCTTTATGAAAAGGCTTCACTAAAATCGGCGCTTCCGACTATATTTGTTGTATTTTTTTATAAATGGAAGCAGCTGATTTACTTCACGACCAGTTCGCTATTGGCAGCTTTTTCTCCAATATCTGTACGATAAAATGTTCCATCTGTCGTTTTATCCATTAACGCGGTGTAGATTTTTTCCTGTGCTTCTTTGATCGTCTCACCGTATGCTTCTACTAAATAAAGACGTCCTCCTGCTCCAACTAATTTGCCGTTATTTGAGGAAACTCCAGCATAGTAAACAGAAAGCTCTTCTTCCGGAAAATCTGGTAGAACCATTCCTGTCTCATATTCTTCGGGGTAACCGGCAGCTGCAACCACAACGCCTACATTGTATCCTTCTTGCTGCCACTTTAACTCTACTGCACGATTCTCTAATAAATCATCGATTACTTGCGCAAAGTCACTCTTCAACCGAGAAAGAACGACTTGCGTTTCAGGATCACCGAAACGCGCATTGAATTCGATCACTTTTGGTCCTTCCTTCGTAGCAATCAAACCCGCATATAAAACACCCGTGAAAGAGCGTCCTAGTTCTTTCATTCCCAAAGCCGCTGGTTTTAAAACTTCTTCCACAGCTTTTTCAATCATCTTTTTTGGAATTTGCGGTACTGGTGAATAAGCACCCATTCCGCCTGTATTTGGCCCTTTATCGTTATCAAATGCCCGCTTATGATCTTGCGAAATGACCATCGGATACACCTTGGTATCACGGACAAACGCCAAAAGGGAGAATTCTTCTCCTGCCAAAAACTCTTCTACGACGATTTTTTTGCTGCTATCCCCAAATCGATGCTGGTTCAACATTTGTTCTGCCGCATCCAGCGCTTCCTTCACTGTGGTAGCCACGACTACACCTTTCCCAGCTGCTAAACCGTCCGCTTTCACTACGATTGGCGCACCATTTTCTTTGATATACGCTGCTGCTTTTTCGTAACATTCAAAACTTCTGGATTTAGCTGTCGGGATTTGATAAGTATCCATTAATTGTTTAGCAAAACTTTTCGAACCTTCGATCAGAGCTGCTGCTTTTGTCGGACCGAAGATTTTCAATCCTTCCGCCATAAAATCATCGACGATCCCATTTAACAAAGGAACTTCAGGACCAACGATACTCCAATCAATAGCCTCTTTCTTAACAAAATGGATTAACGCTGAATGATCTTGTTCACTGATAGCGACACAATTGATGCCATCCTTTGCCATTCCAGGATTTCCTGGCGCACAATACACCGTATCCACCTTCGGACTGGCTAAAAGTTTTTTACTTATTGCATGTTCACGACCACCTGCACCGATTACCAAAACGTTCATTTATCCGACTCCTCTCTAATGTCTAAAATGCCGAACATCAGTAAAGACCATTGCTAGATCGTATTTATTCGCCATATCAATAGAATCTTGGTCTTTGATGCTTCCTCCTGGCTGAATGATTGCTTTTATACCATGTTTGGCTGCATATTCAACCGAATCATCCATTGGAAAATAAGCATCGCTAGCTAAAACTGCACCTTCCATTTTCTCTTGCGCTTGTTCAATCGCAATTTTTACTGAACCGACTCGATTCATCTGCCCGGCTCCGATTCCTACTGTCTGACGTTCGTTTGCCAGTACGATCGCATTAGATTTCACATGTTTGACAGCTTTCCAAGCAAACGCCAATGCTTTTGCTTCTGCTGGAGTCGGCTTACGTTTTGTCACGACTTTCCACTCTTCTTCATTTTCTATTGCCAGATCTTGATCTTGTACAAGAAGTCCACCTAAGACTGAGACCGTTTCTTCTCGATTTTGATTTTCTTCCTGCGCAAAGTCTATTGTCAGTAATCGGATGTTTTTCTTTTTTTGCAGTAATTCCAAAGCTTCTTGTGTATAAGAAGGGGCAATGATGATTTCTAGAAACAGCTTATGCATCTGTTCTGCTGTTGGCAGATCTACTTCTCGATTCAAAACGATGATCCCACCAAAGATTGAAACAGGATCTGCTTCATACGCTGCTTCCCACGCTTCTAAAATCGTAGATGCTGTCCCAATACCACAAGGATTCATGTGTTTCAAGGCGACTACCGTTGGCTCGTCATATTCCTTCATGATCCGTAGCGCAGCATCTGCATCTCGGATATTATTATAAGAAAGTTCTTTCCCATGGAGTTGTTTTGCTGCTGCGATCGAATATTTTTCCAGAAGAGCGGACTGATAAAAGGCAGCGGCTTGATGGCTGTTTTCACCGTAACGAAGCGTTTGTTTTCGTTCATACGTAAGTGTCAATTTTTCCGGTTCTTTTTCTTCCACCCAATCCGTTAAGTATTGAGCGATCAGTGCATCATATGCCGCAGTATGACGAAAGACTTTTGCCGCTAGTTTTTGTCTGAAAGAAAGTGAAGTATGCCCATACTGACGTAATTCTGAAAGTACTTCTTCATAGTCAGATGGATCAACAACAGCGGTGACAAATTCATGGTTTTTTGCTGCACTACGGAGCATACTAGGACCACCGATATCAATGTTTTCAATAGCTTCTGCTATTTCGACATCTGGTTTCATAATCGTTTCTTTGAAAGGATATAAATTGACACAAACAAAGTCGATTGGTTGGATATTTTCCGTTTCCATTGCCTCCATATGGCTAGGGAGATCGCGTCTTCCTAAAAGACCACCATGGATTTTAGGATGAAGTGTTTTGACACGGCCATCCATCATTTCAGGAAACCCTGTCACTTCTTCGATCGAAAGCGTTTTGATCCCAGCTTTATCCAACGCATGCTTTGTTCCTCCTGTGGAAATGATTTCTACTCCTTGTTCAATCAAACCTTGGGCAAATGCTACAATCCCAGTTTTATCTGATACACTGATCAATGCTCTTGTCATTTCAGATAGCCTCCATTTTCAATAATTTCACTAATCACTTCTGGATAGATTCGATGCTCTACTCTATGGATTTTTTCTTCTAAAGAATCGAACGTGTCCTCCTGTTCAATTCTCACTTTTTCCTGCCGGATGATTGGTCCGGTATCTATACCTTGGTCGATATAATGAATTGTGACACCCGTTTCTTTTACTCCAGCTTCAAATGCATCACGAATGCCATGCAAACCAGGGAATGCAGGTAAAAGAGATGGATGGATATTGATGATTCTTTTATCATAATTTTCCAGCAATACTGGTCCAATGATTCGCATGTATCCAGCTAATACAATCAAATCGATCTTTTTTTCTTTCAATTTATGCAAAATTGCTTCTTCATACTCTTTTTTTGAATCAAATTCTTTAGGTGAAAAACAATCTGCCGGTACACTCAACGCAGTTGCACGTTTCAAAACATATGCTTCAGGCTGATCACAAAACAACCAGTCAATCGAAGCTTCCAATCCTTTTTTCGATAGATAATCGGCTAGCGCTTGAAAGTTGCTTCCGTTTCCAGAAGCAAAAACAGCGATTCTCATCGTTCTTCTCCTGTAAACACCACACGATGTTTTTCTTTGGCGATCACTTTCCCGATTTCATAAACTTTTTCGCCAGCTTGCTCAATTTCGTGTACTATTTCTTTTACTTTCGATTCTTCGACTGCCAGGACCATACCGATGCCCATATTGAAGATTTCATACATCTCCATCTCAGGAATTTCACCATATTTTTGTAAACAGCCGAATATTGGAAGAATCGGCCATGAGCCAAGTTTGATTTGTGCAGCCATAGATTCTGGTAACATTCGCGGGATATTTTCTACAAACCCTCCACCAGTGATATGTGCAGCTCCTTTTATTTTCTTTTCTTTGATCAGCGGAAGCAAGGAAGAAACATAGATTTTCGTTGGCTCAAGCAATTCTTCGCCAAGTGTTTTTTTCAATTCTGGCAGTTTTGATGATAAAGAAAACTGCTGCTGCTCAAAGAAAATTTTGCGAACAAGAGAGTACCCATTTGAATGGATCCCGCTAGATGCTATTCCAAGCAACACATCTCCTGGGTTGATCGTTTCTCCTGTCAATAATTGAGATTTTTCAGCTATCCCTACAGCAAATCCGGCTAGATCATAATCATTACCTGAGTACATACCAGGCATTTCAGCTGTTTCTCCGCCAATCAGCGCCATATTTCCTTGAACACATCCATCTGCTACACCTTTTACTACATTTTCCAAACGTATCGGATCATTTTTCCCCGTTGCTAAGTAGTCTAAGAAATATAACGGCTCTGCGCCTTGTGCTAAGATATCATTGACACACATCGCTACGCAGTCGATCCCGATTGTATCGTGTTTGTCTGCTTCGATTGCCACTGCTAATTTCGTCCCCACACCATCGGTCCCCGAGACAAGGACTGGCTCTTTTAATTGAAAGACCGATAAATCAAAACAACCGCCGAATCCTCCTATAGCGCCCATCATACCTAAACGTTCCGTTTTTTTGACATGCTTCTTGATCCGTTCTACTACTTCATATCCAGCTTCGACATCTACGCCAGCTTTTGCGTATGCATTTGCCATTGAATTCATATACTCCCTTCTTGGTCTGCTTTTAAAAGAACGATACTTTTTCTTTTAGCGATTCCTGATACTTTTCTTCATAGTCATATAACGGCGTTGGATAATCTCCGTTGAAATAAGCCATACACAATCCTGAATACGGGCCATCCTTTTTCAGTCCAATCGATTCGATCAGACCCTCTTCACTTAAAAATCCTAAAGAATCTGCACCGATACATTCTTTGATTTCATCAATCGTGTGATTTGCCGCAATGAGTTCTTTACGCGTTTGAATATCAATCCCGTAAAAACATGGATATTTCAAAGGAGGAGAAGCAATCCTCACATGGACTTCTTTTGCTCCTGCTTCTTTCAAAAGATGGACGATCCGTCTGCTTGTCGTACCCCGAACAATTGAATCATCGACCATAATCACCTTTTTACCTTCCACCACTCCTCGTACAGCAGATAATTTCATTCGAACACCTTGCTCTCTTAGCTCAGGCGTTGGCTGGATAAATGTTCGGGCAATGTATTGATTTTTTACTAATCCGATTTCATAAGGGATTCCACTAGCTTCCGCATAACCGCTTGCGGCTGACAAAGAAGAATTAGGTACGCCGACGACCATATCTGCTTTTACTGGCGATTCTTTCGCTAAATTCCGTCCCATATTTTTCCGTGCAGTATGCACATTGATCCCTGCGATGTTTGAATCTGGTCTGGCAAAATAGATATATTCCATCGAACAAATAGAAAGCTGCGTGTCCTTCGTAAAGCAATCAATCTGGATTCCTTCGTCATTGATGATCACTATCTCTCCAGGCTGGACATCTCTTATAAAACGTGCCCCGATAACTTCTAATGCACAAGTTTCCGAGGCAATCACGTATGCTCCGTTTTTCATTTGTCCGATTGCTAATGGACGAAAACCATTTGGGTCCAAAACGGCAATCATTGCCGTTTCTGTCATTAATAAATAGGCAAATCCACCTTTGACTTCATTTAAAGCACTTTTCAATTTATTTAAAAAATCTGTTTCTTCACTTCGTCGGATCAAATGCATCAATATCTCCGTATCGGAGTTAGAATGGAAGATCGCCCCATTTTCCTCTAACTCTTTTCTAAGTGAACGAGCATTGATCAAGTTGCCGTTATGCGCTAAGCCGATCGACTGATCATGAAATTTGAATAGAAAAGGCTGAATATTGTCCACACTTCCATTGCCTGCTGTTGCATAACGTACATGTCCGATTGCAGCTTCTCCTGTTAACTGCTGCAATTTTCTTTGATCTTTGAATACCTCAGAAAGCAGCCCCAGATCTCGATGACCCATAAGCTTTCCTCGATCATTGGACACGATGCCCGCACCTTCTTGTCCTCGATGCTGAAGACTATGGAGCCCGAAGTATGCCACACTAGCGGCATCCGGATGACCCCAAACGCCGAAGATCCCGCATTCTTCATTTAAACTCTTCACTTCATAAGACATACGATTGCATCCTCCCAGCACTTTCTTGCTACTGCAGTTTCTATTTTGATCTGACCGTCAGTTGCTGAAATTTCGATTATCGCTTCATCCGTCACCTTACCTGCTAAAACAGCAGAATCACCCATCATTTCTTCGAATCGTGTCTTATTTTCCGGTGCGACTGTCAACACAAATCTTGATTGAGTTTCTGCAAATAATTGAGCAGAGGACAATTCAAACTGTACAGATATCCCTAGCTGATGTTTGAAAGCTGATTCTGCCAGTGCAATTGCCAAGCCACCTTCTGAACAGTCATGAGCACTTTCAATCAATCCGTTTTGGATGGCTGTCAATACTAACTCTTGGTTTCTCTTTTCAATGGATATATCAAAGTTTTGGATCACACCTTCGATTCTTCCAAGCTGCATCTTTTGTAATTCACTGCCATCAAAATCTGCAAACGTCTTACCTAATATATAGATTAGATCCCCTGATTTTTTGAATTCCTGAGTAGTGATATGTTTATGATCCTCAATCAATCCGACCATACCAATCATTGGTGTTGGATAGATTGCTTGACCATCCGTTTCATTATATAAAGAAACATTTCCTGAAATAACAGGAGTTCCTAACGTTTCACACGCAGCAGCAATTCCGTCAGCTGAAGTCGATAATTCCCAAAAAACTTCTGGTTTATCAGGAGAACCATAGTTCAGGCAGTCGGTGATCGCCAAGGGCTTGCCACCGCTAGCAATAATATTTCTAGCAGCTTCTGCCACTGCTATTTGTCCTCCGATTTTTGGATCCAAATACAGATAGCGCGCGTTGCAGTCTGTGGTCATAGCTAACGCTTTATTCGTCCCTCTAACCCTCATCACAGCAGCATCGCTTCCTGGACGGACAACTGTATTGGTTTGTACTTGTGAATCATAAGTTTCATAGATTGAACGTTTCGAAGCAATCGTCGGTTGCTGCAGCAGATCAAGCAATACTTGTCCAGGTTCTTCGATAACTGGCTGATAAGGAGCTAACTGCTGAAATTCTGCGATTCGAGCTGGTTCTTTCATTTCTTTATGATAAACTGGTGCATCTTCAGCTAATGCATCGACTGGCAGATTTGCTACTTCTTCTCCTTGATGATATAGCCGATACTGCCCGTCGTCTGTTACTTTCCCGATAGTGACTGCATCTAGATCATACTTCTGAAATAGTTCTTGGATTTTTTCTTCCTCTCCTGATTTGACACAAATCAACATCCGTTCTTGTGATTCCGATAGCATCATTTCATAAGGCGTCATTCCAGTTTCTCTTTGTGGGACTTCATCTAATGTCAATATAAGTCCTGAACCAGCTTTTGAAGCCATTTCCGCACTAGATGAAACAAGTCCTGCTGCTCCCATATCCTGTATACCTATTAGAGAATCCGAATGATGCAAGATTAATTCCAAACACGCTTCAAGCAGCAGCTTTTCCATAAAAGGATCGCCTACTTGTACAGCAGAACGTTGCTGTTCTTCTTCTTGATTAAATTCTTCTGAGGCAAAAGTTGCTCCGTGGATACCGTCGCGACCTGTTTTTGCACCTACATACATGATCGAATTACCGACGCCAGCGGCTTGCCCTTTCTGGATATGTTTGTGTTCAATCAAACCTACGCACATTGCATTGACTAATGGGTTTCCTTCATAACAAGGATCAAATGCAATTTCGCCGCCTACAGTCGGTATGCCGATACAATTGCCGTATCCGCCGATACCTGCAACTACTTCTTCTAGTAAATATTTCGTTCTTGGATTATCTAATTCGCCGAACCTCAATGAATCTAGCAACGCAATTGGACGAGCCCCCATGCTGAAAATATCTCTGATGATTCCGCCAACTCCTGTCGCAGCTCCTTCATAAGGCTCCACGGCTGAAGGATGATTGTGACTTTCTGCTTTGAAGACAACTGCTAGTCCATCACCGATGTCGACGATGCCTGCGCCTTCTCCAGGGCCTTGCAACACATGAGGTCCACTAGTAGGAAATTTGCGTAGAACCGGTTTAGAATTTTTATAGGAACAATGTTCGCTCCACATAACAGAGAACAGTCCAGTTTCCGTATAATTAGGCATTCTTCCTAAGATATCTTCTTCGATCATTCGATATTCTTCATCAGTCAATCCCCATTCGGCATAGATTCTTTTTTTCTTGATCTCTTCAGCTGTCGGTTCTTTCAATGTTTTCATCTATACGGTCACCTTTCCGAAGTTTTTTAAAATGGAAGCAAAGAACCGTTTCCCATCTTCTGATCCTAGCAAGTCTTCTACTGCACGTTCTGGATGAGGCATCATTCCTAACACATTCCCTGCTTTGTTCGTAATCCCTGCAATGTTTTCCACGCTGCCGTTGATGTTGTCATTATAAGTAAAGGCAATCTGATTATTTTTTTTTAGTTCTTGAAGTGTTTCTTCGTCACAGAAATAATTTCCTTCCCCATGAGCAACTGGAAGATAGATTATTTCGTCGGCTTCATACTCTGAAGTAAAGGCCGTCTTGGGGTTGACTTCCAATGGTACAGTTTTGCAAATAAAATGCAAAGACTCATTTCGTCTCAGTACACCTGGCAAAAGTCCTGCTTCTGTCAATATCTGGAATCCATTGCATGTACCGAATACTGGTTTCCCTTCTTCAGCAAAACGAATCACTTCTTCCATGATTGTAGAAAACCGGGCAATCGCACCACATCTTAAATAGTCTCCATATGAGAATCCTCCTGGCAGTAAAACACCATCAAATCCTTCTAAAGAGGACTCATCATGCCGAACGAATTCGGCATCAGCACCCATGATCTCGCGAACTGCCCATAACATATCTGCGTCACAATTTGAACCTGGAAAAACGATGACCGCAAATTTCATGTTATACTTCCTCCATTTTTTTGATTTCATATCGGTATGTTTCCATATTTACATTTGCAAGCAGCTTGTCACAAATCGTTTCAATCACTGTATCGATTGGTTCTTCTGCATCAGCAAGTTGTATCTCAAAGTATTTTCCTATTCGGATATCTTCGATTGTTTCATATCCCATACGATGGACTGCTTTTTTTACTGCCTCCCCTTGAGGATCTAACACTGAATCTTTATAGGTTACATATACTTTTACGAAATACATCATACTCGCTCCTTTTCTTCAGTTAGTTCCGATAGACGGTTATATACTTCTTGATAGACTGGGATCAAATCACCTAGATCTCTGCGGTAAACGTCTTTGTCCATATGTTCATTCGTACGTTCATCCCATAATCGGCAAGTATCCGGTGTTACTTCATCCGCAAGCAAAATTTGTCCATTCGACCGGCCAAACTCTAGCTTGAAATCTACTAAAACCAAACCGACCTTAGCAAATAATTCGGTCAAAATTTCATTAATAGCCAACGCTTGGGCTTTCAGCTCACTGATTTCTTCCGGTTTTGCAAGTTGTAAGAAATAGATATGCTCTTCATTGATAAATGGATCATCCAACTGGTCATCCTTATAGTAGAATTCAATGATTGGTTTGATGAATTCTTTACCTTCGGGAACACCTAGACGTTTTGAGAAACTTCCTGCTGCAATATTTCGGATAACCACTTCCAGAGGGATAATTTGTACTTTTTTTGCTAATTGTTCGGTTTTAGACAATTGTTCAATAAAATGATTTTTTATTCCTCTTTGAGTCAGATAACGGAAAATTGCACTTGTGATTTGATTATTCAATTCTCCTTTTCCACTTATCTGGTCTTTCCTCGCGCCATTCAACGCAGTTGCTTGATCTAAATATTCTATCCAAATCAAGTTCTCATCAGAAGTAAGATATATTTTTTTGGCTTTCCCTTCATACAGAAGTTCTTTCTTCTCCATGTACGTCTCTCCTTTTTGTTTACATTAAAAGCAAATACATCGTTTTTTGTTCGTTTTTTCACTTTAAATTTTAGCAATCATCTTTTTATAAATCAACAAAAATATGTACATTCAAGGCATTAGATTCTTTTAATGTTCGTGTTTTATCAAAAATGAAAATCTTATACCATCAACAAGCGTTTACATTTATACTTAATGATGGTATATTAGAATTAACTAAAAATTTGGATAATGGGTTCAAGGAGGCACTTGCCGATGGAAGATGCAATAAAACAAGGTCAGCTTTTTTTATCAGAATTAACAGCTGAAGAACGTTCCTGTCTATATAATGATTTGCTGTCGATCAAAGACGTTTATTTATGCAATAAAGATACTAGTTTTTATACATTCCGAAAAATCCGCCGAGCAACCAAGCGCTGTGCTGAATGCCGTAAAAGGACTTTTCTTTATCAGACAGAACACAAAGGCGAACTTTCAATCAGTCAGATTCACGAACAGAAGCGTTTCAAAAATCATTATCGTATCCAGATCTTATTCAATGGACAAGAGATGGAATACGCTTTTCTCGAAAACTTGCTGCAACATCTCCATAACGAGCATTTTAGTTATAATAGTCACGCCATTTATGCTTGACTCCTACATTTTGTATAGATAAAGGTACGATAAAGCAGTAGTATGTCGCTTTTAAAGTCAGGTTCCTATCATTGATAAGAAAACATAATAAACTAAAAGAAGCAGAACCGCTAACGGCTCTGCTTCTTTTTTGGTTATTTTTGCTATTCTATTTTAATTGAATTTTGCAACTCACTCTTCTTTATTCCAAACCTACTCGTTTGAATATAACGTCAACGTTTTTCAAATGATGATGATAATCAAAGGCATCGTCTATTTCTTCTTTAGATAATACCGATGTGATGGTTGGATCTTCTTCTAACAGCGGGCGGAACTGCACTTGGTTGTCCCAAGCGTACGCAGTTTTTGGCTGAACAAGATCATAAGCTTCTTCTCTTGTCATTCCCTTATCGATCAATTTCAGCATAACGCGCTGGCTATAAATCAAGCCAAATGTTGCAGACATATTCCGCTTCATGTTTTCAGGAAAGACCGTTAGATTTTTAACGATATTGCCAAAACGATTTAACATGTAATTCAATAAAATCGTGGTATCAGGCAAGATGATTCGTTCTGCTGAAGAATGAGAAATATCTCTTTCATGCCATAATGTGACATTTTCATAGGCAGTGACCATGTGTCCGCGCACCACTCTGGCTAGACCAGCCATATTTTCTGAACCGATCGGATTCCTTTTGTGCGGCATAGCAGAAGAACCTTTTTGACCTTTCGCAAAAAATTCTTCTACTTCACGTGTTTCGGATTTTTGCAATCCGCGTATCTCTGTTGCAAAACGTTCAATACTTGTAGCAATAAGCGCCATCGCTGAGAAATATTCAGCATGTAGATCCCGAGGGAGAACTTGAGTAGAGATTTCTTGTGGACGGATCCCCAATTGTTTACATACATACTCTTCAATAAATGGCGGGATATTTGCGAACGTCCCCACTGCTCCAGAGATTTTTCCTGCTTCTACTCCTTTTGCCGCATGTTCAAATCGTTCGATGTTCCGTTTCATTTCTGAATACCATGTGGCAAGTTTCAATCCAAAAGTAGTTGGTTCAGCATGGACACCGTGTGTCCGACCCATCATCACTGTATATTTGTGTTCTTTTGCTTTTTCTCCAATGATTTCCGTAAAACGTTTCAAGTCTTCCCGTAAAATATCATTTGCTTGCTTGATGAGATAGCCATAAGCAGTATCTACGACATCCGTACTTGTTAGACCATAATGGACCCATTTTCTTTCTTCTCCCAATGTTTCAGAAACTGCTCGTGTAAAAGCAACAACATCATGGCGTGTTGATTTTTCGATTTCCAAGATCCGATCGATATCAAATGATGCATGCTCACGGATTTTTTTCACATCTTCTTGCGGGATTTCACCAAGTTCTGCCCAAGCTTCATCTGCTAAAATCTCGACTTCGAGCCACGCACGGTATTTGTTCTCTTCCGTCCAGATATTCCCCATTTCAGGGCGTGTATAACGTTCTAACATGTTTTTTCTCCTCTAATCCCAAATATTCGTTTGTTTGATTTCTTCCAGCGTTTGCTGGATGTCTTCTGTCAAGATAGTGATATGTCCCATCTTGCGACCTTTTTTCGCTTGTTTTTTTCCATAGAAATGGAATTGCCAGTCTGGCTTATTCTCAATCAAGCGATAGCTTTCCAGCAGTTGTTCTCCCAAAACATTGACCATCACTGCATTGCTTGTCAGACGCACTTTTTCTCCTAATGGCCATCCGCAAATACCTCGAATATGGGCATCGAACTGACTCATAGAACAAGCTTCGATAGAATAATGTCCAGAATTGTGAGGACGAGGAGCTAATTCATTCACATACAGCCCGCCTGTTTTTGTTAAAAACATTTCTACTCCTAAAACACCTGAAAGGCTCACTGCTTCTGCAATCACACGGGCAATACGCTCAGCCTCTTCAATCACATCCTGATCAATCGCGGCTGGAGCAATCGTTTCATGAAGAATATTGTTGTGGTGGATGTTTTCCACGACCGGAAAAGTCGTGAAATCTCCTTGACCATTTCCTGCCACCATGATCGAAATCTCTTTTTCAAACGGGATCCATGCTTCTAAAACACAGGTTCCTTCTCTTAAAAGGTCCATGGCAGGAGCTAGATCCGCCCGACTTTTCAAAACATACTGCCCCTTGCCATCATAGCCGCCTCGAGTGGTTTTCAAAACACAAGGATAGCCGATCCCGTCAATCGCATCTTGGATATCCGTCGGACTGACGATCGTTGCATAAGGAGCAATCACGATGTTGTTCGTTTCCAAAAAAGATTTTTCTAACAGGCGGTCTTGCGTAATCGCAAGCAAGTCTGTCCCTTGAGGAATAAATGACATGGGTAAAATCGCATTTAACGCCTCTACACTGACATTTTCGAATTCATAGGTAATGACATCTGTTCTTCTGGCAAGCTCTTTCAGCGCAAAGGTGTCATCATAGACACTTTCAATGTGCCAATCTGCAACTTGTGCGGCTGGACAATCGCTCACAGGATCCAGCACACCTACTTTAAAGCCCATTTCTTTTGCACTAATCGCCATCATACGACCTAATTGACCGCCACCGACGATCCCGATCGTTGAACCAGGCAACAAAGGTTTAACCAAGTTGATCACTACTTTCTATAACAGTTTTAGCCAACATTGAACGTCTTTCAGCCAATTTAGCCTCCAATTCTAAATCATACATGGAAAGCATCTGTATCGCAAGTAGTCCAGCATTAATTGCTCCCGCTTTTCCGATTGCTGTAGTAGCTACAGGTACTCCTCCAGGCATTTGGACAATCGAAAGAAGCGAATCCAAACCATTTAATGTTCGTGATTGGACCGGTACACCGATAACCGGCAAAGTTGTTTTTGATGCGACCATACCCGGCAGATGCGCGGCTCCCCCTGCTCCTGCAATAATGATTTTGATTCCTTTTTTTCGAGCGTTTTGTGCATATTCAAACATCAAATCTGGGGTTCGATGAGCAGAAACGACCTTTTTTTCATAAGACACACCGAATTCATCCAATATTTGACATGCTTCTTTCATTGTTTCCCAATCTGAAGTACTCCCCATAATCACAGAGATTTTTGCTGTCATTGTTTTTCCTCCCAGTTTTTCTACATTCATATTTTAACAATCACTTTTTTTGATGTCAAAGAAATTTCGAATGTTAACAAAGAAAAACATTTTATTGTTCGTGTTTATTAAAGATAAAAAAAGGAATGTGACAAAAGTTAGGTCACATTCCTTTTTATGGATAAACGGTGTTCTCCTGCCAACTCCTCGGTCACAAGGAATAATATTCAACAAACATGAGAAGCTGTTTTTTGAAATTGTTCCTTGTGACTCGGAGATGAACGGCAGGCTTACGACCTCTTCCTTCAACGGTGTTCAATCAGCTGACCCTCGGTATTAGCTCAAACAAACGGCAAAATACGAGGAACTATTTTTTCCGATTGTTTCTCTAACAATCAGGTCAAAACGCTGATTTCACAACCTTTCTTTTGCTCTATTACTTCTTGAAGGCTTCTTCCAATATTTCTTCATCTTTTTTCAATCCATTAAAGATCAAATTCAATATGATAGCCGTAATGCTACTCATTACGATGCCATTTCCAGTGAACATTTGCAATGTTTGCGGCATTTGACTGAATAATGTCGGCGTAACATTGAAACCCAGCCCAAATCCAACAGAAACAGCAACAATCAATAGATTTTTATCATTGCTGAAATCAACTTCCAACAGCATACGGATTCCTTGGACTGCCACCATCCCGAACATGACTAACATTCCTCCACCAAGTACCGGCTCAGGGATGATTTGTGCTAACGCACCGATTTTAGGGAATAATCCTAAAACAATCAAGAAGAATGCAGAGAAATAGATGGGTTTTCTTGTTTTGATTCCCGAAAGTTGAACCAATCCGACATTTTGAGAAAAGCCAGTATAAGGGAATGTATTGAAAATACCGCCTAAGATAACGGCAAGTCCTTCTGCACGATATCCCTTTTTCAATTCTTCTTCTCCAACATTTTTCCCAGTAATGTCACCAAGTGCAAAATATACACCTGTTGATTCTACCATGCTGACCATGGAAATGATGATCATTAGTAAAATCGACCATACGTCGAAAGTTGGTTTACCAAAATAAAAGGGTTGTGGAACATGGAACAACGGCGCATCTCCAATCGCGCTCAGATCAATCATTCCCATGAAAGCAGCTAAGATGCTTCCTCCGACTAAACCAATCAGTACCGCGATTGAACGAATGAACCCTTTTGCCAGCATTTGCACGCCTACAATTAGGAGAATCGTCACAAATGCAAGTAGCAGATTTGTTTTGTCACCAAAATCAGCTGCTGTTGCATTACCTCCACCCATTTTCTCGATTGCTACAGGAATCAAAGTCAAACCAATAACGGTGATAACCGTTCCTGTTACTATAGGAGGGAATAGTTTTTTAATTTTAGAAAAGACACCAGAAACTAACACAACAAAGATCCCAGAAGCGATAATAGATCCGTAGATAGCTCCTACTCCTTCATTGGTTCCGATCAAGATCAGTGGAGCTACTGCTTGTATCGCACATCCTAAAACGACAGGCAAGCCAATTCCGAAAAATCGGTTAACTGTCAATTGCAATAATGTCGCTAATCCACACATAAAGATATCAATTGAAATCAAATAAGTCATCTGTTCTTGATTAAAGCCTAGTCCTGTACCGATCAAAAGAGGCACCGCTACTGCTCCTGCATACATCGCTAGCAGATGCTGCAGCCCTAAAACCGCAGCTTTTCCATTTTGTGTTTCTTTATCCACGATTATGCGTCCTCCTCAAGAAACTCAACTTGTCCATTCGTCAAGGAAGCAATACGCGCAAGAGAAACGACTCTCAATCCCATTTCTTCAAGTAACTGACGTCCATCTTGGAAAGACTTTTCGATGACGATCCCGATTCCTTCTACTTGCGCTCCAGCTTGCTGGCATAATTCGATCAATCCTTTTGCCGCTTGTCCGTTTGCCAAGAAATCGTCGATAATCAATACTTTGTCTTCTGAAGATAAAAATTTACGAGAAATAGAAATCGTACTTGTCACTTGTTTCGTAAAAGAATAAACAGAAGCTGTCAATAATTCTTCATCCATCGTCAAACTTTTTGCTTTTCTAGCGAAGATCATTGGAACATCTAATTCTTTTGCAGCAAATAAAGCTGGTGCGATCCCAGAAGCTTCAATGGTCACAACTTTCGTGATTCCTTGTTCTTTAAATACTTCTGCAAACCGTTTTCCCATTTGTTCCATCAATACAGGGTCTACTTGGTGAGTGACGAAGCTGTCGACTTTTAATACGCCCTCGCCTAATATACGTCCGTCTTTTTGAATACGTTCAACTAATTCTTTCACTTTATTTGCTCCTTTATCATTTATTAATACCGAAATAACCGCTTTTGTGCAAAAACCTACTATGTTTCTGTTAAAGAAAAACACCCTCCACTTTATCATAAGAAAAGAAGGGTGAAATAGCCAATCTTTTACTTATAGTCCAGCATTTACGGTACTGGCTAGAAACTGTCATCCATATTATGACGATATATAAGTAGGTATGTAAAACTAATAATAGTGTAAATTCATTTTCTTGCAACTGTTTTGCACGTGAAGGCAGTTTGCCATATTTGAATAAAAAATGTTGTTTCAAATATTGAAAACAGTCTAACACTACTTTCTGAAACTGACAACGTGGTTTACTTATTTTTTTGTAAAATCTAATGATTTTTAATGCATTATTCCTTTTTGTTCGGGTTTAAATAGTTATTTTTATTTTCTCCTATCTAAAAAAGCAGCCCACATAAAAAGAAGGCATGACAAAAAGCATGTCATAGCCCCTTTTTCCGAATAAATAGTGTTCAAAAGACAGCCTATCGGCAATAAGGCAAGATTTTATAAACTACGGGAAGTAATTTCCGTAAATCTATTCTTATTCTTTTAAGCTGACAAGCTCGTCAATCACTACTGCTTTTCCTGAAGCAATAGAATGATTTGCTGCGATTCCTGTCAAAATCGACAAAATACCATCTACGTGAGTTGCTGCCCGATTCCACGGATCTTCTTCTTTTTCTTCACCAAATAGATCATCTAATAAACGCGGATCTCCTCCGCCATGTCCGCCCGCTTCTTGTTCGACGATTACCTCATATGGCTCACCGAACATCGGATAGACATGGATGGACTGAAGAACGGCTGCTCCTTCATCCTTTTTATCTCCACCTGCATTGATGTAAGACTTTTCGATCACTTTCATTTCGATCCGTCCTTTGCTGCCATTGAAAGAAACATTGAATCCTTCCCACGGCATATACGCGTTTAGCGAATACGTCAAAATCGCACCAGTTTCATATTTGACCGTTACGCCTAGTGTATCTTCAATAGAGATATCATCGGAAAATACACTGCGGTCACGAATATATCCACTGTCTTTTTCTGCTTCTAAATACATTTCTCGCAATTCCTCATTGGCTGACAGGTCTATAGCAAATGGATCAGCTTTAGCTAGTTCGCTTCCATAGCATCGACTGTAAAATGTTTCTACTCCGCGTTTCTCCGCATTATGCATCCCATAAAAGTTTAATCCACCGAATGCAAATACCTTTTGGGGACGGCTGTTCAACCAAAAATTCACTAGATCAAAATGATGGGTAGATTTATGAACAAGAAGCCCGCCGCTATTGTGCTTATTTCGATGCCATCTTCTGAAATAATCTGCCCCGTGTTGCGTATTTAACAGCCATTCGAAGTGGATAGAAAACACATCACCAATCACATCACTTTCTATCAGCTCCTTTATCTTCGTGTGATACGGTGCATAACGATAATTAAAAGTGACTCGCAGGCTTCTTCCCGTCTGTTTTTGGACCGTTATTATTTCTTGAGCTTTTTCCTCATCGATAGTCAGAGGTTTTTCGCAAATAACATCATATCCTTTTTTCATTGCACGAATGATATAATCATGATGCGTTCGATCTACTGACGTAATAATGACTTCAGCCGGCCGTACGTCATCCAGTAGTTGCTCAAATTGTGATGGCATACATGTCTTTACTTTTTTCTGTCCATACTTGTTCACAAGTATCCGATTTGCATAATCCATCCTTGTTTGAGATACATCACAAAAACCGACTAGTTCACAAGTTTGATGATACGTAGAGGCAATTGCCTCATAAAAAAAACGCGCTCTCCCACCAAGTCCGACTTGTACATATTTTTTCTTCATTTAAAGTCATTCTCCTTTTCTTTTAAGCAAAATACTGTGACAAATGGCAGCCCTGGATACAGTAATGCAGTGAGTAAAAAATCATGCTGTATACACCAGAACAGTCCATACAAAAGGCATAAATACCACAGAAACCCTTTGACGTTTTTTGACAACAGCCAGATATTCCTTTTGATCAAATAAACAAGACTATCTGCTTTCTCTTCTTTGCAGATATCAATTAGCGTACTAAAAAAACTATGGGATACAAAAAGCAACAGACACAATAGAAAAGGAATCAGATACCAAGCTCCAATCTTTCCCACTAATAAATACCAATCAACTGCAAAAATAATGACAAACAGCTGAAACAACGTAATGATGAAACACATCCGTTTGATTTTTTCTTTCCTCCAACATACCTTTTTTTCTGCCAAGTAATGGACAGATAGATAATAAGAAGGATACATCATCAAAAAATAAATCAGATAGACAACACGAGCAGACAGCACTAATCCTAAAGTGAACAAACATCCTAGAACTAAAGCGAAAAGAGCATTACTGATAAGACTGGTTAAAAAAATCCGACAGAAATAGTAGTTGAGCTTGTAAAGAAACATCTCTTCTATTGGCTTTTTCATATTCAGCCCTTCAGACCGCTTGTACTGATCCCCTGGACAAGATATTTATTGAAGAATAAGAAAATCAGAAAAACCGGTAGCAGCGACAACGTAGACATCGCAAACATACTCGCGTAAGTCGTACTAGATCCAGCGTCTGCAAATAATTTGATGGCAATCGATACCGTGTAAGATCTCGGCTTGTTTAAATAAATCAATGGTCCCATGAAGTCGTCCCATTTCCAATAAAACTGGATGATGATCGTCGTGATGATCGAAGGTTTCAGCAAAGGAAAAATAATTTTGGTAAAGACACTATACTTGCTGCATCCGTCAATAATCGCTGATTCATCTAACTCTTTGGGGATGCTGACCATGAATTGCATGATCTGGTAAATGAAAAATGCTTGTCCAAAAAAATGTGGTAAAATCAGCGGCACATACGTCCCAACCAAATTCAGCCTATTGTAAATAATAAACTGCGGAATCAAAATCACTTGTGCAGGAATCATCATCGTTACTAACATGACGACGAACCAGAATCTTTTTCCTTTGAAATCGATTCTCGATAATGCGTAAGCAATACAAGTCGAGCTCAGAACTGTCCCTATCGTCGAAACTGCAGAGATGACAAACGAATTCCTAAAGAAAGTAAAAAATGAAATTCCAGCAAACCCCGCCCATCCTTTTGCGTAATTTTCCCATTGAAAAGTCTCTGGAATCAAATTCAGCGAACCACTCAGAATCTCTTGATCCGTTTTAAAAGAACCTGCGATCATCCATAAGACCGGATAAATCATGACTAGACCTAATAGCAAAATAAAACCGTATTGAAACCATTTCGTTACTGTTTTATTCATTTCTTCCTCCTCTCATTCACACAACGACCCATTTTTTTGATGATTTGAAAATCAGAAAGGTGACAGCTCCCATAATCAACAGCATGATCCACGAAATAGCACTAGCATACCCCATAGAATTAAAAGAAAAAGCTTGGTTATACACATAAAGAGCATAAAAGTTCGTGGCATCATTCGGACCACCTTGGGTAATGATAAATGCCTGCGTAAAAGTCATAAACGCCGCGATTGTCTGCATAACCAAGTTATACAAAATGATCGGCGAAAGAAGAGGTAACGTAATCTTGTAAAACGTCTGCCATTTGTTCGCTCCATCGATCTCTGCCGCTTCATAATACGAGCCTGGGATCTCTTTGATACCTGCAGCAAAGATGATCATTGCCGAACCGAATTGCCAAGCAGACATCAAAACAAGAGGGATCATGACCAGTTTTTGATCGCTAAACCAGGAAAGCGCAGGTGCGCCTAATCGTTCCAGAAAAATATTCACTAACCCGTTTTTAGAAAACAACTCCCGCCAAACTAGAGCGATAGAAATACTGCCACCGATCAAACTAGGCACATAATACAAAGAACGAAAGAAAGTCGTTCCTTTGATATTCCTCGTTAAAAGATAAGCAATCAATAGACCAAAGATCAGTTTCACAGGTACAGATGCACATACATAGAGAAAAGTGACTCGGATGGAGTTCAAAAAACGGGCATCACTCAGCATCTTTATATAATTATCCAAGCCGATCCATGAGACTGGATTTCCCAAACGATAATCGGTGAACGAATAATAAAGTGACAAGATCATCGGTATCACCGTTATCAATAGAAATCCTAGGATGAATGGAGAAGCAAATACGTAACCGACCACATTGTCTTGATCCAAGAACCGTTTTAGTTTTTCTTTTTTCATGCCTTCCTCCTGCTGCTATCCTAGAATGTTTGACGCAAACTCATAAAGACTCTCTGCTGCTTCTTCTGCTGTTACTTCTTCATAAATGACTTTTTCAACTAAAAGATTGTATTGGTCTTGAATTTCCGGATTCAAAGCACTATCAAAGACATTCACTTCGCCGTTGTCCATATCGGAAATCATTTCTAAATAGTCAAATGTCGCTTGCAAAGTTGCATCATCTGCACGAGCGAGCTGTTCTCGAATATTCGACATGATTGGCACACCACGTTCTCCTTTTAAAATTTCATTGGCTTCTTCACTGTTTTGAAAGAAATCAATAAACTTAGCAGCTTCTTCTTTATGGGCTGAGCTTTTTGCCATACTCAGCATTTGCGAAGAACGTAAAGGGATACCAGATTCTCCATCTGCTTTTCTGCGAGGTGGATTAATCAACTGAATCTCCATATCTTCAGGCGCTCCTGACAATATTTCTGTCAACTGGTTACTTGATAGAAACACCATTGCCGCTTCTCTATCCCTAACCGCCTGAAAAGACAGATCCGTCGTACTTGCAGCTCCACCACCTGGTTCCGGATGGGCACCTTTGTCTACCAGATTTTTACGCAGCTGGAAAAAATCTGTTAGATAGTCTGGATTTTCAAATCCCAAGCTGTTAGATAGATCTTCCCGATTATAAAAATTCAATCCTTTCTCAACTTGTGGTATTTGAATAATACAGCCAGCTATAAAATCTTCGAATCTTGAAATAGCATAGATTCCTAATTCTTCAGTGATTTGATAGCTGATTTGTTCAAATTCATCCCATGTCCAATTTGAAGCAGGTTCAGGGATATTTAATTGTTCAAATATATTTTTATTGTAAGCAATCGCAAACGAATTCACCCCGTTAGACAGTCCAACTAATTGCCCGTCGTAAGTCGTCGTTGCTAAATAGGATTCATCTGCATTAGAAATATCAATTATCCCTTGCTCCACATATTCATCTAATGGTTCAATCTGATTGATGTATTGAGGAAATTGATTGTTCAGTTGGAAAATGTCCCAGATATCATCTGATGCTGCTAGTGTACCTAATTTTGTGTAATATCCTTCATAATCATAAAATTCATAATCGATCGTCACATGGGGATTTTTTTCTTCATAAAGCTCGATTACTTTTACTGTTGCATCGTGTCGGACTTGCGAACCCCACCAAGCCATGTTCAGCGTGATTTTTTTGTCATCTTCTTGCCCACAAGCCGTCAAGAAGAATAACATAACACTTAAAGCTAAGATGATTCTCATTCTTTTCTTCATTCTCTGCACCTCTACTTCCATTGTTATTTTTCAACATACTGTATTTTTATACAGAACATATTTATTAAACGATCTTTTTCAAGGGGAATAAAAACCAAGACTTGCCTTATCGTTCTGCCTAGGATGAACAACTCAATACTTTCAAGGAAAATTAGATAGTGCTGATTCTTCTTTCATCGCTAAAAACACTTCTTGCTTCAATGATGGGAGGATAATTACGCAAAGAAAAAAGGACATCAGACAACTGTCCAATATCCTTGACATAGCTAAATAAGCATGCTTCTTCGTGTACGCTCTTCCCTAAAAAACAGAAAAATAACTAGTAATTCTGTATGAAATTAGGTACAATATACACGTCGATGCACAAGCATTGACTATGGCAACTTGATTGGTCAGTTCCCGCTGACTTTTCAAGCCCCGACAATTTAGCTGCTACTAAATTGTCGGGTGCCTTTTTTAGTTTTTATTCGTTTTCCATTCTATAGAAAGCGCTTCAATAAATCAAGACATTTTTTGTTAGAATGCTAATAATAACAAAAGGTTTTAACTCTTCTTATGTACATTACAGATAAAAAAACAAAAAAATTTCTCTTTTTTTTGAATTCTGAACAAATAGTACTGGAGTACAAAAGACGAGGAAGAGCCACTATCTGCTCTTCCTCGTCTTTTGATTCTCACCTGTTATTCATGATTCTTTTTCTCAGTTTCCCGATATTTTTCCATTTTACGACTAAAAAGCTCTCCGCTACTTGGTGGCGTATATGTGATGGCATTTGCTCCTGCTTGAATGGTCTCAGCAATACTTTCTTCCGTTGGACCACCTGTCGCAATGATAGGAAGTTCAGGATATTTTTTACGAAAATGGCGTACTGCTTCTGCAGTTTCTTTACCTGCACTGATATTGATAATCGAAATACCAGCTGCTAACTTTTCATCTATTTCTGTATATTTCGACGTTACCGTACTGATAACTGGAATATCAACTACTCGACAAACTTCTTTTACTGTCTCTAAAGGCGTAGGACCGTTCAAAACGACCCCTAACGAACCTTGCGCTTCTGCGAACATGCTCATGTAGGAAGAACGAGCACCTTGTGTCAAACCACCACCTACACCGGAGAAAACTGGAATGTCAGCTGCCTCAATAATGCTTTTAGTAATCGCTGGATGAGGTGTAAAAGGATACACAGCAATTACTGCATTCGCATTTGTATTACGTATGATCGCAATATCCGTAGTAAAGATGATCGAACGGATCAATTTTCCAAATATCTTGATCCCGCTTGCTTCTAAAATGATTTCCGGTACTCTTACGATATCTTTTCTCAATTCCGTCATGATTTCTGGCGTAAATTGTTCTGCCATCAGCCACTTCTCCTTTGCTATCTCCGGTCATACTGATTCAATTGATACGTCTCGATGACCTGGATGATTTTTTGCGCATAACCGGGGTCTGTCGCATAACCTGCATCTTGCAATGCTTGTGCGGCTTCCTGATAGTTGGTGGCCGTAATCACTTTTTCATACAGCGCAGGATTCCAATCTACTCCTTGGACGAACAGTTGTGTATGGTCATCCATGGACTGTTCCCATGAATCATACACTTTGAAGTCTCCTTGGATAGTTATCCATTCTTCGTTAACAAATTCCTTTGTTTCCAGGCTTACTTTCTTCTGATCCCCATAAGCCTTGATCCCGAAAAGATTATTGTATTTGCTAGCCAAGGTACTTTTTCCCCAATTTGATTCTAATATAGCTTGTCCTAAAATGATACTAGGAAGCACTCCATAACCATCTTGTAGTTCTTGGGCATGCGGAACAAGCCGTTCAATAAATTGCTGATGGGATTGCGCTTCATTTTCTTGCTGATTATCAGTAAAAGGAGAAGACAGATTCTTCAAGGAAAAAACAAAGGCTAAGAGTATCACTGCTACACCGGCAACCACTGCTGGCCAACGGATATTCTTGCGCTTTTGCTTTTTCCACTTTTTTTTCGCCATGATCAATTCCTACTTTTCATTTAATTCATTCAGATATTCTTCTAGCGTCAATTGGTGTTTGGTGATATACTCAGCATTTTCTTTACCGACATAACGTAAGTGCCAAGGTTCATATGTGATCTTAGTTATATCTTCGTGTCCTTTTGGATAACGAACGATAAATCCATACTGCGCAGCATTATCTGCGATCCATTTAGCTCCAGGCTGATCTCCGTAACTTGCATCCAATACAGTAGAAGGATAACTGTTGTACCAGTTTTGATCGACGACATCGACTGCCAGACCTGTGTGGTGTTCGCTGTATCCTGGCTCCGTAATCGTTTCTTTAGTAATCTTTGTCGCCTCCTCTTCTGATACACCTTGACGACTCATCACATCTTGGACATTTTGTTCGAAAACTTGTTGTTGGGATGATACAGACCGGTAAGCTGAGACCATCACTAATGGAAATCCAGCTGCTTCAGCAGCCTTGGCAAATGCTTCATATTCTGGAGCAATGCGTTTGTCGATCAAGTATCCGTTACTTAATGATGCCAATTGAGTAGACTCATCGATTTCTTTTTCTAATTTGTGATCTGGACCAACCAAAACTAGCTTCCAATCGTCTGTTTTAACATCTGGCAATTGTTTGGACGTACGATCTTTTGTTTCTTTGTCCTTTACCTTGCTGCTGGTTGTTTGACTGTTCTTTTCTTTACTAGCAGTTGTTTTGGTGCTTGTTCGTTCGACTGCTTGATTGCCGGCTTGAACATGCGAATCATCATCGCTAAAAATAACATAGCCCATTGCTGCGATCATAATCACAACTGCTCCAAATCCTAAAAATTTATTCACTTGAAAAATCCTTTCGTTGTTCTTCACGTTCCCCATTCGTCTCATGAACGTAAGTTTCTTCCAGATTTTCATTCACCCAATCGAGAAGTTCGATTTTTTCTCCTTCGATCTGTTTTTGAACATCTGCTGGCAGACGAAAATTCAAAATATCATCATAGCCCCATTCATCATATTGAATACTTACTTTCAAGTCAAGGTATCTACCAGCCTGCTGATTATTTTTCAAAGGGATCAGCTCGACTTTTGCTGCTTTGCTGCTAAGCCATTTTTGCGCGATGCGTGTTTTGATTTGCTTGTACTCTGCAACGGCAACGTTTCGTTTTTCGGGAAAAATAATCGTTTGACGCAAAATCTTTTGCGTTAGCATCCATTCATAATCAGTGAAAAGATTTTTTACTTTCTGCATCGCTTCAGATGGCAGATTTTTCTCGCCATCTTTCCATTTTTGCCATTGTTCTGGACTGATCAGCAAGTATTCATCTAAAAAATTTTTTTCAGTTTCAAACTGTTCTAATAATACACTCATAATAAGATCAATATATACTTGATGCACGTTTATCCCCTCCTTTTAACTATTCTACTTAAGTTTTGATCAAAAAGCACCTCTTAAATCGCTGCTTTCATTTTTTTTAATGTTTCAAGTCCTCTCCCCTTTATTCTTCGTGATTTTTGTTATAATAATAGACAGACAAGAAACTCAATCCAACTATGAAGGAGCGTTTTCAGATGAAAAAATATCAATGGGGAATCGTGGGTCTCGGTACCATCGCACATGAGTTTGCCGAAAGCTTCAATCAAGAGACGAGCGAACTAACAGCAGTTGCTTCCAGAACTTCAGAAAAAGCGGAAAACTTCGCTCACCGTTACAATATTCCAAAAGCTTACGGAAGCTATCAAGAAATGTTAGACGATGCTGAAATCGACATCGTGTACATTGCTGTACCAAATAGACAGCATATCGACCATATCTTGGCAGCATTGGAAGCAGGCAAACACGTTCTATGTGAAAAAGCCATCACGATGAATAAAAAAGAACTGGCTGACGCTATGCGCTTAGCAGAAGAAAAGAATTTGATTTTAGCAGAAGCGATGACAATCTTCAACATGCCACTTTATCAGCAGTTACGCTCAATAATGGATACAGGAAAACTGGGGGCTTTAAAAATGATCCAAGCACCTTTCGGCAGTTACAAAGAACCAGACCCTAAAAACCGGTTCTTCAATCCAGAATTAGCTGGAGGAGCTCTGTTGGATATCGGTACGTATGCTGTATCTTTCGCTCGTTTCTTTTTGAGCTCTCAACCTGAAGTAGTTGCCTCTACAATGGTTCCTTTTGAAACAGGCGTGGACGAACAATCCGTCACTATCTTGCGTAACAAAGAAAATGAACTTGCTGCTGTCAGCTTGACTTTTCAGGCAAAAATGCCAAAAGTCGGTATCGTTGCCTTTGAGAACGGTTATGTGACGATTGCTGATTACCCGCGTGCTGATCGTGCGGAGATCTTATTTACAGATGGTACAAAGGAATTCATCGAAAGCGGGAATACATCTGAAGCAATGAATTACGAAATAAAGAATATGGTACACATGATTGAAGGTGACTTGCCCAATCGCTCTCTCTTCTTGACAAAAGATGTCATCGAAATCTTGGATCAAATGCAAGTTCTATGGAAAAATATGTAATTTTAAAAGGTTGTGAAAAAGCTGTTCTGCATCAAGTAATAAGAACAGCCAAACAAAAATAG